>SPJK01064510.1_pt1 | contig 19819 bp, 24 predicted proteins | sample 3741771 | NCBI WGS metagenome assembly SPJK01 (sample SAMN10925997, study PRJNA522277) | cold seep metagenome | isolation source: Elba SIP-enriched marine methane seep metagenome, extraction at timepoint T2 | place: Italy: coast of Elba, Mediterranean Sea
TAATTCATGGCCAACAATAGTCGACCTGTTATCGGTATACAAACGTTTAAAAGCGTTTGAATCAACCTTGAATGATAAAGAGTTGGAAGAAATAGAGCTTGTTAAAGCGACATGATAATAAAAAAGCTGGCTAAGCCAGCTTTTTTATTGGGAGTCTGTTTATTTCAGCTTAACAACATCGCCTTTTAGCGCAACGCCAGCCATAAGTGCTCCAGCATGACATTCATATTCGGTATTGCTAACGAAAGCCTTTCTCTTGTAATAGCTCTGCATATTAATCACAGCATTACCGCCTAACGATTTAGCTTTGCTCTGAAACGCTAATAAGGCACCCAATAGTGCCCATTGGCAGGCTTTTTCGTCAGACTTGTTAAATGCATTCGTCTTTTTATTACTTACATCTGTATGGAGTTTTTTAATCACTACTGGGTGCTTAGTACTACCAAAGTAAAAGCGAAAGTCGGGATCTAACTTGTTTTTGAAGCTTTCAGTTGCCATTGCCTCTTTAATTGATAGCATTAAAGTAGTGTTCCTGCTATAAGCACTTGTAGAGATAAGCATGGATGAAATGAGTACAGCTTGTATTAGTTTTTTTAGCATAGAGTTTTCCAAAATAGCTTGGTGATATTGAACAACGCTTGAAGAGCTACTATTTTATAGTTGCAAAATGATATACTCAATCTTTTTTTATTTCAGGTGCGAATATGTATTCGCTATAGCAGTATATGCTTGCGGTGTAATTGTAAAGGAAAGCTAAATTAATATATTTTTAGAATCGTGGACGGCTGTTGCTCCAGGACTTCAAGAAAAAGTTGACTGGGCTGCATGGTTTGAGGAGACGCATACAGATATTGCATCTAGTTCGTTGGATATTAAGCAAGTGCCAGCCTTATTAAGAAGGCGCTTTAAAACTTTAGGTAAGGTTGCATCAGCAGCTATGTTTAACCTTAAAGAGGAAAGCTCATCTGTTCCTACGTTGTTTGCTTCACGTCATGGAGATACTGAATTAACCCTTCAGTTACTCCAAAGTATCGCGCAACAAGAACTGATGTCCCCAACGAAATTCAGCTTAGCAGTACATAATGCAATCGGCGGTTTATTGTCCATTGTGCGTCAAGATCAGTCACCAATGACAGCGATTTCTGCCAGCGATGGTTTAGTCGCTCAGACATTTTTCGAGTTAAAAGCGTTGTTAACGCAGTACCCTCGGGTCATGTGCGTGATCTACGATGTACCACTGCCCGAAGTATACCAACCCTATGCAGAAAGTTTGGACTTTCCTTTGGCTGTTGCATTTGTTGCTAATCAACAGTACTCAGATATTGAGTTGAAGTTGACACAAAGTGATAAAGGTCATCACTTGTCTAAAGAGATTGATTTGTTAACACTCGTAAAGCTTTTTAGTGGCGATGAAACGCACGTGACTTTAGATGCTGGTAAGCAAGCTTGGACCTTAAGAAAGGTAAACGCAAGTTGAGAGTGTTAGATAAAGCTTGGCGGCTGATTGCCACTGGGTTAAGTTTTTTTATTTTTGGAGTTGGTGGGTTATTGATTCCATTTTTAGTAGTGCCATTGGTGCAGCTTTTTTCATTAGGTAAAAATAATACGCGTCATCAACGCGGAAAAGCTGTCATTCATAATGCTTTTCGCGCTTATATTGAACTGATGCGGTTGTTAGGTGTTTTAACGTATTCGGTTGAGGGGCGTGAAAAACTTGAGAATGCACAGTTGGTTTTAGCGAACCACCCTACTTTGATTGATGTGGTGTTTTTGATTTCATTGATCCCAAATGCTAACTGCGTCGTCAAAAGTGCGCTATTAAAAAATCAATTTACGAGATGGCCTGTACTAGCCGCGGGCTATATTATTAATAATAATTCCGTTGATGAGGTGATAGCTGGAGCCAGCCAGGCATTTGGTCGAGGAGAGGCGCTAATTGTGTTTCCTGAAGGCACAAGGTCGGTACCTGATAAAAAATTAAAGTTAAAACGTGGTGCATCTAATATAGCAGTGAGGACGGCAACGGATATTACTCCAGTAACCATATTCTGTGAGCCCATCACGCTAACCAAAGGCGCCCCTTGGTATCAGATTCCGGAAACAAGGCCACACTTTACGATACAGGCCAAAGAGGTGATACCAGTGAAAACCTATGTAGAAGAAGTGCAACCATCGATGGCTGCAAGAATGTTAACAAAAAGTCTGACACAATATTTCAATCGGGAGGTAGGGTTTGAGTAGTATGCAGCATGAGGTTAAAGCAATGATTATCGAGACACTGGACCTTGAAGATATCAGTGTAAATGAGATACAGGATGATGAACCATTGTTCTTAGAAGGTTTAGGGCTGGACTCGATCGATGCCTTAGAGATAGGCTTAGCCTTACAAAAAAATTACGGTATCAAATTGGAGTCGGATACAAAAGAAACTAGGCAACATTTTGCCAGTGTCAATGCGCTAGTCGCATTAATTAATAACCATTCTAAGAAATAAATGAAGTCATGATAAGTCAAGAAGATATTTATAAAGAAGTACTTTCCGTGTTTGAAAAGTTATTCGAAATTGATCCTGCTACGATCACCCCAGACAGTCAGTTATATGATGATTTGGATTTAGATAGTATTGATGCAGTTGATCTGGTGGTTGAATTAAGAAAGATGACAAAGAAAAAAATTGAACCAGCTGATTTCCAATCTGTGAGAACTGTTCAAGATATCGTAAAGGCTGTAGAAAAGTTATTAAATTAATCAGATTCATTAGCTTGGTATGACGAAAATACTAAAACTGGCTTTTTGGTTGCTATCAATGCTTTATCCCTTTTTTGTGTACTGGGGCCTGAGCAATCAAAAAACAGCTTTATTAATAGTGACATTACTAACCCTAATGCTGCTCAAGATTTTTTATACGCAGCAATCACAAGAAAGACTGACCGTAATAGGGCTAAGTGTGGTCATTATTCTGATCACTATGTTTGGCAGTCAGCAGCAAGGTTTGAAGCTATACCCAGCCATGGTCAATTTTAGTTTTTTAGCTTTATTTGGTCTAAGCTTATTTTCGCGTATGCCGATTGTTGAGCGGATCGCTAGATTACAAGAGCCTAATTTGCCACTACATGCAGTAAGATACACGAGGCGGGTGACACAAGTGTGGACAGTTTTTTTTGCTATCAATGGGCTGATCTCTGTATTAACAGTTTTTGCTGCAAACGAACGTATTTGGGTTTTTTATAATGGTTTTCTGGCCTATATGTTTATTGGGGTCATCATGCTTGTTGAGTTTTTGATTCGCCGCCAAGTCAGGAAGCAAGATGGCTAATGTCATAAGCTTATCAAACTGGTGGAAAAGAGACGGTGCTGAAGTGATTGCCTTCAGTCAAGATACAACCATCACCGTGCGTGCATTTAAGCACAATGTGGCAGCGTGGGTGGAGACTTTAACACCGCTTCAAGGCGATTGCTTTGCGGTTTATCACCAAGATGCTGCTAGCTTTCTAGCGATTCTGTGTGCCTTATGGCAATTATCACGAACAGCTTGTGTGCCAGGCGACGCGCGCCCTGGTACAGTTGCACGCTTAAAAGATAGTGTTGATGGATTTGTGGGTCAGTTTACTATCCCTGATGCGATTCATGCCCCTTTACCTGCTCAACAGGCATCAAAAGCCGAAATGATAGATTGGCAGGTAATACCACCACAACAGGTTTTACTAGAGGTCTATACTTCTGGTACTACGGGCGAGCCTAAAGCCTTTAAAAAAACATTGCAGACGATTACGGATGAGTTACATGCGCTTCAAGTACTGCAACTGAATCCCCTGCCTAGTAAAGTGATTTCGACGGTAAGTCACCAGCACTTTTACGGCATGACCTTTAGGTTGTTCAGGCCTTTTGTTTCTGGCATACCTTTTTCCACATATTTAACAGAGTATTTAGAAGACGTGATTGCAGAAGCTGATGATGAAGTAACATTCAGCCTGGTTACCAGCCCAGCGCATTTATCACGTTTTAACGAGCACTTATATTGGCCAAAAATCAAAGATTGCTGTGCTGAGGTGATTTCATCAGCTGCACCTTTAAAGCGTAAGGACAGCTTATTAGTACAAGCGACTTTAAGTGCACCTGTAAAAGAAATTTATGGCAGTTCGGAAACAGGTGCCATCGCTTGGAGAATGCAAGATACGAAAGTTGAATGTGATGCGGCATGGCAGCCACTACCCCACTTATCATTATCTGCAAGTACTGATGATACTTTGCTTGTTGAAGCGCTGGATAGCAAGCAAACCGTGACACTGGCAGATCAAGTTACGTTTAATGCCGATGGTAGCTTTGGCTTGTTGGGGCGCGTTGATCAGCTGGTTAAAGTGGAAGGTAAGCGTGTTTCATTGTTAGAGGTGGAAAAGCTTTTAGAGGATGTTGCGTTCGTCTCAGAAGCCAAAGTCATCGCCTTATCCAATAGGCGTGTTGAGGTGGCGGCAGTACTTTGTTTGTCAGCGCGCGGGATTGAAACCTTAGCCCAGCAAGGCAAAAAATCTTTAGTTGCACAACTTAAGTTTGCTTTGAAGCCGTATTTGGAATCCGTTGCAATACCAAGGCGCTGGCGCTTTGTTTCCGCATTTCCGACGAATACGCAAGGCAAGCTTACAGCACCGCTGCTTACCGCTATGTTTGTAGAAAAGCAGCCTAAATATCCACAAGTGCTTAGTGTAAAGCAACAAGAAACTTCCGTAAAAATACAGTGTTATATACCGACGAATTCATTGTATTTTGATGGGCATTTTGATGCGCAGAGTGTATTGCCAGGTGTGGTTCAAGTCCATTGGGTGATGGAATTAGGTAAGCAGTATTTAAAGGTTAGCGGAGGGTTTCAATCACTAGAAAAAATCAAGTTCCAAAAAGTGATTTTTCCAGACTTTGTCGTGACATTGATGTTGTCGTTTGATGCAGAGAGTAAAAAACTCACTTTTTGCTACCAATCGTGTAGCGAAGTTTTTTCGAGTGGCAAGATATCTTATGTGTAGAGAAGCTTTTAATCCTGCGATATTGATACCTGTGTATAACCATGCAGAAGCGATTACTATTGTTGTTGCGAAATTAAGGCTTTATGGTTATCCAATTCTCATGGTAGATGATGGCAGTGATATTGCATGTCAACGCGTTTTGGATCAGCTTCAAGAGCAGTATCACGCACAAGTGTTTTTATTACGTTTGTCAGAAAATAGAGGTAAAGGTGCTGCCGTCAAGGCAGGCTTGTCATGGTTGCATGATCATGGCTATAGCCATGCAATGCAGATTGATGCCGATGGACAGCATAATATCGAAGACATGCCGACGTTTTTAGCTAAAGCTGAGGTTGAACCAGAAAAATTAGTCACTGGCTACCCACAATATGATGAGTCAGTACCAAAAGTAAGGCTATATGCGCGTTACCTCACACACATATGGATATGGATAAATACACTGTCTTTTTCAATTGTTGATAGCATGTGTGGCTTCCGAGTGTATCCAGTCGAACACTTAGTGCAACTGCTGGAAGATCATCCGTGTGGCAATCGTATGGACTTTGACTCTGAAGTCATTGTCCGATGGGTCTGGTCTGGAAGAGAAGTTTTGAATTTACCGACGACTGTACGGTATCCCGCAGATGGAGTGTCGCACTTCAAACTTTGGTTGGATAATGCTTTGATCACTTGTATGCACACGCGTTTGTTTTTTGGCATGTTATGGAGACTGCCCGTTTTACTATTGAGAAAGCTTAAACGGATCAAGAAATGAAGCGACATTGGTCTACGATATCTGAGTCTGGCACCGTCATTGGGATGCGATTTCTACTACTGGTACATCAGTTATTAGGTCGTACTGTCTTCCGCGTTTTTCTCTTTCCAGTTATGGTCTATTACTATGCCATTAAGCGTGATGCTAGAAAGGCATCTGAAGCATATTTAGCCAAAGTGCGCCCATTCGTTGTAAATTCAGTGCAGCCATTGACCGCTTTCCGCCATTTTTTGGTCTTTGGTGAGGTGTTGTTAGACAAGTTATTGGCTTGGGTTGACCAACGAACATTAGACAATGTGGATTATGTGTCAGATGGGCATTTTGAAGAGGGGCATCAACAAAAAAAAGGCGGCATTATTATTGTGTCGCATTTGGGGAATACGGAAATCAGCCATGCGATTGCGCAAAATCAACCTGATATCCGGTTAAACCTATTGGTTTATACCCAACATGCAAAGAAGTTTAATGCCCTAATGAAAAGATTTAACCATCGAAATATTGAGATTATTCAGGTAACTGAAGTGACTCCGGCATTTGCAATTGTCATGTCTGAGAAGTTAGCAGCGGGAGAATATATCGCAATCGCAGGTGATAGAACACCAGTCACGGGCGGACAGCGCACGACAGAGGTAGCGTTTTTAGGCAATACTGCATCAATGCCGCAAGGAGCTTATATTTTAGCAAGCTTGCTAAAATGTCCGGTTTACCTTTTATTTTGCCTAAAGCATCAGCGTCGATACACGATTTATATTGAACAGTTTGCAGAAAGAGTTACGCTTTCACGCCGTAATAGGGTTGGCAGTATACAAAAGTATGCGCAAGCGTATGCAAACAGGCTGCAACATTATTGTGTAAAAGCGCCTTTACAGTGGTTTAATTTTTACGATTTTTGGTTAGACGAAAAGCAAAAAACAAATGATTCAAAGTGAAACAATTATTGAAATACCGTTTCATGATGTTGATGTCATGCGCGTGGTATGGCATGGGCATTATGCTAAATATTTTGAGATAGCGCGCTGCGACTTGCTGGAGAAGATTGATTACAACGTACCGCAGATGGAGGCGTCAGGCTATGCATGGCCTGTGATTGATATGCGAGTACGCTATGCGCACCCATTGCGTTTTCAACAGAAAATTAAAGTGATTGCATCATTGGTCGAATGGGAAAACCGGTTGAAAGTTGAGTATGTGATAGAAGATCTGGTAAGTGGAAAGCGCTTAACCAAAGGTTACACCATACAAGTAGCCTTAAAGGTTGAAACGATGGAAATGCAATTTGTCAGTCCTGAAATACTTTTTCAAAAGCTAGGAGTACAGCATTGAGTAAATATGTATTGTATTTAATGCTGTGCTTACAGCCTTTATCTGCCATTGCAGCGATCACATTAGAGGATTTGGCTAAATACACAGGGTCACCAGAAAAACTAACGGGTGATTTTAAACAAGATAAATATATACAGTCTTTTGAGACGCATGTACTTTCAAGCGGACATTTTCAATACTTAAGGAATCAGTCGATTTATTGGGATACTGTCAAGCCTGTTGCTAACCAAATGGTGATGACCCCTGATACGATTGCCAGCAAGCAGGGTGGTCATGAATTGGTGACAATTGCGGTTGAGGACAACTACCTTGCCAAAGTGCTTAACAAGGTGTTTTTTGCTGTGCTCACAGCTGAGTGGCAGACATTGGATCAATTTTTTGATCAGCATCTACAGGGTGAATTTGAGGATTGGCAGGTAGTATTAACTCCTAAAGGTGATGATTTAAAACAGATCGTAACTCAGGTTGAGCTGACAGGTGGTAAATACCTAAAGAAAGTTGTGTTGCATGAAAAAAGTGGAGATAAGACTTATTTGCACTTTTCAAACATTACCCCATGAATCACTCCTTATCATTTCGTCTGGCTGCGTTAGTTTGGCTAATCTTCGTTGCTTTATTAGCAACCATGGCATGGTTTAAAAAACCGAGCTTAGATACGAATGTGCTGAGCTTGTTGCCAGCGTTTGATACTCAGCCGCTGGTTAGTCAGGCTTACAGTAAAATGGGTAAGCAGTACTCTCAGCAGGTGTTGATGGTGATCTCTGGCGATGATGTTCAGGCGACTAGAGCTGCTGTTAAACAGGTGTCAAAGACATTTGCTGAGTTGTCAGAGGTCGCTTCAGTACACTGGCGAGTAAGTCCGGAGGCGGTTCAGAAAGCTCTTGCTGGCTTGCAGCCATACCGCTATGTGCTATTAACAGATGAGCTATATGGCCAATTAAAGGAAGGTGAAACAGCAAATATTCGCCGTCAGGCATACTCGCGCCTCTTAAGCCCCGTGAGTATGCAAGCTACTGATTTGGCAGATGACCCTTTTTATTTGCATGCCAGCTGGCAACTCGCGCAAACGCCGCAGTTTAATATTCATGTAGAGGATGAGTTGCTACGGCTTAATACGGCAGCAATACCGAGTTATTTGATGGTCATCACGCTTGGTCATAATGCGTTTGAACGTGAGACCCAAACTGCAATATTTAAAGTCATTGACCAGTTCAAAGCACAATATGCGCCACAACAGATTGTCATACAAACCTCAGGTTTAATTGTGCATGCAGCTGCAGGCGCACAGCAAGCGCAGCGCGAAATGTCCACGATTGGTGTTGGTTCTGTAGTCGGCATTGTGTTGATTTTTGGATTTGTATTTGCAAGCATTAGACATGTAGCCGTGATTTTTATCCCTGTGATTGTTGGTTGTCTAGTCGCCAGTGCATTGCTATTCTTGTTGTTGGAGCGGGTTCATATCATCACCTTTTCATTTGGTGCAGGTTTGATAGGTGTCTCTATTGATTATGTGCTGCATTACCTCTGTGAGCGTTATCAAAGGCAGGCCGTATTAAAGCGCTTATTGCCAAGCTTGATACTGGGTTTAGCAAGTAGTGTTGCTGCATACTCGGCGCTGGCAATCACGCCTTTTCCTGGTTTGCGGCAAATGGCTTTGTTTTCAGTATTCGGTCTTGTTGCTGCTTGGGTTACTGTAGTGTTATGGATGCCATTTTTAACTGCAGGCTTGCACCCTCAGCCATTACGTAGTGCACAATATTTAAATCAATGGTTGCAACGGATGCCAAGGTTTGACACGCATCGATGGCTATTGCCATTGATGATGGCTTTGGGTGCTATTAGCGTTGTTATGCTGTTGTTTGCAAAAGCCAATGATGACTTACGTTTGTTACAGACCTCTCCAATAGATTTAGTCAAACACGATAAGCATATCCAGCAGCAGTTAAATGTAAATCACTCTTCTGAATTTTTATTAGTGCCTTGCCGTAAGCTTGAGGGCTGCTTGCAGCAAGAAGAACGGTTAAAACCTTACTTACAAGCACTGGTTGAGCGTGGCGTCTTGACACACTATGCTTTATTATCAAGTCACTTACCTTCAGTGAAGCGGCAAGATGAAAGTGCACGCTTGGTAGCTCAGCTTTATGCGCACGAGCTTGAGCCTTTACTCACGCAAATTAATGTTCAGAAAAAGTTTTTGCAGCTCGCACAAATGCGCTTCGAAAGAGATCGCTATCACCGACTTGAGTTAGAGGCTTTTGACTCGACAGCTTTAGCTAGTTTAAAACATACAGTGGTCAAGGCTCCTGATGTTGGCATGGCGACAATGGTTAGCCTCCAGCGCTCAACAGCCGGGGCTTTTGAGGCGTCTTTTAGTCAGTTAAAACAGGCTTTTCCAACGTTAACCTATGTTAATCAAGTAGGAGCCATTTCAAACTTATTGCATGACTATCGTTTGCAAGTTGTCCAATGGGCAAGTCTTGCATATTTACTCATTCTGCTGGTGTTTTCGCTTAGGTATCGTTGCGCTGCTTGGCGCATGCTTGCACCGCCATTGTTAGCTTCAATATTGACCGTGGCTATATTGACACAAATCACGGCGGGTCTGAACTTATTTCACATGTTAGCGTTGATTCTGGTACTCGGTCTGGGAATCGACATGAGTATTTTTCTCACAGAAACACAGCAGTCTGCGCAGACATGGTTAGCTGTCACACTCTCTACGATCACGAGTTTATTAGCTTTTGGTTTGTTGTCTTTAAGTCAAACTCCCGTTTTAAGCCACTTTGGTTTGACCATATTGCTAGGTCTATCATTCGTTTGGATATTGACGGTGTTATTTAGGCCATCGGCCTTGGATTAAGAAGGTAAGTATACGTAATAGATGAAATTAACTATGGACGTTGTTGTGATCGGTGCAGGCCCTGCTGGGGCAGTTGCTTCTGCTTTATTAAACAATCAGGGTTATCGCGTATTAGTGCTGGAGCGTGCTTTTTTCCCGCGTTTTTCGATTGGTGAAAGTTTGTTGCCGCAAAGTATGCTGTTTTTAGAAAAAGCGGGCTTTTTAGAAGCCGTGCAATCTAAAGCGTTTCAATTTAAAAATGGAGCTGCCTTTGGTTATCAAGATGACTATGAGGCCTTTGATTTTACAGACAAGTTTACTGCTGGCTGGGGAACGACTTTTCAAGTTGAGCGTGCGCAATTTGATCAAGTGTTGGCTGATGAAGCTGAGCGGCAAGGCGTAGAAATACGGTATGGACATACAGTGACTGGTTTTCAATATGATGAAAAGTCTAGTCAATGCTTGCTAACGGCACATGATGCGGATGGCAACACCTCGCAAGTTGAGGCAAAGTTTGTACTGGATGCCAGTGGCTATGGCAAGGTGCTACCAAAGTTACTCAAGTTAGAAAAGCCTTCTATTCTTCCGCCTAGAACGTCTTGTTTTACGCATGTGCAAGACAATATCGACGATGCACGTTTTGATAGAAACAAAATATTAATCAGCGTACATAATCAATCCCCAGATATCTGGTTTTGGCTGATTCCGTTTAGCGGCGGACGTGCTTCAGTTGGGGTTGTCGCGCCTGAAACCTATATGAAGCAATTACCAGGCGAGCCTTTGGAAAAGCTTAAGCAACTGAGCCAAGAGACAACGCTGATGTCACAGTGGTTAAGCAATGCCGTATTTGATAGCCAGGTTGGCGAAAAAACAGGCTACTCCAGTGATGTGACTCAGTTATATGGGCCTGGTTTTGCATTGCTGGGGAATGCGGGTGAATTTTTAGACCCCGTCTTTTCATCAGGCGTGACGATAGCGTTCAAGTCAGCAGAGTTAGCAGCAAATGCGGTGGACTTGCAACTGCAAGGAGCCAAGCCCGATTGGCAACAGGCTTTTGTGAAGCCATTGCAGCAAGGGGTGAATATATTCAAAGCGTTTGTGACAGCATGGTACGATGGCCGTTTGCAAGACATTATTTTTTCTACCAACAAGAGTCCGCAGGTTAAACGTATGATCAGCGCTATTTTGGCTGGTTATGCTTGGGACTTAGATAACCCTTACGTAAAAGATGTGAAACGTCTGGATATATTGGCGCAGCTATGCAGGGAGTCATAAGTTTCATTTTGGCGGTGAGCCTGCTGAGCTTGCCTGCTTGCACCAGTTTACGACGATTTGTGGCATTGGTTACGTCTGATTCATCGCAAGCATTGTTATTGTTACCACCTGAGTTGTCGGGTCATAAAGGCGTAGCCAAACAAAAAGTCACGATGAATGTTGATGATAAGCGGCAAACCTTTATTGTCTTGACCCAGTACGCTGACGATAGCTATCAAGTGTTGATTATGTTGCCGACAGGGCAAACAGTATTAAGTATGCGTTATGACGGTCAAGTATTAGAAGCCAGCAATCGAACAGGTATTGCACTGCCCACCCAGGAAATGATGGCCATGATGCAGTTTACCTCGTGGCCTGAAAAGGCGATTAAGGAACGCTATACCCAGGCCCTGGGTTGGGATGTGCTTACGCAGCCTAATCTGCGACAGTTGTTAGTGGATAGAAAACCATTATTAACAGTGACATATACAAGTGACAATGTTATTTATATTGGTCATTTTCTTCAGAAGTATCAAGTGACAATTGAACCGTTAGAGGAGCAGCAATAATGGTTGAAGGGTTAGTTCATTTAAATCATGTTGGATTGTTATGTGCAGCAGGAGATGACGTTGAGTCGCTCAAAGCGGGCTTGCAATCCAGTCATGACTTTTTAACGCGGTCAAATGGAACCTTACCTTTGGGCCTGTGTAAACAAGTTTTACCTGAAATACCACTGGCGCAACCTCAATGGCAGAGTCGCAACAATCAATTGGCTTTAGCCATTTATGAGCAGATTGAATTGCAAGTACAGCAAGCAATAACACAATATGGTAAGGGTAGAGTCGGTGTCGTGATCGGTACTAGTACTGCAGGCATAGGCGATGCTGAATCAGCATTTAAAGCTCAAGCGGAAACAGGCAATATGCCTGAAACCTACCACTACAGCATTCAGGAAATGGGTGCAACAGCACGTTTTATTGCTGAAATCTCTGGTGCTGCGGGTCCTGTTTATGGCATTTCCACTGCTTGCTCATCAGGGGCTAAAGCGATAGTTTCAGCAAAGAGACTAATCCAAGCAGGGTTATGTGATGTGGTGATAGCGGGTGGTGTTGATACATTGTGTGAGTTAACTGTACAGGGTTTTTCCGCGTTAGAGGCAGTGAGCGATACAGTGTGTAACCCATTTAGCGCTAACCGCAAGGGTATTAATATTGGAGAGGCTGGCGCATTATTTGTGATATCTAAACGACCCTTAGGTGCTGCTCTGTTGGGTGCCGGTGAAAGTAGTGATGCGCATCATATTTCTGCGCCTGAGCCGGGCGGTAGAGGCGCTAAACAAAGTATGTTAATGGCACTGAATGATGCAAAGTTAACGCCAGATGCTATTGATTATATTAACTTACATGGTACCGCCACACAATTGAATGACCAGATGGAGGCGCGTGCTGTGAATGCTGTCTTTGGTGAGCAGGTGTTATGTAGTTCTACGAAGCCGTTTACAGGCCATACTTTAGGTGCTGCAGGTGCTTTGGAAGCAGCTATTGCATGGGCAGTGTTGACAGATCATGAAGGCTTTGTACCTCCACATCGGTGGGATGGGGACTATGACACCACACTGCCGTTAATCGGTTTGGTAAACAATGATAGCGTCGATCATCAGATTCAAACGGTATTAAGCAATTCGTTTGCATTTGGTGGTAATAATGTGTCATTAATTTTTGGGCGGGTTTAGTGATGGAAAACACTACATATGCAGTTGCTGATTTAGTCCCGCATGCTGGAAAAATGTCATTGCTCACGCGCATCGTTGCTTATGATGATGACTCATTGACTGCAGAAGTTGATATTCATGCTGAGAGCATGTTTATCGCTGAGCAAGGTGTTCCTGCGTATATTGGCATTGAATATATGGCGCAAGCGGTTGCAGCATATGCTGGGAGAAAAGAAAAAACAGCGGGTGGAGCACCCAAATTAGGTTTTTTACTAGGTACCAGGCGTTATAAAACTAATGTTGAGTGGTTTCCAGTGGGCACAACCCTTACCATCCATGTCATCAGTGAAATGATGGCAGGTAATGGCTTACATGTATTTCAAGCAACAATTGAAGCTGGCGACATATCCGCTTCAGCTAATTTAAATGTATTTCAACCCGATGATCCCAATCAGTTTCTAAAGGAATTAACAACATGAGTAAAACAATACTTGTAACTGGCTCAAGTAGAGGTATTGGTAAAGCAGTGGCGCTAAAGCTGGCAAAAAAAGGTTATGACATAGTCTTGCATTGTCGCAAGAACCTTGATGAAGCGCGAATAGTTGCTGATGAGATTACTGCATTGGGGCAGTGTGTACGGGTATTGCAGTTTGATGTGGCAGACCGTGAACAGTGCGCAACCATTCTAGAGCAAGATATTGGGGAAAATGGTGCATATTATGGCGTGGTTTGTAATGCCGGTGTTGCTAGAGATAATGCGTTCCCTGCTATGCCTGGAGAAGATTGGGATTTGGTGTTAAGAACTAACCTTGATGGTTTTTATAATGTATTATACCCGCTAGTTATGCCAATGGTGCGCAGGCGCAGTCCTAGCCGTATCGTAACGATTTCATCTGTGTCAGGTGTGGTAGGTAACCGTGGGCAGGTTAATTATAGTGCAGCAAAGGCAGGTATTATCGGCGCGACTAAAGCACTAGCGGTAGAGTTGGCGAAGCGCAAAATTACGGTAAATTGTGTCGCCCCAGGTTTGATAGAGACAGAAATGGTAGAGACAGTACATATGGAAGAGGCAATGAAACTTATTCCAATGCAACGAGTAGGAAAGGTAGAAGAGGTAGCTGCTGCTGTTTCCTTTTTGATGAGTGAAGAGGCTAGCTACATTACACGGCAAGTGATTTCTGTGAATGGAGGCATGTGCTAATGCAGCGTGTCGTCGTTACTGGCATGGCTGGCTTTTCGCCGATTGGCAATACATGGAAAGCGATCAAAGCTAATTTATCGGGGATGCAGACAGGTGTTCGCAGAATTGATGATTGGGATAAATATGATGACCTTAATACGCGACTAGGGGCGCCTGTTGAAGACTTTGTTTTACCTAAGCACTATAGCCGTAAGGCTCTGCGAAGCATGGGGCGAGTCGCTCAGTTTGCAGTGCGTAGTACTGAGCTTGCATTAGAAGAAGCTGGTCTACTAGACGATCCACTTTTAAAAAGCGGGCAGGTTGGCGTAGCTTATGGTTCCTCTGCAGGTGATGTAGAAGCGATTGCTGATTTTGGCAACATGCTGCTGAACCAAAACAGTGAAGGTTTAAATGCAAACTCTTATATCAAAATGATGGCGCATACCTCACCTGTGAATATTGGTATCTATTTTGGCTTGCAAGGACGTGTTTATACCACTTCTAGTGCCTGTACGTCAGGTAGTCAAGCTATCGGTTACGCCTATGAAGCCATTAAGGCTGGCCAACAAACCGCGATGGTGGCTGGTGGTTGTGAAATGCTTTGTGGTACAGAAGCCGCCGTATTTGACACTTTATATGCGACCAGTATTAAAAACGATCATCCAGATCAAACCCCAAGACCATTTGATATAGACAGAGATGGTTTAGTCATTGGTGAAGGTGGTTGCACATTGGTCTTGGAAACCCTCGAAAGCGCTCAGGCGCGTGGCGCAACGATTTATGCAGAGTTAGTTGGTTTTGGTACTAATTCTGATGGTACGCATATCACGCAACCGAATGCTCAAACCATGGAAAAAGCCATGCGACTTGCCCTAGAGGATGCAAGCTTGGTACCGAACGCAATTGCTTATGTCAGTGCACATGGTACGGCTACGGCGCGTGGCGATGTGGCAGAAAGTCAGGCAACCCATGCGGTTTTTGGCAGTGACATCCCAATCAGTGCGCTAAAAAGCTTTACTGGCCATACACTTGGTGCCTGTGGTGCTTTGGAGGCATGGGTAGCGATCGAAATGATGAATGAAAGCTGGTTTCATGCGACAGCTAATTTAGATCTAGTTGACGACGACTGCGCCGACCTGGATTACATTATGTATAATCCAAGAGAAATAAGCGCTGATTATATTATGAGTAATAATTTTGCTTTTGGTGGAATTAATACCTCATTAGTTTTTAAAAAGTGGCAACTGTAATACACATTTGAAAGGTGCAACAATGAAGAAGGTGTTGATCATAACCGTGATGCTATTTAGTCAAGCGAGCATGGCGTTTACAAGTAATGATGAGCAAATTGATTACGTGCTGAAGGTCATGCAAGATGGCCCACAAACCAAAAGGTTAAAAGTGTTAGAGCGCTTGCAATGGTCAACTTTGAGTGAGGCTCGTTTATACGATACGTTTGAACAAAACCTGATAGCACATTACAAAAAACACAGTATTGATAAAGCCGAAAAGGAAGTCTTACGTTACCAGATTAGAGCGTTAGCATATAGCGGCAACCCTAAATATAAGTCAACACTAGAGGCCGTTGAAAAAGATGCAGACAATCGTAGCTTGAGAAGCACAGCACGCAGAGCGCTGAAGGATTACCCGAATTTTTTGGCGGTACAAAATGCACTTTCAGGAGTTCAAAGTGATGAATCTTCACTACCTTCTGAAGTTGCTAACTATCTAAAGCTGCTTAAAACAGATAATAGCTATGCACAGCGTCTAGCCGCTAGAGCATTGTTCCACGAAGGCCATATGCAACCTGTAGTGATTAAATTTGTAGCAGATAGTTTAAAAAAAGAATATCAAACTAAAGGCTTACCAACGTTGAAACAAGACACTCTGGCTTGGTATTGCAAGGTGTTAAAAAACGCAGGGGGCTATGATGTTTTGTTAGACGAAATCGAAGCAAACACACCATATAACAAAATTCGCAAACATGCTGCCAAACGTTAGTGGTTGATATTGACAGCATGCCTTACAAATTGAATAAAGAATAAGTGAATGGATTCAGAAGTAAAAAAAACGCATGTTTTTGTAAAAGAAACGCTATTTGGTGACTGGTTTATCAATACAGACATGTGGAAGGTTAGAGTAATCGACCGAGCATTGAAAGATTTATTAAGGCTTATCCCATTTAAAGCTAACAGTATTGATACGATTGTAGATGTAGGCTGTGGTTTTGGGCACAGTTTCCAACTGCTTGATGAGCAATTTAAACCGAAGAAGATTATTGGTCTAGATGCCGATCCTGATATTCAAGAACGTGCAGGCCGTGCTGCTCGAGAGTGTACTACTGATGTCACATTGATGCATACCAGCGCAAATAATATGAGTGCGATAGCGGACGCATCTGTTGACATGGTCTTTTGCCATCAAACTTTTCACCACATCGTAGAGCAAGAAGCAGCCATGCAACAGTTTTATCGGGTGTTGAAGCCAAAAGGGCTGCTATTATTTGCAGAGTCAACTAAGTACTACATTGAAACACTACAGATTAGATTGTTTTTTCGGCATCCTATGCATGTCCAAAAGTCTGCGGAAGAATACATTGAAGTTATTCGCAAAGTAGGTTTTGAATTACCTGCTTCACGTACCTCAACGCCTTTTTTGTGGTGGAGTAGGCCTGACTGCGGCATGATGGAATGGTTAGGCTTTCCACTACCTGCAAAGCGAAACGAGACTTTGGTAAATGCTGTTGCAGTCAAGCCCTAACTTCAGGCCAAGTCAGCTGATGATAAGCGCTATCCCAAAAGCGCCACTCGTGCCAAGTGGCACGTTTAAAGGCAGCTGTCATTGCTGCTATTGTAGTTGAATCTGCGGTTTCTGCTAATTTATCCGTGAGTGTAAGCATGCCTTGCACGGCACCTTCAAACTCCTCCCCAGCGTAGGTATCAATCCATGCTTGATAGGGATTGTGCTCAGTTTGTGTTTGGCTCAATGCCTGACCAACGCTGTAATATACCCAGAAGCATGGCAACAATGCACAAACCGTTACAGGAAAAGGCTCGGTTGCAGCAATGCTAATCAAGCTGTTTAAGTAATGATCACAAGCTTGCGAGCGAGGAGTGGCTAAAAAGTCCTCTCGCGAGACGCTGAACATCTTCATATACTCACCGTGTAAGGCAGACTCGACCATCACTGCACTGGTGGATGATGCCGAGAGTTGACCAACTATTGCTGGTTCTGGCGCGCGTGATGCAGCAATAGCCAGCGCACGGGCAAAACCCTCTAAATAATGCGCATCTTGAATGATATAGCCTTGAAACACTTCTGCTGGTAATGTGCCTGCACTGAGCTCTGCATTAAAAGGCATCGTGTGAATTTGTTCCCAAAGAGGGCCAATGGCGGCTTTGAGCGTGTCAATAAATCGCATAGTGTTTTAGTTTCCTGAATCGCGATCTGGCCAAGCGGCAAGATCAAAAAAATAATGTAGTGGGCCATGACCATGGCCGACTGATAGACGGTCCGCAGCAGTAATGGCATGCGTAACATAGGCTTTGGCATGCCTGACTGCTGTCTCTAGTGGGCGGCCAAGACCAATTTGGGCTGCGATGGCAGAGGATAATGTGCAGCCAGTGCCATGGGTGTTTTTTGTTGCAATGCGTGGCGCGACCAATGAGGTTTCGCCAGCAGCTGATAGTAATAAATCCACTGCATCGCCTGCGGGTAAATGGCCACCTTTGAGCAGTACAGCTTCACAACCTAACGCTAATAAGGCTGCTGCTTGCTCACGCATTTCGTCTATATTCGTGGCTTATTTAGTGTCTAATAAGTCAGCGGCTTCTGGCAGGTTGGGGGTGATTAAATGCGCTTGAGGGATCAAGGTCTCACGTAAGGCTGAGACTGCTTCGTTTGCCAGCAAACGATCCCCACTTTTGGCGACCATTACAGGGTCAAGCACGATTGGTGCGCCAATGTTCTGTAGTGCTGTCGAGACTGCTTCAATGACTGCGGCATTGCCTAACATACCAATTTTGATGGCGGCAATGTCAATGTCAGCTTCAATGCTAGCAATCTGAGCTTTGATAAAATCAGTTGAGACCAGCTCAACACCTGACACACCTTGAGTGTTTTGCGCAGTCAGGCCTGTGAGGACTGCCATGGCATAGCCACCATTGGCCGCGATAGATTTAATGTCTGCTTGAATGCCAGCGCCGCCTGAGGGGTCAGAGCCAGCGAAGGTGAGCACGTTTGGGGTCATGCAGTTTGCTCCATTATTTGACTGGTTATTTTGAATATAGCTGCTAAATTGATCGCTGGAGGTTGTATCAATTTTTGGTACTTAAAGGTGGTGAATACATTCTTAGATTGATAGGCCGTTCAACGTAGCTTGTATAATGTGACTATTATTTAACCAACCATCCGTGCCTCCTCTTTTGATGCGTAACTACCCTTTGTTGTCACCGTCCGAGCAAATAGACTTGCCGCGCTTATTAGCAGAGCCAACAATAATGCCTGCCAAGTTTGAAGACAGCACACACCAACTCTGGCATTGCGATACGGTTGATGGGTCGATGGTGTTAAAGGTTTGCGCCCTTGCCTCTGTGCAGCAGTCCACTTTTTGGTATGGGTTAAATGCTTTATTTGGAGTGGGCTTTCCAAATCGTTTGGGTGATACGCGATCCACAGCAAAGCTATTAAAAGCTAACGGATATTTTGCGATACCTGAGGTAATTGCGGCGCAAGATAATCATTTTGTGTTAACGCGTTTTTTGGCAGGTGAGGATGTTGATGACTCGCATGTCACAGATGCAGATGTTGTGCAATTAGCACAACATATTGGGCAATTGCATCAACTGCGGTTTGAACAATGGGGTGACTTGCATGCGCCCCAACTTACAGCAGAACAATGGCGCACGCGTTTGGTGAATACTTTGGAAGCATTGGTAAAACAAAGTGAACTAGCGCTTCCTGCCAGCTTATTAGCCGATATTCTTGCTCAGGCTCCACTGATAGAGGCAAGCGACTTTGTGCCAATCATGCTCGATTTACGGTGGGATCAGTTTAGACGTGTGGAAAACAGAGATCAGTTAGCGTTAATCGACTTGGATGCCTTTGTGATTGGCCCACGTGCGTTAGAGTTGGTCTTGATCCTGTATTTGCTCACGCCTTCGCAATTGAATTTGTTTAAACAAACCTATTGCAAGCTCAATGATTGGCCTGAGTTTGCGGCACAAAAGCGTAGTTATCAGTTGTTATTGTTTTTAATGAACGTGCTGGGTGAGACTGATTTAACACGCTGGATGGCACGGGTTTAGTGTCAGAATTGACTGCTCTCCTAAGTTAAGGAAGATGGCGTTTTTTTGTATAACTTAATCCAGCTTAAGTAGCCAGCAGCAGCTAACACAGTGTTGATCACAAACAACACCATGGTTGCGTAATAACCTGTTTTAAAATACAGCACAACCGCCGCTGCATCGATAACCACCCAAAAGAGCCAGTTTTGTAAGATCTTTTTGGCCATCAACCAAGTATTCATCACTGAGAAGACGGTAATGGCTGCATCCAAACTGGGCTGCTGAGAATAATCATTAGTTTTTAAGTAATAGGTGACGGCAACACTAATCAGTGTGCCGATCACCATAAAGATGGTTTGTTTGGGCCAAGGCCAACTGCTTATCGCCAGTGATGCTTCAGCCGTACCATGTTTGCGCCACAACCAGTAGCCATAGACCGCCATACCCATGTAATAAAA
>SPJK01031464.1_pt1 | contig 19809 bp, 17 predicted proteins | sample 3741771 | NCBI WGS metagenome assembly SPJK01 (sample SAMN10925997, study PRJNA522277) | cold seep metagenome | isolation source: Elba SIP-enriched marine methane seep metagenome, extraction at timepoint T2 | place: Italy: coast of Elba, Mediterranean Sea
CCGCCAGCGTTCAATCTGAGCCATGATCAAACTCTTCAGTTTAATTTTTTTGATACTAAGTAAGATTAGTATCCAATCTTGGCTCGACAAACTCATTGACGTAATTTAGACTTGCTTCTTGCGAAGCAATTCTTAGAATTGACGCGAATAATTATGTCGATTATTTTTTACTACAGCTTAAAATATCCGGCACAAGTACCCACACAAATTATTTCGATTTTATTTTTAAAGAGCGTTGGATCTTCATCCAGTGCCGTTTCCGGCCCAGGGTCACTACCCTGCTGAGTCCGACTATTTTACAGCCTTTCCCTTTCTTGTCAACATCCTTTTTAACTTTTTTTCAACCGGTCGATTAAACAAACTAACCACAACACCTCCGATCAAAACCACTCAACTTCATCCCGAAACCAGATGACTTCCACCACCTCCTGAGTAGCCGCCCATTATACCGCTATTAAATTACTTGTCAAAACATTTATTAATAATATTTCACTAAGCTGAAACCATACAAACAAACACAGCTATACTAATTAACCCACACCTTCAAACTGCATTTTTTGTAATTTGGAATAAACACCGTTATTTTGAACCAACTGCTGATGCGTCCCTCTTTCAACAATCCTCCCCTGTTCCATAACTAAAATAACATCTGCCGACTCAATCGTTGACAATCTATGAGCCACAACCAGAGTCGTCCTGTTTTTCATTAGCTTTTCCAGTGCTTTCTGAATATACCATTCAGATTCCGTATCTAATGCTGACGTTGCTTCATCCAGAATCAATATAGGCGCATCTTTATATAATGCTCTGGCGAGCGCCAATCTTTGCCTTTGGCCTCCTGATAACTTAACGCCGTGCTCACCGACCATTGCGTCAAATCCCTCAGGCAGCTTTTCGATAAAATCTTTTGCATATGAATCCTTAGCAGCACGCTTTACTCTGTCCGATACGGCGCCGTCAACAGACCCATAAGCAATATTATTAAATATAGAGTCATTGAACAAAGTGACGTGTTGCGTTACTAAAGCAATCTGACTGCGTAAATTGGCGAGTTTATATTCGTTAATTTCTACGCCATCCAGCAATATCTTTCCTTTTCCATGCTCATAAAACCGTGGAATCAGATTCGTCAACGTACTTTTACCGCTACCGGAAGCCCCCACCAATGCGACAGTTTGACCTGGCTCAATGGTGAAACTGATATTATCAAGCGCTTTTTTATCAATCCCTTTGTAAGCAAAGCTGACATCCTTAAACTCTATTCTTCCTTTACAATTTGATGTTTCATAAACACCATCATCCTTTTCCATCCCCTCATCCAACACCTCAAACAACGACTCCGCTGCAGCAATACCTCTTTGCATTGCATTATTGGCATCGCTTAATAATCGAATCGGGCGGGGTAATAAAAACGCTGTCGTTAAATAAGCAACGAATTCACCAGCCGAAGCACCTGACATTATCGTCAACGCCAAATGCATCAATATGCCTAGAGCAATAGCAATCACCAACTGCATCAATGGACTGTGTATCGCCACCGTCGCTGCCTGCTTTAAAGTCTGCCCCCTATTAAACTGACTGCGCTCAAGAAAACGATCCCTCTCATACCCTTCACCTCCAAAACTTCGAACGATCCTGTGACCACCGACCATTTCTGAGGTAATTTGAGTCATATCACCAACTGACTCCTGGACGTTTTTACTTAACCGTCTCAATCGTTTGCTGACGTAACTAACCAGTACCCCTATAATTGGAGCAATAGCAATGAAAATTAATGATAACTGCCAATTCATATAAATCAGATAGGCAAATAAACCAATTGCGGTAAAGCCCTCCCGAACAAAAGTCCTGGCTGAATCTGTAGTCGCTTGCGTTACTTCACCTACATTATGTGTAATTCTTGACATCATATAGCCACTGCTATTGTTATCAAAATACACTGCAGGCAAACGCGTGTAGTGATTAAAAATAGCGCAACGCAAAGCATGCACGACATTACAGGAAACTCTCGCCAGGAAGTAGTTCCCCAGATAGGCTCCTATACCTCTTATGATAATCAACCCAACGAACAGCAATGGTAAATATTCAACACCTTTGCGCGTTTCACTTTGCAGCGTATCAATGACATGCTTAATGACCGCTGCAAACATCGGCTGGGTAGCTGCATATATCAAAAAACCGATAATACTTATAAAAAACAATTTCCAGTGAGGTAGAACATACCTCATAAGGCGTTTATAGATCTGCATTCCCGATCGCTTACCTGCCTTTCTTATTTTCTTTTTCTTTTTCTTCATATTAGTGAGTACAATAATGCCTTTGTTAGGTTTAGTTGATGACATACAACGGCGAACGGTCTAGATAAAACAGATATCATGTATAAACACAATTACCGCCTATACCCAGATATCCCAGTCAATTCTGTAACTTAAATTTTAGCCTTAGATTATGCGCAACGGATCTCATTATAGACCTTTAGTTTACACATTAATAACTATGCCTATAAGCAAGAAAAATCATGGCGAATTTTCCAATTAAACAGATCCACTTTTTATAATGTTAAAAGTTTTGCAAATTGTTAGGCGTTTTGGGCCAGTGGGAGGTATGGAACGCTATGTCTGGGAGCTGTCACATGCTCTGGCAAATCAGAATGTAGAAGTACACATCCTTTGCGAGCAGGCAACCCAAACAGTGTACCATGAAAACATTCATGTCCACGCTATGGGGACGATAAGCCCCAAACCCCGCTGGTTATCCATGCTTCGATTTTCACACCGTGCAGGCCATTGGGTCAAAAACAATATTAGCACCGATTTTGTCATTCATTCCCACGAACGTACAAGTGTGCACCAGGTAACTACATTTCATGCCGCATTATTTGCAAAAGTCAGGCAAAAAGCATGGTGGAAAAAAATATCCATACGCATTGCTGTATGGCTATACCTGGAAAAAAGAGAAGTTTGCGGCAAGCAGGTGCAAGTTGTTTTACCCAACTCCGACCTAATACAAGATGAGCTAGACAAAATGTACCCCTGCATAGGAAACAGGCTGCACAACCCGGCCTACCCCGGTATACATCGCAATCACAGCGTATCGCCTTCCAATGAAAAGACAGATAATAAAATTATTATTTTTATCGGTCAGGAATGGAAACGCAAAGGACTGGATAAAGCCATTCAAATTGTCCAAGAAATAAAAAAAATACTACCTGATATAGTATTTTGGGTTCTTGGTCCAGAGCCCAGCGAAATCGAAAACCTGTTTACTGACTGGGATGAAGGATATCAACTACTAGGCTGGCAGGATTCTTCATCGTACCTGGCAAAAGCCGATTTACTGATTCACCCGGCTGTAGCTGAACCTTATGGAATGGCAATCGCTGAAGCAACAAATTATGGCGTACCTGTCGTTGTTTCAGACCAATGCGGTATTGCAAACCAAATTACAGCACAATCAGGCCATATACTCAGCCTCAATTCATCTATAGACGCCTGGGTAGCAGCCTGTATAGATGAATTAAACAGAACATCTCCGGTTAAGTGCATTAGTAAGAGTTGGCAGGAACTGGCCAAAGAACACATCCAGATTTATCAGACAATTAAGTTATAAAGCCAGGGTAAAAAGAAAAACACACCAAACATATTCAGCTTATCTCATTTCCAATGAAATTGGCAGACAACTATTCCCTGGTAATTCAAATAGAGCAGAGGATCATTTCAATCGACCGTCCATCTGCTCACGGTTTAAAATAGACGACTAATGTTTAGTCACTTATAATCAATTGACCTGGATTGCTGGACCTCATTTTATTAAAAACAAGACATATGACACAGCCTAAAGTTTACGATTGCTTCTGCTATTTTAACGAAGACATGCTATTGCGATTGCGTTTAGAAACGCTTTGGGATTATGTTGATTATTTTGTTATTTCAGAAGCAACATACACCCATGCGGGAAAATCTCGTGAAACTTTATTTGATATCAGTAAATTTTCTAAATATCAGAGCAAAATTCGCTACCTTCGTCTGGAAGACCGCCCACCCGGAGAAAATGATTTTTGGAAAAATGAAAACTTCATTCGCAATCATGTTGCCGAAGGGCTGATCGAAGCCAAACCGGACGACCTCATTTTAGTCTCAGACCTGGATGAAATACCAGAACCAGAGTCCATCAAACTTTATCAGCCCAAATATTTAAGAGGTGATTTTTCTCAACGCTATTACAGTTATTTCTTAAATAATTACTGGTTAGGTGATGTCGATGCAATAGGAAAGCTTAAGCCTAACAGTAACACCTGGTATGGTACAAAAATAACAACTTATCGATATTTCACCGATTTTTTTAATAACAATGCAACCAGTGTCAGGGCCTACAAATCAAAAGGACTGCTCAGAGCTATCAAGAGAACATGGTTCAAAAAATTCAACACTCAGGCAATTGATGATGGGGGATGGCACTTTACCTGGGTTTTCCCTATTAAAGGCATAGTCGAAAAAATCGAAAGCACAGCTCACCAGGAATTTAATAAACCGGAATACAAAGACCCGATACGCATACAAAATATGATTCAGGAAGGCCGGGATTTTCATAAACCCAATTCCCGTTATCAGGCTCAAACAATTGATGAAACTTTTCCAGAGCACTTACTAAAAAATCAAAACCTTTATCAAGACCATATACTACCCGTCATTAATAACCATTAGACAATCATGAGAAAAATAATAAATTACCTCATTAGAGGTTTAGGCGTAGAGCTTCATAAATACGTTCCAGTCAAATCTCCTATCAGACATGCTGTAGATACGCTTGCTTATTCTCTTGACGATGATATAGCACCGAATGATTTTTTGATTTCGTTAGCTGGTAATGCAATACAAGGCGCATGGAACACTAAAATCAACTTAGCCAATCCTAAAGAACTGGACGATTCAATCTTTTTTGATGTATATCCCGGTGAACATTATCGTTTGCTAAAAGCACTGGCCACAGAGTTAGCCCCTGAAAAAGTCGTGGAGATTGGAACTTATACCGGCATGGGGTCTTTATCTTTATGCCAGGGCCTTCCAGACACATCTAAAGTACATACCTTTGATATAGTGCCATGGAACGAATTACCTACACATTTAAATCAGGATTTATTTGATTCCGGACAATTGACTCAATACTTGACTGATTTAGCCGACCCCAATAATTTTTCTCAATATCTGGATCTTCTTGAATCTGCAGACTTTATTTTCTGTGATGGCCCCAAAGACGGCCAATTTGAATATAAATTCGTATCTCATTTAACTAAACTTAAGCCAACTGAGAGAAGAATATTAATGCTGGATGATATTCGATTCAAAAACATGATTGACTTATGGCGCTCTATTGAGTCACCTAAGCTGGATTTGTCCTCTTTTGGCCACTGGAGTGGAACAGGCCTGGTCGATATCAGTAATGGTCTAAAACTGAAGAAACCTTAAGTCAAATATGATGCATTCCGGAATATTGCTTACGACAAACAGATGAATCAACCTTGATAGACAACTCCTGACTAGCTTATTTGCTAAATAATACATTTAGTTTAATAGCTAAAAATTTTGCATATCTATAATCATAATAACGATAAATTCCTATGAAACAGCCTAACTACGCAATCACTTTTGCCTGTTACAATCAAGTTGAATATACACGCCAATGTATAGATAGCATGATCCAGCAAGGGGATGATCTTAGTCGACTGGTCATTGTTGACAATGGATCTACAGACGATACCCGTAACTATCTTAAAAGCTTGTCCCTGGAGCACCTTATATTTAATAATTCAAATTTAGGGTGCGGCGTTGCATGGAATCAAGGTGCTCTGACACTACAGGCAGAGTGGACGATCATCATGAATAATGACGTCTTGGTTTCACCGGGCTGGATCAATAGTCTTATAGACACGGCAGAACGTAATAATCTAAAAATCATTTCGCCTGCTCTTATTGAAGGCCCATTAGATTACGATTTCAACTCCTTTGCCACTGAAGCTTCCGCCAAAATGAAAAACAGCCTGCGTATAGGTGGCAAGCATGCCGTCTGCCTTGCAATACACGAGTCAGTCTGGATGGATATCGGTTATTTCCAACCGGTCCCTAAGCTGCTAGGTTATGAAGATACCATGTTTTTCCATGAAGTGGACAAAGCTAATATTGCTATCGGCATGACGGGAGAGTCCTGGCTACATCATTATGGCTCTATAACTCAGTCAGCCATGAAACAGGAACGCGGCCTGTCCGAGAAAGACAACCTCGGTTACCGCTATAATTATCGTTTATTGCAACAAAGCTGGTTACAAAGAAAACTGAACAAAATGCAAAAAAAAAGTAACCTCAAGAAATGGCATGATCAAGAACTCGCACAGTACGGCTTAACCATGCACGGGCTACGCGTTAATAATTCATTCGAATGGCAATAGCGTTTAATAGTGTATGTTGCTCAACCTTTTTCAACAAAAGAACAATCTTCAATGAGCCCTCAACTCAGCGTCATCATCATTACCAAAAATGAATCAGACCATATACAACGCTGCCTAAAGTCTGTCGACTGGGCTGATGAAATTATAGTCCTGGATTCAGGCAGCTCTGACGATACCGTGGCTCTGTGCAAACAATTCACTGCGTCTGTGTTTGAAACCAACTGGCCCGGCTTTGGTCCGCAGAAACAACGCGCACTAGATAAAGCAACAGGAGACTGGGTTTTATCTATAGATGCCGATGAACAGATTACTGATGAATTAAAACAGGAAATTCAACTCGCCATGCAGACAGAAACGGATGGCTATTATATACCACGGCTTTCCAGTTACTGCGGCAAACAAATAAAGCATGGCGGCTGGTGGCCTGATCATGTATTACGATTGTTTCAACGTCAGCAAGGCCATTTTACCGATGACCTGGTCCATGAAAGAATACTGGTAGACGGCACGATTAAAAAGCTACAGAACCCAATTTTACATGAGGCATTTATCAACCCAGATGAGGTTTTGCATAAAGTTAATAATTATTCTACTTTAGGCGCTCAGAAGCTATATGACCAAGGTAAGTCAACGACATTGCCTAAAGCAATATTAAAAGGTTTCTGGACCTTTTTTAAAACCTATATTATTAAAGCTTCTTTTTTAGATGGTACACAAGGCTTAATGCTGGCAATTTCCAACGCAGAAGGCACTTATTATAAATATATCAAACTGCTGGATTTACAACATCGCAACCGATGACATTTATTTCAATTATCGTTACCACGTATAACTGGCCTGAAGCGCTAGAAGCCTGTTTAAACAGCTTATTAGAGCAGGAAGATAAACATTTTGAAATCATTATTGCCGATGATGGCTCTACGCAGCCAACCCAGGATTTGATCAGCCGCTATATTCAACAGACTAAATTAACGATAAAACATGCTTTTCATGACGACCAGGGATTTAGGGCTGGAACCATCCGCAATAAGGCAGTTGCATTGTCTGAAGGTGACTATTTAATATTTATAGATGGCGACTGTACGGTTTTCCCTACCTTTATTAAAAGACACAGGGAACTTGCCGAACACGGGCATTTTGTTCCTGGGAATCGACTGTTATTGTCCAGAGAATATACAAGTAAAACGCTGAAACAAAAAACAGCTTTGCATAAAAAAAACCTCTATTTTTTTATCTGGCTCTGGATACAAAGAAAAATCAACCGGTTACTCCCCCTGGTTTACAGCCCATTTCAAAAATTCAGGTACAGACATCCTAAACAATGGGAAAAAGCCATGACCTGCAACCTGGCCATGTATAAGACAGACTTCATCTCGGTTAATGGATTTGATGAAGAATTTGAAGGCTGGGGTTATGAAGACTCTGATCTAGTCATTCGCCTGATCCATAATGGAATCAAACGCAAGGAAGGTCGTTTCGCAGTGCCGGTGATACACCACTGGCATAAACAAAACGACCAAAGCAGACATGATGAAAATTATGAACGGCTGATGCAACGTTTAAATGACAAAGACTTTACCCAGGCACACATTGGAATAAACCAATATAAGATGACGGGACATTCCTAATCTAATAAGCCAACGGCTAAACCTTTACACCCTTTAGCCAGACATCATGTTTATTGCACATACTCAATACATGCAAATAGCCCTTATAGTTTTCTAAGGTAAACTCAGAAACAGGCACTTTATCTTTCATAGGATCAAACATTTTTTCATCTATAAAATTATATTGCTGATCCAGTAGCACATGTTTAACGATGTAGTGTTCATAACCTTCCATACCATGGGCAGTGGTCACTTTTACTGTTAACTTGTCTACCTGTTTTATTAATTTAATATTAGGCAGGTGCCCAGCAACTTTTTTTGACCATCGGCCCGGATTCTTCTCAGTATAATAAACACCTCCCGCCAAATTTTGTTTTTCCCCGGCATGACTTATACCCGGAGCAATCAGGCTTGCACTCGCGCCTATTAATCCCACATTAATAAAATCTCGACGTTGCATTTATCACCTCTCAATGTATTTTAATAATAAAACCTGAATACTACTCCACCAATAGCAAGCAAGTAAACTAAAACGCTATTGTTATTCAACATTAAATAATATAATGATCAGTTCTTTGCAGCCCAGCCCTAATAACTAATATAAACTCATAATGCATTATTTAGAACCCAATCAAGATTACAGAGACGATACTTTAAGAGAAAATACGCAGTTATCAGCTGAAGAACTTAAAACCGATGCCGCTAAACATTATGATGACTGTTACTGGGACTACTTGTTTGCCTGGTGCAATAAAGAAAACCTTGCATTACACTACGGTTATTGGGATCAGCAAACACACTCGCATCATCAAGCCCTAATAAATAAAAACCAGGTTTTATATGACCTGGCTGAAATTGACTCGAAAGACCATGTTCTAGATGCCGGTTGCGGTATAGGCGGCAGTTCAATCTGGATGGCAAAACACCATGACAACCAGGTCACTGCGATTACGATTAGTAAACAGCAGGCTAGTCATGCCCGTAAACATGCGAAACGACAAGGTGTGTCAGACTCGGTAAATTTTGAAGTTTCAGACTTTTGTGAAACCCCTTTTGACGATGAATCGTTTGATGTCATCTGGGGACTGGAAAGCGTCTGTCACGCTATGAACAAAGGTGATTTCTTAAAGGAAGCCTACCGCTTATTGCGCCCAGGCGGCCGTATCGTTGTCTGCGACGGTTTTTTACTTCGCAAGGAATTTAACGATGATGAATGGCAGGATATAGTGACCTGCTTAAACGGCTGGGCTGTTCCAAATTTATGCTCCCGCGACGAATTTTCACAGCTGTTAGAACAGAATAACTTTCAGGATATTAGGTTCAACGACATTACCGCCGAAACGTTGCCATCTGCCGATCACATGTTTAAAGTTGCAAAGCGCTTAAAACCCGTGCAACTCGTCAGCCAATGGCTAGGTTTACGCAGCAAGGCTCAAACTGCAAATTATAAAGTAGGTCTTTCCCAGCATCGTTTATTTAAAGATCAGATTGTAGAGTATGGTATTTTTACTGCGAGTAAACCGTCGTAATCTTATTAATTAAAACTAGCGTACGTCATTCCTTACCGGGTCTTCATTCTTAGTTATGCCAAAGAAACTCATGGTTCGGGCAGCCGTATTTAAAACCGGAGCAGCACAGCTGATAGCGACAGCATCAACCAGACAATACCAGGCAGCAACACCGCTAGGCGGATTGCCTTGAGTCAGCGTCGATGCTGGATCTATTGCAGCCCAATTCCAAGTACCTAATGAAGTGCCAACCAGCTCTACCCACGTGGTTATGAAAAAAGCACCCAGATACACCATCGGTGAACGGCCTTTAAACAAATAAACTAAATAAATGCAAAATAACAGCGTTCCGATTTCGTCTTTACGCCCAACAATTCCTCCTAGCGCAAACGCAGACCAGATTCCACCTGCTAATACTACAAAAAAGACCAGCTGCCTGGCATATTTAAGAAAAAACCCGGTACGGCCCAATACTACTGCTGTCAAATAAACAATGCCATGGCCGGGAGGCACAAAAGCCGGCACATTTTGCAAACGATAGGTATAACCTTCCATAAAAATGGAAGCGAAATTCTCCCCAACTGTGGCAAAAGAAACGGCAACAAAGACTTGTGCACGGACATATTTGCATTCGCCATACAGCAAACAGAGTAATGAAATCCAACCAGCAACACCTAATGCATATTGCAATTCCAGACTTGCTACAGAATCAATCGAAAAACATAAAGCAACTACGGCAAAAGCAAAAGCGACTATATAATAATCTCTTTTATTATGCTCAATTTCTATATCCTCAGCGGGAAAGTGTCTAAACATAAAACCACCTTAATTTGACAGCGTATAAGTCTATCATTCTTCAACAAAAACCGATAGGTTTTACAAAACCCGGATAACGAAATACCTCCACACTCGCCACAAATCTAGGCTATCAGTGTTCAAGCAACTCTCGTTTTATTGCAGTCAAATAAAGATATAAGCAACAAAACTGTACCTGACCGCTTTACCAATAAAAATGGCGACACAGGAAATCATGATGGGTAACTTCAACCAGCCACCGGCAAAGCATAAACCATCTCCCAATACCGGCATCCAGGAAAACAACAATGCCCAAACCCCCCATTTCCGAACGATATTGAGCGATTTTTGTTTTTTTTCAGAAAGCAATTCATCTGCAGGAAATTTTTTTGCCGCTAAAACGCCTAGAAACCAAGTGGTTAATGCGCCCAGCGTATTGCCTATCGTTGCGATAAACACCAGACCCTCTACATTAAATTGTTGCTCTGAAACCATATAAGCCAATACCGCCTCAGAACCTCCAGGGGCTATAGTTGATGAAATAAAAGCGCTTATAAATAAGCCCCATACCCCTAATAATTCATCCTGCATTTATTTTTCCCATAAAAAAACCCCTAAAGCCAAAGACTTTAGGGGTTTTAATTGTATACAAACTATTCTTTCGGTAGCTCAGGTGTTTTCTTTGAAGTGATGATATTGATCAAGGATGTAATAAATTTACCTATCAAACCAATAACTTGAGCAATCATCTCAAAGATTGTGGTAATCACCTCACTGGCAGACATTCCCTTAAACCTGCGCATTAACATCGGCGTAAGAATCACGCCTATCGCTATACCGACAATGGTTACACCAGAAATAAGCGAGCCATTCGTCTTGCCATTACCATTTGCAGCTTTAGTTTTCTTGGCAACAACCGGCTTGGCTACTGGCTCTGGAATACTACTACTGTAATCATCCTGAATAATATTCGCAGTTACACCTGGAATACTTGGCAAATCACCACTACCCTTTCCTATTTTCAACTGGGCTTTCATGCCCTTTTCCATATGTTGAGAGATATCACAATGAACCAGATAGGTTTTATCATTGGGTGGAAATATCAACGTTCCCGAAATTTTACCCGGCCCAGTTACCTCTAAATGAAACATCCCTTTAGGATACAGGTATTTTGGCAGACCATGCATCATCCACTGGTGTCTGATACTATCATCGTTAACAAAATGAACCGTCAATTTTGTACAAGGCTCAAACTGAAACTCCTGCTTATCAAATGCAAACATTCGACCCGGAAATTTTTCAGCATATTTATGGCCCGCACGCACGGTAATTTCCTTAGTTGCTGCAATTTTATCGCAACCACCCGGCAAAGTATCTAAATTTTGCCCCATCACCATACCACCATCCATGTCCATTAAATGGCCATCACCATGATCCATCAAACGGGTATGATCCATAAACTCTTTAGCAGAGAACACCGGAGAAGAAAAAATTAATGCTAAAAATGTAATACTGATTATTTTACGCATCTTAGTTCCCTCCCTTATTTGATGAAACCATTGCCATGACTTTTTCTCTGTTTAGGAACAATAAATAGCCGCCTATACCTAAAATCAAACCCAGCATGAAGTTTGAAAATGAGCCATTACCAGAATCTTCAGCTTCGTCTAAAGTTGCACTAAACGGTTTAGGCCCTGCTTCTACGGGCACAGGTTTGGCCGGTGGTGGTGCAACATAACCACTGGCATCTACTTCACCCAGACTGTTCCAGGCATCTGTATTCTGCCACACAGGTACTTTTCTTGCATGAAACCCCTTGGTAAATAAAGGCTCTATGCTTTCACCTATCGTTTTTGGCAATCCAACTTCGTTTAAGTATTTTTTATAAACCAGAGCACTTACATTACCCCCCGGATTCATACCATCAGTCAAAATACCTTTTTCTCTATGGTCATGAAAAATCCAGACACCCTCTCCATAGCTATGTAAGCCATCATCTTTGGTACTGATTTTCAAATCATTCCGTTGTGCTGGTGCCAGATCATAAATATCACGCATTATTTGTGCGTTTGGATTATGCTCAACACCATCATAGTGAGTAATCGTTGCCTTATGACCATGAGTATGAACCGCCAGCTGTTCGCCCGAACTGTTAAACATTCTTAATTTGATGTTTTGATCCGGCTCAGCAACAATGATCGACTCTCTCAACGTATAGGGAAACGAACGGCCGTTCAACGTATGGTAATCTTCAGTTGAATCGTTCATGTTATATTCCCGATTCATTTTTTTCGCAATCAAACGGGGATCGTTATATTGCTGAATGATATTATGCAAGCCTTTGTCCATCGCATGATAGTGAAGATCATATTCACTATTATATTTTTCCAGAACGGCTTTTGAAGGGTGCCTGACCTGACCACCTCCAACATTAAAGGTTTGAACCCAGTTGTTAGGCCGGTTTTCCTCAACAACCAGCATACCAACCAGTCCCATAGCTAAATGCACATGAGTCTGTACATGGCAGTGGTAGACAAAAGTTCCTGCAACACGCGGCTGAATTTCATAGGTCTTACTTTGTCCTGGCATGACAAACTTGTCACTGGACTGAGGTACCCCGTCGTTACCTTCACCGGCACTGTCTACCCAGGGGTGATCTACGCCATGTAAATGGATTGTATGTGGAAAATAATGACTGTTTTCCAATTGCAACCAGACCGTATCGCCCTGTTCAACCCGGATAACTGGAGATGGCGCTCTTAATAATGGATTTGCATCCGTTCCAACAAAGCTGTTGGTAGCCATCCCTCTGGATTTTGGTGCAAAAACCCACATCCCCGGCTGTATCCCTGGCGCAATATCAAACGTAGGGACTAATCCGTCAAAATCCGGAGAGTGTCCGTTAAGTTCGGCAACTTCCAATCTAATTATAATCAGATCAGGATCACCATCCCCATCCATATCATTCTTTTTAATAATCGCATCTGCTGCAAAAAAGGTATTCATCAATGTTTCCATTGAAATATTATTGGTACCTTTTACTTCAGCAACGATTTGGGCAGGATTGTCCGGATCACAACGCAATGACTCTTGAATCTTAACACCATCAAGAGTTTGCGCTTTTCGCCATTTGTCTTCCTTAGTCCTACAGGGTATTTCAACCTCACCTTTATCAACTGTAGTTGATTTAGGCAACCCAACAGCTGCTGATGCCGAAAAGGGCATCAAAGCAACTGCAGCACCCAAAATAATACTTAGGGGATGATTTCGCATTTTTTATACCTATAACTAATTACATGCTTGTAGATTTTTTAATGTAGCTATCAACTTTATTTTTAAAGCCGGCGTTAGACAAGTAAAAAACATAAAGACCAGCAAGAGCGACTAATAAGTAAATTAGCATGCTGCTTGTGCTTGTCGGTGCGCCTGTTCCAGCTCTGAAAGCCATATGTGCATCAAGTCTTTCACCATTATCTTGCAATAAAGTAATATGTATCAGGTATTTACCTGGTTCTGAAATACCATTTGCCAGATTCAAATTAACAGTTCCAGATTTATGTTTTTTTGCTGCTTGAAAAAAGACCCTCTTACCTTCAGGTTCTTTAGTCACTTCAAATTCGACAGCCATATTACGATATCTGACATCCTGATAATCAAATACTAACTGTGTTGTGGTATTCACATCGGGAAGGCTTCCGCAGAATTCGTCACCTGGATATTTCGCAGGCTGATATGCCGTATAGTGTATCCAGTGATCAGGTTCCAATTCAAATTTACACTGGTCTGTATCAGTACCAGCAGCACCACCATGCGCCCACAGAACCGATGAAAATAATAAGCCGAATAGACCTAGAAAACTGTTTCTTATAAGTTTTTTGTTATTCATAACACCTACCTCTTTATTTTATTAATAGTTTTTATTGTTTAGCTTACTAACCAGATTAACATTACATATTGTACATGTATTTTAATTGAAAGCGACTGAAAACTTTAACTCATTCTATCTAAGCTAATATAAACAACGGCACCATTCTACTCTTGTATCGTTTTAAAATCACTCCAACTCAAATTAAATTTTTAAAAAATCCATCTATAAGTTATAGCAACCAAAGACTTAACAAAACCGTAATATAATTTTTATAACCGTTTCCGCATTATATATCACAATATCACTCTATGCTAATAAAATAATCAATACAATAATATTTGCCTATTTTTGCTGGTTTTCGTAGACTCTGCACTACTAATTTTAAGACTGGGTGAAAAATGTCTTCATTACGCGACTCTTCAGAATGGCTTACACTAAAACAACACCATAAAGAAGTCAGCAACCTTTCTATGAAAGAACAATTTGCTACTGACAATCAACGCCATGAAAAACTTTCATTACAATTCAACGACATTCTATTTGATTACTCAAAAAATCGAATCACCTATGACACACTGCCGCTACTAAGGCAATTAGCAGAAAAAGCAGGTCTTTCAGAAAAAACCCACGCCATGTTTTCAGGGGAAATTATCAATAAAACCGAAAACAGAGCCGTATTACATACCGCACTTCGAAACAGAAGCAATACCCCCGTATACGTTGATGGCAAAAATGTCATACCGGATGTTAACCGTGTATTAAATAAAATGCGCATTTTTTCTGAAAAAGTCAGATCAGGACAATGGACTGGATACACTAACAAACCGATTACTGATGTTGTCAACATAGGCATAGGCGGCTCAGATCTTGGCCCTAAAATGGTAACCACCGCACTTGAGCCGTATTCAACACCTAACCTGACATCTCATTTTGTTTCAAATGTCGATCAAACGGATATCATTACAACCTTAAAAAGGTTAAACCCTGAAACCACTTTATTCTTGATCGCATCAAAAATATTTAACACTAAAGAAACCATGACGAACGCCCATAGCGCACGAAAATGGTTGCTTAACTCCGCTTTTGATAAATCAGCTATTTCCAAACACTTTGTGGCTATTTCCACCAACAAGGAAAATGTCACTGCTTTTGGGATAGACCCTGAAAACATGTTTGAATTCTGGGACTGGGTAGGCGGCCGCTACTCACTCTGGTCTTCCATTGGCCTATCGATAGCGATAGCCATAGGCATGGATAATTTTGAAGAACTGCTAATGGGCGCACATTTAGCAGATCAACATTTTCGAGACTCGCCACTGGAAAAAAACATCCCGGTCACGATGGCATTACTGGGTATCTGGTACAACAATTTTTTCAAAGTTGAATCCCACTGCCTGCTGCCTTATGACCAGTCCCTTTACTTCTTTGCCGATTACTTTCAACAAGGCGACATGGAAAGTAACGGCAAGTCAGTCACCGTTAATGGCGAGCATGTTGATTATAATACCGGTCCAATTATCTGGGGCCAGACCGGCACCAACGGACAACACGCATTTTATCAACTGATACACCAGGGAACCAAACTCATCCCCTGTGATTTTCTCGCAGCTGCTCAAGGTCATTACGACTCTCCTGTACACCATGACATCTTGATGTCTAATTTCCTGGCACAACCGGAAGCCTTAATGAAAGGCAAAACAAAAGAAGAAGTAGAGCAAAATGTTGGAACAGACGACCCTCTGCTGGTTACGTCCAAAGTATTCTCCGGCAACAAACCCTCGAATTCATTTCTGTACAAAAAACTGACGCCGCGCACGCTAGGCACATTAATCGCCTTTTATGAACACAAAATTTTTACTCAGGGCGTGATTTGGAATATTAACTCTTTTGACCAAATGGGAGTTGAACTGGGCAAAGTACTGGCAAAAGCAATTTTGCCTGAACTGAAAAGTGGAGAAACCATCAAGTCACATGACTCATCTACAAATGCCCTGATTAACACCTATAAAAAACTTAGAGACGAACAACATTCCATTTAAACGGGGAAACAAGGTAAGGTTATTAAAATTGGCAAAATCGATATTCCTGTTAATTTTTAGCCTTATACTCTTATCCCAACTTACGTCTTGTGATGGCTATTCACCCACGCATCTCGGGTTTTCCAAACTGGAACAAATCAGACACGAAGGTACATTAAACGTACTCACTCGCGTAGGACCCACAACCTATTACGAAGGCCCGGAAGGTATTACCGGTCTTGAATATGACCTGATCACGCTTTTTGCCAAGCATCTGCAGGTAAAAGTCAATTTCATCATACCCGACACTTTTGACAATATTTTAGAACTAATTGCTGAAGGCAAGGCCGATATCGCCGCTGCGGGACTGACAGTCACAGAACAACGCAAACTCACCATGCGTTTTGCCACCACCTATCAGCATACGACCGAGCAGGTTGTTTACCGCTCAGGCCGCAAAAGACCCAAAAACGTAAGCGATTTATCCAAGGGCATCATAGAAATCGTCAAGGGTACAAGTTACATCGACACGCTGGTTAATTTAAAAAAAGAACACCCCGAGCTCACATGGAATATCAACACCGAATTAAATTCCAATGGCTTAATGTACCTGGTTAACGAAGGTTTAATAGACTACACCATATCGGACTCGCACCTGGCCAGTTCAACCCGGCGCTACTATCCTAAATTAAACATTGCCTTTGACATATCCTCTCCCCGCGAACTGGCCTGGGCACTCCCTATCTCGGAAGATAACAGCCTGTTCAATGAAATTGACGTTTTTTTCAAGAAAATAAAAAAAGATAAAACTCTGGAGCACTTGCTGGACAAACACTACGGCAACTCCGAAAACCTAAGTTATGTAGGTAACTGTACTTTCAGACTACATGTAGAAAGCAGATTGCCCGACTATATCGATATCTTTAAAGCAGAAGCAGAAAAACACGACATTGACTGGCGCTTGCTTGCTGCGATCGGTTATCAGGAGTCCCACTGGCGTTCCGATACCACGTCCCCTACAGGCGTTAAAGGCCTGATGATGCTAACCAAGGGAACGGCTAAACAGCTAGGCATTAAAGATAGAACAGACCCAGTACAAAGCATCATCGGCGGGGCACTATACTTTAAACAGCGACTGAAAAAAATTCCGCCCAGAGTCCATGAACCAGACCGCACCTGGTTTGCCCTGGCCTCGTATAATGTTGGGTTTGGACACCTGGAGGATGCCAGAATTTTAACCCAAAAAAGAAAGGGCAATCCGGATAAATGGCTGGATGTAAAAGACGTGCTCCCGTTGCTGAGCATTAAGAAATGGTACAAGCAAACCAGGCATGGTTACGCCAGAGGTAAAGAACCCGTCCGATATGTAGAAAACATCCGCAGCTATTATGATTTACTGGTCTGGCTCACTGCGGAAAACCAGGTCGAGAAAAACGTGATGTCTTTAAAGCCCAAAGCACCTGAAAACAAAGCACTGACCTTTGAACCTCCAACGCTTTAAAACGATTTAAAGACAAACTAAAGCTTCTGCTTGCCCCGCTTTTCCTTAAAAAAGTTAACCAGCAAATCTGAACATTCGTCTTCCAGCACTCCCCCCACCCAGTCGACTTTATGATTCAGAAAACTGGCATCCGTTAAACTCAGCGCGTTACAAACCGCCCCCCGTTTTGGATCGTAAGCACCAAACACCAGGCGTTTGATACGCGCATTTGAAATTGCACCCATACACATCACACAGGGCTCTAGCGTTACATACAGCGTAGCATCATTAAGGCGATAATTTTTTAACGTTTCCCCGGCCTTGCGTATAGAAACAATTTCGGCATGCGCTGTCGGATCGTGTATTTGAATGGGTTGATTCCAGCCTTCGGCAATACTGGAATCATTCTTCACCAGTACAGCTCCGACTGGCACCTCACCTTGTTCACGGGCGCGTTGAGCCAATCTGACAGCATAACGCATCCATTGCTCGTCAGACAAGGCTACTCCCACTCAATCGTCGCAGGGGGCTTACCTGAAATATCATAAGTAACACGAGAAATACCCGAAACTTCATTAATAATTCTTCTGGAAATCAAATCAAGAAAGTCATAAGGCAAGTGCGCCCAGCGGGCCGTCATAAAGTCTATGGTCTCGACCGCACGTATCGCAATGACATAGTCATAACGTCTGCCATCTCCCATAACCCCAACTGATTTTACCGGTAAAAACACTGCAAAAGCCTGACTGACCTTGTCATAAAGCTCATGTCTATATAGCTCTTCTATAAATATCGCATCTGCCCTGCGCAATAAATCTGCATATTCTTTATTGACCTCACCTAGTATCCTGACGCCTAAACCCGGCCCCGGAAAAGGGTGGCGAAAAATCATATCCGATGGCAAGCCTAACTCCAGGCCCAGCTTACGCACCTCGTCCTTAAACAACTCCCTTAATGGCTCGACCAGTTTCAATGTCATATCGTCAGGAAGGCCACCCACATTATGATGTGACTTTATCAAATGTGCCTTACCGCTTTTTGAACCGGCTGATTCAATCACATCCGGATAAATAGTGCCTTGTGCCAGCCATTTCGCATCGCTTAACTTTTGCGACTCTTCATCAAAAATCTCTATGAATAAATTACCAATGATCTTACGCTTTTTTTCAGGATCACTAATACCTTTTAATGCATCCAGATAACGCTGCTCGGCATCAACGCGGATAACATTAACTCCCATATGCTCAGCAAACATGGCCATTACCTGGTCACCTTCGTTCAATCGCAATAAACCGGTATCTACAAACACACAGGTTAACTGCTTGCCTATTGCTTTATGCAGCAAGGCTGCGACGACAGAAGAGTCTACGCCACCTGACAAGCCTAAAATCACCTGATCGCTTCCGACTGATTCGCGTACAGTCTGAATACTGTCCTGAATAATATTGTTTGCTGTCCACAAAGCATCACAACCGCAAAGATCAATCACAAAACGCTGTAAAATTCTCCCGCCCTGTTTAGTATGTGTCACTTCCGGGTGAAACTGCACACCATAAAATGCTTTTTCTTCACAGGCGATTCCAGCGATAGGCGCCCCTTCAGAACTGGCAATTAGCGAAAACCCTTCAGGCAGATCAACTACCCGGTCACCATGACTCATCCAGACATCCAGCAAACCAAACCCCTCAGCAGACGTATGATCTTCTATATCCTTTAATAATTTTGAATGTCCTCTGGCTCTGATTTGGGCATAACCAAACTCCCGGTGATCAGATGATTCAACCTTCCCTCCCAACTGCTCTGTCATAGTTTGCATACCGTAACAAATACCCAGCACGGGGACACCCAGTTCAAATACACGTTGAGGAGCCCTGGGTGTATCACCCCCTGTGACGCTTTCAGGGCCGCCAGACAAGATTATCCCTTTGGGGGCGAACAGCTCTACCTCTTGCGCACTGCACTCGCAGGAATATATTTCACAATAAACGCCTATTTCACGAATCCTACGTGCAATTAACTGGGTATATTGTGAGCCGAAATCTAAGATAAGAATTTTGTGCGAATGTATATCCGCTGATTGCTGCTGATTCA
>SPJK01067317.1_pt1 | contig 19798 bp, 12 predicted proteins | sample 3741771 | NCBI WGS metagenome assembly SPJK01 (sample SAMN10925997, study PRJNA522277) | cold seep metagenome | isolation source: Elba SIP-enriched marine methane seep metagenome, extraction at timepoint T2 | place: Italy: coast of Elba, Mediterranean Sea
GAAGTGGAAGAGTAGAGCAGTTTTTCAGTGGGCAGTAGGCAGTGGGCAGTAGGCAGTAGGCAGTTCGTCGCTGTGCGACTTGCAGTAGGCAGTTTATCAGTTTATTAGATTTTGAGATTTTGATTCGCCAGAGCTGACTGTTAGACTGTTGGTTGGCCTGTTGGTCCGTTAGACTTAAAGCGCGTGTAGCATGCAGCGTGTAGCATGCAGCGTGTAGCATGCAGCGTGTAGCGTGTAGCGTGTAGCGTGTAGCGTGTAGCGTCAAAAAATAATTTAATCGCAATTACATCTAAAATCAAGCATCATGGAATCGCAAATCTTTGTGTTAGTAGGTTTCCTTGTGTTCGTAGCCGTTTTGCTATTACTGTTTTTTATCAGTAGGTACAAGCGTTGTCCGAGCGACAAGATTCTCGTTGTGTATGGCCGAACAGGCGGCGAACAGAGCGCCAAATGTTATGCCGGTGGGGCGGCCTTCGTGTGGCCCATTATTCAGGATTACCGCTACCTGGACCTAACGCCGATCAGCATCGATGTCAACTTACAAGACGCACTCTCTAAACAAAACATCCGGGTATCCGTACCGGCACAATTCACGGTAGGGGTGAGTAATAAGCCTCACTTAATGATCGCAGCAGCAGAGCGTCTGCTCGGTTTGGAGCAACCTAAAATCAGTTCGCTGTCACACGACATCATCATGGGGCAAATGCGCCTGGTGATTGCCAACATGGACATCGAGGAACTCAATACTGACCGCGACAAATTCGTCGACTCGGTCTATACCAATGTGGGGGACGAATTGCACAAGATCGGTCTGGAACTGATCAATGTAAACGTCACCGATATTCAGGATGAGTCGGGTTATATCTCCGCCTTGGGTAAGGAAGCGGCGGCAAAAGCCATCAACGACGCTAAGATCAAGGTGGCAAATGAAGTTCGTACCGGCTCGATCGGTGAAGCGGAAGCACAACAGGATCAGCGCGTGAAAGTAGCCGATGCCAACAGCCGTGCAGAAGTTGGTGAAGCCGAAGCCAACCGGATGCAACGCATTAAGGTATCCGAAGCCAATAGTTTGGCGGAAATCGGGGAAGCAGAGGCCAATCAAAATCAGCGGATTCAGATTGCCAACGCCAACTCGAAAGCAGAAATCGGGGAAGCAGAAGCGAGTGCGATTGCCACTTCCGGTAAAAACGAGTCGGCGATCAAAATTGCAGAGTCCAATGCCTCTCGTGACATGGCCATGGCCGAAGCCGAGCGTAAGGCAACTGCTGCCCGCAAGGTAGCCGCTGCCAAAGCATTGGAAGAGGCTTACCTGGCTGAAGAAGCCGCCGAGAAAGCCCGTGGTCAGAAGGAGCAGGCTCGCAAAGAAGCCGACGAAGTGGTAGAAGCTGATATTGCGCGTCAAAAAGCGGTTATCGAAGCACAAGCTGAAGCCGAACGCCGGCGCGAAATTGCCAAAGGTGAGGCCGATGCCATTCTGGCAAAGTATATGGCACAAGCTCAGGGTATGGAGGAAATGCTGCGTAAGCAAGCCGAAGGTTTCCAGCACCTGGTAGATGCCGCCAACGGCGATCCGCAAAGCGCCATCGGTTACCTGATGGTCGACAAGCTGACCGAGTTAGCCCAAATCCAAACCCAAGCCATCAAAGATCTCGGTATCGAGAAGGTGGTGGTGTACGACAATGGCTCCGGCCAGGGCGTGGGCAACTTCGTCCAGGGTCTCTACAGCATGATGCCGCAACTCAACGACTTCCTCAACCAGAGCGGCATGAATTTGCCGGACGCACTGGTGAAGAACAAGGAAGAGGAGAATGGCACAGTAGTGATCGAAGATGGCGAAGAGAGTCCTGAATCAACTATACCGAACTAAAAGTGATTTGAGCTGTCCCAAATTCACTTTGCTCGGTATATACCGACTGAAGCGGTTTGGGTTTTCCCAAACCACTTTGTTGTCGGTATAGTTAAGCAGTCATCATAAAACAGTTGGGTGAGCCCCTTTCCAGCAGTTGCAGGTGAGGGGCTTCTTTGATTACTACTCCAACACCTGCAGCTTCGCAAACTTCAGCATGATCTTCTTGTTCGGGTTATCCGCACTCTTGAAGAAGATGGTGGCTACGCCGCCGTCGAGGCTGAGCACTTTACCTTCGCCGAATTTGAGATGCAGCACGCGTACACCAGCCTGGATTTGATCCGGTGCGCTGGGCTTGAAGTCCTTGGGGTCGATGACTGGGCGGGAAGGCGCGCTGCTGCGTCGCTTGAAATTGCCGCTGACGCGGGCCGAAGGCGGGCCAACACTGTCCATCGTAGCCCGCGAGCGCGTGTTCATCACACCGGTATCGTCGAGGTGTTGCGTAGGCACCTCCGTCAGGAAGCGACTCGGTTGATTGTAGGCCATTTTGCCGAAGCGATAACGCGCATTGGCAAAACTGAGGGTGAGAAACTGCTCGGCACGCGTAATGGCTACGTAAAAGAGACGGCGCTCCTCATCCAGGCCTTCCGGCGTATCCATACTCATAAAACTGGGAAAGAGCTTTTCCTCTAAGCCTACCAGAAAGATGGATTTGAATTCCAAACCTTTAGCTGCGTGCACCGACATCAGGGTAACGCGATCATCTCCGTCGCTATCATTCTCATCAAAATCGGTGAGTAGCGCAATATTTTGCAGGTAAGTCGCCAGGCTCTTGTCCGGTAGGGTTTCGGTATCAATGACCGTTTCTTCCGCCACGAAAGCCTGGATACCGTTGAGCAGCGACTGGAAGTTCTCCTGTCGGCTCATCCCCTCAATCGAATTATCGTTTTTGTAGAAATCTTCCAGCTTGGAGCGCTTCGATACGTAGGTAGCCAGCTCGTAGGCATTGGCCGTATCTTGCTTCTTACGCGCCGATTCAATCATGTTCACGAACTCATTGATGCTGTTGCGAGCTCGCTTAGAGGCCGTCACTTGCTTTGCCGCCTCCCAGAGCGTGATGCCTTGTTGTGTAGCCAACTCCGACATCTTACCGACAGTCGTATCTCCAATACCACGGCGCGGGAAATTGATCACGCGACGGAAGGCTTCTTCGTCACTTGGGTTCACCACTACCCGCAAGTAAGCGATCAGATCCTTGACCTCTTTGCGCTGATAGAACGACAAACCACCATATACCCGGTAGCCCACGTTGTAGCGCCGCAGGTACTCCTCAAAGATTCGGCTCTGTGCATTGGTGCGATATAGGATGGCAATCTCCCCGTTAGCCAGGTGATAGCGGTTCTTCTGTTCGAGAATGGTGTCCGCTACGCGCTTGCCTTCCTCATTATCGGTCATGGCTTTGATCACTCGAATCTTCTGCCCTTCTCCTTTATCCGACCAGATTTTCTTCTGGATTTGCTTGCGGTTGTTGGTGATGACTTCGTTCGCTGCTTGAACGATATGTTCGGTAGAGCGATAGTTCTGTTCCAGCTTGAAGACCTGGATACCGTGGGCCTTAAAGTCCGACTCGAAATCGAGAATATTCTGGATCGTCGCACCCCGGAAAGCGTAGATCGATTGGGCATCATCGCCCACCACACAAATATTTCGCGGGCTGCCCTGGTATTGCACCAACTTGCGAATGATCGAATACTGCAAGTGATTGGTATCCTGAAACTCATCCACCAAGAGGTAGGTAAATTTCTCGCGGTACTTCTGCAAGATATCGGGATTGCTCTGTAGCAATTCATAGAGGCGATAGAGCAGGTCATCAAAATCCATCGCGCCTGCTTTCTTGCAACGGGCCGTATAAGCGGCGTATACTTTATGCAGATGCGGCATCTTAGCCATCCGGTCCTGCTTCATCAACTCTTCATCCTTGGCGTATAGCTTTGGCGTGATGAGGTTGGTCTTAGCCGAAGAGATGCGTTGCCTAATGCTATTGACGGTGTAAACGTCTTTATTTAGATTCATTTCCCGCACCAGCACCTTGATCAGGCTTTTACTATCGTCCGTATCGTAAATCGTGAAATTACTGGGATAGCCGATGGCTTCCGCTTCCACCCGCAGAATGCGGGCAAACAAGGAGTGAAAAGTGCCTGCCCATACTTTACTGGCTTGCGGGCCCACCACTTTCTCGATCCGCTCTTTCATTTCACGGGCCGCCTTATTGGTAAAGGTCAAGGCAAGAATTTGCCAGGGCGCAACTCCTTTCTCAATCAAATGAGCAATGCGAAAGGTCAATACACGGGTTTTGCCCGAACCGGGGCCGGCCACCACTAATACAGGGCCATCCGTATTGGTGACGGCCTGTCGTTGAACATCATTAAGTTCCTCTAAATAAGAAGCGGTTGCTGACATGCGGGCTGTCGTTTTTGCGAAGTCGAAAGATAAGGCATTTTACATAGGTCAACGAATAGCAGGGTAGGAATAGGTGGCTTTATTTAAATATACTGTTTCTACTGTCGCAAAAAAACAACTTTTTATTAAGTCAGCTGATCAGTGCTATCACAGGAGGGTTAGTTCACTGCATCAGGGGCTACATTTGGCAGCGTCTTGTAGCAATCGTACGTTTCACCCATACATCACATTTTCATTTTCGGGCTAGAATCAGGCATATTGTTGCTAATTGGTACGCTTGAAATGAAAAAGTAATTTGTCAAATTATTGTCATAACAACATTTTTACTTCCAACTATTCAAATTCTACCCAATTGGGTGGGTGCGCGCAAGCTAAAATCCACCTACTTTAGGCCTCCGTAAAGGGGCAGGTATTTTGTGACAAAATTTAAAAATAGGCACTAAAATACTGCAACCTAGTATCCAAACTACTCGTCATTCAATGTAAAGGCCCAACCCAAAAACAAATAGGGCCACCAAGATCCACAGGATCAACAACGCTAGGGAAAAAACGACTGAAAAATTTGAGCAAGGGGAATAGACTAGATGCCCTTTGCCGATCACCCGACAAACTGTGTACATGATATCCGTAGCGATTGTCGAAGCTAAGCGCGACCTTCGTGAAGGATGGCGACGTGTTGTTGAAAAAACGCCTGGACTAAGGAGTCATGGCGCATTCACCAATGTAAACGCTGTCTTGAAGAGCGCTCAAGCCTCATCAGCAGATATTTGTTTGCTTGGTCTGGGGCCCGCAGACACTGACGGTAGTGGAAGTATCCAACTCCTACTAGATGCTAACCCCTCCCTGCAAGTTATCGTTCTCGCTCCTCGCGTGGACGACGATCAGATTTTCGCTGCTCTTCGAGCTGGTGCCCATGGATATCTGACAAAAAACGTCTTCCCCACACATTTACAGAATGCTATTCGGGAAGTGTACCAAGGCGGTGCACCACTAAGTAAGGCTGTCGCACAACGCGTGCTAGCCTCTTTCCGGGCGCATCGCGCTAGCGACAATCTATCCGATCGAGAACAAGAAGTTTACATCTTACTGTGCGAAGGGAAAAACTATCGGGAAATTGCCGAGGCCCTCTTCGTCAGTCAGAATACCGTACGTTTTCATTTAAAAAATATCTACCGGAAGTTGGGCGTAAAATCCCGCCACGAAGCCATGCGAATGGCCTTTCAATCTGGTAGTACATAATTATTTGGTAGAGAGTAGAGAGATCAATAGTAGAGAGACATCATATAGATGTAAAGGGAAAAGTCCCTATACCCTCTACCTTAATTCTCTCTACCATGAGGCTTGCCTCACATAAATTTGGAACTATTGAGCGTTTTTTCATACTAGTCCGTTGCCGGGTGCTTCGGTACCCGGCGACTTTTTTTGCAAACGCTCATCAATACATATCTATATCATCTCAACGCAATTAAGGCCTAAACGGGCAGCTAAACAGCTGTAACCGAAGGCCTGCCTATTACCCAAAAACCAGCCTATATCCATCCTTTTTTGCCCCGAAGTGGGCCCTGTTCCGGGAAGTTGACCTTCCGCGGACCGGGTGTATTATGCTTAGAAAGAAGGTGAGGATGAGGTTGGAGGAAAATCGCTCTACCTCTACCCTTAATCCCTCTACCATTTATACCAACTAAATCACTCTTTTATGAAACGATTGTTATTACTCACCTTGTTTTGCGTGCTGGCTGCGCTCTCTGTGGAAGCCCAGCGAAGCATTCGAGGGCAAGTGACCTCCGCCGAAGGCGAGCCACTAATTGGCGCCAGCGTATTCGTACGAGGCACTTCATCGGGAACCGTCACCGACATTGACGGTAATTATGAATTAAGCGTTCCAGATGAATTTAATGTACTAACCTTCAGCTACACCGGCTATACGCCGCAGGATGTAACGCTTGGAGGCAGTACCGTGGTTAACGTTACCCTGGAGGAAGGGGTGGTGCTGGCAACAGCTGTCGTCACTGCCTTGGGTATTGAGCGCGAGAAAAAGGCGCTGACCTATTCAGTTGAAGAAGTGGGAGGAGACGCGCTGGCACAAAGCCGCGAGAACAATCTAGTCAATGCGATTGCGGGTAAGGTATCGGGTGTACTCACTACCTCCTCCGGCGGGCAAGCCGGCTCCTCCGCACGAATCATTATTCGAGGCAACTCTTCCTTCCTGGGTAACAACCAACCATTGTTTGTGATCGACGGTGTTCCCGTCGATAATTCGCAAATCTTTGGTGGTGGCCAGGGTAGTAGCAATGGTACCGGCAACGGTGACTCCCCATTGTTTTTTGGTGGTACCACCAACCGTGCAGTAGACATCGACCCTTCCAACATCGAATCCATGTCGATCCTGAAGGGGGCTAGTGCAACGGCTCTTTACGGTTCACGCGCCGCCAACGGTGTCGTGCTGATTGAAACCAAAAGTGGACAGCGTGGCTCTCGCCCGGTGATCACTTTGAGCAGTAATTACGGTTGGAATAGCGCTCGTCTGCCAGAACTACAAACGAAGTTTTCGCAGGGCCTTAACGGTACTTATTTCAATGGCTCTGACCCAGCTCAGCGGATTTCCACCTCCTGGGGTGCTGCCATCGATACGCTACGGGTAGATGCAGACGGCAACTATGACCCGAATGGTTCACCCATTCAGGTGTATGACAATGCCGCCGATTTCTTCCGCACCGGTCAGAACCTGGACAACACGCTATCAATTGCCGGTGGCTCAGCAACTAGCAGCTACTACCTTTCTTACAGCAATCGCCTGGAAGAGGGTATCGTCCGGAATAACGACATGGATCGTCACTCTTTCCTGGCCAAGTTCAGCAGTCAGTTATCCGATCGCCTGGAAGTAGGCGCTTCGATCACTTACACGAACAACAATATTATCACAGCCACCGAAGGTAATGGCCGCCAGGCGTACATGTGGACGGTATACGGATCGCCAATCACTTACAATTTGCAAGGTGATGGGCCAAACGACTACCTCAATCCCGATGGTACGCAGCGTTTGTACCGGACAGCTCGTAACAACCCATACTTTACGGTTGACAACAACAACCTCACCAGTAAAGTAAACCGGTTCTTGCCTAGTTTGTCTGTTAGCCTGGAATTGGCAGATGGCCTGCGGTTGATCAACCGCCTGGGAGCGGATGTTTACACGGATAACCGCCGCTATCAGGAAGCAATCGGTACAGTGGGTACTTTCCCTACGGGCCGTGTCTACGAAGACAACATCAACTACCGCCAGTTCAACAACGATATTGTTCTGCAATACAGCAAGAACACAGGCGATTTCAACCTGGACTTCATGGTAGGTAATCAGGTTAATGAACGCGCAAGCGACCGGATCTTTACCCAAGGTGTGGAACTATCTGTTCCAAACTTCTATGATCTGTCCAATGCTTCAACGCTATCCTCTGTACAGGATAACAGCATGCGTCGTTTGATCGGCTTGTACGGTTCGGCAACGGTTGGCTACCGCAGCTTCTTGTACCTGACAGTAACTGGCCGGAACGACTGGACGTCTACCCTGCCTAAGGGCAACAACAGTTACTTCTACCCAAGTGTATCCGGTAGTTTCATCGTAACCGATGCCTTTACTGCCCTGCAAAGCAATCCTGTATTGTCATTCTTGAAGTTACGCCTCGGTTATGCTGAGGTAGGCAACGATGCACCGGCTTATGCCACCCAAACCGACCTCTACACACAGTCGAGCATCGGGGATGGCCAGCGCGGTAACATCATCTACCCTTACAATGGTCAGAATGGCTTTACGATCAGTAATGTGATCGGTAACCCAGACTTGCGTCCGGAACGTACCAAGGAAGTAGAAGCAGGTTTAGAAATGTACCTTTTCCAGGACCGCATTCGCTTTGAAGGTTCTTACTACAACCGCCTGTCAGAAGACCAGATTTTCCAGGCACCTGTGGCTGCTTCTTCTGGAGCCATTTCGCGCTTGGTCAATGCCGGCTCTATGCGTAACAAAGGTTTCGAAGTATTGCTTGAGTTCACCCCGATTGAAAGCAACTTCTTCCGTTGGGACATCGGTGGTACGTTCACCAAGAACACCAACTCGGTAGAAGAACTGACTGAGGGTGTTGACAATATCCGCCTGGGTGGCTTTACTGCTCCTGGTATCTACATCGTTCGCGATGAAGGCTATGGTGTAATTTGGGGCTCTCAGTACGAGCGTGATGACCAGGGTCGCTACGTCATTGATGACGATCCAAACTCTGGCACTTATGGCTTGCCGGCACGCGTAAGCCCGAACCTGGGTGTAATTGGTCGTACACAACCAGACTGGTTCGCAGGTATCCGCAACACTTTCTCCATAGGAAACGAACGCACAGGTAACCTATCGATCTTCGCATTGTTGGACATCCGCCAAGGTGGCGATATCCTGAACTTTGACAACTGGTACCTCAACTTCTACGGTGTAACGAAAGCTAGTGAAGATCGTACCGGTGAAAACACCTTCGTTTATCCAAACTCTGTATTGCCTGACGGGTCGCCAAACACCATCGAAGTACCTTATGATGAAACGTACTGGCGCGGCAACTACGGACGTGCATTCGAAGATGTAGTGGAAGATGGAAGTTTCGTACGTCTACGGGAAGTAACACTAGCCTACACATTCCCGAACTCGATTCTGGCCAACTCATTCATCCGCGATGTACGCGTAGCGATCACTGGTCGTAACCTTTACCTACACACGCCGAATTTCACAGGTGCCGACCCTGAGTCTAGCCTCTATGGTTCTGCTAACGGTCAAGGTTTCTACAATTTCATTACGCCTGGCACAAAGGGCTACAATGTATCGCTAAACGTATCATTCTAAATAAAAGGACTTAGGTTTTAGGAATTGGGATTAGGAGCAAAAAACTCCGTCTAACACCTAATTCCTAACCCCTAATCCCTAAAAAATAAAATATGAAGATCACAAAATATATCACCCTGGTCCTGCTCGTTGTCGGATTGGCAGCTTGCAGCGACTATTTAGACATCAATACCGATCCAAACCAACCGGAAAGCCCCGGTGACTTGGACCTATTGTTGGCGGATGTAGTGGGCACGACCTCCTACAACCTCGTCGGTGGCGGTAACTGGACGCGCTACAGTGCGCAATGGATGCAGCAAATTGCCAACAATGCTGCTGCTCCTTCTAATGATACGTACCGGGTCAATACCTCGGATTGTAACAATGAATGGGCATTCTCTTCTTACGCCAGTGTGCTGATCAATTGCAAGCGCATTATCGAATTCGCCGAAGAAAGCGGCCAGTCGCACCACATTGGTATTTCCAAAGTGCTTATGGCCCACAATTACGGCATGCTCACCGACTGGTGGGGCGACATTCCATTCACTGATGCACTTTTGCGTGAAGATGGAGGAAAGCCTACCTACGACGATCAGGAAACCGTGTACAATGGCATCCAGGCTTTATTGGATGAAGGGATCGCTGAATTATCTAAGACACCAGACATGACCGTTGGTAGTGGAGATATTTACTACAACGGGAATGCTACAGCTTGGGTACAATTGGCCTATGCATTGAAGGCCCGGTACTACATGCACCTGACCAATGCACCAGGTTATGATCCAGCAGCTCAGGCCGCGCTGGCTTTATCTTCATTGGAGAAAGCTATGACGGGTGTAGCGGACGAAGCTCGCTTTCCATATGACATCGCTCCCGGCTCTGAAGCTCCGTGGAACCAGTGGATCGCCAAGTTTGCCAATACCATGCAGATCAGCAACTACTTTGTAGGGATGCTACAAGGCTTAAACGACCCACGTCTGCCAATCGTAGCCGACCTGAACGACCAAAGTGTTTACCTGGGGCACGTGAATGGCGCTACGCCTACGCCTACCTTGGCTGAGATATCATCGATCGGGGCTTATTTCCTGGATGCCGACTTTGATGTGCCACTGATGGCCTATACAGAGCAGCTATTCTTGAAAGCCGAAGCACACTGGATTCTTGGTGAAACTGCTGATGCAGAAGCAGCTTATGCCGATGGCATTCGCACACATATGCAGCAGTTATCTGGAAACGGTGAGCTGAACACGGTAATCGACGACACTGCGATTGACGACTACATTGCAGCAAATCCGCTTACCGGCTTAGAGGACCTGATCACACAGAAGTACATCGCTTCTTTCGTCGTGGGTCCTTTTGAAGCGTACAACGATTACCGTCGTACCGGCTTCCCAAGTAGCTTAACATCACCGCCGAACGCTGATTTCCCTGAGGTTCCTACTCGGATGATCTATACCGACACGGAAGTCAACAACAACTCGGCGAATGTGCCTCAAGGTGTCACTTTGGATTCAAAAGTATGGTGGGACGCTAACTAATAGCCGTCTCTTATAAGAAACAAGCTGCTGAAGAACTCAGCAGAAAGAATGTTAGTCGCCATTTGACAAATGGCATTTTTGGTGAATTTGTGGAGTCATCCTGACAGCGGGATGACTCCTTTTTTGTCCGGCGTTTAACGTCCGACGTCCAGCATCCGACGCTCAACTTTCCGATACTAGGAACAGACCCCGGACATCGGACCCGGGACTTCTACTCAAACACCTCTGTCTCCGGGTGGAAGGCATACCAGGCAAACCAAAATAGTTCAACCGAGGCTATGCGCGTACCTTCGGCCGTATAGACCTGAGCAGTTTCTGCTTCACTATTGTATTGGATGAGCAACTCCTGCCCGGCAAACGTATCCTGCGTTGTGGCGCCCAGGTGGGATAAAGGGTAGGCTTTGAATTGGCCATCGATCTCCACTCCGATCACCCTTGATTTGCGAGGCAGGCGTTGATCTTCTTGTGACACGGGAAAGAATAAAGTCGGACTGGCTTCATAATCCCAGTAAGGGGTTTGGGAATAATCGCGTACAAAGCCTGTTTCGTGGCTCAGTACCAAGGTTTCCGGGTGGCGTTCCTGCCAATCGGCCCAGGTAGTTTGTTCGGTAGTGATGTATTCCATCGATTGGCCGGAAGAACGGCCCGCAACAGATTGCATGCGAATCTGTGACCAAATTGACTCCGTTTCCCGATCATAGAGCAATACATCTGAATTGTACAGCAAACCCGACACGCCAAAAGTACGGGCGCGTCCGTCGATCTCTGCTTGAAAAGCCATACCACTCGCACAAAGGGGGCAATAGGTCACCACCACTGCCTTCGTCCCAAATTGGTCATTAACAATCTCGTGATAATTCAGAATATTGATCGGATATGCTTTCGCTATCCCATTGTAGATCACTCCCAGTACCCGATCCTCGGGCAGGAGAAATTCATTAGCAGCTGCGGCGATGAAAATCGGTCGATCGATCGACGGAATCCCATCCCTTGGGGGGCCGCCATCATATATTTCTTCCAGTGGTATTTGCAAGTTAGATAAGCGAAAGCCCTTCGCATTGGGGGTTATTTGCTCCACAGGTCTTTGCTGGCGCTGACCTGGTCTATCCTGAAAGGGAAAGTCGCGTTCCAGACGGCCGGCCACACCGTTCTGATCTTCTCTTTGCTGCCGTAGAAAATGGTCTTCCGTAGCCCGAAACACTTCCGGCGTAGTCAAGTCTGGCAATCCGTCTCTGGGGCCTTCATCCGTAGCTACATTTTCCGCATTATCGGTCTGGTCTTGCGTTGAGGCTGCGCTTACTATCTCCGCTGATGCGGGAGCAATCGATTCTTCTTCCGGTTCTTCCGCGGCTTCAATTTGATAATCCAGCGGAAGCATATCCGCAATACCTTCGTACCCCCAATAGCCATATGATTTTACCAGGTCCGGATGCAGGAAGAAGCCATTTTTGTGAAAGGCGACTGCCGAAGCCCGGGAAAACCAAAAGGATACCTGGGGGCGCTGGTTGCGGTTTCCGCCGAAGTCGCGGCCTTCCTGGCTCACCATATCGCTCCCTGCACGCTGCCCCAGCCCATCTACGCCGCTCACCTGCTGACTGGCTTGTACCGAGATCGCATCTTCTTCTTCATAGTACACCACCTGCAAGAAGGTGTTAATGCGTAGGTCTTTTTGGTCGGTGTTGCTTCCTCTCCGGGTGACATCCCTCGGCAATACATTGCGTACTGCCTCCAGTTGCCCTTCCGGCGTCTGGCGAGCCAAATGCATAGAAAACCCTTCATTGTTCAGGTTGCCCTGATAAAGCGTACTGATAAAGTGGCGTTCCGACCCCCGATAGGCCGCTTCGCGCGCAGCAGCCCAGCGATCCCGCTCTTGCTCATCGGCCGGTTCTAATGGGGTGAATAGTGGTTTACCTGAATAAGATACTTCAGGGCCGTCCTTATAGAAATGATCGAGCAGGAAATGGATCTTATATCCCAGGGCGCGGTTTTCAATTTCCAGCAAGGCATCAGCACTAACCGTAATCCCATTCTTGGTCGACTCGATCCGGATCGCCTCCGGGTTCAGGATGGTGCAGTGCTGGGCATTTTCAGTTTGCCCAAAGAACGCATCACTAAAACGATTGATAATACGTTGCCGTCGGCGTTCCCTAAGGCTAACCACCTCCACTTCCTCCAGATTAATTGCGCTTGGCGTCAGTTCGATATTCAGTTCTAAGCGGCCACCGGTTTTCGGTGACAGCTGGCGTTCAAATTGCTCGTAACCAATGAAAGAAATAATGAGCTTACCGGGTTCCGCCGGCACTCCTTCCAAATTATAATTACCCTCTTCGTCGGTCACCGTACCGAGGGTTGTTTGCGCCATAAAAACATTGGCTCCGATGACCGCTTCACCGGTTTCTGCATCGGTCACATGGCCATAGAGCGTCGCTTGAGTCCATATCGGAGAAATACCTACTAGAAAAAAAATGGTGAGTGTAATGAAGCGGACCATAGAGTCGGTTTTATATGAAAATCCAATGGTAGCTTGATCCGAACTGTAACGGAGAGGACAAAGGCCAACTGAACATGGCCCATTGAAATCCTGTTACTTGGGTATACAAGTAAGAGGGCAAATCTAAATCACTCTTTTGTGGTGGCCTCTTTTTCGCCCATATTGCGTTAAAAAGCCTCGCCTTAGCTTTGGCTAGGGCTCCATTTTTTGCCTTATCTGTGCGAAAAACCTGCTCAACCAAAAAGGCCATCTAAATTTGCTCTCTTACTTAGACGTTAAAGTAGAATTAACTGTAAAATACGAAAATATGCGTCCTTACTTGTGGTTATTAGTTGGCGGATTATTGCTAGCGTCCTGCCAAGCTTCTACTTCACAGAGTACCACTTCCACCGCCGCTACGGAAGAGCGGCAGCCTGATCCTCTACCTGATTACCAGGGCGACAATCTACCTACTACCCCTTCACTTGAAGAAGCTGGTTTTGATGAGCTCTATGCCGATTACGACAAAGCCTATTTCGCTGGCGGTTGTTTTTGGTGCATTGAAGAGGTGTATGAAAGAGTGCGCGGCGTCAAGGCGGTCTACGCTGGTTATACCGGTGGGCATGTCGAGAATGTCACCTATCAACAGAGTAACACAGGCGCTACGGGGCATGCAGAAGCCGTGGTCGTTTACTATGATCCAGAAGTAATCAGCTATAAGTTGCTACTGGAATTCTTCTATGCGGCACATAGCCCTACGCAGGTCAATGGCCAAGGCCCAGATATCGGCACACAGTATCGTTCAGCGGTCTGGTATTTCGATGAAGAGCAGAAAAACCTGATCGAAAGCTATCAGGCGGAACTGGATGAATCGGGCAAGTATAGCCGTCCGATCGCCACGGAAATTGCCGCAGCAAACACCTTCTACCTGGCGGAAGCCTATCATCAGGATTACTACCCCAATCATCCGGAGAATCCGTACATCCAGCGGGTAAGCCGACCAAAGGTGGAGAAGTTTGTGAGTGAGTACGCCGAATATTTGGATGAATAGGTAGGTAAATGCGGAGTGTGCTGAGAACACCGAAGCTAATATTAGTACAATAGGCAATTGCCTATTGTACCTCAAAAGGTTACTCGGCCTACTCCATGTGCTCTATGGTTAATACGGATCAACATCCACATTCACCCGAACGCCGGAGTAACCTTCGGTGGTGTGCAGCCGCGTAGTGGCTTGGCGGATCTGGTCTTTCGCAAATTTGAGTTTTTGATTGTCTCGCTCCAGCTTGAGGAGGACATCAATAAGGTAGTAACCGCGAATGCGGCCGATGTAGGGAACTGCAGGTCCAATCATCCACTCCCCTAGCGTTTGCTTCAACCAGTGTGCGTACAATCGCATAGCGTCGTTGAGCACTTGCGGTTTTTTGTGTTTGAGTGTTACGCGGATCAGGCGGTTAAATGGTGGATAAGCAAACTCCCGGCGCTCTTGTAGCTCTCGGCGGAAAAAAGCGGCATAATCACCAGCCAGCACCTCCCCAATTACCGGATGAGCTACATTGAAGGCCTGGATGATCACCTTCCCCTGGCGATGCTTTCGGCCAGCCCGGCCAGCCACTTGTTGCATCAGCTGGAAGCCTCGTTCCGATGAACGGAAATCGGGAAACTGTAGCAACTGATCGGCACTCAGCACGCCCACTATCGCAACGCGTTCAAAGTCCAGTCCTTTGGTCACCATCTGGGTACCTACGAGGATGTCGATCTCTCCCTCTTCGAACTCTCCGATGATCTTGGCATGAGCATTTTTACCGCGTACGGTGTCGAGGTCCATTCGCTTGATCCTGGCATCGGGGAGGAATATTTTCAGCTCATCTTCTATTTTTTCTGTACCGAATCCCTGCAAAGCCAAACGACCTTCATTACAAGCAGGGCAGGCGGTAGGTAACTTGGTGGTATAGCCGCAGTAATGGCACTTAAGCGCTTCATGGAATTTATGATACGTCAGGCTTACATCGCAATTCACGCATTCAGAATGCCAGCCACAAGTAGGGCAGCGATAAGTGGGTGAATACCCTCGTCGATTTTGAAAAAGGATGGCTTGTTCTCCTCTATCCAAAGTTGCCTTCAATTCGTCAAGCAGGGTGCTCGTAAACAGGCTGTGAAGCGTTTGTTCCAGTTGTTCCTTGCGTGCATCGGCAATCACTATCTCCGGCATCGCAATTCCACCAAAACGCTCCGGCATTTCCACCAGGCCGTACTTGCCAAGCTTGGCATTGTGATACGACTCCAAAGAAGGTGTGGCCGTTCCTAACAATACCTTAGCGCCATGCTGATGAGCCAGCATAATGGCCGCATCTCTTCCTTGGTAGCGAGGCGAGGGCTCGCGCTGTTTATAGGAAGGATCGTGCTCTTCATCAACGATAATTAAAGAAAGCCGCTCGAAGGGTAGGAACATGGCCGACCGAGGGCCTAACACCGCTGGTTGACCCGCCCGCACTTTGTTCCAAATTTCAACCCGCTCATTGTGATTGAGCCGGGAATGATATACGGCAATGTCATTGCCTAACACCCGCTGAACTCGGGTCGTGATCTGTGTGGTTAGGGCAATTTCCGGTAGCAGGTAGAGCACTTGCCCGCCTTCACGCAGTGTTTTTTGGATGAGCTCCAGGTAAACACGGGTTTTTCCACTACCCGTCACACCATGGAGCAGGATCACTCCTTTGTCTTGAAACAGGAGATCGATCTCTTCCAGCGTTCTTACCTGCTGTGCCGATAACTCAGAGGCATCCATCGTCTCATCTTCGTAGCTACCCAAGCGGCTCACTTCTCGATCGTAGACTTCGAAGATTCCCTTTTTGGCCATCGCCTTAATGACGCTGTAATTACTACCGGTCAATTTGATAAGATCCTGTCGGCGGACAAAATCCTGATCCTTCGACGCCTGCACATAGGCCAGCAGCATCTCTTCCTGGCGCTGTGCCTTGCCAATCAAGGCGAAGGCTTCACCTATTGTTTCAGGCTGCGAAGCGAAGGGCTCCTGTAAACGAACACAACTAATTTTCTTTGGCCGGTATTTTTCCTTTAGGTCTTCCTTTAGGTAGATTACGCGTTTATCCAACAGGCGGCGAACAACCGGGTAGACCGTCTTCTGATTCAGGATATCTTGTATTTCGTCAATACTCAGTTCTTCCTGAAAGGTCAAGGCCTCCGCAATGAGGTATTCCTTATCGTTGAGCTGGGTGTGATCCTGATGAAAAAGCGGGCCCAGCGTTACCCGGGTTTCGCTAGTTAGTTTAAAATTGGCTGGCAGGGCCGCATTCATCACTTCTCCCAGCGAACAACCGTAATAGGCCGCCATCCACGCCCATAACTTAAAATGTTTGGCTGAGACAATCGGTTCTTCGTCAATAACCGAGATAATGGCCTTGGGCTTTTGATTATCGGGCAGCTTGTGGTGCATTCGCAACACCAAGCCCGTGTACAGCTTGCTCTTTCCAAACTGTACCTCAACGCGAATACCTTCTTGAATAGCAGGAACGAGTTCGGGCGGCACCCAATAGGAGTAGGCTTTGCCAATCGCCAAGGGTAGAATGACATCTACATAAAGCGCAGCACTATCAGGGACAGGATGAAAATCTGGCGTCGCCAATATTTGTTGGTTGTGGTTTATTTTAAAACAAAAATAAGAAAAAGTTAGTTCCTTTTGGTCACCACTCCGCAGGGCGCTAAAATAGGAGGACCCAGCATCTTAGACCTCCATGCTCACCTTTAATTCTGGCTTCGACGGCCGAAACAGGCGCACACTCAACAAGGTAATGATAAACAACAAGCCGGCCGCACCATAAAAAATAGAGGGGCCTACGCGGCTGAATAAGACGCCCCCGATGATCAAGCCAAATATACTGGCCAGGCTACCGGTACTGTTGGCGTAGCCCATAATTGTGCCTTGCTTAGAAGGATCGCTCCAACCCGCCAAAATGGATAAAAAACTGGGCCACATCAATCCGTTACCGATTGAAAGCAATACGTTGGCGACGTATATCCAGCCCAATGTCCCCATGGGTAGTGCCAGGAAGCTGCTGCCAACCAGGAAGCTACCAACGAGCACTAACCAGGCATCCGAAACGCGATTCGAAAGATAAGTCAATACCGGCCCTTGCACGACCACCATGATGGCGCTCGATATCGTGAGAAAGATCCCTAATTGCGCTGGTGTCCAGGCCAGTTCACCGGCTGCGAACACCGGAAAACCTGCATAAAAAAAGCTAAAGCCTAAAAAGTTGATGAAATAAATGGCGAAAATCACTGGCATCATCGGCATACCCAACACGGTGCGCAAACGCGTATCAGGACAATCCCGCATCTGGTAGCATTCTTTATGTTCGATGTGAAACAGCCGGCGGATGCTGAATGCATTGAGGTCCGGCTTCACCAGATCTGGCCGTGATTCCGGCAAAAATCGATAGATGACCCAAATGGCCACAAGCGATACTAAAGCAGCCAATACTACTGGCAACAACTCGCCCATTATCGTGCCACCGAGCAAACCTGCCAAGGCCGGTCCTATAATAAACCCCATGCTGGTGGAGGAGGCCATCTTTCCAAAATTGGCTTTCCGGTTGGTTTCGTCCGATATGTCGGCTAAGTAGGCGTTGGCAACCGACACATTCCCTCCGGTGAGGCCATCTAAAGCTCGCGCCAAAAACAGGATGAGCAAGGGCACAGAAAGCGCAAATGAGCCAACTAACTGTGAATCAACATGTGCTATCGTCGTATTGGGCAACACCAGGGCGACAATAAATAAGAGCCACGCCAGGAAGGTGCCTGCCTGGCTAATCATCAATACGCGCTTCCGCCCAATATCATCGGACCAGCGCCCTAAAAGTGGTGCGCCAATCAATTGAAACGCCGGATAGATGGAACCCAGGATCCCGTAGATAAACTCATTCCCCCCGAAGCGTTGTACCAGAAACACCAGAATGGGCACTACCAGGCTATACCCCAGCATGCCAATAAAATTAACGAGTAGAACGGGAAACAGGCGCGAGTCAGATGTGGGTGTTTGCATGAGCAGGGCTAGTTTTACCCATTACGAAATGATTTAGGAATTTCTCATTGGCTATTGTTGCCCCCAACCACTCCGTGCTGGGTATAACCGCAAAGCATACCAAGATCATAGCAACAATTCACGCTGCAAGGCTGGGCAATATAGGCTGTGTGCTCAGCGGCATCTGTGGTTAAAAATCACTTACGGGGCTGCTTATAGATAGGTACTGTTGAGCATGGTTCGCCATACATAATGCTCTTGGCCAACGGTCGTAAGCGTCGCGTAACCTCCAGATAGGCGGCGGCCGGCACGGGGTGGTCGCTACACCCTTTGATCACCATGCGGCGATCGCGGTATTGCTCTATATCCAACTGATCGAGTTGGCGCAAGAAATAAGCCTTGTAGAATTCTTCTTTTTCCCCTTGGAAAATCTCAGCAGCCTGCGGTTCTGCGTAGCTCGCTACCAACATATAAGCCCAAACCGGGATGATCGCATCCGTGGAGCAGAATACCAATAGAATCTTCCCACTATATTGCTCCCAATCGTGCGCTTTAAGCGCTTCGCGAAAGTCTTTCTCTTTCAGGATGAGTTCCATAAAAAGATAATCCTTCAAATCAAAGAGAGCGACCTCCTGCTGAGGAAAAAACTCCTCCAGGTTAAGGGTAATCAGTCCGCTATTTGCTACTCTATTAACTAAGGGCTTATCCATGCTATATTCGTTTTAGGCCACTGTTCGCTATTCTTCTTCTTGCACGCCTGCCTGCACATCTTCTTCGATAGGTGCCTGCTCCCCGATCTCATTGTCGGGTTGCTTGAATTCTTTGGGTGAAGGCAAGTCTGCAAGGCTCTTCAGACCAAAATAATCCATGAACTTCTCGCTTGTCCCGTATAACAGGGGTTTACCTGGTCCTTCACTTCGACCTAAGATATTAACAAGCTCCTTTTCCAATAGTTTTTGTACCGAATAATCACAGCTGACACCCCGGATTTTTTCCATCTCCGATTTGGTCACTGGTTGCTTGTAAGCAATGATCGAAAGCGTTTCCAATGCCGCTCTTGACAAGCGCTTGCGCGTCGTCTGCTTCAAGAAAATGCCAACAGTATGATGGAAGGCTCCCTTCGTTAGAAATTGGTAACCTCCTCCAATTTCCACGATTTCAAATGAAAGGTCCTCACTGGCATAGCGCTCCTGCAAACCGTCGATGGTACTAACAAGCTCTTGCTCAGGAAATTTAATACCAAAAGCTTCCTCCAATACCGACTTAATTTCGTCCAGTGTGATGGGATGATCTGTGCTGAAGATGAGGCTTTCAATATGTTGTGCTAACTGCTCCAAGTACAAAGATTTTGATTCTTTGGTAGTTTCTGCGGAATGAAGCCTGCTAAAGCTTGGTCCAACGCTCTCCACCAGAGGCGGACGCTCATAGCCTGCATCTTAAGCAGGCCCGCAAAATTTGCCAAAGAAGGGAAAATTTTGCCAAAGTTAAGGCTTTGTTCGATGCCATAATTATTTGACCTATTCTTTCCCCAAATCAACCACTTAAAAAGCACACACCAGCTCACCTATCTCATAGCGGAATCAACTAGCATGTA
>SPJK01025931.1_pt1 | contig 19774 bp, 18 predicted proteins | sample 3741771 | NCBI WGS metagenome assembly SPJK01 (sample SAMN10925997, study PRJNA522277) | cold seep metagenome | isolation source: Elba SIP-enriched marine methane seep metagenome, extraction at timepoint T2 | place: Italy: coast of Elba, Mediterranean Sea
CCCAGGCCGCCGGTCACCAATAGTGTCGGCATCTCCTTGATCTCTCCATCAGGCTGAGTGGGGGTGAAAAATGGTCGGAGCGGCAGGATTTCAGTTCACAGACACCAACCATATGATTTTGCTACAATTTTTTCACCATATATGTAAGAGTTTAATACCTGTACATGCCTCGTACATACCTGATGCTTTGAATCCTGGCAATCATTCGAAACCCGCCGCGTCCCATTGGGAAACGTGAAAAAACCCAAAAAGACCACGGCGAGAATCAAGGCTCTAAACCAGTAAGGAGCATCTGGGAGCTCCTGAAGATTGCAGGGAAGAAGGAGGACAAACCCGCTGTCGATTACTTAGAATAGGCGCCGTCTAGTTGGAAAATGGACCTCAGACCATTTGGTCTTAGGTCGGTTCGCTCCCCCTGCCTCACCGAGAAATACGCCATTTGGCCCATTTTCTTGCTGTTGGGAGACCCGAGCTACAACGTCATTTGACGTATTTGCTAGTCCGTACTGATTCGAGCCGTTACCTCCCAGCATCGGCGGCGTGTTGTTGCGTTATTGAAGATACGGCTTTTGACGCATCTGCTAGGTCTGCACGTTGCCCATAGTATCGGCTGCGACCTGTTGGGCGATCAGTAGATCATTTGAGCTATTGATTTCATTTGACTTCCGGTCACCCCCATTAATTCCGCCGCCTGATGTTGGGAAATTGTCGTTGCGCAATTTTGCGCATCGGAGACATTTTGTTTGAGCGTGTCTTCCCGCTTCATGGTTGCCATATCGGCACCCACTTGTGCCCTCTGGCTCAATGTAAGATGCGCAAAATTGCGCCTTTAAGCGCCCCCCCCCCCCTCCTTGCCCTATCCTTTAGCCGCCTAGCATCCTGAGTCCAATTCACCACATCTTTAGAACCAATGTGTGTGTCTCAGAACTACGGGCGGTTACTGTGGCGGTGTGCACGAGGCGGCCCATGCCTGCGTCCGTTCAGCCAATCAATCTGACCTTTTCCACTGTGATCTTTGTTCAACGCGTCCGGTTCTCGACTAATACACTCGTGCGGCCCTGTGTGTTGCAGCGATACCGAGAATTGGACATGCTGATGTTCTAAAGACGCTTTCCCCATTGTTCTTCAATCATGGAAAGCCTGTATTTCAGCGCTCTGCACCTTACGCCTCCAGGCCACGCGCCTGTGCCTAGTATCCGGCAAGCTGACTAACCGTCGAAGTCCTAGCGCATACGACTAACACCCCAAACCTCTATTGGGACACTATGTGTGGTGTGATCAATCTTGTCCTGCAGGGGGCGGATTTATTGGGACGGGGCACAGTTTGGGCCAGCTTTCGTTGTAGTACTGCCTCCAAGCCATTGAACCGATAATGGTTCAGATACTCATCTCACCCAAACACTCTTGTCGCCACCAGTTTAGCAAACCATTCTGATTAAGCCCTGACTGTTATAAAGGCCTTTGCCTCCATCTAACCCGAAGTAGAGTATACATAGTAGTTGTGATAGTCTGGTTTTATTGAATGCAGGAGGAGCGCATTGAAAGGAGAAAAATTTGATAGCGAGGCCATATCTGAGGTGGCTAAGGCAAGTGAGAAAGCGATAGACGCTGTAAGTTCACTTGGCCGCTTCTTTGAAAAGGTAATGGGCGAATTGGTGATTGACGCTGCGGGACTGCTCGCTGATCGTTTGAAATTCTACAGGTTAGAACGGGCTGAATTGTTGGCTGAACGGACGCAGGCACGTATTGAAGAACGCAAAATAGCGAAGTTCCGATCCGTCCCTCCAAAGATAGCTCTTCCAATTATCGAACGGGCAACAATCGAAGATAACGATGAATTGCATAACCTTTGGGCGGGGCTTCTTGCGACGGCGATGGATGCAAACGCCCCACTTGTCCGCAACAAATATGTGGCGCTTTTGGGACAACTCGATATTGAAGATGTAAGATTGATCCGAGAATTGGGCGCCCACTACAGCTCTGATGAAAAGGGAATGTCAGTTGAGACTTTGCAACAACTTGGCTTTCGGGCTGCTACAATTCAGTACTTATACTCTGTTGGATTAGTGACTATTCTTCGTATCGAACAAGATAAAGACGGATTACTATACAATACAGGCTTACGCGCCGCAATTCGTCACCATAACATCCGCATATCAAATATATTTACTAGAGGTTGGGTTGGTGTCCGAGATAATCAAAAAGACGGTGGGCGCTTAGATTTGGTGGTTCTTTCGGTTTTTGGACGAGATTTTTTGAATGCTGTGACACCATCAACAAAATCAATCTTTGAAGAAATTTACCGCGATCACACCATTTAGGGGCAGGTTTCTTGCCGCGTTTTTGATTCCGCAAAAGTGCGTCTACATTCCCACACTTCGCGCTACAGCGCATGCGAACAAAGTGGATAGTCTGTGACATGAATTTCCCAAGCCTGTTCATTGCTGTATCCCTCTCATGGCTCGCCTCAGAGCTTCGACTACTCCGATGTAGCAGTGAATGCGGGGCCTCCGCCTCGCCAACGTACCGCGCCTCTACACGCCGTAGCGAGTTTCGCTAGCAGAGCAGGAAGCGATTCCGTTTCGGAGGTTACTGGTACATCTAACTCTTCAACGGCACTCAGCAGTATTCCCTTCCGAACCGAGGCTCCGCTTCAAGAAGTTGTCGTGCCCCGCCATGATACACCAGTCTATGCTACGCTCCAGCCCCCCCCCGGCCCCAGTGCCAAATTCTAACTTAGTATCTGAATCCATCAACGAACCCAGGCCGCTAGTCTAATATCCAAATCGTGAGTAAATTCATCGGCAATAAAAAACTGAACCTCCAAAAAATTGTAGTTTTAGTTTTACCGACGAAATGGGTGCCGTCGGATATACTGCAATGCCCGAATTTTCTTCGCTTGCGGTCCAGCTTCGAGCGCTTTCAGTATTGAGGCTATTTGCCCACAACGACGAGCTCCAAGAAGTATCGCTGCGGTAAAGTACCGCCATTAGAGTCTGGGCCAGTAGCGTCTTTAACTCGGAAAACCCACTCTCCGATAGGATTACAATTTCGTATTGGAGTTCTAAGGAAGCCGTTGTCTGACGATGCCTGTATCATCTGTGAGTCGCCGAAATTGATTAACGGAACCCGCTCATATGGATTGTCGTTATCGCGTCTCGGGGGGATCATATAGCCGACAATGTGTCCTTGAAATTTGCGCCAATTGTCATCTCCTAGATTTAGACTCTCTTCATCAGAATGGCCAACAAGGTGCGCTGTAACAATTCGGACATCGCGAAGGCTTTTGAAATAGTAATCGCCGATTTCTACGACCATCTCATTGTCCGAATTGAGCAGTTCAGCCAATCGCTTCTGATCTTCCATGTTGTCTCCGCCTAACGGGATAAGCACACGGTATTCACTAGTGTCTTGAAGCCGACGATTCAGCACCGATTCAGCATGTTGTGCGTAGTAAAATAAGTAGTCTAGGAAATCGCCGCTCGTGGCATCAAAGTCATAGGATCTAAAAAACTCCAACAGGTGGTTGTGTTGCTCATCCTCGTTACCATCATAATCAATATCTTTGAAAATGACGGTGACCCCAAAAGCAAAGGCTAAAAGATACCAATAACCCTCTTGAGCATTCGCTAGACAAAGCCGCTCTAAGTTGGGAAGCCTTTCTAAGACATTAAGTGCGCTGCCTCCTACCTCAGCTCGTTGGTTTCTTGCTTTGAGAATATGCAACGATCGCGAAAATGCTACTCTTTCACTGGAGAGTCGTGCTGTCCTAATCTTGATCAGCCTTTCTAGCCGATCTCGCGTCGCTTCGTCCCGAAGTGCCTCGCCAGTGTTGTTTGAATCTTGTCTGAAAGCGTCGGCAGATGCGGAAAGCGACAGCATGTATGCGCGTTCCGCTTCAATACTTTGCTCGGTATCGCCATCCTTTCGGATATCCTCAAGCCTCAAGAACAGGCTGTTGAATTCTGTTAGCCTTTGAAGAAGGTCGTTCAGATAATCCAACGAGAAATCCTGTGCTTTGTCACGGTACACAATGGCGCGGCGGAGGCTTTCCGTAGCCCTGCTTAACAACAGATCATAGTCATTAAAGTTTAGTCCGCCCTGCAATGAAGGCCAAAATTCCGCGGTGCGGTTCAATCTACTAATTAGTTTGGCTGAATAAGGCTCCAATAAATCCTCAAGGACACCGATGTCATGTTTTGGCTCAACATCTAGTAAAGCCGCTGGGGAAAACTCTTCACTTCCCTCTTCGCTAGATACATCAGTCAGAGCCATAAGCGGCTCAGGTATCGTGGACAACTCCGTGATCTGTTGCAGCAACACCGAAATGTTTTCAATATCTCGCGCCATTTCTGTAACTCCAATTCAATTAATTTGCTACCGACAATCTGATTTTTCATACAAAGCCGGGAAGCTATTTGTCATTTGTTCCAGGACTTTTATCTTCGTCGTTTTCCTGAACTTGCTCCAACCGCTCTATCAGCGCGTCCGTTTCTTTTTCTGTTTCTCTGGCTTCGTCTTGCCCCTCACCGCTGATGACTTCTTCAACGGTAAAATCAAGAAATTGCGCATTCCTTAACTCTTCTTCTGCAAAGAGTTCTTCAAGCAGCTCATTCGCACGTTTTTCTTTCCAGATCGGGTCCTGCGTTATGTCATCAGAATTAGTTCCGACATCGTTAACTTGGTAGTGATCTAAATCCAACCCAAGGAGATCTTCGAAAAAGCTAAATGCCATTTCTACGGGCGACCAGTTCATGGAAACGCTTGCTTTATACACACTGTCTGCGACGGCACGTTGGAAGGGGTCGGCAGGCATTGGACGACTGAGCATCGAGCCTTCACGGTGCGTTCCTCGACTCTGACGTAGTGTTGGGCGACTTGCGTGGAATGCATCTTTGAGAAGCGCGTCTATATCTACCCTGCTTGATGGTTTAAGACGGGTGTGAAGGTATTCGGTTTGCCGCGCTTGTGGCCCAGAGGTTGCCCCGGCTTCAAAGATTGGTGGAAGTGTTAAAACAAGCCCTGAGCCAATCACACCTGCAACAAAATCGCGCCGACTCGGGTGTTGCGCAAGTAGCTCGGTTTTAACCAGTTTTCCTAGATTTTGCAGAAGGCGATCATTGCCTCCATTTCCGGTGTTATTCAATCGTACCTCTTTGTTCAGTTGATGAAAGGCTTCAGCACAATTAAACAGTATCACGGCTGACCTGGAATTGGAAGATGGGTCCACATTGATTGAGTAAATCTAGCTCGTTTAGCCCTTGAAGGAGGAACGAGAATGGGCCGGAAACGTTGTACAGCAGAGGATGTCATTGGGATGCTTTGGGAAACCGAAGTTCGTTTGAGCCAGGGCCCGGCGATTGGTGATATTGCACAGTCTCTTGGGATTTCTGAGCAATCCTACTACCGCAGGCGTCGAGAGTACGGCGGCATGGAAGTGGGCCGGGCCCACCGTCTAAAGGGGCTTGAGCGGGAGAACCTTCGCCTTCAAAAGGCTGTCTCTGATCTGACGCTGGACAAGTTGATCCTGGAATAAGCCCTACCGGGAAAGCACGAAGCCCCTCACGGCGTCTGCGATGTGTCGATGGTTTTGTCAGGTGGCACGATCCGTTTTAAGTAAGTGATAGAACTGACATAGTGCCGCCGCCGTCGTCTTTCTCGACGACACCGGGGGATGTGATGGGGACAGAGCCCATTGCTACATTTGAATTCAATCCAATTTATCCTTCCATTGTTATCGGTCCTTGTAGTGGATTCCGAGTTTATTAAGATTGTCGTACACGGCCTCACCCTCCCATTCCCATTCGGCACCGTCAGAGCGGCGGTAGGCGGTGGGGAGATAGGTTAGAATTGGTCTCGCACTGAGTGGATTACCGCCCTCGAGCACTAATGCGCTCGCGTAATTCCGAGACACCTTGAGCTTAAGGATTGTGTCCCGATCAGTGATCTTGTGTTTGAGGATGAAATACTTAAGCACCGCCGCAAGCCATTTGCGGGCTATCATTCGGACACCCTGGAGAGGTACATGCCCTTACCGCTCAGCCCGAGGTCTTTGCCGGTCTTCAAGAGCCACCCGTAAGTCTCCATTGTTAAGGCAAGCTCCGGGCTCTCTGAGACGGCTTTGCGAAGACCGCCCTTGATACTTGTCTGCTTTTCAACATCCTTAGTCGATAGCGTGTCTTCTGTGCTGGGATCAGCAAGAATGCGGCATAGTGACTGAACTCTATTCAGCTTAGGGCTGTGGCGTGAGACGCCCTGAATGGGTGTCGGGGCTCCTGGGAACATTTCACGGAGACCCTTTAGCAGGCGCTTTTTGTCCATCGTCAGCACCAACTTCATACGCCCGCATTGGCCTTCCTGTGTCGCGTTTCGAACGTTTCCCCTACAGGCCAGCTGTTTGGTCCAACGGAGCAAATGCCCCTCGTACGCCGTTAGGTAACCTTCATGAGAATAATGGTGCTTGAGTTCTTGATCAGAAGGTCTGGTATCTGAGAAGCCATGGTAACCGCTGATAGCGACCTTCTTGGGAATGAAGAACTCTCCGAATATGAAGACGTGCGTGCATTCCTTGTAGTGGTTCGATCCAATGCCAAGGCCAAAATGTAATGTGTGGACTAGACGACCATCAAGGTTCACAGCGTCGCTATACGCTTCTGGGATATACTCATGATCAATCATGTCCTTGTGCGTAACCAAAAGAACCCTATCGCCTTCCTGGGTGTTCTCTCGGACAGTATCGAGAATCCACTTTCCGTATGGCTTCGCCTTCCGAGCGGACTTGGTGACCGTCTTTAAGTCCTTGAACTCAGACGGTTGATCGATGTGGACAATCTCCAGGTTCTCATAGGAGACCTGGGGGACCTCAACAGTTTCCATTCCTGGGAGAAATGCCACCATGCCACTTAAGTCTGCTGTCGCATCCAGCAGAACATGTCCCGGCCCCGGTTTGAAATCCAAGGTATAAGACACGAGCGATCTGGGTGCTTGCCTCGACATGAAGACACACCCAGATGCAGCAGAATTGAGGAACGACATAGTGTGTTGCATCTCTTTCTTTCGCCTATTTGCCTCGCTTGTCTTCAAACGATTGGACACGAAAGGAGACACTGAAGGATAAGCCCTGATTACTTGAGCTTCCTCATCTGTGACCAGTTTCGTGGTGGCGTAGGTTTGACCGGATTGAGTGAAATCCTGTTCGGCCCTTCGAAATACTGAAGTTAACGCCCTGGTTAACTCAGGGTGCTTCTCTGTGGCGAGTACTCGGTCTCTCAATGTCATGATGTCTGCGGGAGTGATCTCAATCAGACGAACCAAATCAGGGTCTTCATCAACAAAGACAATCTCCCTCTTCTTATCCTTGTAAGTCGTTACGCCAAGGTTCATCCCCTTAGTCATCTCATTCTTCCAAGTGGCATGAGTGACTACGACAATAGGCGACTTAAGAAGCTCCTCGCGGTGCGACTTAGGGCACGATAGGTGACCATATTGAGCCTCGATATCGGCTATCTCATATTCGCTAAGGTTTGCCTTGTGGCCGGAGGTCCAGACGGTCACTGGAGTTTCCCCTAGGAGGTCTATGAGCATCCTCCCTACCTCATCAGCTTGTCGGATCGTGTCTACGACATACGCACAAGTGAACTTAGGGAGAACCCTAAAGGCTGCTGTAATGTAGGCAACTGTTGAACAGGTCTTTCCTGATCCTGTCGGGGCTGTGACAACGCGGAAGTTTCGATCTGTGTTATTCTCTTCTTGGTCCTGTCTCGCCAAAGAGGCACCGACATAGACAGCATGAGCAACCTTTCGGTCAAAATCTGAGAGGTTCCTTCCGTGTTTCTCAGCCTGTTCCCGGCAGACGCCAAGGAATGATTGATAGAGATTATCTTCCATTCGTCCGTTTCTTCATTTTGTCAGTGGACGTAGTAGAGTGTCACCCCGGGGTGACACCTAAATAGACAGTGGGAATTGTTAATGATTGTTGAGTAGGAGAATTTCACGAACGCCCAGAAGCCTTTCCTTTGGGAAAACGTGAAATACTTTTTGGATAGTCTGGCTCAATTCAATCGAGACATGATCAACTGCTCCAGCGCGTAAGAAACAGATACGCTACGCATCGAGCGGTCTTCGAGTTTTCTCTTGAAAGCCATAAGTGCGGTCCAGCACATGGGCGTGAAGCGAACATGCCTGTCTAACGTAATTCCCCGCACTTGAGCTTGGGGCCTTGATTGTTTCATTGGTTCATTTCCTTGGGTTTGATTCCATTGGGGCTAAATTGAGAAAATGATGGGAGAAGAGACACGCGGAGATCAGGAACATGAGGCAGATGGGCACATTCCGTATGCTGTATGGTCCGTTAATAGGAAGCTCGCGGATTACCTGGGCTTCTCCGTAAGCGAATAGATACAAGATGTGTCTTTTTAGAGTATACTCCAGAGATACACTTCCATGTTACACCCAGAGTGTCACAATAGGGTTGACGTGAATCAAATGTGACACTACATACATAGACTCTAGAGCCTAATGTTACACAGGAGATGGCTATGGCAGTTTATGGATATGCACGTGTCAGCACGGAAGGACAGGACCTCACAGTGCAGCTCGAGGCCTTGGGGGCCGCAGGGTGCGAAGTGGTCCGATCTGAGAAGATAAGCGGTTCTGCTACACACCGCCCCGAATTGGAAACACTCATGGAGTTCTTGCATCCTGGAGACGAACTCGTGATTACTCGGGTGGATCGTCTAGCGAGAAGCATCCGCGATCTACAGAATATCGTCCATGAATTGCGCCACAAGGGTGTCACCCTACGCGCAATTGAGCAGCCCATTGATACAAGCACGGCTGCTGGAAAGGCATTCCTGGACATGCTTGGTGTCTTCGCTGAATTTGAAACCAACATCCGCTCTGAACGCCAGATGGAAGGCATAGCCAAGGCGAAGGCGGCTGGTGTCTACAAGGGCAGAGCCCCGGCCATCGACAAGGATGCTGTGAGGGCTCTCAAGGACAAGGGCCTAGGTGCCACACATATCGCAAGGGAACTCGGAATATCACGCCAGTCAGTCTATCGCGCACTCCAACAGGCATGATTACAAACTTCATGCTGTATTTTTCAGTTCGGCTGATTAAACAATTACTCTGCTAACAAGCAATCTAACGCCTCTCGGGCGGATTCAGAGGAGGACGAACATACGCTCACTTCGGGGCCGCAACTGTATGTCCACCGCCGCGTATCCGGGTCCACCGCTTTGTGGCAAACACGGAAATTCCCTGTATGGCGGTCTAGGTGCGTCAACAACCCATCAACTGCTATGATATCATATCGCGGTTCAACTACATTTTGATTTATCTTCTCAGCCAGCATGTAAGCGCCGACCACTGACGCGACAACTAGGCCAAGAGCTATCTTTGTGCCTTCTGTCACCGTCTCTGCCTCCAAATATCAATATCCACCAGTTTAAAGGATAACTTTAGAGGCAGTTCTAGTCACGCGGAAATGCCCGCAGAAACGCTCCCACTAGGTCCCCCCTCTGTTTCACGTGGCGTGGGGTGTGGCATAGTCGGGATTTTGAGGCACCCCAGGGACCCCCACGGGGGATAAGGGCGTCCAGATAGCGTTATATACCCTCTCAGATTTTTGTAGCAAAACAAAGGTGACCCCGAGGGCAACCAGAGTAACCCCTGATCGACCCAAGGGAGCCCCTCACCAAACCCCACAGCCACCGTATGGTTACCCTGGGGTTACCCTATAGGTAACCTTGAGGTACCCTATAGGGGGAATTCAATGGGGATAGTTAGGGACCCCCTCTCCATGCTGTATGGTCCGTTAATGTATCCTATTCCATTTCTTACTCTTTTTTAGCCTGCGGTCCAGAATAGATGGGGCTCAACAATTATTGCACCCAAATGCAGAAACCCATATATCTAGATTGATATTCGACGGGTGGAGAAGGCGTTTGGGCGAAACTGAAACAAGTGCGATTGAATGGCTAAATGCAGGTTTACCGCTGCTCGATACTTTGATTTGGCCGCTGGCAATCGTCATTCTAACCCTGATGTTTAGAGAAACAATTAAAGCGTTGATAAATCGAGTATCTAAAATTAACCACCGAGGCGCTGAGTTTTCTCTGCCTCAATCTTCTGCCCAAGATGTCTCCACCCCGCCCGCGCTCTCCTATCAAGATAGGCTGGCAAAAATTCAGGAACCAGATGTCCGCGAGGTTCTAGCCAGAGAAACAGAACTTATCCGCACGGATCTAAGCAAACACATCCAAGATACCAAAGAAGACCCAGTCGAAGTACTCTCACTGGTGCTCGCCGAAACGAGAATGTCAGTACATTTTGAAAAGGCATTTAGGGTGATATTTGCAAGCCAATTGAGATGCCTAAAGGCCCTGCGGACTGCGTCATCAGTCGGCATTCCAACATCAGAAATAGAAACTGAATATTACCCAGACTTAAAAGACTTCAGCTTTAAGAATTGGCTACGTTTTCTTGTGGAGGCCCATCTTGTAAAAGAAATTGATGAAAAATTGTATATAACCGACACAGGTATGGCGTTCCTAATTTACATCTTTAAAAACAATTTGCCCGAACACCGGCTAACTTACTGACCCCACGACTTCACGTAAGGCTTCCGCTTGGGTTATCTCCCCAGACTTCACAGCGTCCACTAACTCCGGGGCTTCATTCTTGATTGTGGTGGCTCGTTTGATAGATTTAACGCTCACACCAACAGTATCAGCGGCGTTTTGCTGGGTGATGGGTGTAGATAGGCCAAATGACCTATCTTGACGCACCCCGTGCCCCAAGTTCGCCATATCAGCACCCACCTGTGCCCTCTGGCTAACCGTAAGATGCCTTCGATGTAGATTCAGGTCTGTCACAAAGGCTAACGCATCGTCACCGTCATAGACGCGCGTTGACGGGGTGATGTCGAGGAGACCACAAAAAGGAAAAGAGGATCGGGCGGTTAGTTCGCCTAATCCTCTCCCTTGTCACTAGGTAGTGAGTGGCCCCCGGTTTCTTAGTTAGCGCTTCGAGCCGGGGGCGCTCCGTTATTCTAGTACAACCGCATTGTTTACCGCAAGAACTCAGGTAACCTCTCGTTCACTCTGCTGTCCTTAGGTGCAACATCAGTCTCACCCTTCAGCATGAGAACATCGCGGAACTCGTGGTTAACCCTCAGGCTCTTTAGATCGCCGTTACCCCCAACAATCTCAGTGATTGCGGCGTCCCGGAATGACTTAAGGACCTCACGGAGCAACCAAGCCTTTCGACCGGGAAGACCATCGGCCCCATAGTTCCCTGAGGTATACTGATCGGATGCAACAACTGCCTTGATTGTGTCTTCAAGGTTCAGTTTCCCATATGGCCCATCAATGACGATGGTGCCTGTTCGTTGCTTCCATTGGTCATACACAGATTGACCCTTGGTTCCCTTGAGACGCCTTAGGTCCGCCCCGAACTTCTTTGGTCCAGGGAAGGCCAGCGACACGCCACTCAGCGTTTCGATCCGAGCTATTTCTTTCAGGACTTCATTCTGAGACGCATGGCGACCAGCGGCAATCCACCAATTCTCTGCACCGTTCCGAGTGATAACCCTGCCGAGATTATCCCTCACCGGATCATTGGGCGTGATCTTATCAAGCACCCTCACCCCTGTGATGTCTTCAATCGCATCATTAATATCATTGATACCAGTTGAGTTGCCCCGAAGGAACTGCTGGTTAAACGTCCCAGGTGAACCGTCCGACGCCTCGCGCATAACAACGCCACCATCTTCGCCAATATCGGCTGAGTTCAGTGCCTTGTTCAGTAGGTTTGGCGTGAAGCTCTTAGCAAAGCTGGCCAGCGTCTTCGCCCCGGCTTCCGCTGCTGAGGTGTTTTCGTCGCTGAGAGATTCAGCCAGCTTAAACCACTGATCAATACCCTCCATCATGGGAGCAGCCCGCAAAGAGTTTAGGGTTCCCGTGAAGGCCCCCGCCATCAGAGCGTTGATCTGCTCAATGTCCTCAACATACCGGTCATGGCCTTCGACGAGCAGCCGGTTCTTGCGTTCAACAGCCGTCGCGGTGATGCGGATCACGGTAGCCAGTGGTTCCCACTGGGAATACGAAAACCACTGGTCCCCGATCTTAATACTCTCAGGGGGCACTCGAAGATTCTTTCGGGGTTCCTTTACGTTCTTATCCCAGCGATAGACGCCTGTGATCCGGCCCTCTTCAGCGAGCATCCATGTCGAAGTCATCATCGCCATGCCTACCGCCATTTGGCCGCGAGCGGTGTAAGCCGCACCGACACCGTTCCGACCAAGCAGGTCATCCCTAAAGCGCCCCATCACAAGGTTTGCCCCTGGCGTCATCCTGAAGCCCTGCTCAAAGAGGCGCATTGGTGTTCTGAAGAACGGCGTGACTAGCAGCCGAGACCAGGGGTTAGCCATGAAGCCCCGCTGGAGCTTCCCAAGCGTCCGCTCACCGAGATACTTAGACTGGCTGTCAAAATCAGCGGTGAAAGTTGCCTTATCGGCATACTCTCGGCCTGCCGGGTTCAACCCGAAGCCGCTCTCATCGAAGGACCGTTCAACATAGCCCTTAACAAACTCCATCTTCTCAGAGCCCTTGAGCCCCGCCGCGTCCGCAATGGACACGCCTTCGGCCCATACAGCCCCCGAGTAGTTCATTTGCTTGAGAGCCGCATCAGTGGCCATGAGAAGCTTCCCAGGAACCCGTATGACACTACCAACGGCCCCAGGGATTGCGTTCGTGCTGGTCTCCAGCCTGCTCGCGGCGTCCCCTCCAGTGAGCCTAATATCTCCCTCTTTCAGAGCTGACAGGAAATCAGAGCCAACGCGAGACCAGCTTCGCGCCATCCCAGAGTAGAACGACGCGGCATTGCGATCACCCCCAAGAGCCCGAACCGCAGGCGTGAGAATTGCGTTTGCCACACCAGAGGCGACATTAATCTCAAGTGTCTTCGGCCCGGAGAGCATAGCGTTGATGCGAAACTCATTGGCCCCGTTTAGGAGCTTTGTGAGCAGGCTCGCTTTGTCACTGTTCGTTTTAGCTCTAGGAGCCCCAGAGAGGTCTTGAGCGCCTGCAGAAGCGAGCATTTCATCAACCAACTTCTCAGCATCCTCAATAGACACCCCAGCCCTCCGAAGCTCATTAAGCTTCTCCAGCGTCCAGACTTGCTTGTCTCCCGCCTTTGTACCTTTTGGCTTCGCGACATCAGCGGCTTCTTCAGCAGCTTCTTCGATGCTGTCCGTAAGCGCCCCCCGCACCGTCTCGGTTGCCTGTGCGTCAAACTGTCGAGACTTCAGGATTTGCCCCGAGAGGCGTCCGCTTTGGCTGTCCAGCAAAGAGACCTCCAGGAATGCCGCAAGGTTCCTATCATACTTCGCCTCGAGGGCAGCTTTAAGGGACGGATTGCCTACCGTTTGGCGGATGGCTTCAACTAGGCCCTTCCGTTCCTCTCCTAGCGCCATAGACAGCGTTTCAATAGCGACGTTAAAGGCGGGCAGGTCCTTAGCAAGCATGTCATTTAGGCTGTCTGCGATGGTGTCAACAGACTCCCCCGCATTCATCCTGTCTGCGACTTCGCGGGCTAACTGAAGGGCTCTTGGTGCAACCCCCTCTCGTGATCCGTCGAGACCTGTGAAAGCCTCATCCCCGAGTTTCCCAAAGGCTTTCTCGAGGTCCTGTGAGAATAGGCGGTCAATATTTCCAAAGCGCGGCGCTGAAGCAGTCGTCTCTTCAATAGCCGCCTTGATCGGTTCACCCGTGCCCGCCGCCTCAGCACGAGGAAGCCCTTCTGGTACCAAACTCCGCTGTCCCGTCTCAATCTCGGTTTGCCGGACCATCTCCTCAACGGTTTCACGCAAGCCCGCCTTATCCGCATCAGAGAGTTTCCCACTCTTCAGACCCTTCTTGAAAAGTCCAAGGACTTTGAAGACACCATCAATAGCGGCACCAGCAAGGACACCCTCCAGTGCCCGATACAGCCTCTTCTCAGCATCGCTGGTGTCATCCGATTTCAGATAATCAGTGATGACACTCGTATCAACGCCGATCATCGGGCCAAGGTCGGCAACGGTCCCGTCATCAGGATCGAACGCAAAGGCATCAGAGAACATTCCCCGCGCCATCGCGTTGCCCCACTTGCCAATCTTATGGGCTTTACCAATAGCGCCGATAGGGGCGACAGCAAAACCAGCGGCAAACTGAGCAACACCCTCGACAACCTTCCCGGCTGTCGTCTCTGCCACCCCAACACGTTCTGCTACGGACGGAACCTCGAAATTTTGTGCTTCAAGTTCCTTCCTTGCACTAGGCGGGATGCGAGGATCAGCAAAGCCTTCCCCCAGTTCTGTGCCAAAAGTGTCAGCGCCAAATGCAGCAAGTTCCTCGAGAGATTGAGATAACTCATCGTACGCAAGCGCTGCCCCAGAAATCGGAGCTTTAAAAACGTCGCCTGTAGTTTCGAGTATGCCGAAGGAGGAGACAGCTTCCGCCGCCCCCTTCCCATAGGCCCGATCAAAGACAGCAATTGCCTCGGGGTCGTCTTTCAGTTCACGTATGGCCGCGACATAGTCCTCGCTAGGCCCGTCAATCATTCGCTTTGCTTGTTCAAGCCGTTTTGACTCATCCGCGCTCGGCATGAACTCGGCAATGTGAGGAAGCGATTGTTTCTTCTTAAGATCATCCGCGCGGATTTCCTCTAGCATTTCCCAGGTGATTTCCTGCTTATCAGGCATTGCTTTTCCTACTCTTCGTCATCATCGACGATATCCATGAGTTTGCCCCAGGCGTCGTTCTTAGCGCGGGGGTTAACTCCATTGTCGCGGGGTGGTTTAATGGTTACCTCGGGGAGCATAATTTTGTGCGGGCTCTCTGACTCCATAGATGGCTCAGGAGCGCCTTGGGGGACCGCTGTGGTATCCGGGAGCAAGCGAGCAACCGCCGTCTCACGGGGGCTCTCTGAGGCTCCTAGGGGTGTCTGAGAGACCTCGCCATATACCCGTTCCATGGCGCCGCCACCGCCGCCTTGATTCAGAATCCATGCGGACACCAGATCAGCGAGCTTGTGAATCTGGTCCTGAACTAGATAAGCCGAGAATTGCCCACTGGGGTTCTCTTGTGTTCCCTTGAGACCGATAGCGACCGCACCGTCCCTCCACATAATCCTGGCTTGCCGCTCGATTGCTGCAAGGCGTGTTGGATCAAGCTTGGTCATGAACTGGCTTCCTTCTCCGAACATTGAGAAAGCAAGGTTCTCAGCATTCTTCACCACGGGGTGACTAAGGAAACCTCCGGTCTTCCTGAGGGTGTCGTGCTCTTCAGCAAGTGCCGCGTATGCTCCTGGCGTTTGAATAAGCCCCATACTCTTTGCATACGATTTGATCCGCAGGACCTCTTCCGCATCGCCCATGGCGTGAGCATCTCGCATGGCGTCAACAACGCGTTCGAAGTTCTGCGCCTCCTGCTGGGGCGTAATGGTTATTAGAGGAGCATTGTTCCCCTGGATCGTCTCCTTTACCCGAGAGACACGATCAGGATCGGCGGTGCCCAAGCGTGCCATATCTTGAGTGAACGCTTCAGTGTAGACATACCCAGGATTGGCGAGCGCCTTCCTAGCAATGTCATCCTCAGCTTGGTCTAGAGATTCATCGCGAAGGAACTGCTCTCTCTTCACGCGCTCGAACGTCGCAGACGCAAGTTTCCGCTTGGTTGATTGCATGTCCGAAAGAACATCTGCGTTTCGAAGCTCATCAGGGTAACTGTCGATCCACTGGGAAATTGGCATATCCATTTCTCCAGCTTCGATGCGGCGTTCCGCTTCCTGCTTCCACTGGTCCCAAGCGATGCCTTTAGCAATATCGCCCTTCAGACCATCAATGTTGTACGCCTCCTGGACGCTGCTGATTGTTGCCTGCTTCAAAGCCTCAACATCACCACCGGCACGATACGCAATGAACCGATGATTGATCTTGCCAGCTAGTTCATTCTTCACATTCTCCCGAATGCTCTCGCGCATCTTTTGGCCAGCCATAGTGGAGAAGTTTCGACTCACGCCAGGGAGCACCTCCGCGAGACCTCTCTGGCCATTTGCATCAGCCACAGGATTTGCCAAAAGGTAGGCCCCCAATCGATCCTGGTAAAATTGAGAGATAGCCCCTGGATCGTCCGAGTTTCGAAGGCCAGAATTCTCATACTCATTCCAAAGGTGCTGCTCAAACTGAAGGCCCGCGCCCCGCCCCTTCTCAATCCGATAGCCCTGCATGAACCACCGGGACTGGTCCGGCTCGAGTTCGCCCTCTCGGATGCGCTTTCCGTCTTCAAGGATGCCCGTCTGAGCCGCGACTATGCCCTTCTTGATCTCGGCTTGGCGCGCTTCCTCCTGTTTTTCCCGCAAGGCTGGAGTGATCCCCGTCTTGAAGGTTTCTAAGGCGTCCGCGAGGGCTTTTGCTTTTCGGGCACCGCCCATGTTCGGCTGGTGTCTGACAAACGAGTCAAACACGCGTGCCCTTGAGGCCGCTGGTCCGACCGTTCTTTGTTTAGATTTCATTGATGTTTCCTATTTCTCTGAATTTGTTGGTTGAGCGCTTCCCATTCTTTTCTTTGGCCATCATCAAATGCGCTATTGGCCATGGTTCGCACTTCTCCTAAAAATTCGAGGGTGGTTTCTGAGTGCTGAGGAATTCCAAACATGACGGCGAACCGATAAGCCGCCTCTGCAACGACCGCGCCGCCATCAAAGAACAGCCCCATGTCCAAAATTAGCTCAACATTGAAATACGTATGGACCACGACCATAAAGGCGCTGCCCACATCATCGCGTTGTGACGACAAGATGCGCTCTTCAGCCTCTAAGAAATTGAGGACATATTCACGCAGCAGATAAAGCTCGGGGTGTGCGCTAAAGAATTCGGATGCAAAGTAGTTTTTCGCCTCTGTATCAAGGGGGTCGCTGTAATTGTTCATCGGGTTTCCTTTATGGTTTCTTATGGTCCACTAGGGGGCTATCCCTAGAAACGAAAAAACCCCAGGTTTCCCAGGGGTTTCTCTTAGTCTCACTTTATATCGCGGCGCTAGATTGAAATGAGCTTATCGGCTGCGTGAACCCTGCCAGTTAACCGCTCGTACTCTAAGAGGTAGTCGATTAGTTCTTCGCGAAATATTTCGGATTGCGTGAGAGTGAAAAGTTTAGCCTTGTCAGCGATTACTTTACTCAGGAAAATTATGTCAATCATGGTAGGAAGTCCTTTCGATTAGGATTTGAACATCCCCAGATTGATTTCTACAGATACGTTGTAAAGTTTCAATTTTGCAATCTCTTCGCTAGGGTAACGAGAGGCCCTCTACGTGATGCCTGAGTGAACGATATCAGCGACGGAGGACAAACTAGGAAGGTTACGCAAGCGTAAGGAATGAGCCCCTCCTAAGTCGCCAGCGTTAGGGTGGAGTTCCTCGTTTTAACCAAACAATCGAATATCAAACCGGCTAGCTTGGCGGAGTAAAGAGGTTTCTATCCTTCTTCAGTAGCTGCCGTGCCGTCGAGAAGACCAAAAAGATTGCTCCAAGGAAGAAGCAAAGAACCATTGCGTAGTAAGCCCGCGCCGGTGACTGCACTATCCACTTCAAATAGTCTTCGATAGGTTGCGGATAGTTCGAGTGCGAATCAAGAAAACGCACCGCCGCCCATTGGTAAATCGCGCTGAAACCGATTGCCAACAAGAATAACACCCATGTCATAACGAGGCTCTTGCTGAGCGACCTAGTGCTGTCCTCACCCAGTATCTTTTCCCTAAATGCAATGGTAAGGCCAATAGCTCCTATAGCTAGCTGGAGGTATGTCTCCGCCGAATCCATATAAAGAGGCATGACGATAGAGTTCACCTCAAAGCGTGTCATATTCTCGGCCACGGTTAACCTTCCACTTCATCATTTAATTTGGGTGCAGACCTTAACAAGGAATGTATCGAGCAGCCAGTTCAATTCCCGACCTCATGACAAGCGCCAATTGGCGAAACGATGGTAGCTGGCCGTGGAGGCTACACCCCCAGCTCACCAATTCTTTGATGGATCTGACGAGCCAAGCTAAGAAATTCATCCGAACGGTCCAAGAAGCGGTTGTAAGTCGCAGCCTGGAAGTCTGGGGGTTTCTGGCCGACCATGCGGTGCCTGAGTGCAACGTCCTCAGTACACACCTCGAGCGCTCCCGTGTAGTGCCTTCTAAAGCTGTGATACGTCACCGGAGCGTCACCCAAGGCCTTCCTTCTAACATCGTTGAAATGTTGCTGTATGCCCTGGTAAGGGCTTTTGTCGCCCTTCTTCGGTTTTACTTCCGGGAACAAACGGCCCTCAGGGTTCTTCTCGAGGCGGGCTGCAATTACTGCCTTCGCCTCTGGGCTCACAAGAGGGAACATCCGGGCATTGGCGTCGGTTTTGCCGCCCCCTTCATTCTGCCCAAGAAACCTGATCCAGGTCACTCCTTCGTCATCGTCTTCACTGATTTGATCGGCTGTCAGCGTGCATAAGTCATCAGCCCGTGCGCCCGAGTGCCACCCGAGTAGTATGAGGTCTCGCATCGCAGGCGCATACTTACCGCGCCGTTCCTTTACCTTTTCAGCCCAGGCAATTGCTTCATCTCGTGTGATTCCTCGGAGGTCCTTCGCAGGCTTCGAGCCTTTCTTGCCTGCCCCCACCTTCGCCTGGGCTTCCCACGGGTTCCTCTTCTCAGGGTCCACCAACCCGCGTACCGCCATCCATGTCCAGAATGCGTTAAGCGTCCTGATCTTCGCCGTGAATGTGGACGGTGCCAACGGTCTCCCAGTCTTCGGGGAAGGGTTTGACAGAACCCATGAGGTGAACCTTCCAGCGTCCGCTGTGGTCACGCCCTTTACTGCTGGATCATTGGCGAATTCTACAAAGTCGTTGATATGCCCGCGATAGAGCTTCTCCGAGTGTTCGCCGAGTTCGCTCATTTCGTCCAGCCAAGCGTCCGCTGCTAGACTTGTCGGAAGTATTTGATGTGTCGCAATCTTGAAGAACCGTACAGCCGCGTCTTCTCCGCGCGACTTCTCGATTTCCTCGGCGTACGCGCGATTTGCCAAGTCAGCATCATCACTGCCGTCGTACTTCCTCGCCCGTTCAAGCGCGGCACCATCTACATCGGTTAGATAGAGTTCAGCGGCAATCTCCGCGAGGACCTTATGCTTAAGCCGATTGGCTTCCTCGAGACTTCTTGTCCCCAGGCCGCGCACAATTTCGCGCTTCCCCACGGTTTCCTGGAGGTGCTTTGGAACCCAATACACAACTGACCAGCTTTTGCCGCGCCGTCTAAGATTCGTTGTCATGCTCATGTTTCGCCTCATGTCTGTAAGAGTAACGTACAAACTCTTACTCGTACAGCTAGGCAAAAACTAACAAAATCAATGGGTTGAGAAATTTGGTCGGAGCGGCAGGATTTGAACCTGCGACCTTCCGCCCCCCAGACGGGTGCGCTACCAGGCTGCGCCACGCTCCGAAACCTTAGAACAGCGCGGGTGTACCCCACCGCGCTGACCCGTGCAAGGCGGAAAGATGATGGCTGGGTTATTCGCTGACCCGGTCGCGCAATCGCGTCAATTCTTCCCGCAACTCGACAAGGGCGCTCCGTTGGTCAGCGCTCAACACCCCTTCGCGAGCGGGGCCGGCGGCACCGTCATTCTCGACAGCAGGGGGTGCAGATGCCAGGGGTTCCTCAACAGCCGCAGAAGCAATGGGCATATTCTCATTAGAGA
>SPJK01064237.1_pt1 | contig 19767 bp, 14 predicted proteins | sample 3741771 | NCBI WGS metagenome assembly SPJK01 (sample SAMN10925997, study PRJNA522277) | cold seep metagenome | isolation source: Elba SIP-enriched marine methane seep metagenome, extraction at timepoint T2 | place: Italy: coast of Elba, Mediterranean Sea
CCTTGGCTGTAGCTCCGCTAGCCATAGGTTTAGGCTATGCCCTGGCGTACAGTCTGGGCTTGACGGGTTTGCTGAATGAAGGTTTTACCAGTATTCATTGGCAAAAAGTATTGATGAGTTCGGAGTTGTGGCGGTCATTAGGCTTGAGTTTTGCTATCGCTGTAGTGGCTATCGGCGTTGCCATCATGGCGGCGCTTTGGATGGTACTGTTTTGGAAAACACGCCTACTGCAGGGAGGGCTCTCTTATGTGATCTATTTACCGCTGGTACTGCCTGCTACGGTGGTAGCTTTTCTGCTTTTTCAATGGTTATCAGATGGCGGCTTGTTTTCCCGACTTGCTTTTCAGCTAGGCTGGACCAAAAGCTTGCAGGCCTTCCCCGATTTGGTCAATGACCGTTGGGGTGTTGGTATTATGCTGGCCCACACCTTGATGGCCACGCCTTTCTTTACCATTCTATTTGCTAATATTTACCGCTCTGAGAAGCTGGATACCTTATCCACCACCGCTGTGACACTAGGTGCCACCACACGAGAAATACGGTGGAAGGTACAGGTGCCAATCTTGTTACAAAAGGCTAAAGCAACACTTCTGCTCTACGGAATTTTTGTAATGAGTTCCTACGAGGTTCCTTTGCTACTCGGGAGCCAGTCTCCGCAAATGGTATCTGTTTTGGCGGTGCGTAAACTACAGCGTTATAATCTGGCGGATATTCCACAAGCCTATGCGATTAGTGTGATCTACTCATTGGCGGTGATACTGTTGTTGATCATTGGCTTTCGTTGGATGAATGGCCGTAAAAGCAATGGGGATGGATAGAACACTGCGCATAATTTTGGGCGCGGGAATTCTTTTCCCTTTCGTTTTTTTGGTACTGCTATCACTAGGCAGACAATGGGTTTTTCCAGCTATTTTTCCAAGTGAATGGACGATACAAAACTGGAGGGGTGCACTCTTGCAAGGCGGAGAATTGAGTGGAAGCCTGGGTGTTTCTTTGATCATATCGCTTCTCGTTGCTACGGTGGCTACCCTACTCGGATTTTGGAGTAGTAAAGCACTAAACGAGACGGTATTTGGGCGACGATTACTCGGCTTGGCTTACCTGCCCTATATCTTTGCTCCGGTCATATTGGCGGCCTGTTTACAAACGTACTTTTTGCAAGTTGGGCTATCTGGCCAATTTGTAGGCGTGTGGCTGGCACAATTATTTATAGCCTATCCTTTTGCAGTTATATTCTTTGCCAGTTTCTGGAATGATCACTTGAAAGCCGCAGGACAGCTAGCTACGACCTTGGGAGCAAGTCCATGGCAGGTGTTTCGAAAGGTCTTTTTACCATTGGCTCGTGGGCCTTTGTTAGTGTGCTTTTTTCAAACCTTCTTAATCTCTTGGTTCGAATACGGACTGACGATGCTAATTGGTGTGGGCAAAGTACAGACCCTCACGGTAAAAGTGTTTCAGTTCGTGAATGAGGCCAATGTGTTTTACGCGGCCTTGGCCGGTTGTCTATTGGCGCTACCGCCGATCGTGATACTCTGGTTGAATAAGCGTTATATTTTCGTACAACGGTAAAGTAGTACAAGGTATCGGGTACTTAGTACAAGGAAAATGATGGAAAAATAGAATAATCAGGAATGTACTTACAAGTAGAGCATATCAGCAAGTCGTTTGGAGAGGAGGAGGTGCTTCGGGCCTGTAGCCTGTCTTTAGCCGAACACCAAACGATGAGCATACTCGGTAAATCGGGTAGCGGAAAAACTACCTTGTTAAAGATTATAGCTGGCCTGGAATCCGCTGACCAGGGACAAGTACAATTGGGTGAATTGGATTTGGCGCCCATACCGGCTCATCAACGCAGTATTGTGTACTTGTATCAGGAGCCCTTGTTGTTTCCGCACCTGAATGTCTTTGAGAACATAGCATTCGGCTTGCGGTTGCGCAAAATAGAGGAAAAGGAAGTCCGCCAGCGAGTAGATGAGATGTTGGTCGCGTTGGAAATGGATACACATACTGATAAGGCACCTCATCAATTATCTGGCGGTCAGCGACAGCGGGTAGCATTCGGACGGGCCTTGATCATTAATCCGAAAGTTTTGCTATTGGACGAGCCATTCGGAGCGTTGGATACTGTCACCAGAGCGACGATGCAGGAGCTCTTTAAACGAGTAGCCCAAACTTATGCCATAACGGCTTTGTTCGTTACACATGACCTAAAGGAAGCCTTACTCATGGGCGATCAGATGGCCTTGATGGATCAAGGGCAATTGCAACACTTTTCGAGTAAGCAAGCCTTTATCGAAGATGCTTCTACTGGAGTAACCGCGGAAATCGCCTTTTGGAAAAATTTAAACCGAACTGATGAAAACTGATTTCAATCATATCGAATCTGTCTATTGGGTGTTTACGCAGCTTTGCAATGACGAGTGTGACCATTGCTATAATTCCTCTGGCCCCAAGGGCGCACGGATTAGTGAGGAGGAGTGTATGCAGATTATCGATAATCTACCAGAAAAAATGGATCGCCTAATTCTGAGTGGTGGCGAGCCATTGGCTGATCGAAAGAAGTTTTTCGCCATTCTCGACCGTATCCAGGAACGTTACGGCCACGATAAGAGTATGCAGATCATGGTGCAGACCAATGGCGACCTGCTGAATGAAAAATGGCTGGACTTGATGATTGAAAAGGGGGTCACTCGCTTTGATATTGCGAGTATCGATCGGTTTCACAAGCACGCCGGGGCGCGGATCATGGAGCTGGCCGAGTTGTTTGAAAGCCGCGGGGTTAATGGTGATGATCGTGAGCCTTTGGTCGAGAAGGATACCTACCTGCATGGCCACCCGTTAAGTTGGGGCGCCTGGGGCGCAACCGAGGACATGTGGTTGGGTGGCAATTGGGCTCGCGGACGTGCGATCAAAAAGGATATCTGGATGCGTGATCCAGAGCATAATTTCTGCACAATACTTTCGGGCGCCCGCAATTTCCTAGGTGGTTATGAGGACATTCCGCAAGAGATTAGCATCCAGTTGTGGCGAATTAATCCGTGTTGCCCAGGTACACTTTACCCCATGGGTGATGCACGCAAAGAAAAGGTAGCTGAGGTGCTGGCGAAAGTAAAAGATCATCCTGTTTTTCAAAAACTCAATGAAGGCGAACCCTGGGAAATGGGCGAGCACTTAGGCGTTACTAAAGCGGATGCCAAAGCGCGTACTCAGGCGGTAGAGAACATCTGTCTGTACTGCGATAATTTCTTTGCCGAACATATGCAGGACTTCAATTCCGATACTTTTAAAGCCCTTCCAGTGATCAATGGTTAGAACAAAAACTTCTCTGAAATTTTATGGGGCTGCTGAAAACACGGTTCATAAATGATTGACAATGAGTGTTGGACCTGTTTTCAGTAGGCTTTATTCCATAAAAACTATGAGAGAATCACGAAAAACGATCGGAAATTCATTTTATTAAACCAATTGTTTTAAATTCAACCACTAGAATTGAAAATAACCCTGATTAACCAAGCCATTTTTCACCAAATTCAAAACGAAATGGATACCAACAAAATTCTCATTGGTGGAGTAGCCGGAGGCGTGGCTGCTTATTTATTTGGCTTTGTTATCTGGGCTCTTGCTTTAGATAGCTTTAGCAAGGCGCACAGCTTGGCTCCTGCCGGTTTAGAAAAGAACCCACCTGAAATGTGGGCGATGATTGTCGGTTGCTTAGCACTCGGCTTTCTGTATTCTGTTATCTATGGCCGCTGGGCAGGCATTAGTACCTTGAAAACGGGCGCCATGGCTGGTGCTGTAATCGGCCTTTTAATGGGCATCAATGGCGATTTCATGATGTACTCGATGATGAATGTCACTGACCTAACAGGCGTTATAGTAGACGTACTCGCCTATGCCGTTCATGGTAGTTTGGTTGGCGGAGTCGTCGGCTATGTACTTGGTATGGGCAAAACAGCCTAGCAAAACGGATGCCCCATTGTGGGCGAAGAACCAATAAGAAATATTCGATCCCGTCAGCTTTACCTAAGTTGGCGGGATTATTATTTGGAGGTGTAGCGAACATCTTTTTACAAGAATAATATCTTTACTGTAGAACAAGGAGAGGGTAAATGCCTACGCGAAGAATCAACTTATGGGCCAATCCACGTACTTCATCAACCGCTTTGATGTACGCTTTTGCACAACGCACCGACACGACGGTGGTGGACGAACCCTTATATGCGCATTACCTCAGCAGAATCCCAACCGAGGCCAATCATCCTGGTACAGACGAAATCCTGCAATCGCAACTTAATGATGGACGGCAGGTTATAGAACAGGTTATTTTAGGGGACTATGAAACCCCTATAGTCGTGTTCAAACAGATGACACACCACCTGATTGACCTCCCCCATGACTTCATGGCACAAACAGACAACATCATTCTTGTTCGTGACCCAGATATCACCATCACCTCTTACACGGAGGTTATTGCAAATGCTACGATCAAGGACATCGGTATCGCCATGCAGTATGAACTGTGTCGCGAATTAGATATGGCTGGCCATTTGACAGCGATTCTCGACCTGGATCAAGTATTGATCAACCCGGAGAAGGTTTTGCGCATTCTTTGCGAGGAAAAACTGGGCATTCCCTTCCAACAGGCGATGCTTTCCTGGCCTCAGGGACCACACCCGGAAGATGGCGTATGGGCTAAGTACTGGTACCAAAACGCACATCGTTCCACTGGCTTTGATACCTACGAGCCAACTACGCATGAACTTAGCTTACGACAACTGGTTTTGGCACAGGAGTGCCGACCTTACTATCAATACCTTCTGGATAGGGCGATTAAAGCAGATTAATAGGCTTGTATGATTCTTTCAGAAAAAAATGAAAGAAAACTGACGCCTGCCACAACCCTTCATTACGTACCTTTGTTATCCCACTGATTATTCGTCAAAACGAATTTCTGCTATGCAAACAGATAGCTTATTACAGCGAGCCTTGGAATTGGACTTCCTGACTGCAGAAGAAGGGGTGTATTTATTAGAAAATGCGGCTACTGCGGAGCTGATGTATGTTGCTAACCGACTTCGACAGCATCATGTACCCAATAATATTGTAACCTGGATTATCGACCGTAATTCCAATACGACCAACGTTTGCATAGCAAATTGCAAATTCTGCAATTTTTACCGTCGGCCAGGCCACGAAGAATCATACATCACTAGCATTGAAGAATACAAGCAAAAGATCGAAGAGACCTTTGCTTTCGGCGGCGAACAATTGCTGTTGCAAGGTGGCCATCACCCAGACTTAGGTCTGTCGTATTATGCCGATCTGTTTAGAGAACTGAAGGAGTTGTATCCAAACCTGAAGCTGCACGCCCTGGGGCCGCCTGAAATTGCGCATGTAGCCAAGTTGGAGAAAATGTCCCACTACGATGTGTTGAAGGAGCTGCAAGCAGCAGGTCTCGATAGCCTCCCGGGTGCTGGAGCTGAGATCCTGAGTGATCGGGTACGACGTCTGATTTCCAAAGGTAAATGTGGAGGTCAAGAATGGCTGGATGTGATGCGTGCTGCACACCAACTACACATGACTACTTCGGCGACCATGATGTTTGGTCACATCGAGACCAATATGGAGCGCATGGAGCATTTGGTAATGCTGCGGGAAGTGCAAGCGGAGAAACCAGCAGATGCCAAGGGTTTCTTGGCGTTTATTCCTTGGCCTTTTATGGATGAGGATACTATTCTGAAGAAGATCAAGCGGGCCCGCAATACAGTGACCGGAGATGAATACGTGCGGATGATTGCACTGAGCCGCATCATGCTCCCGAATGTAACCAACATCCAAGCTAGTTGGCTGACCGTAGGCAAGCAAGTAGCCCAAGTATGTCTGCATTCTGGTGCTAATGACTTTGGGTCGATTATGATCGAAGAGAATGTGGTGTCAGCAGCAGGTGCTCGTTTCCGTTTTACGGCCGATGGTATTCAGGAAGCGATTCGTGAAGCAGGGTTCCTTCCACAGCTGCGCAACCAGCAATACGAATACCGTGAACTTCCAACCAATATCAAACAGCAATCGCTGGATACAGAAGCAATGATCGTAGATTAAAAAAGCCTCCCCGCAACTCGCGGGAAGGCTCGAATTCATTATCGCAAATTGGATCTCTTAGGGGATAATGACTAGCGGTTGCAATTGGAAACTATCCGCAGTTTCCAGCCGCACAAAGTACATGCCTTGCGGAAGTTCCAGGTTCAGGGATTTATATTGTTGACCAAGGGACGGGTAAAGCAGTTCTTGGTAAACCTGCTGCCCCAGTCGGTTGTAAATGCGTAATTGGGTTGCTTCTTCACTTTGCTGCTCCCAGGATAAGTTTAGTGTTCCTCGACTAGGGTTCGGGTAAACCCGGAAAGGCGCGGGTTCGTCGACCTGTTCTGCCGCAATTGCGTTCCATTCTACTGGAGGTAAACTGAAATTAGAGCTACCATTGTTCTCTCCGATGTAGTAGTTATCAATGGCCATATCGCTCTGCCCGCCAGTACCGGTAACACCAACAATGCGTAAGCGAGTTTGCGTCGAAGAATAGGGGCTTAGGTCGATCGATGCCTTTTGCCATACATCACCTTGATCGCCAGCAGTCGACCAGATAGCTCCGGTCCAAGTTTGACCACCATCGGTACTGACCTGGACATACAGTTCACCCATTTGTGCACCGTTGAGGTTGTAGTAGAATTCGAAAACGGGGTTATTCAGCGCCGTGATGTTTAGGCACCTTTTCGTTGTGAGAACCCCCACCTTGCCGGGCGATCCATTTCCAGAAGACTCCAGATAGCGGAAGTAACTACCACTATTGGGGGTTGATGGACCGGTATTTGCTGTTGGTGTAGGGGTAGTGCGGCGCTTCCAGTTAAGGTCATCGTCCTTATTTTGCTTGAATAAGCCCAGGCCTTTTTCCAAGTCATAGCTGTACGGGAAATTACTAAAGCTACTGTTACAAGCCAGGCTCTCGCTAACGAATGCTCCGAGTGTTGCTGTGCAACCATTGGCGTCGGTAAGCGTGAGGCTGTACTGGCCTGCAGCCAGATTATTAATATTGGGTGTAGTGGCACCATTAGACCATGCGTAGGCATACGGAGAAGCACCTCCACTTACGATACTCTGTATACTACCGTCCTGGCTGGTACTGTTGGTAGCGATCTGCACATTGAAGGAGATGTCGATAGGATCAGCTTCATCAATGAAAACCACATCTTGATAGGTGTTGTTTCCATTGTCGGTTACGGTAATATTGTAAATGCCAGGAGCTAAGTTGCCACGATTGCTACCACTGCCATTATCAGACCATGCAATGCTGTAAGGGGGTACGCCGCCGAAGACTTGAATGCTAGCCGTGCCATCATCGGCATCTACACAGCTTTCGGGGGTTGTTTCTACCAGTAATTCCATTTGAGTACAAGGCGACAGGTAGAGGTCGTCTACTGCCGTGACAGTTACATCATCGATATAATAATAACCAAAGCCGCCACCACCATTGGTAGTGATATTGGCGTTTTCGATGAAGCAACCAATGACCAGCCATTCCTCACCACCTTGGGCAGTGAAAGTACCACTGATCGGCACCCAGTCTACGTGATCCGTAATCACATCGTTGTTGACGTATTGCGGGCTCACCGTAGGTGGTACACCATAGATGGAAAACGGTGTGGTTACCTGAGTTGGTGAAAGGTAGAAGCCCATCCCATTGTGCCGGCGACTTAATGGCGTCGTGCTGGTACTGTCGTAATTGGCGCCAGTGACGAAGTAAGTAACAGCATAGGTTTCACCAGCTTGCAGTGGACTGGAGAGCTTCACCTGTAAGTATTCTTTCCAGTCAAAGAAACCACTAGTGTATATGCCAGCGTAGCCACTACCACTTCTTGGGGCTTGCGTACCAAAATTGTTGTGCGGTACACTCGCTTCGCTACTGCTTGGTGCGCAAGCGTGGAAGTAGTCGGGCGAACTAGGAATAAAGGTGTTGCCTGTAATGGGGATAAGTCCCCAATCATCAGCCAAACTGATCTGACTAATCACGCTTGGGCAAGCGCTGAAGTTTTCGAAGCCAGGGTTTGGTACCAGGTTGCTGGATGAAGCATACAAGTTTTGCGCGACCGTCCGTGTTCCAGCTGGTGTAGGTTCGGTAAAGTTGGTGTTGTCAATGACTATGCCGTCAAAAACAGCATCGAGTGAATTGCCAATGATGCCAGGGTAGCAGCCCACATCGTAAACCAACCAAAAGGTATTGAGGCCTTCCGTTAGCGTAAAGTTGACAGGGAAATTAAGTGTGCTGTTATTGACGGTATTTACCGACCCCAATATTACATCATTGCTCCCATGGAAGCTTTGATCAGTACCGGTTGACCAAACATGCGCCTGATCAATATCGGCGGTGAGGCTTGTGCCCGAATTAAAAGCGAAGGAAGAGACCTGCGGTAAGGTACCACTTGATCCACCAACAGTAACCCGAACACGAATCATTTCCTGATCAGGGGCCCCCTCTACCACGTCCGCGCTATTAGGTTTGTCCACTTCGATATCGGAGACGAAGTAAGTGGATGGCACAATGGAATACCGCATGATACCATTGTGGTGGTAGACATTGGGCTGGTTGGTATCGTTCAGCGTGTTGACCATGTACACCTGGACAAATTGGTCGCAGGGTGCAGCGCTGGCGTAGTCATTTGCGCTGGTACCGCAGGCGGGGTTGATAGGAGGGTTGATCACGTCATCGATCTCCATGGTGAAGCCGGTTCCGGCCGGAACCGAAACAGGCATCGGAAAAAAGATATTGTTCGTGGCGTTTACGGTGATACCAGTGATGGCAGTCGTGGTATTTCCTACCGTGATGCGACCAGTGGTAACATTGGCGACCTGGGTGCCGGTCGGGAAAACAACGGCGCCTAGCTGGCCGGCAGTCACTGCCGAAGCACCAGTGTTGTTGTCATCAGCAGCTAAGGCTGTAATGGTGTAGGTGGCCGTTTGCGACTCGCCATTGCTGGATAAGGTCACTGAGGTAATGTCACCAAAAAATTGAGCGTTCAATTGGGAAATAGGCAGTAGGCAAAGGATGCCTAGCATGCACAGTACTAGTTTCTTCATCGTTTGGATAGCTTTTGGAAATGTCCTTTCTCTGATATGACATCAGGAGCAAAACAGAGAAGCGAGATCATTTATGGATTAGTTTAATAAGCCGAATGTCCAATATTGATCTATTCTAAAAATGCCTAATATGTAAGTGCCCACGCTTGTTTGGTAAGCGCAGGCACTACGGCCATTTGTGAGAATGGCTTGGATGAAAAAACTAATTCCTTTCTCTGATGATTAATTTATTCCAGTATCACCTTTCGATGGATAGCTCGTCCGTTATGTTCCAGCCGAAGGAAGTAGGCACCACTAGATAAGCTTAGGACCGAAACGTCAAAGCTGAGCTGTTGCTCTCCAGCAGGCAAATCCTTTTCCCAGCTTTGCAGCCGCTGCCCGGTAGTATTCAGGAGGCTGACAGTCCACAACCCGGAACCGGAAGTACGCAGCTGTAGATTGAGCTCATCAGCTACGGGGTTTGGGTATACCTGAAGCTGTAGTTGCTGTGCCCAACGATCCAATTCATGGGTGCTGCTTACGCCAGGTTCCAAAGCGGCTGTTTTCCAAACACCGCGCCCCATCGTACCAATTCGGATCGTATTATCTGCAGGGCAAAAATCCACGTCATAGGCCTCGATAATGGGGAGGTTAGTGTTCCAGGGCTGCCAGCTTTGCCCGGCATGTTCTGAGAGATACACCCCTAGTTCAGTTGCTAAGTAAAGGTGATCAGCTGATAGGGGACTTACCAGGATATCCCACACCATGATATCAGGAAGGTTATTGGTGATATCAGTCCAGGACTGTCCATTGTCATAGCTCACTTTGACGTGATCGCGATTGGGAAAAGTACTGTTGCGAACGGCATAAAGGGTGTTCGGAGCGTGGGGACTGCTCTCGAGGTTGGTGACACCCCAGGAAGGGATGTTGGTAGCGTTGACCTCTTGCCAGCTATTACCCGTGTCGTGCGATCGCCACAGACTCCAGGTTGTGGAATTAAAAGCATGAGCATAAACGGTATCTGGCCGTAACTGGTTGACGGCAATCGAACGCACTGTATTGACATTGAGCTTGGTTTGCCAAAAGCCTCCGCTATTGGTCGTTCGATATAGAATGTTGTTGCTGGAGGTATACAAGATATTGGGCCTGGAATGGTCCATCTCTAAGGGCGTCATCCAGGGGCCGGGCTCATTGATGCCATTGGTGATAGGGAAGGTATTCAGGTGGCTATTCCCCATCGTCACCGACTTGTAGGGGGTACCATTCTGAATGTTTCCATAGAGAATGTTGGTGTTGCTTGGATCGATAATTGTTTGGATACCATCGTTGAGCGACCATCGCGTCCAGGTTCGGTTGTCATCCGTGGCGATGAGTCGTTGCAGACCATGATCGTGGAAACCGCCAATGAGGAATTCCGGGTCATTGTGGCGTGAAGCTATCGAATAGGTTTGGCCTACAATCAGGTCGTTACTTTTGCGAATCCAGGTATTGCCGTAGTCGGTGGATTTCTGGACGCCGCCATCGTTACAAACGTAAACTGTACCGGCTTCGGTGGGGTGGAAGTTGAGATCCCAATTGTCTACGTAAGTCAAGCCAAAATTACCGCCTCCGGAGCCGTTGGATACATAATCTTTCCAAACCCAAGTCTGTCCACCATTGGTACTGCGCCAGCATTGTACACTACCCACAATGATGATATCCGGATCATCCGGGGCAACAGCAATTGTGTGGAAAAGCCAACCGGTACAATTAGCAGCACTGGTTGGCTGGCAAGGAAAAGAAGGTGTAATAGCGATGTTTGTCCAGGAATTTCCGCCATTGTTGGATCGATATAGACCCAATAAGCCAAAACCGCTGGCCGAAATCAGTGAAGCATACATGACATCAGGTTCACTTTCGCAGATGGTGATCTCTGAGCGGAAGACCTGATTGCCGAACGGAATACCACTATTCAAATTCTGCCAGCTTTGTCCGCCATTGGTTGACCGGCGAATGCCTTGGTTTTGTACACCGACAAATATGGTCTGTGGAGCGCCCGGTTTTAACTTGACATCGTAGATGCGAACGCTGGGAATGAGGTTGTCCCAGTTCTCCCCACCATCTGTGGATTGGTACAGCCCGTTGGTAGCGGCCAGGTATACTTTCTCAGGCAGATCAGCATCCCATACCAATTCATAAACGGATACCTGATTAGTGGCGGGGAAGCTAAAGTTGGTTTCATTCCAACTCATGCCGCCGTCTGTTGATCGAAAGACACCGATGCCTGACGCCAGCGTGTTGGTCGGTACTTGCCCCACACCGGTACCAATCAATATCTCGCTGGGATTTTGCGGATTGACCGCAACAGCTGAGATATGCGGAGCGGGCAATGCATCAGTAAGGGGTTCCCAAGAATCGCCACCATTTTCTGAGCGCCAGAGTCCCCCGGAACCAGATCCAGCGTACAGTCGATCAGGATCAGAAGGATCGATCGTCAGGCAGATCATTCGACCACTGAGTGTATCCATGGTATTGGGGCCGAGGTTTTCCCAATTGGCCGTAAAAAAAGGAGTAGGGTTTTCGAGCCATTGCTGCTGCTGTGCCTTGAATTTTTGATAACGAGAACTAAGGTTGTAGGTCGTAGCCCATTGTGCTATGGCCAGATCGGGCTGGCTATTTTCCTCAGCCTGTCCAGGCAAAGCGGTCGCTAACGCCATAGCGGCGATAAGGATAAAGAAACGAATCATGTTGTGCGTTTTTTAGATTAACTAGTTTGCGATCCCTAGCGTCGCTCGATGTATATGGGGTAAGTCGTGTTGTTCAACTGAATGAAATAGAGGCCAGTAGGCCAGGCAGTTTTGGTGAGGTCGAATTGGTACCGATTTTCTGCTTCTTGCCTGCTTGTTAGGCGGAGGAGTTCTCGGCCGCTTGCATCTAAGAGCTGGATAGAGTCGGTGACTGGCAGGGTGGTTTCGATAAAGAAATAGCTGCGGGCAGGATTGGGATAGATCAATGCATGCTGACCATCTTCGACTTCGCTCGTGGCAGAGGTAGCATCACATAGGAGTAGGAGGTCCTTACGGTTAGAACTGGCTTGAAAGCGGTCGCAAATGTACAGATCCCGAAACCCATCACCATTAAGATCGGCTGCGATTACTCCCAGCGCATCGCGAAAGTAGTTTTGCCCGAATACGGCCTGTGTGCCGTTTTCAAATACGCCTTGTCCATTGTTGAGGTAAGCTTTGATCGGACTGCCGAAAACATTGGCCACCACGAGGTCTAGATCACCGTCCAGGTCCAGGTCTTCAAAAATAGCATCAATCGTATGGTCATTATCTACTGGCAGTTGATCGGCGGTACCATCCGTGAAATGGCCTGTACCATCATTAATGAGTAGTCGATTTTGACGGTTCTTGCCAGGGATGAAGGCTACATTGGATAAGAAGATGTCCAGGTCATTATCGCCATCGATATCACCAAAACTTACCTTCCGCGTTTCGATATTCAAACCGGCAGGTAGTCGCTCCGAAGTTTCATCGCTGAACTGCCCGTTGCCGTCATTAATTTGTAGGACATTTCCATTTTCATTGCCTTCAAACAAGTCGAGGTCACCATCGCCATCTACATCGGCCAGCGCCAGGTCTTGGGTGGTGCGATTGAGCGCAGCGACGCGATCATTTTCGATAGTAAAAACACCATCGCTCGCATTGATTAGCACGCTGGTGGGCCCATCATTACCGAAGAGAAGGTCTGGGAGATCGTCACCGCTAAGGTCGGCAGTGAGCACGGCATTGGCTTCCGAATCGGGTAATTGGAAGGCAGCCGCAGAAAAACCGCCTCCGCCATTACCCAGGTAGAATTCATGCACATTGGTACCGCCAAGCCCTACGTCATCTTCGCTGCAAAACACCAGGTCGAGCTGACCATCTTGATCGAAATCGGCCACTACTACGTCTTCGCTGTCGTGGATAGGCTGGGGAAGCTTGCCTATGGTTCCATTCGTGAAATTACCATTGCCATCATTGATCAGGATGACATTTGCTTGAAACTCATTGGCCAGAACAATATCCAGATCACCGTCACCATCCAGGTCAGCTGCCCGAACATCCATACTGGCTTTTTTCGTGCCATTGTCCGGCAGCTGATCACTGGCATTGGTGTAGAATTGAGCTGTTGTTAGTGTGGGGCAAAAAATAAGTAGTAGAATGATCTTTTTCATAGTAAATGCAATGAAGCTGTTGCGCTTCCTACAATCTTACGTCTGAAAAAACCAAGCTGCTGGTAAAAAAGCGAACAGCACCTTAAGAATAGTCCCACTGCTGCAAATAGGTCTCTTTTTTGTCGAGCGGTAGGCTGCCTTGCTGTTGCAGGAATGAAGTGGGGGTTCGTCCGGCAACCTGCTTGAAGTCTTTGAGGAAATGGCTTTGGTCGTAGTAGCCAAGGCTGGCCGCCACCTGGTTGATATTGCCACAGAAATCGTCTTCCAACAGGAGGAGGGAAGCCTTCTTTACGCGAATCAGGCGAGCGTATTGCTTCGGTGTCATACCAACATGCTTTTTGAACGCCTTTTCCACATAGCGCCTACTGGCATGGATTTTTTTGCGAAGCGTATCAATGGGCAAGGTTCCGTTAGTGCGGAAAATTTGGTGAACGGCAAATTGGATAAATGGGGCGTCTGGTTGGACAAGGGCCAGCTGGCGAAGGAAGAAGAGATTGAGTTGTGGGATGACGCTTTTTAGTTCTTCTACCGAACGCAAGGAATGGCTTAGATCTCGATAATATGATTGTTGAGGCAGACCTTCTAAATCGGTAACGTTATTGACTAAAATATCGCTAGGTGCCCGAAATAATAAATGAGGGGTCCAAGGGTATAGTTTGATGAAAGTAATACGGTTGTTAGGTGGTAGGAAAAGGAAAGTTCGGCGCGTCAGCTGGCCAATTAAACCCATCATCGGCACAGCATGTCGCTGTTCGCCAGCTACCTCTAGTTGTAAGCCAGCATATTGAGGGAAAATCAACTCCGGATGGCCATCTGATACCAGGTCCAATACCTGAGGCTGAGCTCCCGTGTGGACTTCCCAATAGCACTGGATCATGTGCTGTAAGGCCGGTTCAGGTAAATAACGTTCGTATTGCAACATGGAGCGAGCTGAGTTACTGGAAGACTAAACTCCTTAAAGATTGCCGTCTGAATCGTCGGCTAGAAGTCCATTGCGAAGAAAGTGCGTGGAAAAAAAGTTAGAAATATTCGAGGATGTAATGAATAGACGTGGTGATTTACTTGATAAGTGATCAGCTTTTTTTAATAAGTGTTTTAGTGGTTTGGAGCCTGTGGGATAGGGCTATGGTAACTGCGTATTCTTTCCTAATTTAACGATTGTATTATCGTGACAATCAATAGGCTAAATAGCCCTAATTAACCCCTGAACCTATGTCCAAAGGTGCAATTGTTTTATTGGCGCTCGTGCTTTGCTGTTCATCCTTAGTCGCGCAGAGCCGGTTTGCTACCATTGCGGATAGCCTGGCCACAAAATTAGTGGATGCCAGTGCTGCGGATAGCTTACAACTCTTGCAGACGTTTATTATTGATTATGGCGGCGACCCAAGTTATCGGAATGATATTCTTCCCTATTGTTATCAACTCAAAGCTCTAGCCGAACGATTTGAAGATAATCTTGCCAAGGAGTATTGTTTTAATTCGATGTCCTACCTCTTCGGTGCCCAGCGAGAAATGGATAGCATGATGCACTATGCGCATGCATCACTAGCCATCGCCCGGGAACTTGATGCCGATAGTATGTGGGCGCATTCTTACCAAATACAGGCACAAGCACATCTAAACCTGGAGCAATTTGATAGCGCGATGTATTATGCTACCCAATCGGCAGCCTATTACGATAAGATTGATCTGCGACTTTCGCTGGCGAACACCTACAAGCTGATCTCGAATATTCTTAGTCGGGTGAATAAGCGAGCCACTGATGAATCCATCGCTTATTCCCGCCGTGCCCTGGAAGTATGTACTGATGAAGTGGACCCCTTGTACCGTTCGCGCTTTATGATTAACCTGGCCGTTGATTTTGGCCTAAACATGCAGCACGATAGTGTTTACCACTATGTGCAGTTGGCTATTGATCGAGGGAAACGGTTACAGCAGCCTACTATTTTGGCTTCGGGCTATCATTTGTTGTCTGAATATTATTTCTACACCGATCGTTATGAAGAAGCCTTGCGCTGGGTAGATACCGTGCAGGCTTCTCACAAGCAGCACATCTCCCTTCATCAGAACAACAATTCCCTATTTACTCGTTCGGAAGCACTTTTCCACCTGGGCCGATATGCGGAAGCCCTCGAAGTAGGCGAAACCTTGATGGAGCGAGCGATAGATTACAATATTGCCTACCTCATCCGAGATTTATCGGAATACATGTCGAAGGTGTATGCTACGGCTGGCCGTCACGAAGAAGCGCTTGCCATGCTGCAACTAAATGTACAATACAACGATAGCTTGTACAGCCAGCGCCAAGCCGAAGCAGTGAGTGAGCTCGAGAAGAAATTTGAGTTGGCCGAAAAAGAAAAAGCACTAGCTCTGGCCGAACAAGAACGAGTGCAACAGGAATTGCAATTCCAACGAAAATGGAGTTTGGCTATCGTGGTCATCCTGGTGATCGTATTCCTTACAGCATTACTGTTTTGGCGGAGTCGCTTACGCACGATACGGGCGGAAAAAGAAGCGAGCGAGTTGCAGCAGCGATTACTGCGATCGCAGATGAATCCGCATTTTGCTTTTAATACGCTGGGGTCCATCCAGAACTATCTGCTGCAATCGGGGAAATCGGATAAAGCGTCCTACTATCTGGCCAAGTTTGCCAAGTTAATGCGGCAGATATTGGATCAAAGCCGGGCTTCCGAAATTCCGCTGGAAGAAGAGCTGGAAACCCTCAATAACTACCTAAGCCTGCAACAGGTTCGCTATGAGAACAAGTTTGATTATCAGCTCAATATTGCACCTGATATCGACTTGGAGCAGACCTACATTCCACCCATGCTGATCCAGCCCATTATCGAAAATGCGATCGAGCATGGAAAAGTACATACGATTGAGAGTGGCCGCATCGCCGTAGATATCCGGCCAGAAGGAAGCGTGCTCAATGTTCAGGTTCGTGATAATGGCTTGGGGCGGGAAGCCAAGAAGATTTCCCGCCCGGTAGGGAAACCAGAATCGGTGGCCACATCCATCATACAAGACCGTATTCGTTTGTTGCGCCGTCGTTATGGCCGCGAAATTGGGTTTGAAATTTCTTATCCGGCGGAAGGTGGTGCCAGTGTATTATTCTCTCTTCCATTTATTCAAAAAGCGTAGCTCCTCTTATGAAAGCAGTAATAGTTGATAACGAACACAACATCGTAGATGCCCTACAGCGGCTATTGGCCGTGTATTGCCCAGAGGTAGATATTGTAGGCAAGGCTTACTCGGTGCGAGAAGCCCATCGATTACTCAATCGTACGAAAACAGACCTTCTTTTTCTCGATATTGAATTGGATGACGGAACAGGGATGGACCTGTTGCGTCGATTCGGTAAGTACCCTTTCCAGGTGATCTTCGTGACAGCCTATGATCAATACGCCGTGGAAGCTTTTCGCTTTAGCGCGGTTGATTTTTTGCTAAAACCGGTAGATCCTGACGACTTGGTAGAAGCTGTGCGCAAGGCCGGCGACCGCCGTCGCCAACATGGCTACGAAGAGCGCTTACTTACCTTGGAGAAGAACCTGCGCTCGGTTTCAGCACGTACCCGGAAGCTCATTATCAATGACAAGCAGCATATGCATGCGTTTACCTTGGACGAAATCTTTTGCCTGGAAGCAGAAGGGGCGTATACGCACTTTCATCTCCAGGATCGATCAATCTTGTCTTCTAAAAACCTGAAGCACTACGAGCGCCTGCTCAATGATTACGATTTTGAACGGGTGCATCACTCCTTTTTAGTGAATCTGGTGCACATGGCTCAGTTCGAAAAAAACGACAGCGTATTGTTGTTGGCCAACGGGCGCCGGGTGCCCGTCTCCACCCGTAAGCGAGAGGGACTGATAAGCAGGCTACGAGAACTTGGTTTGACTTAATCGAGAGGAAACTCTAATAAGTCATCCCTAAGGCCACCGGGTCATAAATTCTCACAGGCTGGTGAGCTACCGGGCCGGCAATGCAGCAGGTAGAACCAAGGTAAAACAGCGCGATCTCATCTAGTTGTTCCACGGAAGAACCCACCGCTATTCCTTCCGGTAGTTCAATAGTACCCACCGCAGGGCCACCCACAACGGAGAGGTGCCAGGTGCGTCCTTCCTCGTCTTCGATATCGATGTTTATACGTTCATTACGGAAGGCCGGTACCGACGGATTTTCTCGATAGATCCAGGGGCGCAAAACAACCAAATCACCATTGATGTGCTGTATACGACGCACGGTGCCCGCTATCGGGCTGTGTATCCGATGGTAGTGTTTGTTGTGGAGAAAAATATTCGCATAATGATAATCGGTAGGAATGCTACCAACAGGTAGACCAAAGATATCGTCGAGGCTATAGCGATCCCCTTTGACATTGGATTGAGGTATTTCCGCAACCAAACCACTATGACAGAGCACCCCTTCACAAGGCCAAACCTGATCGCTTGCTGATGAAGGAAGCTCTTTTAAGTTGCGAGTGAAAAAGTCCTGAAAAGTTTCGTAGGTCATTTTACCATTTGGCGGCTTGAATTGATCCAGGTAATCAGGATCAGCATAACAGAGCCGGCAGTAGGGTGTGATTAAATGGCGCGACCAGGCTTGGTCATACACCTTGGCGTAGCCTTTCGAAATTCGTCTTTGTGTGATACTCGGCAGGTTGCCCCAGGCTTTAATAGACAAATACCTCCACACACGGGCCCAGCCTTCCGACCGTTGCCAGAATTTCTCCCGCAGCTCAATAGCCTGGGAGTTTACAGTCATTTCCATAGCTTTAGTATTCCGAATTCTTGGTCAAAAAAATCGCTTAAATCTTATGCGTGTTACCACACAAGATGTGAAAACCGTTTTACCGGGAATGAGAAAGTGAAGACCTTCTTAGGCAAATCTCGTGGTTTCTTTGAAAAAGAACAGTGGAGTGACCGATGGAAACGCAACTTGACTTGTTTCAAAGAATTGAATACCGCGGCATTTGTCTAAGAACCAGAAACAAAAAGTGTGGCGAATATTAAGAACAGCAATCACCTAAGAAAGGTTGATTTCTGATTGCGGACACTAAACATAACAAGTATCATTTATTCAAGAACTATGCTGCGGCCACTTTAAATTTTGGTTAACAAATTTTAGGCGGGCTTCCATTGCGGTTGCGAATGAACGGTGGATCGACTACCTTGAGCTGATAGACTTTACGTAAGCAGATTTTGTATGGACTTAACACATCTTTTTACGCCACTCCTCGTCAACGAACCGTTTTACTTAGCTTTGGCTAAGCAAAAGAACCTTCTCCTTAATTGGCGAAAGAATCTGAAATTAATCCCTATCCAAAACTTACTTACATAAAGTCTAATGGAAAACCAAGAAGCAAAGTTGTTCGATCATATTCAGGAAGCCATTACCTTTTTGCGCACGCAAACTACCTTTCAACCCAAGGTTGGATTTATCCTGGGCACAGGACTTAGCAGTTTGGCCGATCAAATTGAGACGGATACAGCTATCGCCTACGGCGATATTCCCCATTTTCCAGTATCGACGGTGCAAAGCCATCGCGGGAAACTCATCTTCGGGACACTGGCCGGCGTACCGGTGGTAGCGATGGCTGGTCGTTTTCATTACTACGAAGGCTACAGTATGCGCCAGATCACCTTCCCGGTTCGCGTGATGCAGGCTTTAGGCATTCAACGCTTGATCATTTCGAATGCAGCAGGTAGTGTAAACCAGGCTTTCGAAGCAGGAGATATTGTCTTCATCCGCGACCATATCAATTTCATGGCGGATAATCCTTTGCGCGGACACAATGACGAGCGACTAGGCCCGCGTTTTCCCGACATGCTTAACACCTATGATCGGGCTTTGAATAATCGGGCTATGGAAATCGCCCGAGGGAAAGGGATTCGGGCGCATGAAGGCATCTACCTTGGCCTACAAGGTCCTAATTTGGAAACACCTGCCGAATACCAATTCTTCAATCGCATTGGTGTCGATGTAGTAGGCATGAGTACGGTGCCGGAAGTACTTGTGGCCAAACATATGGAGCTCCCTATTTTTGTGGTTTCGGTCGTGTCGAACAAGTGTTACCCCTTGGAAGATATCAAAGAAACCACGGTCGACGATGTCATCCAAATGGTAGAAGCGACCTCGCCCAGGCTACAGGAGGTGATCAAGGAATTGATTCAGGAGATGTGATTGGTCTAGGGCGGTCTAATTTTAAACCACGAAGCCCACTAAGAATACGAAAGAAACTTTTCCCCAAGTATTCATTATTCAAGGATGCTGGAAAGCTCAATACTATAAATTATCATCCCAATGATATCATCGAGTAATCAGCAAGCGACCTGTAGCTACTAAACGCCCTTCGCTTTCCATGCGAATGACATAGACCCCTGCGGCCCAATCGCTGACATTGACGGTAATACTGCCGTGTTGACTTGGCGTGTTCTCTACCCGCTGCCATACGCGCCGACCGTGTA
>SPJK01029350.1_pt1 | contig 19750 bp, 17 predicted proteins | sample 3741771 | NCBI WGS metagenome assembly SPJK01 (sample SAMN10925997, study PRJNA522277) | cold seep metagenome | isolation source: Elba SIP-enriched marine methane seep metagenome, extraction at timepoint T2 | place: Italy: coast of Elba, Mediterranean Sea
CCCATCGGGATCGCAAACGAGATCGCGTCCATGATCTTCAGGGTTGTCCCATCCGGAAGATGAATCGTGGGCAGCAACGCAAGCTTGCCCGTCGCGCCGATCAACGACGCGACCCACATCGCGCCCGCGCTCCCCGCGATCGCGTGGCGCAACGGGATCTTCGTCATGTTGAGCAACGGCACGAGCAGGATCCCACCCCCGATCCCGAGATACCCGGCGACCACACCTGAGAACAGTCCCACACAGCCGGTCTTCCACCAGGCGGGAGATGGGTTGTCTTCGGGATAATCGGGAGTCTTCTTAATCGTTGTGATGATGTTGTACAGGCAGTAAAGCCAGATGAACACCGCGAACGCGACCAGTGACCACACGCCTCGTTTCCCGCTGGAGACCGTGACACCAATGAGCATCCCCATCGTCATCGTCGGTATCAGGACCATAAGCAGGTCCTTGCGTGCGGCTTTCTTCTTCGCATGCAGGAACGTGGAGGAGAGAGCCACGATGACATTCACGCACATGGCCGCCGCCATGTAGACATGGTGCTCGTTCTTCGCATCCTCGTCCTTGTACCCCCAGAATATCGCGAGCGCGGGGATCATGATGATCGATCCGCCCAGACCCGCGAGCCCGCCAACACATCCTGCAACGAGACCCACGAGCATCCGGAGTCCAAACTCGATCAGGTCCATGTGTTCCTCGGAGGTAGGGCATTGGCGTGGGTTCTATTCAACATAGCGTGCGCGCATGAAAAAAGCACCCCGGAGGGGTGCCTTGTGAGGATATCGAGGTGGATTTACTTGCGGAGACGACGCGCTGCTGCGATTCCGCCGAGCATCGCGAGTCCGCCCCATGCCGCTGCGGGCAGGGGAACGAGCGCTGCCTGGAACAGGAAGTCGTTGGTATTGCCCATCTGGTTGTTGGGGAGCAGCCACCCACGTCCAACCCACGTGGAGTTGTCGCCAGAGATGCGGTGCCCGTCCGAGAGGAAGTAGAACGAGTCACTGCCTGCGGATTTGGGGAAGAGATCGACGACCTGGTTGCCGGACCCGAAGTCGCCTTCGAGGGTGCCGATCATGTTGCCGATGTTCATGTCGTTGTCTTCCCAACCGTTCGCGACAGCGTCAACAACGTACGTGACGTTGAGTGCGAATGTACCGAAATCGGTCCCGCCGACGGCAGTATTCCCCGTCACGGTGCCGGACATGCGGATCTCAATGTTCGATCCGGTGTCAACGACCTCAAGGGTCATGGTGGAGTTTGCCTGCGAGTCCCCGAAAGAGAACGTCATGGGATCTTCGATCCCGAGACCATCGAGACGGAGCCCGTATGCCTGTGGATCGATCGCCCCGCTTGGGTGATCAAAGAGATCAAAGGTGCTCAGGACTACGTCGCCACCGAGTGCGATCGTGCTGAGAGCGCTGGTCCCAATGACAGCGCAAAGAAGTGCATTCTTCGACATCGTACTGCTCTCCAGTTGTTGAAAATCCCTCTCCGGATTTTGCTTGATGAAAACAGGAGCACCGCATCCCCGCAGGACTCCGATGTGATCGTACACCGTTTCATGGTGGTAACCCACTATAAACAGCAGTTTTAAAGAGACTTAATGGGAGATTCGAGATCTTCGAGCCGTGTTATTCGGACGTTGTTAAAGTGGGGCGTTGATTCTTGCCCGGACGACCTCTTCGAACCGATCGAACCGTCTCCGCAAGGAGGACACGTCAAACTTTGAGGGGACCTGATGATCGAAGAACTCGATCGCAAGCGAGAAGATCGCTCGCGCAACGTGCTCTGGCGCGATCGATCCTCCGACCAGATGCTCGTGGTCCACCCAACTCAGGGTCATCTCGTGATGCGACATGCCCGGCGAGAGCGTAAAAGTGTACAACCACCCGTTTGGGGTTTCATGCTCGCCGTCGAGGGTGAATGCGGGGGACTCCATGCGCGATCATACGCGCATGAAAAAGCCCCGGCTTTGCCGGGGCTTTGGGGGAAGTGAATCGCGTATGAAAAGACTCAGATCTCGCCGAGCAGGTCTGCAACCTCGTCATCAACGGGGTTGTTCGCGCGATCATCCTTCGGACCGCGCTTGGCCTTCTTCTCTTCCTTCTTCTTCTCCATCTTCTCTTGCTCACTCATGCCCTCGTACTCATCATGCTCATCGTCATGATCGTCCTCCGCATTCTGAGCAGCGACCTGTGCTTCGAGTGCTTCCAGGTCTTCTTCCTGTGCCTTACCCTCTTGCTCGAGTCTCGCCTTGATGGTTTTAATTTTGTCCTTATCAGGAGATAGCACGAGCGTGATCGCGCGTCCCATTCCCTTGGGTGCGACGTCGATCTTTGCGACATCGCTCAGGTCCTGACAAATCTGGAGGAGGCGCTCTTCGCCGAGCTGCTTGTGCATCATCTCACGACCGCGGAAGCGCTGGGTGATCTGCACCTTGTGCCCCGCCATCAGGAACCGGCGTGCCTGATCCACACGGATCTGCACGTCGTGCGGGTCGATCTTGATCGAGCGACCAAGACGGATTTCCTTAAGCTCGTTCCCGTGCGTTCGGGCCTTGGCTTCCTTTTTGGACTGCTCGTACTTGTGTTTTCCATAGTCCATGATCTTGCAAACGGGCGGGCGTGAATCAGCAACAACCTCGACTAAATCAAGGCCTGCAGCCTGCGCCATGCGCATGGCTTCTGCTGTTTCAACAACACCGCGTTGTTCGCCGTGCTCGTCGATCAAACGGATCGGCGAAATACGGATCATGTGGTTTACGCGAGTCCGATTGACGGGACCTGCACCTCTGTAGAATCGTCTGCGAGCGATATCCAAACTCCTTGGTAAGACACTGTTGCGGGCATTTCGCCCATGAGAACACTATTGAACCATCCGGAGAGCAGGAAAGCAAGCATCCTGCACTGCCTGGTGGTGGTTTTTCGATTGAGTTGACGTTATGTCACCAGATTAAGAACCAATGAGATCACCAAGAGCGCGACAACCACGATAAATGGTGGCCAGATCAGGTGATCAACTACGGACGGGCGACCCGTTGGTGCCATGTTCTCGGGGATTTCTGCCGGTGCAACTTGCTGAGCTTGAGCAGCGATCTCCACAAGATCGTCCGTATGGAAGACATCCTTGTGCGCCAATGGGGGGGATTCCCCGCGTTTGAGGGCGCGAAGGTCAATGAGCAGATCCGCACAGTTCTGGTACCGATCTGTCACCCGCTTGGCCATCATCATCTCGATGATCTCGGAAACCCCTGCGCTGAGCTTGGGGTTGACGTGATCCGGGGGAATCAGTTCATTCTTGAGATGCTTGTGCATCACCGAACTTGGGTTCTTCCCCTCAAATGGGACGGAACCCGTCACCATGTGATAGAGGGTGACACCCAATGAGTAGATGTCCGCGGGGGGGCCGATGTCCTTCTCGCCTCGGATCTGCTCGGGGGAGATGTAGTACGGCGTACCAAACGCACGCCCGGCTTCCGCTTCCGCGGCTTCAACGTCGCTCATCGCGCGTGCCAGCCCCATATCCGCGAGCTTCACGACACCTTCTTTGGTGATCATGATGTTCTTGGGCTTGACATCCCGGTGAATCAACCCGCGATCGTGCGCATGCTCAAGCGCTTCCGCGACCTGGATCGCGATTTCAACCGCTTCGGATTCCTTGTAGCGCTTGTGCGTGACGATATCGTCGTGGACGCTGCGCCCTTCGACGTACTCCATGACGAAGTAGTACAGGTCCCCCTCATTGCCGACGTCGAACGCCTGGACGATGTTGGGGTGGTTGAGCTGGGCTGCGGCACGTCCCTCCGCGAAGAACCGTTCGATGAACTGTGGGTTGGAACTGAACTTCTTGGGGAGTTTCTTGATCGCGACGATTCGATCGAGCGAAATTTGCTTCGCTTTGTACACGGTCGCCATCGCGCCCGCGCCGAGCTTTCCGAGGATCTTGTATCCGGAGATGGACGACCCCGAGCGTTCTGCCTCGATCGCTTCGCGAAGACGGGCGATCTGGCGCTTGGTGACGTACTCCTTGTCCACAAGCACCTGCGCCAGGGAGTTACTCAGAGCATCCGCTTCCTTGTCATCCGTTCGTGTGAGGGTGAGACAGAGCTTGACCTCTTCCGGGGTTGCGAGTCCCTGATCAATCACGAGACGCCCGATGAGGGTGTCGATATTGGTCCCGTCCTTTGTGACGGCCATGATCGATTTCTCAGCTTCTTCGACAGAGATGGGGGCGTTCTCACCCATCGCCTCGGTGCCGAAGGGGGTCGTGTCATCCGGCGAGTCGTTGCCGATATTCAGGTTGGGGTTCGCTTCGTCACTCAATCGGGCGATTCCAGGGTCGGTTTGGAGATTTGCGTCTTGCACGCAAGTCTATTCGTTGGAACTGGCGCGGATGTTTCCGCTGATAGTATGCCTGAGAAGATATTCACCTCGGGTTCATCTCAAGACACACTCGTTTACTTCGCAGGCTATCGGTCCGATCCCATCGACGATCCAGTTCGATCCACCAAGTCACGCAATCTGGTCCCGTACCCGTTCCGATCCCCAGATGGATGGGCACTATACTGGAATGCACGCACATCTGCAGGAGATCGGATGCTCGTTACAGAATCTCGACCCCGCAACCTTCGCTGGGTACATGCTGGACCGTTGCTCTACGGCGACTGGGGTACATCACGACTCTATGTGCTCGGGCTCGCATTCCTGTATACCGCGCACGCGAGTGTTGTGTACCTCGCCGCGATCGGGCTGCTCATGCTCGCGGTGTCATGGGCATATACCCACATCTGCCGATGCTTCCCCGACGGTGGTGGGGTCTATACCGCCGCACGCCAGCTCTCCCCGACCCTCTCTGTGATCGGATCGACCCTGCTCTTGAGCGGGTACATCATGACCGCCGCGATCTCCGTGATCGAGGCCTTCCATTACTTCCATGTCCCCGATGGGTATGTGCTCCCGCTCTCCGTCGTCTCGATTGTCCTTATCGGAGGCGTGAACTACCTTGGTGCCAAGTCCGCGGGCAAGTTCGCGCTCATCATCGCGCTCGTCGCGCTGGGCGTCTCCGCGATCATGGCGGTCCTCGCGATCCCATACTTCATCGAGGGCGTGAGCACCATCGAGTTCAAGTACTTCGAGACTGTTCCTATGTCCGATGCGTGGGTCAGTTTCACGAAGATCTGTCTGGCGCTCGCGGGGGTAGAAGCCGTCGCGAACATGACGGGGCTCATGAAGGAACCCGTTGGGACAGAAGCAAAGAAGACCATCTGGCCCGTCTCGATCGAGGTCGTCGGGCTCAACATGATCTTCGGGCTCGCGCTGACCGCGCTCACGTTCTCCGTCATCGGGACATCATTGCACGACATGCATGTCCCGGATGAGATCCGACTCATGGAGTCCCGTCAACAGGTTGTGGATTCATTCCCAGAGTCCTGGCATGCGGACTTCGAGAATGGACGACACTTCGAACTCACTGAAGAGCAACTCGCGACGCTCTCAGAACCAACGGTGCACGCCTACGAGCACTATGAGGAGCATCGCGAACAGGTCGAGCAGTACACCAACGCATCCATGCGTGTGATCGCGGAGGAAACCGCGACCAATGCGCTTGGGGCGCAGCTTGGCAAGGTCTTCGGGAATCTCGCGGGGATCACGTTCGGGTTATTGCTCTTGAGCGCAACCAATACCGCCGTCATGGCGATGGTATCGGTGTTCTTCGCGATGGCATCGGACAACGAACTGCCCAAGGCATTCACCAAACTCAACTACTCGGGTGTCCCCTGGGTGGGTCTGATCGCGAGTGTCATCATCCCGATCCTCGTGATCCTCGTCGAGCAGGACGTCACCATCCTCGCGTCCCTGTATGTGCTGGGTGTGACGGGTGCGATTACCGTTACGGTTCTGAGTTCCGCGATCAACAAGGAACTCGATCTTGGACCCAAGACGCGGATCGCGTTCTGGGCGTTGGGGTTGTTCCTGCTCTCGATCTCCCTCACGATCGCGATTACTCAGCCGATCTCGACCGCGTTCTCCGGCACCCTCGTCGCGCTGGCGCTGGGAGTCCGAACCGTCCGCAACAAGGCCGTCATCGATACGGGTGACAAGCTCGACGCGCCCGAAACGGGTTGGCTGAAGATGCTTCACGATATCGAGGTCCGGATCGACCCGGACAAGCCCAAGATCATGCTCGCAGCACGTGGACGATACCAATCCGAGTACGCGATCGATCTCGCGAAACGACGCGACGCCACCCTGTTCGGGATCTTCGTGCGTCCGATCCGCGTGATGGATCTGCGACCCGGACAGGCGCCCCGGATCGAGACAGACGAAGCGGCGCAGGAAGCGCTGGGGACCACCGCGATGCTGGCAAAGGAAGCCGGGATCAACTTTGTCCCCATCTACGTCACGAGTCAGGAGATCCCTGACGAGATCCTCGATCACACCGTGACATACGGATGCGATACATTGATCATGGGTAAATCCCGCCGATCCGTCTTCTCCCGCAAGCTCGAGGGCGATGTCGTCAGCGAGGTCTCGCACGGGTTGCCTGATGGGATTTCGCTCATCACACGTGCTGCGGACACACCCCACGCGATGATGCCCCCCGGCATGGGCACAGGAATGACAAAGCGATGACAAAAAACACACCCGGCCCAATCTCGAACCGAGTCCAGCGCATCCTCAACGAGAACGACCCCGAGCTCATCGCGGAGATGCCTTCGGGGTACGCGATCTTGGGCAAGTACCAGCCCGACGCGATTAATGGGTGCTGCATGCTCTTGCCCCGATTGAGCGACTCGGGTGTCGTCGTCTCCTCACCCAACGATCTGGATGAGTCGTCGCGTGCCCAGTTCTTCGCAGATCTGACCCTCATCGGCGACGCAATCATCGAAGTCACCGGGTGCGAGCGCATCAACTATCTGGTGCTGTGCAATCAAGTCCCCGAACTGCACGGGCATTGCGTTCCAAGATTTGAAACTGAGGACCCAGAGAAGCGCAAGCAGGGCCCGTTCGAAGCGTATGACTTTGGAAATGCACGGGTTGCGGACGCGCACGGCGACGATCGACAACTCCACGCATCACTTCGCGCAGCGCTCGTCAAATGCCTCGCGAAACGCGGGTAATCACGATTCATCTAGAATCCCGGTATACTTGATGTAGGAAATGGGGACTCAACCCAGAAGGAATACGCACATGGCCGACGCAGATACCAACACGCTTCTTCTCATCATCATCGCGATCCTCTTGCCCCCGCTCGCGGTGGGGCTCAAGTCCGGGATCGGTGGCGCGTTCATCCTGAACCTGATTTTGACGCTGGTCTTCTGGTTGCCCGGGATCCTGCACGCGATCTATGTCGTGCTGAACTGAGCGAATAAAAAGAAGGCCCGAGCGGCCGGATGGACCGGGCTCGGGCCTCACGCACAGGACTTGGTTGGTTCGTCAAAGAGAACACGCCCGGATCGGGGAGTATTCCCGCCGGGCGTGTATTCGTTTCGGTATTTCCACTCGATGCGTTCGGACGAGTTAATCGTGACGATCGAGCAGGGTTTCGCTCAAAGGGTCGTATCCGCACTCAAAGAGCTTCATATGCTTGGATGAGTTGGGGTCGGTGAACCGGAACCCGACGTCGTGCTGCTTGCGGGAGACCTTGCTCGTCCACATGACCTGTGCTTCGCACTGGTGCATTCCCTTCATCGAGTAGAGCTCAAGATCGACGAGTTGTCCCACCTGGAACTTCATGTCCTTCTTGTAACTGATCCGCAGCCCTGAGGCGCTGAAGTCCGTCACGACCCCCTTGGAACAGTTAAAGGAATGCGCGACAAATCGGGGATGCTTGCGATCCTCGGGTTTGCCCCGTTCCTTCTCAAGCTTCGCGAGTGCGGTCCATTGGTTCATAACCCCTCCCCTCGGACGGATATCCCCCCGGATTGAGTCCGATCCGCATATCCTCTTGATATGGATATCTTCAACCCACTCCCGTCCCACGATCCTGATTCACGCGACGGGGTCCCGATCTGGACCCCTCCCGGAGGACTGCCGCAGACGGATCGGATCCCCGTTGAGGTGTACGAATCCATGGGCGAGGAGCAGGTGACGAGGTTCACCCACGCGTTCTATCGCCGATTGGGTGATTCGAGCATCGCGCACATGTTCCCCAAGTCCGAGAAGAACCTGATGCGTGCCGCGGACAAGTCCGCTGCGATGTTCGCGTTCCTGTTCGGAGGCCCGCACCTGTATCAACAGCGGTACGGGCGCCCCATGATGCGGGCACGCCACCTCCCGTTTGTGATCGACGAACCCGCGAGGCAGGAATGGCTTCGGTGTTACCGCGAAACCCTCGACGAAGCGCCCGAGCAGTACAACATGCCCGCGGAGCACGTAGAGAAGGTCTGGAAGTTTGTTGTCGATTTCAGCGCGTGGATGGTGAACGCGGAATCACCCGAAAAGCAGGAGTGAAGCATGTTGCGATTGATATTGATCGGGATTCTCGTGTGTTGCATCGCAGGTTGCGCAAGCACCCAATCCAGAGATACGATCTTCGATGAGTTTGAGAAGGTCGCGGTCAACGGGGTGCTCACCTCTTGGCACCTAGCAGCCGATCAGGGTCTCTACGAGTTCTACTTCGACCAGATGACGGACGACGCGGTCTTCCTCGGCACCGACGCGTTGGAGCGTTGGACCAAAGAGGAGTTTATGGGATACGCGCGTGAACCCTTCAGCGATGGGAACGGGTGGACATACACCCAGGTCGAGTCGCACATCGCGCTCGACTCGGACGGGAATACCGCGTGGGCGGACGAGATCCTCAAGAACGAGAAGTACGGGGTCTTGCGTGGGACATCGGTGCTGCGCAAGGTGAACGATCGATGGAAGATCGCGCATTACTCGCTGACCTTCCTCGTGCCCAACGAGAAGGCTGGGCAGGTCGTCGAGATCATCGCGAACGATAGAGTGATCAGTTGGACCCGTACGCTTTGAAGTAGCTGTTCCGCGCTTCCCAATCCCCGATCATCAGCATCTCGTGATCCTGCTCGAGCACCGTATCGGGGCGCGGGTTGGGTTCGAGCGTGTCTGCGCGGTGGTACCCGATGATCGTGCACCCGGTCTTCTCGCGGATCCCGCATTGGGCGATGGTTTTGCCCACCGCTTCGGTGGGGACATTGACGCGGAAGACATCGAGTCCTTGCGTGACGGTGACGACCCGGCTTTTCTGAAGCAGATTGAAAATACTCGACGCGCCAATGGACGCGAAGGATTGGACAAAGTCCGCGCCGGCTTTGTGTAATGCTTTGACGTGCTTGTCGAGGGTGCATCGCGCGATGATCTCGACATCAGGGTTCGATTGTCGGCACAACAACGTCAGATACAGGTTCGTGTCGTCATCGTTCGTCGTGATGATCACGGTGGGGGTCTTCTCGATCCCCGCTTGTTTGAGGATCTCGGGGTCTGCAGCGTTCCCGACGATCGTGATGTCGGGGTTGTTGACGCGACGGGCGTTCTGTTCGATCACGGTGTACTTGACCCCGCGCGCATCCAGCGCTTCCGCCGTTGCGGTTCCGATCCGCCCGGATCCGATGATGATGACGGGCTCGCTGGAGACTGCGTAGATCGCGAAATGCTCGTCATAGTTGAGCAGCTGTTCTTCCGACCCGACGACCATGAGGACGGTGTTGGGGCCCACGACGCTGTCTGGGCGTGCGGGTCTGAACTCGCCTCGTTCCCACAACCCCGCGACACTCACACCCAGATCACCCAATCGGTTCTCACGGAGGGTTTTTCCTACGAGTGGGGTCTTGGACGCGTTTGCCTCCGCGAGACGGAGGGTGTCAAAGGTTGCGACGGTATGGGTGATCGCGTCGCCTCCGGAACTGCATCGCGCCAGCGCCTGCCCCATGATCTGGGTGAGACGGATGATGTTGCTCGCGCCGGCCATTTCGTGGATCTTGGTCGAAACGGGGTCTTCGACGGTGGTAACGATCGGGGTGGTATCACTGATCCCCCGTGCCGTGATGCAGACGGAGGTATCCGCCGCGTCAGAGAGGGTGGAGACGAGCATCGCTGCTTGATCGAGTCGGGCGGCTTCGTACGTGTCCGGATCGTCGAGGTCGCCGAGCAGTACCCGGTAGTTCTGATCGTGGAGTCGTTTGGCAATCTCAAGGTCTTCAACGATCAGCGCGTAGGAGTGCCCGAACTGCCCAAGCTTCTTGATCAGTGCCTCGGTCACGGGGTCGAGTTGGGTCAGCAGGATGTGATCGCGTTCATTCTCGGGGACGTCCTTGGGCATACTCGCCTGCGCTTGAGACTCGACCCAAGGGACGTACAAAAACTGGATGAACGCGAATGGGAGCAGGACAAGCAGGAACAGGGTGCCCGAGAGGATGACGACAATCGTGAACACCTTGCCCAGGTCGCTCTCGAACGTTTGATCCCCGTACCCCGTCGTCGACATGGTGACAAGCGTCCAATACACCCCGGTCAGCCAGGTGTGTTCCCGATTCTCCATATCCATGATGAGGTGAAAGATGAACGAGTAGACCACGATCATGATCACGAGCGCGATCATGAACTTGCCCAGCGTCTTGAGGTTCCGCCGCGAGCTACGCTCACTTGTCAGGATCAGGATCTGTGCTGCGATTGATTTCATGGGTGTTGAGGATCGTAACACATCCACGATTGCAGGTGGCTGGATTGTGTCGAGTTCTGGTTACGAGAGTACGATACACCCAACGCATCTCATATCGAGAAAGGGCATGCGATACACGAGTTCTGGCACACCATTATGGAGATCCTCGTCCTCTTGGGCGGCGCGTTGGTCCTGGGGTTGCTCTGCGAGCGATTCAAGCAGAGCGCGATCCTCGGGTATCTCGCAGCTGGGACCCTGATCGGGCCCAACGCGATCGGGCTGGTCTCCGACGGTGAGCACGTCCGGCACCTTGCGGAACTCGGGGTTGCGTTGCTGCTTTTCACGATCGGGCTCGAGTTCTCCTGGCCTCGTCTGAAACGGCTCGGGATCGCGGCACTCGGAGGCGGCGCGGCGCAGGTCCTCGTGACACTTGCTGCGGGCTTTGTCGTCGCCAAGGCGTTTGGGTTGGGGATCCCTAACTCTATCGCGATCGGGGCGATCGTGTCGTTGAGTTCTACCGCGTGTGTACTCAGATTGTTGATCGCCCGCGCCGAGATCGAGAGCGTGCACGGGCGCTACGCGCTGGGGATCCTGCTCATGCAGGACATCGCGGTTGTCCCATTGTTCCTCATCGTCTCCGTGCTCGGCGGCGAGGGGTCGATGGGCGAGGTCGCGATCGGGATGCTCAAAGCCGTGGCGCTCGCGGGTGTGCTCGTGGTGGTCTTGTTGATCCTGCTCAACAAGATTGCACCGCTCGTTCTGGGTATGGACGCGCTGCGTCAGAACCGTGATCTTCCGATCCTCCTGGCGTTCGTGGTTGGGATCGGCGCGGCGTGGGGATCGCATGAGATGGGGTTGTCGCCCGCATTGGGGGCGTTTGTCGCGGGGATGATCCTCGCGGAGTCCGCGTTCGCGACCCAGATCCGCGCGGATGTCTCCTCGATCAAGACCCTGCTCGTCACGTTGTTTTTCGCATCGATCGGGATGCTCGGTGACCCCGCGTGGTTCGTCGAGAACGTCGGCGCGGTTCTCGCGCTGTGTGCCGCGATCATCGTGGGCAAAGCGGTCATCGTCTGGGGCGTGCTCCGGGCGTTCGGTGTGCCCAGCCGAGCGGCGCTCGCGTCGGGGATCTGCCTCGCGCAGGTGGGGGAGTTCTCATTCGTGCTCGCCGCTGCTGCGTCGGAGGGGAACCTGATCTCCGAGGATGTGTTCACACTGTTGATCTCCGCGACGATCGTGTCGTTGTTCGTGACGCCGTACCTAGTGATGTTGTCTGTGCGGATGTCCTCAGGTGTGCATCGATGCTTGGGATTAGGGCAGTCAATCTCTGGTACTGATGACGACTCGTCTATCGAAGATGATCATCAGCGGGTCGTCATCGTGGGGTTCGGCCCTGCCGGGCAGGCGATCGGGCGTGCAGCGAGCCGGATGGATCTTCGCGTGGATGTCGTGGATATGAGCCAGGCCATGATCCGCATCGCACGTGAGATGGGGTTCCACGCGCATACAGCGGATGCATCGCAAGCGGACGTGCTTGAGCATCTGGGAATCCATCATGCGGATATCGCCGTGGTGACGATCCCGGACCCGCCGAACGCGGTCACGGTGGTGAAACAGATCCGCAACTGTGCGCCGGGTGTCCACATCATCGCACGCGGGCGCTATCACCGATACGTGAATGACTTGCTCGATGCAGGTGCGGATGAGGTGCTCGATGAAGAGCAGATCATCGGGTCACGTGTCGCTGCGAGATTGCGGAAACGTCTGCGATCTCAGTATGGGGTGTGATACCCATATATCGATTTGAAGAAATGTGTTTCGTTGCGTGACCCACTTATTTGAGTCGGTTTCTTCTGGGTAGATCGTATCAAAACCAGTCAGATCTCTGATCTGTGTGCAGTTCATCATCGCGTTGCTCGATTTGGATGATTCGTGTCCTCCCCTGTTTGCTTAGGGGTTAATGACATCAATCACCCTTGTTGGAGATCACCGTGGCCCTCAGCATTCTCAACCAGTTTGGCAGTATCGGACTCAAAGCTCGTTTGATCGGGGGAATTTCCGCGATGGTTGCGCTCGCGTTTGTCTGCGGGTTACTCGGTGTAGTGATGGCCGATCAGTTCAAGAAGGATACAACAGCGATTCTTGAAGGACCCGTGAAGGAGATTGCAAAGGCGAACTCCGCTTGGGAGGAAATCCTCCAGGCACAATACGCTCAACAACTCTTCAAGAATACCAAAGACGAATCGGTTGTCTCCGATTTCAAGCATGCGATTGAGAATGCTCGAGCAGATCTCACGGAGATCCAAGTAAGCACACAGAAGGAGAGTTGGAAATCTAAGATCGAACAAGCGATGGTTGATATCGATGCGTTTGAGCAGCTGTTCGATCAGTTCTACTCCCTCAACGTCGAGAGAGGACTCGATGAGAAATCAGGTCTTGAGGGACAACTGCGTGCAGCAGTCCACAAGGTTGAAGAGGACCTTATGGATTCAGGTTTTGATGAGTTGACGGTCCTGCTGCTCATGTGCCGACGGCACGAGAAGGATTACCTCATGCGAGGTAATCGTGATAAGTATCTCGGGCGTATCGATCAACGCCTCGCAGAGTTTGAGACCGCGGTCGCAACTCTGGATGTTGATGATGAGACCAAGGGCCGCTGGGACGCGAACTGGGAGACCTATCGCTCGGCGATCCATTCACTCGCGGACAAGCGTGATCAGGTCACAGATGTCGAATCGCTTTTCAATACGAAGAGTAATGAGGTAGGTGCAAAGCTCGTCAGTATCATCGAGACAGCGCCAGAAATTGATTCGAGCGCGGTGGATCGTGCGAAGAACTTGTCACTCGCGACACTCGCGGTTGTTGTTGTCGCGGGTATTGGGTTAGCTTTCTGGTTAATCCGCTCGATCACGGGCCCAATCGTTCGAGTGACTCGGTTTGCGCAGACCCTCGCGTCGGGTGATCTTCGGATTGAACCCCTGGGTGTTCACACAAACGATGCGATCGGTGCACTGTCTGAGTCGATGAACACGATGCAAGCCTCCTTCCGTGATATTGTGGGTGCGCTTCGCGACTCTGCGAGTCAGGTGTCCGCAGCGGCAATCGAGGTCTCAGAGTCCGCGAACCAGACCGTGAACGGGATGGATTCTCAGACCCGACTTGTCGAGCAGTGCTCCGCCGCGGTAATCCAGTTGAGTTCGTCCGCGGATGAGGTCGCAGAGAAGTCCAAACAGGCAGCAGACCACGCGAGCGCATCGGGTGATTCCGCGAATGAGGGGTCGCTCGTTGTTGAATCCACGATTGAAGGTATGCGCCAGATCAGCGCAGCAGTGACCCAGGGCAGCGAATCGGTCACAGAACTCGGACGTCGGAGCGAAGAGATCGGGCAGGTCATCGCGGTGATCAATGACATCGCGGATCAAACCAACCTGCTCGCGTTGAATGCTGCGATCGAGGCGGCACGCGCGGGCGAGCACGGGCGAGGATTCGCAGTCGTCGCGGACGAAGTCCGCAAGCTCGCGGATCGAACGACACAAGCAACTGAAGAGGTTGAGCAATCGATCAACGCGATCCGTCAAGATACCGCACGGGCTGTTGAGCAGATGCATCAGGGCACTAGCTCTGTTGAGTCGGGCGTGGTGACCACCGCCGAGGCAGGTGAATCATTGACGCAGATCAAGAACTACGCGGTCGACCTGACCGATATGGTCAGCTCAATCGCAGCAGCGGCGAATGAGCAATCCATCGCAAGCGCCGATGTCTCCAAGACAATCCAAGACATCGCGGGCGTCACGCATGAGGTCACGGAAAGTGCTCGGGCATCCGCTGTCGCAATGGAAGACTTATCGAGCCGTGCGAACGGTCTCAACGAACTCGCGGGTCGATTCCAAGTCTGATGAAATGTGTTCGATCTCTACGAATGGACATCGTTGTACATCAATACACCCGAGTAGAAGTTCTTATTCCTTTGGCGCATCTTCACTGAGCAGGTTCTCTTCGCCTTGCGAACGGGCCGCCTCCGACGACATGCTGTGAATCGTGGTGTCGCGGGGCGGATTTCACCTCTCGCCATCTCATCTGCATGATCCAGGACGGGCGATGCTTCACGTCTGCTTTCATTGGGTGTGTGATCTTGAGTCGCGACGGGTGTGTTGCCTTCGATGCGGATCTTGTAGATCGGTTCTGGCATGTCGATGTTGAACTTGTCGAACTGTGCTTTGACGTTCTGCATCGCATTGCTGCGGATGGTGCCGAAGTTCGAGTCCGACTGATCCACCCACCCAAGCAGTTGGATGGTGATGCTTGAGTCGCCCAGTTCCGTGACGATCGCGTCCGCGTCCGCGAGTCCCTCGATGTGTGAGAGCACCTAGTCCGCCTGTTGCTCTGGGGAGTCTTCCGACGGTTGCGCAACGCAAGTCATGGAACAAAACTAACTCAACACCAGAAATGCCCAGAGCGTTATGATCTTCGGGTTTCGCATGTACAGAGTGTAGTGGTTCCTCTACTCCACCACACGAGGGGGCGCGGTCGATTCGCGGATGATCAGGTTCTCGTCGAGTGTCACGGTGCGCGATGGGATCGATTCTTCGGATGCCAGTCGGCTCAGGAGCAGTTCGCCGGCGGTTTTTCCCGCAACCGCCGCGGGGAGCGCGATCGTCGTTAACGGCGGAGTCGCTACTTTCGCGGGCAACTCGTCATTGAACGCGACGATCGACATGTCACGCGGGACCTGCATGCCCAGGTTGTTCATCGCCTGGATGAGGTAAAGTGCTGTGATGTCGTCGTACGCGACTACGGCGGTGGCACCGCCCTTCTGGAGGACCATCTTGCAATATGACATCGCGTTGTGATCGAACTGGTCGAACCCCGCAATGGGCTTGAGCCCGCGATGTTCGAGGATCGAGACGTACGCGTCCTTACGCTGCTTGACAGACGTGTGCGGGATCCCGCGTGGGTTCAGGCGCTTGGTATCGATGTACGCGTACGCGATCTTGGTGTGCCCGAGCTCGAGCAGGTGATCAATCGCCTGGTCCATGCCGTGCGATTCGTTGAAGTTCACCGCGTCCCCACCGGGCCCAGCGAGCCCGTTGATCGAGACATACGGCATGTTCTGCTCTTCGAGTTCGTTGAGATCCGTGGTGTCGCGGACCTGGAGCGCGACAGCGCCGTCAACGCGCCACGACGGGAGCTCGTGACCCGAGTAGTCCGGATCAAGGAACGTGGTGCAGACGTGCTTGTCTCCTTCGCGGAGGACGCGGACGGCTTCGGAGAGCGCGGTTCGGTTGACGCCGTCGGATGCCCATCCTACGACCGCGACGAGGTTGGTTTTCTTTGCGCTGATCGAACGAACCATGGGATTCGGGCGATAGTTGAGCGCTTCCGCGGCGTCGAGGACGCGCTGGCGGACTTCAGGGCGGACCCGGAAGTTGTGTGTGTACCCATTGATCACGCGCGATGCGGTCGATTCCGCAACCCCTGCTCGTTCGGCAACCTTTGCAAGCGTAACGCGTTGAGTCTTTCGTTTTTCCATGTCCTATTCCTGCGATGCGTAACGCAAGTCCGGAAATCTACGCAATATAGAACCGGACGAGCGTGTTCAATGAGTACACCCATGATAGGGGTTTTTTCTGTAATCGGCGAGGAGAAACTTCGATTCTACAGGATCGGGAGGATTTTTCGGAATGACCGGTTAGTATTGTCAATCGAACGGTTTGCCCCATCAGGAGTTGGGTTCTGACACGTCGATTGAAAAAGTGAGGCCCCTATGCGTGTCCATGTCCAGACTTTTTTGGTGTTCCTCTGCGTCGCGATCGCGACCCCCGCATTCACGCACGCCCAAGGCGGTCCGCCACCCGCGAATGTGACGGTCGGGGAAGTGCGTACAGAAACCCTGATCCGCCGACGCGCCGTCACGGGTGAGATCCGATCTCGACTCCAGAGCGAGATCGCATCGCAGGTCGAGGGGCTGCTCATCGAACTCGATGTCGAAGAAGGCGATCTGGTTGAGAAGGGTCAGGTCATCGCGAGACTCGACCCGGTCCGTGCCGAGATCGATGTCACTCGCGCCAAGGCGGACATCGAATACGCCAAAGCGGTGATCGCTCAACGACAGGATGAGTTGAGCAACGCGCAGCGAGATCTCGAACGCATCGAGAAGCTCGACTCGCTCGGTTCCGCGGGCGCATCCCAACTCGACGAGGCGCAGACCCTCGTCGCATCACGCAATGCCCTGCTCGCGCAGGCGCAGGCCGAACTCGCAACAGCGGAGGGTGATCTCGCGCTCGCGGAGCGTGAGCTCAGGGACATGACGATCGAGGCACCCTTCGCAGGGCGCGTGATCGACAAGTCATCCGAGATCGGGCAATGGATCGGGCGTGGTGACACCATCGTCGCGATCGTTTCGCTCGACAAGCTCGAGGCACGCATCGACATCCCGGAGGACACCTATCCTGCGGTATCCGAGGCGCAGAGCGCCCGGGGCAAGATTGAGCTCCGTCTTCCTGCACTGGGTATGGGGTCAGGTCAGGAGATCTATGGCGAGGTCATTTCAATCCTTCCCGGTGCCGATTCGCTGAGCCGACTCTTCCCCGTGCGGATCTCGGTCGATAACTCGAGCAACAACCTGCGCCCCGGGATGTCGCTGACCGCGTATGTTCCGACAGGTGTGCAGGGCGAGTACATCACGGTCCACAAGGACGCCATCGTGCGGACAGCAACCGGTGAAGTGGTGTACTACTCCAACGATGGCGTCTCCGCGATCGCGCCGATCGAGCGGCTCTTCGCAGTCGGTAACCGGGTCGCCGTGCGATCACCCATCCTTCAGAGCGGGATGATCGTCGTAACATCGGGCAACGAGCGCATGTTCCCAGGACAGACTCTCAACATCCTCCCAGCGCCTCAGCCGGTGGATCTCTCGAGCACACGCACCAACTCCAGCGCACCACGCACGTCGGAAGGTGGCAACTAAACATGGATATTGTTCGAGCATGCATTTCGCGCCCCGTCACCGTTGCCGTCGGCGTGTTTCTCGTCTTGATGTTCGGGATCATCGGCGCCGGGGCGATCCCCGTGCAACTCACCCCGACGGTTTCCAAGCCCACGATCACCGTGACGACGATCTGGCCCGGGCGTAGCCCCGAAGAGGTCGTCGACGAGATCACCAAGGATCAGGAAGAGAAACTCAAGAATGTCGAGAACCTCGATCGGATGATCTCCTCCACGGAGCAGGGGCAGACGGTCGTCACCCTTGATTTCAAGGTCGGTTCCGACATCACCCGCGCGCTGCAGGAAGTGTCCGACGCGCTGCGCCAGGTCCCCACATACCCCGATGAAGTCGACGAGCCCATCGTCGTCGCAGCAGACGGCGTCTCCGATCCCGGTTCCGCGATCGCATGGTTTATCATCGATCTCCCGGACGATGCGCTCAATAAGCATTCGGGTTATGACCTCACGACGTTGTTCGACGAACTCGACCGAGAAGTCAAGCCGTATCTTGAGCGTGTCCCAGGTGTTGCAACGATCAACATCTTCGGCGGGCGCGAACGCGAAGCCCGCGTCCTCGCGGACCCCGTCGCGCTCGCGCAGCGTGGTCTCAATCATGTCGATGTCGTGCAGGCACTCCAGGGTGAGAACACAAACGTATCTGCAGGGACCATCGCAGAAGGAAAACGCGATTACCGCGTGCGTCTCGTTGGTCAGTACGAAGACCCCGAGCAGATCCTCGACACGATCATCACCTACCGCGACGGCAAGCCCGTCCGCGTGCGCGATGTCGCGCAGGTCGAGGTGGGGCACGAGAAGGAAACCGGGTTCATCCGCTCGTTCGCGCGTCCTGCTATTGCGATCAATGTGATCCGTCAGAGTGACTCCAACGTCCTTGAGATCATGAAAGAACTCAAGGTCCGCGTGCAGGATGTCCGCGAGAAGATCCTCCCCAACCTGGGCGGGCGCACCGAGGCGGGGCCGGTCGGTCCGGACCTTCGCATGCGTCAGGTCTACGACGAAACGGATTACATCAACAGCGCCATCTCGCTTGTGACTTCAAACCTCTGGGTTGGCGGCGGAATCGCAACAGTTGTGCTTTTGTTGTTCCTCCGCAACTGGCGTGCGACAGGCATCATCGCGATCGCGCTCCCGATCTCCGTAGTGGGAACATTCCTCATTATGCTCGCGATGGGACGAACCCTCAATGTCATCTCCCTCGCGGGTCTCGCGTTCGCGGTCGGGATGGTCGTGGACAACTCGATCGTGGTCCTCGAGAACATCGATCGACGCTTGAAGCTCGGCGAATCCCCAATCATCGCGGCGTGGCGAGGCGGGAAGGAGGTCTGGGGTGCCGTCCTCGCGTCGACCCTGACCACCATCGCGGTGTTCATCCCGGTTCTGACGATCCAGGAAGAAGTGGGGCAGCTGTTCCGCGATATCTCCATCGCGATCGTCGGCGCGGTGACATTCTCGCTCATCGTCTCTGTGATTGTCATTCCCACCGCGTGCTCACGCTGGTTGAAGCCTGAGTCCGCAAAGCCCGGGATCGTCAAGCGACTCATCGGCGGGATGTTCGGGATTCCTGCGCTCTTCGCGAAGATCGTCGATCTCGCAGGCAATCAGCTCAAGTGGCTGATGACCGGGTGGCGCGCGTGGACTCTGCGTCCGGGTGTTATCCTGTTCCTCACCATCGTCAGCATATGGGGCGGCGTCAAGCTCATGCCCCCGCTCGATTACCTCCCCGCGGGCAACCGGAATCTCGTGTTCGGTGGGTTGCTGATCCCGCCGGGCCTTTCCGTTGAGGAACGTGAGGGGATCGCGAACCGGATTGAGCAGCGCATCTACCCGTACGCGGCGGCGGATATCGATCAGCCGGAGACCTACGCGGATCTCGCGGATATCCAAATGATGCCGGGCATGCCGATCTTCGAACCGGTCCCCATCGGGAACTTCTTCATCGGCGCGTTCGGGACGAGCATGTTCATCGGCGCAACGTCGCAGGATGATCAGGTTGTCATCCCCATCGGGCACCTGCTCACCGGCGCGATGCAGGGCATCCCCGACTCGTTCGGCGGCGCTCGCCAGAGTTCGCTCTTCTCTGATGTCCGAGACGGCGGCGGGATCAAGGTCGAGATCTCCGGTCCAA
>SPJK01086996.1_pt1 | contig 19622 bp, 13 predicted proteins | sample 3741771 | NCBI WGS metagenome assembly SPJK01 (sample SAMN10925997, study PRJNA522277) | cold seep metagenome | isolation source: Elba SIP-enriched marine methane seep metagenome, extraction at timepoint T2 | place: Italy: coast of Elba, Mediterranean Sea
GGTTGCAAAAATCCTAATTACGCGCTGCGTAACTCCGGTTTGGCTTTGCCGCTACTTCGTGGTTTGCGCCTTGACCTGAGAAAAATGACCTCGTTTTCGACGAATCACCAAATTTCCCAACAGACTCTAAGAAAAGCTTGAAAAAATGTTATTCGTAGCCGACAGCGCGAAAGAAAAAATAACAGAGATCAAGTCTACTGAGCACCTTGGCGAAGATTACTTCGTTCGAGTTTCCGTAACAAGCGGAGGGTGTTCCGGCTTGTCGTACCAAATGGACTTTGACAACGAGCAACAAGCAAACGATCAAATCTTTGATGACAATGGTGTTCGTGTTGTTTGTGACTTGAAAAGCTTCCTCTATCTATGCAATACCACCCTGGAGTTTTCCGGTGGATTGAGCGGCAAAGGGTTTTACTTTGACAATCCTAATGCTGCCCGCACCTGTGGTTGCGGTGAGAGCTTTGCGGTCTAAAGTCAACAGCTGTTCTTAACAGCAGCACGCTTCTCCGGGCAATTGTCCTGGAGAAGCGTTTTTTATTCCCCCCTAACGTGCTGATCAACTGACCGATGTGGCGAGCCAATATCGGCAAACCATTTCGCGGCATGTATAGTTTCTGTATTTTGCGGTAAGTTCTCAAATAGTATTGCGAGTCATATGTAAGGGCCGCAACAAAAAATAGCTTAAGAAGCTCCCAAACAGCATGTTCCGAATCGGTTTTGATGCCAAGCGTTTATTCAACAATTTCACCGGCCTGGGGAATTATAGCCGAACGCTACTAAAGAATCTGGCACAGTACTACCCGGACAATGCCTACTTTCTGTATACGCCTAAGGTAGTCCGCAATAACGAAACGCAGTTCTATCTCAATAGTCCGCTCTATAGCGTCCAGCAACCGAGGCACCGTTTTCGCAACTACTGGCGGAGCGCAGGCATGAAGCGAGATCTGATGCGTCATCGTATCGACCTGTATCACGGGCTTAGCCATGAGGTTCCTTTAGGGATCGAGCGCACCGGCATTCCAAGTATCGTAACCATCCACGATCTCATCTTCAAACGCTTTCCGGATCAATACAAGCCTGCCGACCGCTTCATTTACGATCGTAAATTCCGCTATGCCTGTCAGCATGCGCAACACATCATAGCCATTAGCGAAGCTACGAAACAGGATATCATCACTTACTTTGATACCGATCCGGAAAAGATATCAGTGATCTACCAAAGTTGCGATGAACGCTTTTTGCAGGAGCGATCAGGCAAGACGATCGAACAAACGCTAGCACGTTATCAAATTCCAAACGAATACCTGTTCTATGTCGGGTCGTTGATTGAGCGCAAAAACCTGCTGGGCATCATCAACGCTATGGCTCAATTACCTAAAAGCCTTCGCATCCCCCTGGTCATTGTCGGTCGAGGCGATAGCTACCGACAGCTGGTCGAAGAGCGCGCTCAGCAATTAGGTATTCGCGACCTACTGTATTTCATCCGGCCTGACTTTGCTGATCTGCCACCGCTCTACCAACAAGCAAGTGCCTTCTTGTATCCTTCCCTCGCGGAAGGCTTCGGCATCCCGGTATTGGAAGCCTTATGCAGCAAGACCCCTGTCATCACATCGAATGTTTCTTCTCTGCCAGAAGCTGCTGGCCCTGATGCCTGCCTCGTCGATCCGCAACAAGTTGATGCGATTGCGGCTGGTATTGAGCAGGTGCTTACGGACTCCGACTCGCGCCAACAAATGATTGAGCATGGTTTCATCCACGCGCAGCAATTCCTTGGCGAGCCGCTTACCCATCAGCTGCACGATTTATACCAGCAATTCCTGACGACTTCTTCATAATTTTTAGATTAGCCTAAAATTTGTTTTTGCCAACCCGAATTCGTAGTTTTACCCCGTAAAGCACGAAATAAATGGGAGAACTACTTGACATCCTGCAAGAAACCTGGGCCGTCCGGGCATTGATCGCCTCCAGCCTGGTAGGCCTGATGTGTGGTGTACTTGGTTGCTTTATCGTGCTGCGTAACATGTCTTTGGTGGGCGATGCACTTGCGCATGCCATCCTGCCGGGGGTTGTCGGTGCCTATCTGGTCGTGGGCTATAGCGCACTTGGTTTTTTTACCGGTTCAGTTTTAGCCGGCTTAATTACTGCTGTTGGTATTACCTGGATTCAGCACCGTGTACAGACCAAAAATGACGCGGCGATTGGCATTGTGTTTACGGCCATGTTTTCGATAGGTGTAATGGGCATCTCCTATATTAGTCGCAATCAGGGTGTGCATCTCGACCTGAAGGACTTCCTTTTTGGCAATGTACTAGGTGTAGCTGATACCGACCTGATCCTAACCGCCTTAGTCACGATCTATGTGCTGCTCAGTGTAGTTGTCTTCTTCCGCTACTTGTTTGTCACCACCTTCCAACCGGTAATTGCACAAACCATGGGTATTAGCACACGGCTTATCCACTATTTCCTGATGCTACTGCTGTCATTTGCGGTGGTAGCAGCCCTGCAAACAGTGGGCGTCATCCTGGTGGTTGCTATGCTAATCACTCCAGCCGCGACAGCTCTGCTACTTTCTTCCAAACTACAACGGGTTTTGGTCTTAGCCGCCGGGATTGGTCTATTGGCGGCCGTAAGTGGCTTCATCCTGGCCGTTTTACTTGAAACAACACCCGGTCCGGCTATGGCAGTTACGGCTACCCTGCTTTACCTGATAGCCGTTATCTTTTCGCCACAGAAAGGTTTGTTGGCCAAAGCCTGGCGCAAACAAAAACTCCACTGGCGCATTGGGCAGGAAGACATTTTGAAGGCTCTCTACCGCGTTTACCTAGATAAACAAGCCCCCAAACAAGACGTCATCCAGGAGCGACTCAGTATCAACAGCATCACCTGGAGGCAGCAACTCAGTCGGTTAAGACAACGTGGTCTATTACAGGTCAACACCTTAGATCTAACAGACCAGGGAAAAACGGCAGCGGAAAAACTGGTCCGTGCTCACCGATTATGGGAAACCTATCTGGCCGATCGCGTGGGCTTGAGTAAGCTCCAAATACATGAAGACGCTGAAAAATACGAGCACCTACTCACAGAGGAAATGCTAGATGCCGTTGACGAAACGCTGGGATTCCCCAGTGTAGATCCGCATGGCTCTCCTATTCCCCGGCGCATCGGACTTCCACTATTCTCCTTAGGGCAGCTCAGAGCCGGGCAAATAGCCTCTCTCGCTCCCAACCAATTAAATGAGCAGATCACCGCATTCCTGTGGCGGAAACAGCTGGTTGCCGGAATGCCGCTACAGGTCATTGGTTCAGAAGAGAATACGCTCCTACTGCAAGTCGACGACCAGCAGATCCGCGTACCGGCATCCATTGCTCGTCAAATCAATGTCATCCCCACTGAAGAAACGAGTAGCTAATTGGCCGATCTCTAAGCGATTCCACCCTTTCTCCTTAGCTATCAATCCGTTACCTAAAAGAAATCAATCACTTTCAGGGATTACTACTACTTTTAGATAGTTTTCTCATAGTATGTTTATTGCTCCTACACCCACGGGTGTAGGATTTTTTTTGCCCTGTCACAAGCATTTCCACATTCTAAGCCGGAACCCCCTTATCCCTGCACTCGGCTGCCATTGCCTAAAAGCAGCTTGTGGGGGCATCTGAAACGGCTATATTCGCATCGTGTAGTTTTCTCATAGTATGTTATCTGCTCCTACATCCGAGAGCCTCCCCTGATGTAGGAGCTTTTTTTATACCCTCTCCTCACCTAAGATGGATTTTCGACAAAAATCCGAAGAACGACACAGCCCTTTTGTTCGGCATAAAATCGATCGATTTGGGTAATGGCCTACTTAGGACATTTACGCCATTTTCTCTATCCGCTTCCGCTGTCACGATCTAATTGTCACATCTCCTCTACCACTTCCGATTTTACCGAAAGCCCCACTAAGAGCCCGATTGCGCCGAAAACGACAGTTCCCTTCCCCTGATCTTGCGATATTTGTGGTAAATTGCGTGGTCGTTTAATCCCATAAACATGAGAAAACTAGCCACATTCCTAGTGGTGCCCGTCATCCTATTTCCCGCTTTGCTTTTTGGTCAAATGTGGAATGGCCAGGATACCCTCTACGGCCATGAATGGATCGTTGCAGAGCAGGATTACTTCAAACTTCCCGTCAGCCAAGATGGATGGTACCGAATTAGCTATGAACAAATGGTTCAAGCCGGCCTGCCAGTGGAGACAATTCAATCGGAGCAATGGCAACTTTGGCACCAAGGGCAAACAGAGCCCCTCTTTGTATCTGCGCAAGGCAACTTACAGCCCGATGACTACCTGCAATTTTATGGCCAACATAATCGAGGGGTATTCGATCAATATCTCTACCGATCTCCCGAGGATCAACAACTGAATCCTCATTATAGCCTCATCACCGATACCTCCTATTACTACCTAAGTTGGACCAACAATGCTAACCAAGGGCAATATGATCGGGTCGAAAATGAGCTGGGTACCCTTCCTCCGGCAGAACCTTTTGTCTGGAAAGAAAAAGCGCAAGTGTTTACGCAGCACTTCATGAAAGAGCACTATCGCTTTGAGGGTGCTACTTTATATTATTCTCACTATGGTATTGGGGAAGGATATGGCAATCGCTCCATTGAGGCGCTGCAAGCCAGTGGCAGTACTACGCAAACGCTAACAATCGACTTGGACGACATCTACCCCGCTGGGCCGGATGTACAACTCGCCACTCGTTTTGTGGCCGCCTACCAAGACCATCAGCAAAGCCTGCAACTCAACGGCACTACTATTTATGCTGATGATTACAGTAGCTGGCAAATGGCCAATATCGATACAACCATCAGCATTGATCTATTGACTGGTGGGCAGGCTGAGTTAAGCTGGACTGGATCAGCAAATAATTTTGATGAAGTAAGTGTGGGCTTTGCGAGCGTCCGTTATCCGGCGCTTCCGCAAGCCGATGGGCAGTCCACTCTAAAGTGCTGGCTGCGCCCAGCCAATAACCCGATCCTACTGGAGATCAGTGACTTTGACAGCAATGCCGGAGTAAAACTGTTTGATCGTACGAACCGCATTTGGATGGAGGCGGCCTTCCTTGACGGGAAATTGCTATTTGTTTTGCCTCCTTCAACAGAAGAAAGAGAACTCCTGATTCTAGCGGATGAGAACACCGCTGCCAGTAGCACATTGCAAGCCGTTGACTTAACGCTTCCAAGCCTTGGCAGCGCAGATTTCCTTATCCTTACCCATAGCCTTTTCCACGATAATCCGCAAAGTCCGGTGCAGGCCTATGCGGATTATCGCAACAGCGCTACCGGCGGGCAATACAACGTGATGATCCAAAAGGTCGAACCCCTGTACGATCTATTTGGCTTTGGCATTCAACATCATCCACAGGCTATTCGAAACTTCATTCATTGGGCACTACAGGTAGATCCTGCATTGAATTACCTTTTGATCGTAGGCAAAGGCCGGGAATATGATGAGCTGCGGCAACCCGACCAGTTGAATACAGCACTTGGTCAAACGTTCTTCATTCCTTCCTTTGGGTTTCCCGCCAGCGACAATCTGCTGGTAGCTGATGTGCAGATCCCTACCCCCAAAGTGCGCGTTGGTCGTTTACCTATCGTAGCCGCCGAGCAATTGACGCATTACCTGGCCAAGGTACAGGCCCTGGAAGCACAGCAAAATGCCGGGCAGAGCATTGAAGAGCGCGCATGGATGAAGAATATTTTGCACCTGGGCGGTGGTAGCAGTACATCACAACAACAAAGCATTCGAGAATTCATGGATTCGATGGCGGAAGAAATTGAAACAGGTACCCTAGGTGCTACCGTCAATAGCTTCTACAAAACCAATGGGGATCCGATCCAGGTTTCAGAGGCCGGAAGGATCTTTGATCGCATTCAAGACGGCGTTTCTATCATCACCATCTTTGGGCACTCCGCTACTGCCGGAGCATTTGATTTCAATATCGACCAGCCCGAAAATTACCAGAACGCCGGGCGCTGCCCGCTCTTTATTTCTCTCGGTTGCTATTCCGGCAACATCTTCGCAGCGAATGAAAGTGTCGGCGAACGCTTTGTCTTTCAAGAAAACACCGGTGCTGTTGCCTTTGCTGCCTCACGTGGCATTGGTTACCTCCACGCTATGGGTGCCTTTAACCGCCAATTTTACCGCGAGTTTGGCCGTGAACAATATGGCGGCACTATTGGCGAGGGAATCCAAGCAACGATCCGACATTATGAAAACTTCACCGACCTGCCTTATGGTGCGCTGATCGAACAGTTTACGCTCCTTGGCGACCCGGCTATTCGTTTGAACGTTGCCCCGGGGCCGGATTACACCTTCGATACCGGAACTGCGCACTTTGATCCACCAATAGTCAGCGTACAAAAAGATAGTTTCAGCTTTTCCGTCGACCTCTATAACTTGGGGGCAAATGCCGTGGATTCCCTGGAGCTCCTCATAGAGCAGAAACTACCTAACGGAGAAGTAGTGGTTTACCCTGACATCAAGGTTGAAGCACCGGCTTACCGCTCCACGCTCGATATCCGCCTGCCTTCCTTAGGCAAACCATCGGTCGGATTGAATACACTGAGCGCACGTATTGACCCATCAAATAGCATCACGGAACAACCTTCGCCAGCAGCTGAAAGCAATAACGACCTAGTACAGATCAATGGTCAATTTGGCATTCCGCTCTACGTAGTGGATAACACAGCCACTCCAGTTTGGCCACCAGAATATGGCTTGGCCGGTGAAGCTGATGTAACGCTTAAGGCGTCAACGGCGGAGGCCCTAGCTCCTGAACGGACCTATCGACTGGAGCTCGCCACTGATCCAGATTTCAATTCAACCATTCAAAGCACAGAAGTCACGCAAATTGGCGGCACTATTCGCTGGGCACCAAGTATTTCCTGGCAAGACAGTACGGTCTACTACTGGCGTATATCACCGGATAGCACTGGGAGCATTGTCAATGATTACGTCTGGGAAACCAGCTCTTTCACTTATTTGAACGGCGCCGGCAACGGCTGGAGCCAAGGGCACTGGGGCCAGTACCAAGACAATGAACTGGAAAATCTACAAGTCAACAGCGAAGCCAATAGCATTGACTTTGCCGACAACGTACGCGATGTAATCCTGAAGAATAAAGTATATGACCCGGCTGACCCACCGACCTATGTGACCAATAATTCCAACTGGGGATCCCCTTGGCCCTGGACGATCAATGAAGGCATTCAGGTGGTGGTCATTGATTCGGCGACCACTCTACACTGGAAGAACTACCCACCAGGTGACTATGGCAGTGTGAATACACGAAGTAGTTGGATTAAAACCTTCCCGTTTCGGACACAGACACAAGCACAACGTGGGCAGCTAATCGACTTCCTGACCGAAGTGATTCCCGATGGCCACTACGTCATCGTCTACTCTGCTTTGCGAAACACCTCATCTTCCTTTTATCCAGAAAACTGGGCAGCGGACTCAATAGCACTAGGCGCAAATTTATTTAGCGTTCTTGAAGGAGAGGGAGCTACGGTGATACGGGAGCTGGAAGAAGGCGGCTCACGTCCTTATACCTTTATGTATCAAAAAGGAGGCGAAGCACTACAGGAAGCCATTGCTCCTGACATCAATGGTGTACTCCTTAATCAACAAGGCTTTGCCGGCTCGTGGTATGAAGGGCAGTTGCTAACGGAGCTCATCGGCCCAGCTCGCCAATGGGGCTTGTTTTCCTGGAAACAAAAACCTGCGGCCTTCTCAGCAACAGACAGCACCCTGATTCGGCTATATGCCCATAATCCAACCAACGAAAGCGATAGCTTGATTGCTGAGATCTCAACAGAAGGAGACTTTTCATTGGAGCATGTATCGGCAGAAGAATTCCCTTTCCTTCGTATCGATTTCCTGGCGCGAGACGTGCCCCAACGAACAGCTCCTAGCCCGGCATATTGGCGCGTGTTGTACGATGGATTCCCTGATATAACCTTCTCTCCGGCAGATCATATCAGTATGCTGCCGGATAGTTTACCCGAGGGCGCACCGCTTTCGATATCAGCTTCTGTTGAAAACCTGGCACCCGCAGGTATAGATAGTATTTTGGTTGCCTACAGCATCGCACCAGATGGCGCCGCTCTACAACGGCGTTGGTTACCATTAAGTGGGACGGAAAGCGCTGTACTTGATCTTTCATTAGACACCAAAGGACTCAGCGGTGACCAGGTATTGCAAGTCCAACTTAACCCTGGCCCTGAACAAACGGAACGGCATTACTTTAATAACTTCTTGCAATGGCCATTCCGCGTGAACGCTGATATCATCAATCCACATCTCGATATCACCTTCGATGGCCAGAAGATCTTAGATGGCGACCTCGTGTCCAGTGAACCCGAAATCCAGGTAACGATCACTGATGAAAACCCTTACCTCAGGTTGACTGATACTAGTAATCTACGCATCTTCTTATTTCCACCGGATGGTCAGTTTGAACTAATTGATTTTGACGGGACAACGAACGAATTTATTGGAGCAGCTACTAGCGGAGCTAATCAAGCCCGTGCACTCCTGCGGCCCACTCTAAGCCAATCGGGTGAGTACAAGTTGCGTGTTGAAGCCACGGATGCGAGCGAAAATGCGGCGGGTCGATTGTTGTATGAACTTCGCTTCCAGGTGGACCTGGCAAAGAAAATCACCAATGTACTCCCCTATCCAAATCCGTTTACCACGCAAGCCCATTTCGTGTACACGCTCACCGGCGATGAACCGCCAGCCAATTTCTCCATCCAGATTCTAACGGTCTCGGGACGCTTGGTACGTACGTTGGATGAGGGTGATTTGGGGGCCTTGCGGATTGGCACTCATCGAACAGATTATGCCTGGGATGGAACGGATGAATATGGCGATCGCTTAGCCAATGGTGTATACCTCTATCGGGTAGTGGTACGGGATGAGATGGGAGCAGACTACGAATTACGAGAGAGCCAGGCCGATCAGTTCTTCGCCAATGGCTTGGGTAAGATCGTGTTACTGCGATGAGTCGATCTCCTTTCGTATCCATCGTCATACCCTGCTATAACGTTCAGGACTGGGTAGAACACGCCCTGTCTTCGGCAGTTGCTCAAACCCACTCGCAGAAAGAAATTATTTGTGTAGACAATGCCTCCATCGATGGCACAGCGCAAATACTTCACTCTTGGGCCACTCGATACCCGAATCTAATCACCGTATTGGAGGAAAAGAAGAAAGGAGCCCCTCACGCCCGCAATACTGGCCTGGCCGCAGCGAAGGGGAAATGGGTGCAATTCCTAGATGCCGATGATCGCTTGTTACCACAAAAGATAGCTCATCAATTGGAGCTCCTACCAGATCAGGACTTTTCTGGGGTAGTGCTCGCTGCGTTCAATTATCATGAATCCGATGGTTCGATCATCAAGCGGCCGCCGTCCAGTTTAGATCCTGCCATTGCCATCTTCCTATCGCAGGCCGGCATTACATCTGCCAATTTATGGCCGCGGAAACTCCTGCAAGATATTGGTGGTTGGCAGCCCGCCTATGCGAGCAGTCAGGAGTACGAATTGCTGTTCCGCTGCTGGCAAAATGGCTGCGCATTCATCAGAGACGAACAAGCGATGACCGATGTCTATCATCGCCCCGGTTCCATATCCACCACCTTCGAAACGGCCATTCGCGGAAAGTTCCAACTTCGGAAAGCAATGTATCCCGTACTGTGCGAGTCGGACGTCTACTCTGCGCATCAAGCTGAGGTGGACTACTTTTTTTTCAAGACCATCCGCGACTACGGTTTCCTCCATTACCAAGAAGCCTTGAGCACTTATCGCCAGTATTTCCCCAAAGGATTTCAACTCCCGGATCGTCAGATTGGGCGCATTTATTCTCGCTTGCATCATTTGATTGGTTTTCCAACTAGCCTATTCCTTTTCCGCCTTTACTATCGCATTTTCGTAAAGACTTAGGAGTTGCTGAACGATATCCGTTTCTCGATACCTGGAAAGAGCGGCTTGTCGAATGCGCTGCGCATCAAATGTCTTGGGGTTCGCATATGTTTCTCGAATAGCCTTTTGCAAAGCAGCTAGATCGCCAGGAGGGAATAACATACCTTGCCATGCTTCGCGAACGATCTCTGGTAAGCCACCTACCTTGGGAGCCAACACCGGCAAGCCTGCCAATTGCGCTTCCAAGGCGACAACACTCTGGGTTTCATACGCACTGAACAGCACCAATGCGTGATGACTATGCAGGAGTGCCGCCACTTGTTCTTCCGATTGTGCACCGAACAATTCCAGCCATTCACCCTGCGGATCATATTGCTCGCGCCAGCGTGTCAACTGAACTGGATTTCCATCTCCAGCGATGGTGAGTTCAACACCTACCCCCTCTTTTCGAATTTGAACAAAAGCCTCAATAATCTGATCCACTCTTTTGACGGCAGGGTCGAAATTGGAGATGTGTAGAAATCGACGAGCTTGATTTGGGCTAATTTTCGCGAGAGAAAAAAGCTGGGCATCAACTAAATTTGGTAATACTTCATAGCGGCCTAACAAGCCATTAGCTTCCATGCCCCGACGCAAGGCCTTACTCACTGGCAACACGCGAAAAGCTCGTCTAGTAACCCGCGCCAGAACATATCGCTGCCAGCCCGACAATGAATGGGGTGATTCCGGTAAATAGATCGAGCTATGTTCGCTGAGTAAATATGGGCACGCCCAAGATCGCGCTAAAACCCTGGCCACAATGCCTGCGTCCCAAAGCACATGGGCATGAATCAGTTCTGGCTTACCCCCTAATTGGCGAGCTCGCCTCAAAACTTTCCGGTAAGCACGGTATTTCGCCCATCCTACGCCTAATGTACTTTGCGCGCCGTAATAACAAGTGATCACGGTATAATCATGCTCTCTCCCTTCCACCACTTCAAACTGAAATGGCGCCAGACCAGGGTCACGGTGAACCGCTACCACTGTCAGTTGATGGTAAGGAGCCACGGCCCTGGCGTATTTAGCGATGAAGTTCCCATCATTAGGTATGATTCGGTTAGGGAACCAACTCGCAATGAAGAGGATATGCCGGCGCTCCTCCTTCATCGATGACGGATTAGTGTCAGAAAAATTCGCAACATCCCACGCAAGCTACGCCAACTAAACTGCTGCGCTATAGCCTGCCCCCCAAGTTCTACGGCTAGGGATGAATTTCCTTGCCGGGCAGCTAAATGACCAAAGAAGAGGTCAAAATAGATTCGCTTATTTACAAATGATTTTGCTCCTAGTCGCTGGCGAATCACAACACCTAGCGTTTGTTCCAAATCTGCCACGACCGCATGCGCTGATTCATAGGCACGCCGGATAGCGTCCTCTCCTTCAGGGGCGCTCAGGCTATCATTAGTTTGCCCAATTACCTGCGTAAACGAAGCAGTCATAAAAAAAGAATATCGCTGCATACAGCGCACGAGCAGATGCCAGTCTTCGGCATAGGAAAATGCTGGATGAAAACGGATCTCTGCCAATACCTTGCGGTGGAAGGCATAAAACACCACCCCATCGCCTTTATCCCAAAGGAAACGAAAGGGCTGCTCAAGCGGCACAGCTGGCAATTTACGGCGCACACTCCCGCTTTGTACAAAAGCCTCCGAGCGGATTAGCCCTTCTGGATAATCGGCAGCAGCAGCCACCTCTTGGTACCTTGCCAGGTGATCAGGCAGATAAAAATCGTCGTCATCCAGAAAGGTCAAGTAGGAGGCGCTGGCTTGCTGAATACCGTAATTCCTCGCTACCGCTACCCCTTGTTGATCCTGATAATAGTAGTAGATCCGCTCATCATTCAAGAAAGCTTGCATGACCTGCTTAGTCTCTGCTGGAGATCCATCATCCACTATAATCAATTCCCACGAGTCGAAACTTTGCGACAAGACGCTCTCCACCGCCCGGCGCAATAATTGCGGGCGACCGTGAGTAGGTAAAATGACACTGATCCAAGGTTTGTTCATCAAATTCCGTGCGGTCAAACAGCTGTAAGAAATAAGAAATTTAGTACTTATCTCATGAATTAGAGAGTGATTACCTTTACGCTATGTCACTCCCTGCCATTTTCCCCTACCCTAGCTGGTATTTAGACGCCGTTTGTGGTGAAGGGAATTGGCGCGTTGTTGAAGCGCGTGACGGCAATGGCCAGTTGACTGGAGTGCTACCGTATTACACCCGCCGGAAGTGGGGGTTAAAGTTAATTACTCCACCTCCACTCGCCCCCCGACTAGGACCTCATTTATTCCCTCCTGGCACCGATCTTAAGTTGGCCAGTTTGCACGATTTTCACTGGCGCACACTAACTGTCCTGGCAGAACAACTTCCCGAAATGGCCTATGCCCGCATCCAATGGCCCTACGATTTACAGTACGGCCTGCCCTGGCAACAGCTAGGCTGGCGACAGGAGGTTCGCTATTCCTATTGCCTTGACCTTAGTCTAGGCACGGAAGAGCTATGGAATAATTTGCAAGCAAGGGTGCGCACCACCATTAGGAAAGCAGAAAAATCGGTACAAATTACGGCATCCAATGATTGGGGAGAGCTTTATCAACTCACGCAAGGTGTTTTTCAACATCGCGGCATTCGAGAACAAATTGATGAGGCACTGATCCATCGTCTTGGGCAGGCCGCCAGTGAGCATCAATGTGGACAAATGTGGTTAGCGCAAGATGAAAGGCAGCAAGTCTGCGGAGGGTTGTTTCTTCTATGGGACCGAGATACCGCTTATAATCTTCTTTTAGCGACCAATGCTGTGGGCCGATCATCTGGTACGGCCTCGCTTTTGCTCTGGCATGCTATTACGGCCGCAAAGGCAAAAGGACTAACAACATTCGATTTCGAAGGTAGTCACTTGGAAGGTGTAGAGCCTTTCTTCCGGAGTTTTGGTGGTGAGGCGAAGTCCTATTATCAATTCACTAAAATGAAATGGTGGTTGCGACCATTCCGCCCTTAGTACAGCCCTGAGCTAGCTTCTTCCATCGGTAGTTCCAGGTACTCCATGATCGCCTGCGTCTTCATTCCACTGCGCAACACTCTTCCGTAGGTATCCACTACCACGGCAAATGGCAACAAGGCATGGCAGTTCAATGATTGGCAAGTGCGGCTGGTGGCCAAGTAGCACGGTAGGTCAATATTGTGTTCCGACAAAAAGGCCTGGATCCGATCATGGTCATCGAGCATATTGATGGAAACCACTTCCACCCGATCTTCCCAACGTTTCCGGTAGTAGGCGATTTCGCGAATCAACTCCCCGCGGTCGGGGCCGTAGCTCCAAACCAGGATTAATCGATCTTTGTTCGAAGGAGCAGCAGTCGATAAATACACTTCTTCTCCTGTGCAGGTTCGCACGGGAATCTTTCCAAGCGAGGTCCTCAGTTGGGCAGTCAACTCTTCTCCCGGCTGTCTATCCCATGGTATCAGGCTGATGCTTTGGCCCGTAGAATCTAAATCCGTCAATAAAAAGTACGAGCGATCTACCTGAATAAAATTCTTCGTCTGAACCAAGCCGATAGAAGGCAAATAAGGATCGAGGGCTGCCGTATCTACTCCATATACACTCAAGACCAGCAAATCCAAGCCAGGAGTGGTAAAGCGACCATCTTGATCGGCATCAATCATACCCAGGCGAAAACGAGTAGATCCGTATTCTACATCCACCGAACGCGCATCAACCCGCCAGACGCCATTGTGATACAAGACTGTCTCAAAATCATTCAACTGCGAGGTATCTTCTGACCACGGCGACCAGTATTGAAAGAAACTATTCTTGAGGGGTTGGTCTAATTGAACTGCAATCTTCAGGCTGTCCCGTTGACAGAAACTCAACAGGAAAACGACTAGTACCAGGGTGCTCACATAGCAAAAAGCTCGACGCGCGTTCATCGGCAGGGTTTTCGACCACATCAAGTTAGGATGGTTTAGAGCTACCGGCAAAAAATAATGGGGTATTAGGATTTCGTTTGGAAATTTAGAATGCCCCGTCTGTTGGCCCGCCTGCTGACCTGTCTTCTGTGATTGGGCGTCCGATAGTTACGGGAGATTCGCTAAGCGCCTTCCTGCTCCAAATGACTTATTCTGGAAAAAAGGCGCGTTGCGGATTGGATGGCCCGTTTTAGGTTCGCTATTTTAGCGGGCACAAAGCCAAACCTAATGGAACCAATTCTCTTTGCTAAAGATGGCCAAGTCGGTCGGATTACGCTTAACCGGCCTGATAAATACAATTGCTTCACCCGTGGACTTTCACTCTCGATGCAAGATGCACTAAAAGCCTGTGGTGATGACCCTGAAATAAGGGCAGTTTACATCAGCGGTGCTGGTAAGGCATTTTGTGCCGGACAAGACCTGGGTGAGATGTTGGCCGATGACGCCCCTTCACTGTCTACCGTCCTATTGGAACACCTGAATCCAATTGTACAATTACTACGAAATTTGGAAAAACCGGTGGTAGCTGCCGTCAATGGTGTAGCGGCTGGTGCCGGCGCCAATATTGCGCTAGCCTGTGATATTTGTGTGGCCGCAGAATCAGCCTCTTTTATTCAGGCATTTAGCAAGATCGGCCTGATCCCCGATAGTGGTGGCACCTTCTACCTGCCGCGCCTTATTGGCCTACAAAGAGCGGCCGCTTACATGATGTTGGGGGACAAGGTTTCGGCTACCGAAGCTGCCCGGGTTGGTATGATCTATCAGGCGATCCCTGATGATGAATTCGCAGATGCTTCCTGGCAGCTTGCCGAGCGGCTCGCCAAAATGCCTACGCAAGCGTTGGCCTTAACGAAACGGGCACTCAATCAAACGATGGATAACGACCTGGATCGTCAGCTTGCGATCGAAGAGCAGTTGCAAGCTGCTGCTGGTCAAACAGCAGATTATCAGGAAGGAATCAAGTCCTTCATCGAGAAGCGTAAGCCGAATTTTCAGGGGAAATAATACGGTTAACCGCAGAGCACACGGAGTGCACAGAGTTTATTGTTAAAACGCCGGCGTACTTAAAAGAAAATACTCCGTGTTCTCTATGCACTCTATGGTTAATTAAAAAACAGGGGCGGCGGCGGTTTGGTGTGCAGTAATTACCCGGTGAATACCAGATATTCCGCGCCGACCCCTTCTGTAATAATGACACAAAAAATCCAGGCAAGTTCTATCGCTTGCCTCCCGGAGGGCCCAAATTGGCCGACTTTAGCACACTTTAACCCATTTGCCCTACCTTTGTTAGCAGGTGTTAACATCCCCCCAAGTTGGTCTGTTAACGGATTTAACGATCTCCATGCCAAAGCATCACTCTTCCAAGCCTGAACCTGATCGGATACCGCAGAGTGTCAATCCGCGCTTACGTCGTAAGGAGCGACCGGACCATCCTATTTCCTATTACCAGGAAGGCATCCTGGCCGGCAATCGAGTCATTCTTAGCCAAGCGATCACCTTGGTGGAGAGTACTCGCCCCGCCGATCGATTGAAAGCAAGAGAAGTTGTAGAAGGGATTCTTCCGTCGACAGGTCGTTCCTTTCGCCTCGGCATAACGGGAGTTCCTGGCGTCGGCAAGAGTACCTTTATTGAGAATTTTGGCCTACAGTTGATCGAGCGCGGTCACCGCCTGGCCGTATTGACTGTTGACCCTAGCAGTCAGGTATCCCGAGGCAGTATTTTGGGCGATAAAACTCGCATGGCGCAATTAGCTATCCATCCCGATGTATATATCCGCCCATCAGCGGCTGGTCAATCGCTAGGAGGGGTGGCAGCTAAGACAAGAGAGCTTATTCTGCTATGCGAGGCTGCCGGTTACGACTTTATTATCGTTGAAACGGTAGGCGTGGGTCAATCCGAGGTTGCTGTCCATGCTCTAACCGATTTCTTTTTATTGCTTCTCCTCCCGGGAGGTGGCGATGAATTGCAAGGCATCAAGCGCGGCGTTGTGGAGATGGCCGACATGATTGCGGTCAACAAAGCCGATGAAGACCGATTGGAACAAGCACGCCAAACCCGGGCGGCCTACAGTCGGGCGTTACACTTATTCCCACCAAAGCGCAGCAATTGGGTCGCCAAGGCTGTCACCTGTTCAGCACTAGAAGGAGAAGGCCTGGCAAGTATTATCGATCACATTCAACGGTACGAGGAATTGGTACGAGCTAGTCAATATTTTGATCGCCACCGTCAACAACAAGCTTTACACTGGTTGCACGAGATCTTGCGCGAGAACCTGCTACAAGGTTTCTATCGCCAGCCCGCTGTCGCCGACGCGCTCACAGAAATAGAGAAAGCGGTTGCCGAGGGCCGGCAAACACCTTTAGCCGCAGCCGAGCTGTTACTTTCTCTTCGCAATGAGTCTCAATAATGTCCAAAGCCCGGGGCCCAAAGACTCGGGTCAACTATCGACATCGGACCTTGGACCCCGGGCTTCGGACATTCTAACATTGTTCGTACCTTGTGAGTACACACTAAACCATTGAAAAACACTTGAGAATATGAGATCAATTACGGTTATCGGCGTTGTTTTAGGCATTTTGTTGTTGCTATTCATGGGAGGATGCAATAGCTACAATAATTTCGTCGGCATGGAAGAAGACGTGGAGAATGCTTGGGGCAAAGTACAAAGTGCTTATCAGCGACGCGCCGACCTGATTCCCAATCTGGTCAATACAGTAAAAGGTGCGGCCGACTTCGAACGCGAAACCTTGGAAGCTGTCACCAATGCGCGGGCAAAAGCCAGTAGTGTACAGATTGACCCATCTAACTTGTCTTCTGCCCAAATCCAGCAGTTTCAGGCAGCGCAGTCAGAATTGAGCCAATCACTGGGTCGTTTACTAGTAACCGTGGAGCGCTATCCAGAACTAAAGGCCAATGCAAATTTCCGCGATTTGCAAGCGCAATTAGAAGGTACAGAAAACCGCATCAAGGTGGAACGAGATCGCTTCAACGATGTCGTTACCGGCTATAATAAATCTGTTCGCCGTTTCCCGGCCAGTTTCTTTGCCAACATTTTTGGCTTTGATCAAAAGGCACAGTTCGAGGCCCAAGCTGGAGCAGAGAATGCGCCAGAAGTCAATTTCGACTAAAAGACGTACAAAGAGATCTGTGTAGCAAGAAGTCAAGAGCCCGGAACGCGCGTTCCGGGCTCTTGTGTTTTATAGGAGGGCTAAAAACTAATTAAACGAAAATCAAATAAACAACTAATAATCAACCCGTTAAACACAATACACCTTTGCTCTTGCTCGCTCTTTCCCTTTTTTGGCACACTTTTGGATTAATTGTAATACGAACACATTTTATTACCATTAATCTAACCCAGCTATGTGCACTATTATTCAAAAAACTGCGATGACAATCGCACTAGCTCTTCTCTGCTTTACCTCTACAGTACAGGCGCAACGCGCCATCTTAGTGGAGGAATCATATCACGGAATGGAAGATTTTCGCATGGAAAATTTACAGATCGCGAGTTGGGATATCGTACCGGCTGGCCCCGGTAAAGATGGTATCCCAGCCTTGACCGACCCGACCTTTGTACCCGCTAATCGTGACCGCTGGCTCGATCCCAATGAGCCCGTTCTTGGCGTCAGCTACAATGGTGTCAGCAAGGCGTACCCCCTCCGCGTACTGAATTACCATGAAGTGGTGAATGACGAGTTTGGCGGCGAATCCGTAGCCGTCACCTACAGCCCCCTTTGCGGAAGCGGTATGGCTTATCGCACCGAAAACACGGGTGGTGAATCTTGGGAGCTAGCCGTATCTGGCCTACTTTACAACAACAACCCCTTATTCTTCGACCGCAAAACAGAAAGCCTCTGGTCGCAGGTCTTAGGAGAAGCCGTTTCAGGCCCTGTTTCAGGTGCTCAACTCGAACTTCTTGCCACTACCTATACCACTTGGGGCGAATGGGTCGACCGTCATCCAGAGACATTACTATTGGCGAAAGAAACGGGCTTTAACCGGAATTATGATGTCGACGCCTACGCTTACTACACCAGCACCGATCGGCTCATGTTTCCCGTCAATCACACCGACGAGCGCTTGCCGATCAAGGAACGAATTTTGGGCGTCGAAGTGGATGGCGAATTCAAAGCTTATCCGTATGCGATCCTACCAAACGCTGAGAATTTCGTCACCGAGGATGTTTTCAATGGCCAAACTATTCGCATCGAATTCAATAAAGAAGCACAGGCCGCTTACGTCACCGACGAACTCGGCAATGAATTACCAAGTGCCAGCATGTATTGGTTCTCTTGGTCAGCTTTCCACCCAGGAACGGAGCTTCACGGCGTTCTACCTGAAGGGTACCGTACTACGCTTAGTATGACGATTGGAATGTTATAATTCAGTTGGCAGTTGGCAGTTGGCAGTTGGCAGTTGGCAGTTGGCAGTTGGCAGTTGGCAGTTGGCAGTTGGCAGTTGGCAGTTGGCAGTTGGCAAAACTAAGCTGCCAATTGAACAACTGATAAAAGATACAACGATTGGATTGTTGATTCGCGGGCGACCTCTTTCGTGGGGTTGCCTGCCTTTTTGTAGTTAGGGCCCAGGAAGTTTCTCGTTCCCTTTGCTATTCAAACAGTAAATACGGTAGAACTTTCACTCTAGTCGCTGTTTTCAAAGCAATTACAGCTTCCAGGTCGGTAGCCGATTGAAAGGGGCCATGATTGTTGCGATAGTTTACTATTGCTTGTGCCTCGCGGTTGGAAACGTAAGGGTGAACGGCTAACTCGCGTGCGCTGGCAGTATTAATCGGAAGTTGACGAAGAATAGGGGAACCTTCCAATTGGATACGAATGTTTTGGAAGGTACTATCCGGTAAGCCATAGGTCTCCGCCACTTGCTCCACGCTATGAAAGCCCCCTAGTTTTTCGCGGAAACGAACAATACGACTACTCAAGGTAGGGCCAATACCTCGCAAAGCCTGCCATTGCTCTGCACTTGCTTGATTGATATCTATTGGAGTGATAATGGCCAAGGAAGCACGACGGCCTTGCGTTTCAGGTAGACGGAGTTCAGCCGGAGCATCGTCCGCTATTACCACGAATGGAATCAATTGTTCGGCTAGCTCTGGTGGAAGTCCATATACTCGGCGAATATCCTCCGGTGCTCGAAATCGACCGCCCCCCGCCAAATAGCGTTGCCAGGTATTCGCTACCCGAGCTGGAACCCCCATGGCTTCCAATTCACCGGTAGACACTTGGTTCGGATCAAAGCGACGAAGAGTTGGACTGGCAATAATCAGGCTTTCATTATCGGGTAAATCAGTGGATGCTGCAGTCTCTGGGAATAAAAGGAACGGGCTTATGCGATTAAGGTCTGCTGGCTCCAGGGCTCGAAAACGGCGCAGGTCATCCAGCGTTTTCCACCGACCGCCCTTCCTGGTATAACTCAACCATGCCCGAATGGTATTTGCTGGCAATTGAAGCGCCTCCAAAGTGGATCGATCAGCATGATTCGGGTCAAACGCCGATGGCAGATCAGTGTTTGAACTGGAAACACGGCTTTCACTCTCCTTGTCCTCGGTGGATTCCCAAAGCTCGGCAAGCACCTTTAGGTCAGCGAAATCACCTTCACCACTTCCAGCGCGCTGCGGTAGGAACCGAGGCA
>SPJK01042764.1_pt1 | contig 19603 bp, 15 predicted proteins | sample 3741771 | NCBI WGS metagenome assembly SPJK01 (sample SAMN10925997, study PRJNA522277) | cold seep metagenome | isolation source: Elba SIP-enriched marine methane seep metagenome, extraction at timepoint T2 | place: Italy: coast of Elba, Mediterranean Sea
CGGATCGCCCATTCGTGCTCGGCGATCGCGGAAATCGACGCGCGGAAGGCGTCGTCGGCTCGTTGCCGCTCTGCGGCGAGACGTCCGGAGATCGGGATCGTGATCGACAACGAGGACGCGACGATCCATCGATCGGGCACGGAATCGGTGATACGCATCGCGTCGAGATCGAGCTCAGGGTCGTCCCATCGCCCGGCATACTCAGCGCTCGCGGCATGGACACCCGCACGCAAACGCGCGAGTCGCAGATCGGGGTTGTAGTATAACGCGATCCGCTCGGCTTCGTGTAGGGCGATCCCGTCATCAAGGTTGAAAGGTTCGGGGTGGTGAACCGGGTCGAGCGTCTCGATGAACGTACGCAGGGACTCGTCGTGGACTGATCGCGAGGACCAGGACTCGAGGTGGGCGCTCGGGTCGAGCGGGCGCGGCTGGTAGGACTGACACCCTGAGAGGGATGCGACGGCGGCGATGCCCAGCGCAAACGTGGGCAGAGAACGGGGGATGGGCACAGGGGGCTCCGAGGGTCTGTGTGAGGCGAGAACAGATCGGGCGAGCGCCAAATTGGGCGCATGCAACAACGACGAGTAAGACACTCGTCGTGATCAGTTCAACATGACACAGGTTCGCATCGGGTGCAGGTGATCAGGCGGCCGCTGATGCAGCGGGGCCCATCGGTGCGTCGTGGCGCACACAGGGTGGAGCGCGAACTCGGGGATCGATGAGACGATCGGCGCGGTCGCGGGTTGGAGCTCGGGCGAGCGGAGAGGCAGCGCGTTGAGCGTTAGTTCTTGATCGTGGTGATGGTGAGCGCAGCAATCTTCATGCGTGTCGTCGCTGCACATCTGTTGGTGTGTCTCGTCGTGATCATGACGAGCGTGCGCGTGCGTCGGGGTATGAAGGTGCGCTGAATGGCCGTGCGCATGAATGTGCGGCGAATGGGCGTCGCACGACTCGCCCGCGCGTGCAGCAGGGGTGATGCATGAGAGCACCACGAGCAGCAACGGGATGAGGATCTTCGGACGCATCGGTTCGAGTATAACCCCGTGCGGGTTGGGTGTCGAGGCAGAACGGGTTTGTCCCAAGCGTATCGCAGGGGCTGTGTGACATATCGGTCGCGGGGCGCGCATTGTTCGGATGATTCCGAGGAATTCTGTTCCTTCCTCTTATACGACACACGGTATTCAAGTGTTTTGGGACGTGCAGACATCGTGAGGAATCAGGGAATAGGGGGCGTTGGATGCTTCGTAAGAGTCCGTCTTCTCGCAGCGATTGATACGCCAGTTGGGGGGTGTCTCAATACAAAGCACTCCCCCCCAACCAGATGGTTGGGGGGGAGCAAAGGGACAACACGATGTCAGTAGAGGGAAGTTGACGCGATGGGGGTTATGGGCACCCGGCGCCGTAAAGATTCAAGAATACGGAAACATCAAAGAAGTTCCATGCGCCATCCGCGTTAAGGTCCGCGCTCGCGTCCATCGCGTTGAACGCAGAGCGGGCAAGGATGGGCTGCGACAGGGCGCGGTGTTGCTTTCAAAGAGCAAAGCGAAGCGATCGTGATCATCAACGTCGAGGGGGACGCGTGCATCGCGGACTTTACCGGCGACGGGGTGCTCGATTTCTTCGATGTATCCGCGTTCCTCGGTGCGTTCAATGCGGAAGACTCCAGTGCGGACCTGACAAACGATGGGCAGTTCGACTTCTTCGATGTGAGCGTGTTCCTTAACGCGTTTGCAGGTGGATGTCCCTGAGGTCACACATCCCCAAAACCAGAGCAAGGACCTTGGCTTTTGCCGGTCCCTGCATCTGTGTTCGATGTGTCGCACGAAGCAACGAATGGGCCTGGCGGGACTCGAACAGGTGTCGATTGCAACTCAGAAACAACGATCCTGGGAGATGCGGGCGCAGAATGCGGCGCAGATGCGGGTGAACTACGCTCGAAACTTGAAGAACTGTATCGAGTTTCGCGCGGGCTGAGCACTGAGATGCGTAGCAAGCTGTGTCGGCTGTTGAATACCTGTATACTCATCTGCGAAAAGGAAGACCCGTCGCGGAGAGGTGATCCATGAGAAACATGTTGATGAGTGCGGTTGTCGTTACGTCTCTCGGGGCGCTGGTGGGGTGTGGGAGTCAGAGTCGGCTGGAGACGGATGTTGCAACCGATGGGCTTGTGCAGGTGCGGAGTGCGTATCCCACGTTGTTGTATACCCGTCCGGGCGCGCCGGAGCTTGGTACGTACGATCGGTTCATCGTCGGAGATATCCGTTTCATCCTTACCAAAGAGGATCGGGATCAGATACCCGCACAAGACTTGGAGTACATGGCAGGGTATCTGCAGAGCGCGATCGAGCTTGAACTCGGGCGATCGGGGTACAGGGTTGGTGCGGGGAGCGCGAGTGAGGCTTTGCTCATCGAGTTTAAGATCAAAGGACTCGTGTTTGAAGGGACGCAAACACGTTCCGACGGCGGTTCGGGGCGAGGGCGCTCGAACGGGGGATGGCTCGACTCGATGCGTGTGGGATCACTTGTTCTAGAGGGTTCATTCACGAATGCGCGTGCGAACCGAATGGATGCGCTCGTCGTGAGTGAGGTCGAGGCTCGCGGATTTCAGGATGCGCAATGGTGGTCGAACTGGGAGGATGTCGAACGATCGCTCGATCAATGGGCGCAGGGCATCCGCGCGGAGGTTGAGCGGACGAGCTCGGGCATGGCGTTCCCGGATTGATCCCGTTTAATCTGTGACGGATTCGCTCGGGTCCCATCCGCCTCCGAGTGCTTTGTACAGACTCACGAGGTTCTGCGATGCGAGCCCGCGTGCTTCGGAGACTTGGCTCTCCGCGTCGAGGACTCTTCGTTGGGCATCGAGGAGCTCTTGGAACCCGATGATGCCCTCCTTGTAGAGGTTGGTTGCGATGCGGAGGGTCTCACGGGCTGCGGACGCGGCACGCTCGATCGCGTCCACGCGGATTCGTTGTTCGATGAACGCGGTCATCGCGGTCTCTGTTTCTTCAATCGCACGGAGCACGGTGCGTTCGTAGATGAGGATGGATTGTTCAAGTCGGGCATCCTCGACATTGATCTGTGCACGCACGCGTCCGCCGTCGAAGATGTTCCATCGGACGGATGGACCTAACGCGAATGATCTACTCGCGGCGCTGAAGAGGCTCTCCCCATCGAGCGCGGAGACCCCAAAGCTGCCTCCTATGGAGAACGCGGGGTAGAGGTCCGTCTTGGCGATCCCAAGGTTCGCGGTTTGTGCAGCGAGTCGGCGCTCAGCTGCTCTAATGTCCGGGCGTTGGCGCAACCGATCCGCGGGGAACCCGACCCCGATAGTTGTCGGTGGGACGGGGATGGTTTTGGGGGTCCGGAGATCCTGATAGAGCGCTTGCGGGTGCGTTCCGATGAGCAGGGCGATCGTGTTGATCTCCTGGCTCAATCGGATGCGGAGCGTGGGCACTTGGGCTTCGGAGGATGCGAGGAGCTCGGTTGCCTGTGCGACATCGAGCCCGGACGAGAGCCCGTCGCGGAAACGGGATTGCGTGAGATCGAGTGTTGTCCGTTGAGACTCAATGTTCCGTTCGGATGCGGCGAGTTGTGCCTGGAGAGCTCGGACAGCTAGATACGCACGTGCGACATCCGCAAAGAGCGAAACCTGCACATCGCGCATATCTTCCTCGGTTGCTTGATATTCCGCGTCGGTAGACTCTATCTGCGCTGCGATTCGTCCGAACACATCGAGTTCCCAGCTTGCTTCGACGCTCGCGCTCGTTCTGAGTCGGGTCTCGAACCCGGACGACGCGTCGTTTGCGGCGGATGCGCCGCCTCCGAGCGAGATCTGAGGCGATCGAGAGGATCTTGAGATATCTACGCGTGCGCGTGCTTCGCTGACCTTTGAGAGTGCGATCTTGAGATCGCGATTGTCTTGTGCCGCGATCTCGATGAGCTCGGTGAGCATGGGATCGTCAAAAACAGTCCACCATGTCCGGATGTCGGCTTCGGTTCTGGTGAATGCGGGATCGTCGATCTCTCCAAAGTTTTCCGGGACATCGATTGTCTGCGGCGGTCCCTGGTATTCATCGACGACTTTGCACCCTGCGATGGCGTGCACGAGCATGAGAAATGCGAAGCAGAGTGCGATCTTCGGGTATGATGGATACCGCGAGGCAAGTTCTTGCTTAGAGGGAAGAGGGGTGTTCACGATGAATCTCCAGAAAGGGCTTCACGGATCATGAACCGATCGATATTGCATACCGGGCTCGGCTCAATCGTAGCCGTTTGTTCGTTGGCCTGTTTCTCGCTCAGCGGTTGCGGTGAGAATGAGTACCAAGCGCCGCCGCCACCGGCGGTGACGGTCGCGAACCCGAACCAGCGGGATGTGGTCGAGTACCGGGTGCTCACGGGCACATCGGAGGCATTCAGCGCCGTCGAGGTTCGAGCGCGGGTGCAGGGGATTCTCATGCAGAAGTCCTACACGCCCGGCGATATGGTCAACGAGGGTGATGTGCTGTTCGTGATTGATGACGAGCCGTTCATTGCGTATCGAGACGCGGCGCAGGCGACGGTCGCGAGCGCGGAAGCGAACATGAAGCTCGCAGAGACCAGCGCGGAGCGGAACGAGCGATCGGCGCAGGACGGCGGCGTGAGCGAACTGGTCGCGCTTGAAGAGCGGGCAAAGGCGGACGCGGCAAGGGCGGACTATGAGATCGCGTTGCGAGAGCTCGCGATCCGTCAGTTGGATGTGGACTATGCAACGGTGCGATCGCCCATCCGCGGACGCGTTGCCAAGAGACCGATGGTGATCGGGGAGCTCGTGGGGCAATCCGCTGATTCGAGTCTCCTGACAACGGTGTACGACGATTCCAAGATTTATGTGAACTTCACGGTGCCCGATCGGTTGTATTTGAGCGCGATCCGGGAACAGGGCGGCGAGCAGGAACCGCCTCGGGTACAGATCAGAACAGAAGCCGACGACGGGTTCCCGTTCGAGGGTGTGATCGATTACATCGATCCATCTGTGGACTCCACCACGGGCACGATCGGCGTGCGTGCGGTTGTCGAGAACCCCGATCGGTTGTTGTTGCCCGGGTTGTTCGTGCAGATTCGTGTCGAGATCGGAACGGTTGAGGGGGCGCTGCTTGTCCCGCGTACCGCGATCTCACGCGATCAGGTCGGCGCGTTCGTGTATGTCGTGAACGACGAGGGCATCGTTGAGCGTCGTGATGTGGAACTGGGCGCGAGCGAGGTGGACGAGCAGGTCGTTCTGTCAGGGATCGGCGCTGATGATCGCGTGATCGTTGTGGGCATCCTCCGGGCTCGCCCCGGTGCGCCGGTGTCCGCGATGGAGATTGGTTCCTCAACACCGAGCGGTACCTGATCCGGGCGATTGTGTCTGGGTGAGTTGGAGCGACGCATGCTTTCAAAGTTCTTTATCTATCGTCCGATCTTTGCGACGGTGCTCTCGTTGGTGATCATCGTCGCGGGTGTGACGGCGTACTTTGGGCTTCCGGTTGCGGAGTACCCGAACCTTGCGCCGCCGACGATTCAGGTGACGGCGACGTACCCGGACGCGGACTCGGAGACGATTGCGCAGACTGTCGCGTCGCCGATCGAGCAGGAGGTGAACGGGATCGAGGGGATGCTGTATATGAGCAGCACGAGCTCGAGCGATGGGCGTTATGCGCTGAATGTCACCTTTGAGACGGGGACGGACCTGGACATCGCGACGGTGCAGGTGCAGAACCGGATCGCGATCGCGGAGGCGGGGTTGCCTGAGCCGGTGCGTCGATTGGGGATCAGCACGAAGAAGCGGATGCCCGACTTTGCGCAGATGATCAGCATCACTTCACCCGATGGGCGTTATGACGACATTTTTCTGAGTAACTTTGCGACCCTGCAGCTGCGTGATCAGCTCAAGCGAGTCCCCGGGATCGGTGATGTGACGGTCTTTGGTGCTGCGGAGTACGCGATGCGGATCTGGATTGATCCGGACAAGCTCGCGGTGCGCGATCTCACAACGGTGGATGTGCTCAACGCGATTCGCGAGCAGAACGTGCAGGTCGCGGCGGGTGTGATCGGTCAGCCGCCCGCGCCGACGAGCACGCCGTTCCAGTATTCCGTGACGACGCGTGGGCAGCTGCAGACCCCTGAGGAGTTTGAGCGGATCATCGTGCGCGCGGGCGAGGGCGGGCGGACGATCCGTGTTGGTGATGTCGCGCGGGTCGAGCTCGGGGCGCAGAACTACTCGATGGATTCGCGGGTGAACGGGGACGCGTCTTCCGTGCTCGCGGTATTCCAGTTACCCGGCGCGAATCTCATCGACATCTCCGACGGGGTGCGTGAGATGCTCGCGGAGCTCGAGGAGGGTTTCCCCGAGGGGATCGAGGTGGATGTGACATTCGACGCGGCGGTCGCGGTCCGTGCGTCGATCCGTGAGATCGTGGTGACCCTGTTCATCGCGTCTGGGCTGGTGGTGCTCACGGTGCTCGTGTTCTTGCAAGACCTGCGCTCGACGATCATCCCGGCGGTGACGATCCCGGTCTCGCTCGTGGGGACGTTCCTTGTGATGAACCTGCTTGGGTTTTCGCTCAATACGCTGACTTTGTTCGGGTTGGTTCTCGCGATTGGGATCGTCGTGGACGATGCGATCGTGGTGGTTGAGAATGTGGCGCGGAACCTGGAAGAGCCCGGCGTGAGCCCGAAGGAGGCTGCGGAACGGGCGATGCGTGAGGTTTCTGGGCCGGTGATCGCGACGACGCTTGTGCTGCTCGCGGTGTTCGTGCCCACATCGTTCATGGGTGGGATCACGGGGGTGATGTACCAGCAGTTCGGTCTCACGATCGCGGCGGCGACGGTCTTCAGTTCCATCAACGCGCTCACCCTGAGCCCGGCGCTGTGCGGGGTGCTCATGCGGGCATCCACCAAACGCAAGAACCCGTTGTTCCGGTTCTTCGATGCGACGATCAACGCGGGCACGCGGACATACACGGGGATCGTGAACCACGCGGTCCGTAAGAGTGCGATCACGATGGTGATCTTCCTCGTGGTCGCGGTGGGCGGATCGTGGTTGTTCACGCGTCTGCCGACGGGGTTTGTGCCTCAGGAGGACAAGGGACTGCTCATGGCGATGGTGCAGCTGCCTGATGCGTCATCGCGCGATCGCACGCGTGAGGTCACCGAGCGGATCGATGAGATCCTCGCGACGACGGACGGGGTTTCGTCGTACATTCAGATCGGCGGGTACTCGTTGATCGACAACGTGTCGAACCCGAATGTCGCGTCCTACATCATCACCCTGGACGATTGGAGCGAGCGGGGCACGCCCGAGTTTTCGCAGGCGGGGATCGCCCAGACGATCAACATGAAGCTCTACAGCATCCAGGAGGGGTTCGCGTTCGCGTTCGAGACCCCGCCGATCCCTGGTGTGGGGACTTCTGTTGGTTTTGATATGCAGGTGCAGGATCGGGGTGGTCTCGGGTCGGGTGCGCTGCAGAGCGCGACGCAGCAGCTCGTGAGCACTGCGAGCGGGCAGAGCGGGGTCGTGGGGCTCAACAGCGGGTTCCGGGCGACGGTGCCCCAGTTGTTCATCGACATCGATCGCGAGAAGGTCAAGCAGCTCGGGTTGTCGTTGAGCTCGGTCTTCGACACGATCCAGACGAACCTGGGCGGTTCGTACGCGAATGATTTCAACGCGTTCAACTCGACATTCCAAGTGCAGGTCCAGGCGGACGCGCGGTTCCGCGCTGAGCCCGAGGACATCCTGACCTTGCGGGTGCCCGATGGGAACGGGTCGTCGATCCCGATTGCGGCGGTCGCGACGATCGAGCAGCGGTTCGGTCCGTCCTCTGTGACAAGGTACAACCAGTACTCCGCAGCGGCGGTGCGCGGGCAGGCAGCGCCCGGGTTCTCGTCGGGGCAGGCGCTCGATCTGATGGAGCAGACGGCGGGGCAGGTCCTGCCCGCGTCGATGGGATTCGAGTGGACCGGTCTGGCGTATCAGGAGAAGCAGACGGGGAGCCAGGTCGGGATCGCGTTCGGGCTGGCGATCCTGCTCGTGTTCTTTGTGCTCGCGGCGCAGTACGAATCCTGGACCCTGCCCGCGGCGGTGCTGCTCGCGGTGCCGCTTGGGTTTATCGGGGTCGCGGGCGGGGTTCTCTTGCGAGGGTTTGACAGCAACGTCTACACCCAGATCGGGATCGTGCTGCTCATCGCGTTGATCAGTAAGAACGCGATCCTGATCATCGAGTTCGCTCGCGCCAAGCACGACGAGGGGATGAGCGTGACGGACGCGGCGATCGAGTCGGCGCGGCTGCGGTTCCGTCCGATCCTGATGACAGCGTTCTCGTTCGTCCTCGGGACAGCGCCTCTTGTCGTGGCGACGGGCGCGGGTGCGGGTGCACGCACGGCGCTTGGGACAGCGGTCTTCGCGGGTCTGATCGTTGCAACGATCTTCGGGGTGTTCATGACTCCGATGCTCTACCGGGTGGTGCAGGGCGGCGCAGAGCGTGCGCGGGGTTCGGGATGATCTCGATCGAGCGGTTCCGGTTCGCGTATCTGTTGATCTCGTTGGCGCTCGTGGTGTTTGTGCGTCCGTTCATCGACTCGCACGCGCTGGGCGGGTTCTTCGTAGACGCGATGCTCGCGTTGACCCTGATCGCGGGGGCGCTCTCCGTGATCGATACGAAGCGGGCGCTCGTTTTAGTTGGTACGTTGGGCGTGATCGCGATCGGGACGCAGGTGTGGTGGTCAGTGCGTGGGTCGCTCGGGATGCTCGTGGTGTATTTAGTGTGCACGATGCTCGTGTATGTGTGCGTGTCGTGGTTCATGGTGCGGGCGTTGTTTGCGCGTCAGGGTGCGGTGACGCGTGACACGCTCTGCCAGGCATTTTCGGTGTATCTGTTGTTCGGGTTGATCTGGGCAATCGGGTACGCGTTGCTTGAGATGCACACGCCGGGGTCGTTCAGCATTGCGACGACGGGGTTGGAGCGAGCGGACCGTTTCGATCGGTTCCTGGGGTTCAGTCTGACGACGTTGACGACGCTCGGGTATGGGAACATCGCGCCGACCAATCCGCGTGCGGATGCGCTCGCGACGGCGCAGGCCACGATCGGGCAGGTGTACATCGCGGTGGTGATCGCGAGATTGGTCGCGATCTGGATCACGCAGGATACATCTGATTAGAACGACGAGAGCGAGCGAGGCGCGCTTGTGGTGACGTTCGTGCATGGGTGGAATAACAACGCGGACCCAACGCAGAAGGTCGGGGACCTGCCCCGGTTCCGCGAGGAGCTCGCCCGGATCGCGACGGAGCTGTCGCCTCATCGATCGGATCCGGAGCAGAGGCGGAAGAGTGAGCAAGCGAGAACTGATGCGTGGTCCTGCGAAGTACAGGAACAGCCACGAGGCGCAGGCCGCGATCGATCTACTCGTCGAGCAGGCTTCGGAACGCTACGCGCGCGTGAGGGAGGCCGAACCATGGAGTTCGTGCTCCATACAAAGCGCATGCACGCCTGCGACTGCGACACTTTGGCCGCTGAAACACCCAAGAACCCCCAAGCTGTCACTGGCGCGAGTGGACGCTATCCGGTTCCCTCCAATAGGAAAGGACAGTAATCATGCCCTCCATCTCACGAGACAAGAACGGCACCAAGCGCATCCTCTTCGTCGATGCCGGCGCAATATGCGGCGCAGCAACCGTCGGCAACAAGCAGCGAAGAAGCGTGTGGATCCCCAAAAACAGCGCAAGGACCTGGGCTTTCGCCGGTCCTCGCATCTGATCTCACTCTGATCTCACCTTGTTGCTCGAAGCAACGAATGGGCCTGGCGGGACTCGAACCCGCAAGGGTTTCCCCGGCGGATTTTAAGTCCGCTGCGTATGCCAATTCCGCCACAGGCCCTGCGACTCCAGTATAGCGACCAAACATCGTCGCACAAAAAATCGAAATACATCGCATCCAGCACACTGCGACACGCGATTTCGGTTCAAGATACCACAGCCCGTTTCAATGTCTACATATTTCATCATCCGGAGTGCATCCCGATGCATTCTTCATGACCACCCGCGTCCGTATACCCCCGAGGCGCGGGTGGTCTCTATCTTTGGAGTACGGATGGTTTGCAATCAGGCGCACGCGTTGCATGTGCCGTAGAGCGTGATCTCGTGCCGATTGAGGACGAACCCATCGGGCGTCATATGCGACAGGTTCCCGGGGCACGCGTTGACGTCGAACGCCTTGCCGCACGATTCGCAGACGAAGTGGTGATGATGGTTCTTCCCCGCAAGCTCGTACCGATCGGGCTCGCCTGGGAGCTCAACAGGGACGATCTCCCCGAGTTCCTCCAGTGCCCGGATGGTGCGGTAAACCGTCGCGATGGAGATGGAGGGAACCTGCTCGGACGCGAGCGCATGGATCTCGTTGGTCGAGAGTGGGTCGCCGTCGTGGGTGAAGAGCGCCCTGATCGCATCGCGTTGTGGTGTCTGCCGTTCCATGGGAGATGATAGAGGTTTCTTTGCCTGATTTGAATCCAGAAGGATGACGGGAATTTGCAATCTGTCCCGAGCTCGTCAACAATGAGTGTGTCCGAATCGTCGTTTCCGCAAAGAGAAAGAACTTTCCGAAGGAGAGATCGAGCATGACCCAGGACTACTCGCACGCCAACGCCGTCGCCGAATCCATCAAGTGGCAATCAAGCAGCGAGGGCGATTCATCTCGATCCCAACGCATCGATGAGATCTACGCGATCGACGTCTTCGACATGCGCAAGATGCGCGAACGCCTCCCAAAGCACATCTACCGCAACATCTCCCGCAACATCGACCACCGCAAGCGCCTCACCATGGACGACGCGGAGATCATCGCAACCGCGATGAAGGACTGGGCGATCGAGCGCGGCGCAACGCACTACACCCACTGGTTCCAGCCCATGACCGGGCTCACGGCTGAAAAGCACGACGCCCTCGTCACCCCCGACGGGCAGGGCTCCGTCGTCTACCGACTCTCCGGGGCCTCACTCGTCCAGGGCGAACCCGACGCGTCGAGCTTCCCATCGGGCGGGCTCCGCGCCACGTTCGAAGCACGCGGGTACACCGCGTGGGATCCATCCTCCCCCGCATTCATCATCCGAGGCACCAACTACGCAACGCTCTGCATCCCGACCGCGTGCGTCTCGTGGAACGGCGAAGCGCTCGATAAAAAGACCCCATTGCTCCGATCCATCGAAGCACTCGACAAGCAGGCACGACGCATCCTCAAGATCTTCGGCACAGACGAAGGGGTCGAGGTCGTGGGCTCAACCCTCGGGTCCGAGCAGGAGTACTTCCTCGTCGATCGCAACCTCTACTACGCACGCCCTGACCTGGTCTCGTGCGGACGCACACTCTTCGGCAACACCCCTCCCAAGCACCAGCAACTCGACGACCACTACTTCGGTGCGATCCCCCCGCGCGTCAACGCGTTCATGGCCGCCCTCGAACGCGAGCTCTTCAAGCTCGGCGTCCCCGTCCAGACCCGACACAACGAGGTCGCGCCCGGGCAGTACGAGATCGCGCCACTCTTCGAGTCCACCAACATCGCGTGTGACCATCAGGCCATCCTCATGGACACCCTCAAACGCGTCGCGGGTCGATACGGGTTCGTTGCGATCATGCATGAGAAACCCTTCGCCGGGATGAACGGGTCGGGCAAGCACAACAACTGGTCCATGTCCACCGACACGGGTGTCAACCTCCTCGATCCGCAGAACGAGACCCACACCAACACCCAGTTCATGACCTTCCTGTGCGGCGTCATCCGCGCGGTGCACCTGCACGGGGACCTGATCCGTGCCGCGATCGCATCCGCGAGTAACGATCACCGATTGGGCGCCAACGAAGCACCACCCGCGATCATCTCGATCTTCTTGGGTGACATGCTCACCGACCTGATCGAGCAGATCGAGAAGGGGGATACCAAGCGCACCATCAAGGGCGGCGAACTCACCCTCGGCGCACGCACGCTCCCCGCGCTCCAGCGCGACTCGGGAGATCGAAACCGGACAAGCCCGTTCGCGTTTACCGGGAACAAGTTCGAGCTCCGCGCCGTCGGGTCCACCGCGTCCGTCGCGTGGCCCAACACCATCATCAACACCATCGTCTCCGAGAGTCTCGATTACATCGCGACGGAGATTGAGTCCAAGCTCGGGAAGAACCCAACCGACGCAAAGCGCGACCAGGTCGTCCTCAACGTCCTCAAGTCTGTCGTCAAGGATCACAAAGCGATCATCTTCAACGGCGACAACTACACCCAGGAATGGGCAGACGAAGCCGAATCACGCGGGTTGCCCAACCTTCGCTCGACTGCGGAAGCAATCCCCGCACTTGAGAAGAGCGCTGCCAAGAAGATGTTCCGCAAGTACAAGGTCCTCTCCGCGTCCGAGCTCGAGTCGCGCGTCGAGATCTTCGCGGAGAAGTACATCACCGAGATCGGGATCGAAGCGCGTCAGATGATCGCGATGTCCCGCACCATGATTCTCCCCGCCGCCCTCAAGCACCAGAAGAACCTCGCGGACGCGATCGTCTCCTCGGAGAACGCGGGCGCGGAATGCTCGGGGCTGCGTACCGCCTTTGATGAGTACATCGACCTGGTTCAGACGTTCTCGGATCAGATCAACGAGCTCGAGTCCACCCTCGATATCCCGGACGTGAACACCCTCAAGCAATGCACCCACTGCCGTGAGGTGGTCTTCGCCGCGATGAATAACCTCCGCGACTCGGGCGACGCACTCGAACGTCACGTCGAGCGTGACCTGTGGCCGATGCCATCGTACGAGGAACTGCTTTCGCTTCGCTAAGTCGTTGGAAAACATCTATTTCACGCAATGCCGGGCATGTCCCGGTATTTTTGTTGTATTTCAAGTCTCTATGCCACAGCGATGTGGAAACTCATCCAGATATCCTAAATACCCAGAATTGGGGGGTGTAGTTCAACCGAAATCCCACCTGAGCAAATCGGTGCACCTGTTGTGCCCGTGGTCTCAGGGATAAGCACATGAGCAACACCAAACTCAACAAGATCAAGCTGGGCATCTCGACGAAGCTGCTCGCCGTGACCCTGGTCGTCCTGATCACGGTCGTCGCCGTCAACTACGTCGTCTTCATGGGCGGGTATCGCACTTCGATGCTCGCGTCGTATGAGCAACGCGCGTCCTCCTTCACCGCCGTCGCGGACGAAGCAAAGAGCGACGCCGCCAAGAAGTTCATGAACGGGACAGTCAACGTCGACAAGCTCCTCGCGGAAGCGCTCGAAGAGATCGACAACGGCGCATCCTACGCAGACACAGAGTTCTTCAACGCGATCCCTGTCATCGTGGGTTGGCACGACGCGGCCAAGGCTGCGGATAAAGAAAACCTCGATTTCCACATCGTCGCGCACGAGACCCGCAACCCCGATAACGCACCCCAGAAGGGGTCCTTCGAGGACGAACTGCTCACAGAGCTCACCAAGTCCTATAAGACCGAAGGCGAGACAACCATCACACGCGTGAACGAGGAGACCAATACGCTCCACTTCATGCGCGCCATTGCGCTCGACGAGTCATGCATGTCATGCCACGGCGACCCCGCCAAATACGACACGCGCGACGAGAACGGCAACTACGACGGGCTCGACGCGCTCGGGTTCCGCATGGAGAACTGGCCTGTTGGATATATGCACGGCGCCTATGAGATTCAGGTTCCTCTTGACACACTCGACGCCAAGGTTGCTGGGTTCTTCGGCAAAGGCATGATGTTTACCGTACCCCTCATCGTCGCCGCGGGCGGGATCTTCATCGTCCTCACCCGTCGTCTCATCGGCAAGCCCATGGACGAAGTCGTCACTATCATGCAGGCCGCGGGCGAGGGTGACTTCACGGGTCGTCTTAACCTCAAGAGCACCGACGAGATGGGCACCCTTGCAACCTGGTTCAACACCCTGCTCGACAACCTGACGAGTATGCTCGATGACGTCCGAAGCGCCTCGCAATCCGTCGCGAGCGCATCTGGTGAGATCGCCGCTTCAGCAGAGGAAATGGCTGCGGGTCTTCAGGAGCAGGAACAGCAGACCCAGCAGGTCGCCGCCGCGGTCGAAGAACTCTCCCAATCCGTCGGCGAAGTCGCTGCGAAGTCCTCCGAAGCAACCACCGCATCGGAGAACAGCCAGCACCTCGCAGAAGAAGGCGGCAACGTCGTCCGCCAGACCGTGGACGAGATGCAAGGCATTGCAACCGAAGTCAACGCGTCTGCACAGACTGTCAACTCGCTCGGCGAGCAGAGCCAGAAGATCGGTGAGATCATCGCCGTCATCAACGACATCGCGGACCAGACCAACCTCCTCGCACTCAATGCTGCGATCGAAGCAGCACGTGCTGGAGAGCACGGTCGCGGGTTCGCCGTCGTCGCGGACGAAGTCCGTAAGCTCGCGGAGCGCACCACCCAGGCAACGGAAGAAGTCTCCGACAGCATCCGAGGCATCCAGGGCGAAACAAGCTCCGCGGTGCAGCAGATCGAGTCGAGCTCCGACCGCGTGGGGCGTGGAGTCGATCTCGCAGGCCGAGCGGGCAGCTCGCTTGAGACCATCGTCGATGGATCCAAAAGCGTTCAGCGCATGGTTCAGGATATCGCCGCCGCGGCCAACCAGCAGGCAACCGCGTCCGACGAGATCGCGCGTGCGATCGAAAATATCTCCGGCGTGACCCGTCAGTCCAGCGAAGGCGCAGGACAGGCATCCGAAGCCGCGGCAGATCTCGCGCACCAGTCAGAGCAGCTCATGGCGCTTGTTGGGAAGTTTAAGACTTCCTGATTCGTCTCAATATCCCTGAGATACTTGACCCGCGGACTAACACTCCGCGGGTCTTTTTACGCGCCGACATCTCCCGTCGTCCATACTCCATCGATGCACCGATGCATGGACCCCGTCGGGTTCGCGTCCCGCAACTCAACAGGCAACGATCCTTGCTCGACCCGATCGTAACAACGTAATGCGCAGAATCGATGGATCGACGTGGGGACCCCAACAGCCGTAAACCCCGGGTGCCCCGTCGCGGGGAACGGGCCGCCGTGCACCGTCGCGGGACTTACGTGCACCCCTGTCGGAACCGCGTTATGGATCAGACGCCCAACCCGAGTACGCAACACCCGTTCGAGTCGCCCGAGCGATCCCGCGTCTGCATCCTCGTGGTGCACCGTCCCCGTGAGTTGCCCATCGAGCGTCTGCGCAATGCGTTCGAACTGTTCGGCGTCATCGCACACCACAACCATCGCCGCGACCCCGAACATTTCCGTCTGCAGCTCATCCGTGTCTGAGAGGAAACGCTTCGCGTCCACACGCAGGATCGTGTGCTCGTACTTCGCGCCGGGATCATCGACAATGTTCCCCCCGATGATGCACCTCGCGCCGTGTTCGATGTTGTGCGCGATCGCATCCTGCAGCCCATCGCGTCCGTCATGACTCAACATGGTTTGTGGGGCTGCTGAAGTCAGATACGCACACACCGAATCAATAAACCGCTCCGCGTCATCTCCGGATCGGACCACAATCAACCCCGGACAGGTGCACTGCTGCCCGCTTCCCGCGAGCATGGACTCCGCAATCTGTTCCGCGATCGCGTCACCGCGTGTCTGCATCGCACCCGGGAGCACAAAGACCGGGTTGATCGACGAGAGTTCCAGGTACACCGGGGTCCCCGTCTCGTCCGCAGCCTGTTTCATCGCTAGACCCGCACCCTGCGACCCCGTGAACCCGAGCGCATTCACGTTTACATCGCGGATCAGATCGAGCCCGTCCTCGTTGGAACAGTGATAGAAGAACTGGAACGCCCCGGACGGGAGTCCTGTTTCAACCGCAGCGTCATGCGCACATTGCGCGAGTAATCGAGATGTGCCCGGGTGCAACGGGTGCGCCTTGGCGATCACCGGGTTGCGTGACGCGATCGCCGCGGCGAAATCCCCGCCCGCAGCACCGTTGTACGCGAGTGGGAAGTTATTGGGTCCAATTATCAACACCCCACCCCCCAAGGGCTCGTACATCGAACGCAAGTTGTGCTGCGTATCGATCCGCGCGGACATCCAATCGCGCGATCGCACACACGCGCCGGCCTGTCGGAGCTGATCGATCGTTCGATCCATTTCCGTCTCGACCAATCTCGGCGAACGCGCGAGACCGGTTTCCGCGTGGGCCATGTCCGCGATCACGTCTCGCCGAGCATCGATCAAGTCCGCATGCTTCTCAAGGAACAACGCGATCGTCTCAGGATCGATTCGGTTGAGCATTGCCGCAGCCTCCGCTGCGTGCTCCGCGATGTGTTTGAGTGTTCTCAAACGGCTTACAGGGTACACATCTCCGATCGCATCTCCCGTTGCGGGATTCTTCGGGGAGAACGTCGATTCATGATCCGGATCATCGATCCAGGACCCATTCACGAGGATGTGCTGGGTGGTGTTCATGGTTCACTATAGAAAAGGTATACAACGGACGTCGTTATCTGGACCTGGGTTCTGGTTGTGCGGATCAGGGTGTGGGAACTCTCCGAGATTACCTCGCTTCACACCCGAAGAGTTTGGACATCATGTGTGCACGATTGAACCCGGAGGACTCACGATGCCCCGTACACACTGCTCTATCAACTCGCTCCTTCTCGCGATTGCCCTTAGCGCCGGCGTTGCCTCGCCGCTTGCACTCGCGGATGAATCCGCGCAGGAAGAAGCAAATGCAGCGGCTCAAACGAGCGAAGAACAATCCTCCCAACAATCCCGATCGAACAATGATCGCAAGGATGCGGACTATGTCGCCGTCCGAGTGAGTCTCCCGAACGGTAAATCCTTCACCCGCCTCGAACCCAAGCGTTCCATGAGCGCTCGATACAACCCGAGCGCAAACGCATCCGCAGGCACCACACGACGCGCATCGAGTGGCGTCCGCGTGAGTGTCCCAACGCGTTCAGTCTCTGGTGGTTCCAACGCGTCCTCCGTCAAGATCGGAGGCAGCAGCGGCGGCGGTGGCGGCGGGTCATCCAGCTCGTCCGGTGGCGGCGGTGGTGGTGGTGGTGGAAGCTCCGCGATCGTCTCCAAGGGATATGACGAAGGAGATGGTCTCGATACCGGGTCACGTTCAGGCGTGTTTTCCTTCGGGAACCCCAACGGGTCACAGGGCGCACCCGAGCAGTCCAACCCGAATGCTTCTTCGCAATCCAATAACTCCCGCCCCCCAGTCCCAACAGTCGGCTCACCCCGGTTTGATCGCGACGGGAACGCAACGGGCGGGCAACGCGTTGAGTTTCACGAAGCGGGGATGAGCGCCGCGGTGATCGGAAACCGCATCTATCTCAACAAAGTTGAGCTCGTCTCCTCGGATCAGCCCTTCGAGATTATCACCGGAACCCGCCTCGGGCACGACTCCGCGATCATGGAGTCCGGACGACTCTCCGGCGATGGAGTCAACCCCCTTAGCTCATTCAACACGGGCAACAGCTCAATCAAGCTCGAGTTCGAGTCCGACACCACTGTCACCCTCATGCTCTACACCCAATCGAGCGACGAGTTCAACCCGGAACGCGACATGCGCTCATGGACCGTGCGAGTTCGCTAAATGCTCGAACCCGCAACATCGTTCAGCCGATGATCTGAACATGGATTCGCTCGCACAACTCAAAGAACGACTCAAACCCGCGCCAATGGAAGCGCGGGTTGTTGTAATTAAGGAGTCTGACCCCGAGTGGTCCGCCCTCGCGGACTGGTGCGATCCCGCCGACACCCACGACATCCAGTCCCTCGCTTACACACCCGATCAGGACGCAATGCGAGTCTCAAGAGGGCTCCTCCGGTTTGGTACCCACGTCCTCACCGAACAACACCGAGACGAGGTCCGACTTGTCAGAGACCAGCACGATCGCCCAATGATCCACGGCGTTGATCGCACCACGCTTGATCTCAACGTCTCCCGCAGACGCGGATGCGTTGCGATGGTGATATCCCAAGGCGGACTCTGCGGGATCGATATCGAGACTATCGCCGACCCCACGGAAGTCCGTGCCCAAGGCGATGCGCTCAGTTCCTTCAACATAAATGTATCTTCATCTCACAACGATGCGGACGCGATATGGCGCTGGTGCGGGTACGAAGCAGTGCTCAAAGCGGACGGGCGCGGGCTCAGGGTCTCCCCTGAACAGGTACAGCCGCCTGAGGCCGTTGATTCCAGTGTCGAAGGCGTCTGGGTGTTGGATGAGAAAACCTGGCACATTCGCACGATCCAGACCCCCCCGGGGTTCGTAGGAGTGGTGTGCTGCGCGGAAGGTCTGCGCCCGTCGCAGGTCCCATGCGCTGCTCATGATGTGTGTAATCGGTAAACGCGCAGACTCTGCGCACTTCGAGAATATGGGCAACCCTACAGTGTTCGCTTGGGCTCCCGAAAGCGGGGTACTCGTTTGGCCGATAGATCTGTTGTCTGCTGGTCAGTTCCCGCACAGGCTGAGTCTGTTTGTGCCCGAGTGACCGGCTTCTGGAGAGGGAAAAGAACGAGTCGGCGGATGACATTGACCCAATCACAACCCAGCTCGAAGAGCGTGCTCGAGTCGATACGATCGATGCTGGTCCTCTATGGGTCAGTCCGATCGACCCCGCTCGCCCGCCGCGTGGGTCGGAGTTTGCTCGATCTCCCCTTGCCGCGTGGTACGATCCTCTCGAATCATCTCGAAAATGCCCAGCATTGCGCCACTCGGTTCGGGCTCGATCACCTGAGCTTACGCGTCATCGTGGACACCGAGAGCACCGCGCCCACAAACATCCCGCAATCGCATGTCGAAGGCGTCACCTGCCAGATTGAGCAGGACGCGTCGCCCATCCGAGGCGTCGCCGGCGTCCTGAGCGACGCAACCCAAGGGATGGACGAGAACGATTACATCATCGTGACATCGGGCGCCCAGGTGTACCTTGAACGTCTTGATGATCTCGTGCACGCGATGGCCAAGCAGCGCGCGGATGTCTCGCTCGTCTCCTCACGCGATGCGTCACCCGTCGGGGTCTGGCTCATCCGCGTCGGGGTCCTGCGCTCGATTAAGCCCGTCGGGTACGTCGACATGAAAGAACAAGCGCTCAAGTCCTGGCGGCATGATCACGCCGTCCGCGTCGTCGAGCGACCAAGGGCATACGTCCATCCCGCACGTTCCATCAACGAGTACCTCGACGCGATGCGTGCACATGTCTCCGGCTACGGCGCGGGATCAACGATCGATGAGGACCCTTTCCGCGAGGATTGGGAGAGCTCGTTTAGTGTGGCCGAACCCGACGCGCGCATTGGTGAGGGCGCGATCCTCCACGACGCCGTCGCGTTGAACGGATCTGAGGTCGGACGAGGTGCCGTTGTCGTGCGTTCCGTCCTCTGCCCTGGCGCCAAGATCATGCCAGGCGCCCGCGTCACGGACCAGGTCGTCACGGGTGTGATCAAGAAGGGGCGCGCGTCATGAGTCTTCTTGAATCACGATACGGGTGGAGCACCAAGCACTATGTGTTCGTCATCGCGTTGCTTGCTGCAGCGATTTACGCGGGTCTCGATCAATGGCGCGACATCTTCATGATCGCGTCCCGCGACGAAGAAGCGAG
>SPJK01051793.1_pt1 | contig 19540 bp, 16 predicted proteins | sample 3741771 | NCBI WGS metagenome assembly SPJK01 (sample SAMN10925997, study PRJNA522277) | cold seep metagenome | isolation source: Elba SIP-enriched marine methane seep metagenome, extraction at timepoint T2 | place: Italy: coast of Elba, Mediterranean Sea
CATCGGGGTCGATGTCGCCAAACATAAATTAGATATAGCGATTGATGAAAAAGAAGTCTTAAGCATTGATAACCAAGAAGAATCTTTCAAGAAATTTATGAAGAAAATACCGGATATCACCTCTGTTTGTTTTGTGATGGAAGCAACCGGAGGATACGAAAAGAAATTAGTAAATTTTTTACAATCGAAAGCACCATCAAGGGGGGCAGCCAACATGATTTGCTATAGCTGCAATTTAGTATGAACAAAATCAGGTGAATCCGTTGATAAATGGCAGCGTGGTGGGTACCCTTTTTTTCAACTTTTGAAAATTAATTGCCAACAAGCCTGCAAAAGTCAAAGCGGGTAGGGGAAAATGATATTCGGTGGTAGGTCGGACTTCAGTCCGACTTTTTGTTATTGTAGCGTCAATTTTTTACCCTTACCTGGGTTAATTTATTGTCTCAACGCGATTCATATTCCGCGTCAAATACATTAATACCGCCAAGATCACCAATAATAAAATGGTGCCGCCCAGTAAAGCATGGTCTTCCAGCCTTAATAAGATAAACAGCATTAGATAAAGCCCGGATAATGACAGTGTAATCAGGGTGGTGCGGCTGATGCTGCGAATGGCTGAGTAGGCGTAACAGCCGATCATGGCGATAATCAGCAGGGCGGCGGCCAGGTAGGCGATTGCGAATCCGGCATGTTCGGCCATAGACAGCAGGGTTAAATAAAACATCGCCAAGGCCAGGCCGATGATGCCGTATTGAACGATGTGTAAGCGCTTGCCGATGCTGACTTCAAACACCAGAAAGGTGATATAAGTGAGCAAGATAAACAGGCTGGCGTATTTAATGGCGCGGGTGACTTTGGCGTATAAGGAGACCGATTCAAAGATATTCACCCCGGCGCGAAATTTTGCGATGGCGTAATCTTCATTTTCCAGCGTCCACAGCTGCGGGTAGTTTCGCGCTAAATGCGGAATTGACCAGTGGGCGCTAAAGCCGTCGGCGTCAATTTGATGTTGCTTGGGCAGCACATCGCCTTGAAAACTGGGATGCGGCCAGTCGGATTGCAATTGCGCCTGAGTGGTTTTGGCGACCGGGCTGAAATAAAATCCTTTGCTGCCGTTGATCTGTAGTTGAAATGAAAAAGGGTAGCGTTGTTGCTCATTGGACAGGTTTAAGGGCGCATGGAAGCCGTTCGGCAACATTTTCATGATGCGCGCGCCGGGTTCAAAACCGATTTTACCGGCTTCAGCTTGATCCGTTCCCCATTGTAATGCGGAAACCTGATTAATGGCCTGAGTATCGGAGAGTCCCACCGCCAGCCAGGCTTTATCCCAGTGTATGGTTTCGATATGGTTGGAAAGCTGCTGAAGCTTAGGGCGGGTGAATGCGCCTGTCAGCGTTAAATCGGCGCTGTAGACTTGAGACTGGTATAAACCGCGTTGGCGTGTTTGACCGTTAATTTGGCCGTTCAGGTTAAGGGCGTCGGGCAACACAACGGCGGTTTTTTGGTTTAAGGAGCTGTGTTGAACCGTCTGTTGGCTGCCGTCATCAGCGGTGACGACTTTGGTGGTAATGATGGTTTCGGTGTAGGGGATCAACAACAACGGCCCTTGTAGCGTTTGTTGCCGTCCCCAGGTGGCGGCGATGTCGTCCAACACCTGATGATATGAGCGGCTTCTTTCGCGCACCACATCGGTAACTTCTTGCAGCGGAATATTGAGCAATAAGGTCAACGCGGCGATAACGATAAAGCGAAAGGCCAGTTTGTTTTTTGCGCTTTGAAAATAGCGGTTCAGTTCACCGAGCGTATCCGTCTGGCCGTCGCCGTCCGGCGCTTTCAACAGGCCGATTTTACGCGCCATGTAGATGATAAAAAAGATAAAACCGGCTAGCGCCGAGATTAAAAATAAGATACCGATTAATGTAAATAAAATATCCATCTCGCTTCCTCATTATTGAATAGTTTGATAGTGACTATAGAGAAGGGAGGTGCAGATTTAATGAGGGGAATGTGGATTTTTTGAGGATTTATCTACGCAAAATCTGCACATTTCAGGCGGATTTCAAATAATGCGCCGGATTCAGACGGCATCAGCTGAATAGAGCCGCCCCAGACCTTTAAAGTGGATGCGATGATGCCCAGTCCCAAACCGGTGCCGCCGCTTTCTCGCCGGGTGGTGAAAAAGGGTGTGAAAATGCGTTGACGATTGGCTTCGGAAACGCCTGCGCCGTTGTCCTGAAAGGCGAGGACAAGCTCTTGCCGGGCTTGTCTTAAGGTCATGCGGATGCCGGTCGCGCCATGTTGTCGGCTGTTATCAGCCAGATTCGATAAGACCAGCTCGAAAGCGTCGGCGGCGATAAAAACCTGGCGGCAGGCGGATGGGCTTTCAATTTGGATCGGGAGCGGGCTGTGTTGTTGAAAGTTTTCCAACGCCTGTAGAATGTTGATGGTTTCGCCACCGGCGTGTAAGGCGTCGGCGCGGCCTTGTTCCAATAAACGCTTAACCAGTTTTTTCAACCTTTCGGTATCGCCTTGCAGATTGTCCAAAAAACGTTGTCTTTGCGCCTCCGGCATATTCTGGTTATGTTCTCGCAGTAGCTCCAGCACGCCCTGCATTGAAGTCAGCGGCGTTTTGAATTCATGCGAGACATGCGCGGCGAATTGTTGAATATACCGGCTGCGTTGGCGCAACACTTTAGACATTTCCGAAAAACTCGCCGAGAGTTGCGCTAATTCAAAACTGCCCGGTTGGCGCAATACGTCTATTGTCTCGACTTCGCCCCGGCTGAGTTTGCGGGTTTGTTCCAGTAATTCCCGAATCGGGCGGGATAATCGCGATGAAATGAACAACACGATTAATAGCGTTAATCCCAATAATACCAATAACAGCCAAAACACTTTATAGCGAATTTTAAACAGATATTTAATAATGTTTTGTGGTGTTCGAGAGAGGTAGACGACGCCTAGCGCTTGTTGTTGGTTCATAATCGGGAAGGCGGTGAAGACTCTTATTCCCGCGCCGCGACTGATTGATTCCAGAGGCGGCGGCGGGTCGTCGGAAACTCTTTCCCGTAACACCGCTGCATAACGGCCTGTCAACGCGGTTTGCACTTCCGCTATATGCGCCAGCGATTGCCCCAGCTCAGCGCTGCCTGCGATAACGATGCCGCGTTCATCCAGGATACGAATGCCCGCCAGGGTATACTGTTGGGTATTGAGCAGGATGTTTTGCATTTTTTGCCCGATTAGGCGGGCGGTTTCATAATCTGCCGGGTATACGGTAACCGTATTGGCGGCGGCGCGTCGGGGGAGAATCCGGTGTCGTGATAAGTCTAACTGCGGCGCGACCGGCGTGTAATGGCCTTGCGGCGACAATTGATTTTGGCCGATGAAGTCCCGATAAATGGCAGAGAAAACCGCCGATTGGGTAATTAATTCCAGTTCGGTTTTGCGCAGCAGTTCATTTTCATAAAAGCGAAAAAAATACAATAAGGCCAGAGGCAGTAGCAATACCGAGAGCATGACCACCAATAAAATGGAGCGTAAACGAAATAGCCGCTTCATGCCGGGGGTGGCGTTTATGCGCATGAGCCTAATTTATAGCCGACGCCGTGCTGGGTTTCAATGATGTTGTTACAACCGACCGCCGAACCTTTTTGCCGAATATGTCGGATATGACTGTCGATGGTGCGGTCGCTGACATGGATGTTGTCCGGATAGGCGGCATTCATGATCGCCTCGCGACTGAATACCCGTTGAGGATGTTTCAGCAATTGCAATAACAAGGCGAATTCTAGCGCAGTGAGCGGCAGGTCTTGATCATGCCAGGTTGTGCTATGTTGCTCGCTGTCCATACACAGCAGGCCGTGGCAAAAGCGGTTTTTTTCATCAGGCTCAGTGTTCGGCGGGGCGGGCTGATGTCGGGTGCGTTTGAGTATTACTTTGACTCGCGCCACTAATTCGCGCGGACTAAAGGGTTTGGTGACATAATCATCGCCGCCGATTTCCAAACCGATCACCCGGTCGATTTCTTCATCGCGGGAGGATAAAAACAGTATCGGCGTTTCTGATGTTTTGCGAATTTCCCGGCAGCATTCCAGGCCGTCCATCTCCGGCATATTGATGTCCAGAATAATCAGTTCGGGCTGGGCGTCGTTGACCTGGGTTAGGGCTTGCCGCCCGTCTTTGGCGGTTGCAACTGTAAAGCCTGACTGTTCCAGCGCGAAGCTGATTAATTCCCGGATATGCGGGTCATCGTCGACGATAAGAATGGTATTCATCAGGTTTGAGGCGATAGGGTAATTTAAGAATCAATTTGCGCCAATACATGATAGGTGACGATGGCTAAACTTTCAAAATCGATATTCGCTCCCTGGTCTTGCATGATGTGCAGCTGCCTCATAAGCTGATCGGGTATTTGACTGATTTCCGGTTTTATTCGGATGATCTTGAAACCATTGTCGGCTAACAGTTTTGTTAAACTGTGCAAAGTGTAAAAGCGATAATGCGTTTCGCATAATAAGCCGAACGGTACATAATCCCAATGCCCCGCCAACAGGTCGGCGACGATGCTCCAGTGGCCGACATTGGGAATGCTGGCGATTAGATAACCTTGCGGGGTCAGGAAGTGATCGTGAATGCGTTGCAATAATAATTCCGGGCGGGTGAAATGTTCCAGGCTATCCAGGCAGGTCGCCAGGTCAAATCTTTGATTCAGCTCAATGCTCAATGCATCGCCGACCCGCACTTGATCGAGTCGGCCTTCGGCGATTTGAGCGGCTTCCGGGTTCAGCTCGATGCCGGCGACATAACAAGCCCGCTCTTGTTTGAGTTGCGCGCCGAAATGGCCGGTGGCGCAGCCGATATCCAAAACCTGCTGGCAGTCAGTTGGAATTAAATCGAAAATTTCATGGCGCGGGTGATCATAATAATCGCCCGCCGGATGCAAATAAGCGGCTAAACTAATCGCTGCTTTAGTTTGGCATTGTTCAGGTATGGAAAAGGCATCCTCGACATTCGGCCAGTGCTGGATTAATGCCTTCGTTCTGATTAAAAAGGCCGCCGCTTCATGCTGTTGAAAAGGAACGATTTGATCCGGTAATTGTTCGACATAGGCATTGAAGCCGCTCTGCGTATAATAAACCGTGTCGGCGGTCAGCGGCGTGATGGCCGGTTGATTGGGCAATAAGCAATCCAATTGTTGATGGTCTTCAAGTTGCTGCAGCAATTTCTTTACACTTTGTTCGCCCCATAATAGCCACGGGGTCGTGCAGATTAATATGTATTCTGCTTGCCGGTCTTGTTTTAGATAAGCGTCAATAGCTGGGCTTAAGGTTTCGTTGATGCTTTTCTGCAACGGTAATAAGTCGATGGACGCATTATCAGGCGTGCTTTGCCGAAACAGCCGATAAGCCAGTTGTAATTCCTGCGATGCGTGAAAAGTGTTATTGATGGTGGTGAAAATTTGGATCATAAACAATTAATAGCTTTCTTGAGTAAAAAATTGGAGCCATAGCCCAATGGTGATATGAAATCAAAGGCGCCGACTCGAATATTCATTGTTAATTGGGTGCTTTTAAGAGCTTGGATATATTCCTCTTTATGCCAAGGTCCCGGAAATGGTCCTAAAGCAATGTGGAAGATATTTTTGTATTTTACTAAGGTAGACGTTACTAAATAACCACTCCAGCCATGACTCATAATAACCAATTGTTTTTTTTGAGAGATGAGTTTTTGAGTTTGGTTGATAAGTTCAGTTAGCTTTTGGCGATACAGGGTGTTTTGGGCTAATGGTAAACTTAAAACGTCCTGAGCCATATAAAAATAAATTAGTGATTTATTATTTGCAGCTGCTACTGTTTTTGCGTTGTTCAGCCCTTGATTCCAAGTTTTCATAAAATCATTAGTATATAAAACGCGATGCTCCGCCAGTTTTTGCGCAGCTTGTTTTGTGCTGGTTAAAGGAGTAAAGGAACCATCACTTGTTACCAATGTCATTTCTTCTGCTAGTGAGTAATCCGGATAGAATTTGCTTTTTCCTAAAGCAATATTGGTCAACATATCATCTAATGGCATTTCCTTTTTTTCATCGTGTATTTTATTTAAGGTGGCAAGTGTGAATAACATAAACATAGCGCCCTCTTCCATATCATTGCTTGGATCAAAATGGTCGTATCTTATAATTTCCCAGTTTAGTCCTAATAAACGACTACGATAATCATTCGATTTATAAAATATGAACGGATTAATGATGCTATTTTCTGAGCATTGATAACGTTTTTTAAAAAAACTACTCCAAGGCGCATATCTTATTCCCGAGTTAGGTGATTTAAATTTTTTTAAACCTTCTAAAATACCTGTTTTCGTATTAAAAAAGGGAGTCCAATGAACTTTCTTTTTGTCTTGAAAAAAAGTGGGTTTTCCTGAATTTAGCCACAGTTGTTCAGTAAAAAAATGACAAAAAAGATGTAGCCATTTTGGTTTTTTTTCTTGTTGACAAAGTAAGGCGGGATTCTCTGATTTAGGTGTCAGAGATGATGAAACATGATTAGTGAGTGTTTTGTCAGATAATGTATTTTCTTCGATTGATTTTTCGGATGTATTTTGTCTTGTTACTGGAGAATCAGAATAGTGTGTTTTACCGTATTCATCTATCCATTTATAGATGCCTCCAGCGATTGTTGCGCCCGCAATAAAAATCAAAAGCGCTAGAGCATATCGAAACATAATGTTTGCTCCTTATTTTTCTTTTTCCGTAAATGTTCTCCTCACTTTTATAAGTAAGGCGCTAGCGCTTGATTCATCATGCTGTTTGCAATAGGGCTTTGCTATCAGAGTTGTAGAGATGTATTTATGCACCCAGATAAATCAAAAACTTATGCCTTTAAATATTGAGAAGGTGATGAGTTACCGTGTACCTTAGTTTTAGTCGAATGTTAATTTAATTACAACTGAGTAAAACCGTAAGGATTTAATTGTTTACTTCCGTGTATAACGATGTTTTACACCTTTAGGGAAATAGTCAGGATCAGCAAAGGCATGCAAGGTGATTTCCGGCAACTGGCGTTCTGTCGGCGTGTAATGGGCGAATTCACTGTTTAGACGTAATAGTTCATGACGAACCGATTCCGCAATAGCTTGCGTTAAAGTTTCATTTGCGGTCACTTCAGGCAACATCTCTACAGCGATATGCAGCGTTTTATCGCCATTGTCAGTTTCCCGCGTTTCCAATACAAATTTACCTGTAATCAAGTTCATGAACTCTGGTTGTTCTAATCCAACCGTGACGTTTTCCGGAAAAATATTGGCTCCGTAAAAGGAGAGGGTGAAATCTGCGCGCCCGAAGACGAACACAAAAGGCAGTTCGCGAGGGCTGAAATCTTCTGCTAAACCCAGCTCGCGCAATGAATTAACGCCATTTGATTCTAGAAATGCCCGCATTTCATTGTAAGCGATGACGCCGCCTTTATCGGCAATATGATAACGCATCAGCGGTACGCTGTTGTCCCCGGAAACCACCAGCGTTTCTTCATGGGTTTCAAAAAAGCGACTGACCGGATCATATTGGGCCAACGTAGGCAAACGCGATTCGCCGAATAAGCTTTGAACAGCGTGCGGATGTTTGGCTAGCCAGCGACGTATGGCAATGCTAAATGGCGTTTCATTTGCTAATACGCCGCCATCGGCAGTCCCGTATAGCGAAGCGGAATCGAAATCAGGCTTTGTAGAGCCGATGCGCTCAGCAACTAATTCACGCCATTCCTCGCTGAACACTTCTCCGGCAAACACCAGTTTGGTCGGCTGTTCGCGCCAGTCTATGCCTTCTGCGATGCCTGCGTCGATGACATCTTTAAGGAAAGGGGGATAGCCCAACAACACTGTCTGTTCAAAATGAGGCGCTAATTCGCGCACCACGCGAAAGATTTCAGCTTTATTATTGCCCGGCGTTGCTACCATTAGCGGATAGCCTTTATGCGCCAAATGCCAGCAGCAGGAAGTGGTGAATAAGCCGCCGACCCAATTGCCTAAAGCAAAGCAGACAATGGCGAGAGTTGATCGCTGATGAGCTTGAAAACTATCCTGAAAAACTTGTTCAAAGCGAAGCGCAACATCCAGCTCATAAGCCGCTGAGCGCGGCCAGAAAGTCGCTTGTCCAGTGGAGCCGGAGGATACTGCAACCCGGTCAGCGCCAGCCAGGCTGCCGCCCCAGCAGCGTTCTGCTAGTGAGTAAGTCTGCATATAATTGCTTTTGTCCATCAACGGCAAATTTCGGAAATGTTGAGGGTTGCTAATTTCAGCAGGGTTGACCGCCTTTTCATTCAGAAATTGTCGGTAGGCGGGTACATCGGATGCGCAGCGCTGGAAAAGACTCAAAATATGTTGATTTTGGTCGATGGCATTATGCTCGGCCAGCAAGTCGTTCAAGGAGGTATTGTAAAATCGCTTAAAGAGTTTGTTTTCAGCGGGTTTGGCGGAGCTGGACATAACGAGTTTCCAAATTACACTTGATTATCAGAGACTATGCATGAATAGAAGCAAATAATCAAAGTGATTTGGAAATTGATAATCTGCGGAGTAACACAGATTATAAATCGTTTTTCTGCGTTCCTATGCTCCGGAGGCTGTGAAAGAATTCAAGCAAAATTAAAAAAATGATAAATGCGTAGGTTGTGGGTGAGCTTGCGAACCCCAACAATCCAGTACTTTCACAGTCTCTACAGCGTAGGAATGCATCCGTATAGGGGGTAAGTCTAATCTTCCGCTTTAGACTTCATTTCATCTAATATCGCTTTTTGTTCATCGCTCAAAAGTCCTCTTATCGAGGCCTTGCTATTGGCTTTAATGACGATGAGCTGGCTGAATAAATCGCCTTGTTGATCCGCTAATGTTTGAACTTGCGCAGCATCGTAATCATCCGCTTTGACGAGTTCTTTGATTAATAAGCGGTTGGCGACAATTTGGTCGGCCAGCGGCTGTATCAAATTCTGCGCATCTTGACGGATGGTTTTAATTTGTTCGCGTTGTTCTTCACTCAGATCTAGTTGTATGGCTTGGCGGGCCCGAAAAAAAGCCGGGCCGTTCGGCATGAGTCCATTTCTGTTGCCTTTTTGAAAGCCCTTGCCCGCTGCATTGAAAAATCCGTTTTCTGCTCCGTGCGGACGTTTTGCGGAAATAGGCATGCTTATTGTGATTAGCAAAGCCGCTAATATGCTTTTTGTCAATATTGCTTCATTTTTCATCATTCTTCCTCGTTCAGTCTTAGTTAATATTAGCCAAGAATATTTCGGAATGGTTCCTTAATATTCTTACGACTATATTCTATGATCAACCCCTGTAATTGTGTGCATCGGAATGTAAAACTATGTAAAGTTATTACAGTTGTTAGTGAAAAGTGTGGAATGATTGGAAAAGGTCGTGACTCGTATTAGAAGCAGCTGGGTAACAATGGCTGTCTGCTAATTACGCTTTAAAACCAATAAAAGGCAGGTTTGTGATTTTATGTATCGTATTTTATTAGCGGATGATGATGTGGAGTTGTGCCGTTTGTTGACCGAATATTTAACTGCGGAAAATTTTGATGTGGACTCTGCGTATGATGGCGAAACGGCGCTGGAACAAGCCTTAACCGGGAATTATCATATTATTGTATTAGACATTATGATGCCGCGTTTGAACGGCTTGGAAGTGCTGAAAAAAATGCAGGGCAAAGTTGATACGCCGGTGATTATGTTAACGGCAAGGGGTGATGATATTGATCGCATTGTCGGTTTGGAAATGGGCGCGGATGATTATTTGCCCAAACCTTGTAATCCCAGGGAGTTAGTGGCTCGGCTGCGCGCGCTGTTGCGGCGCGTGGAAAAATCCCTGAAACCTGAGAAGGAATCAAAGAAAGCCGTCGGCGATTTAACCATCAGTTTAACTCAACGAACGGTATTGCTGGAGCGACAATCTGTTAATCTGACCAGTACGGAATTTAATGTTTTGCAAGCGTTGTTAAATCATGCCGGGGAGGTGGTGGATAAACAAAAATTGACTCAGGAATCACTGTTGCGCAAATTGACCCCCCATGATAGAAGTATCGATATGCATTTAAGCAGGATTCGTAAAAAGCTGGGCAATTATCCGGATGGCGGACAGAGAATTAAAACGATACGCGGCATTGGTTATATCTATGTTGTTCAAGGGCTCGCCGCCGAAGGATGAATTTCCATAGCCTGTTCTGGAAAATATTTCTTTCCTTTTGGCTGTTCATGGCCTTATTCGGCGCCAGCAGCGCTTTGCTGGTCGCTCATTTTAAAACCGTTCAAGGCCCAAAGCCGTTACAAACGGCGCGCCTGCTTAGGCATCTGCAAGGAATGATGCGCAGAAATGCGGATCGTGAATTGATTAGCGATTGGTTGCGGCAATATCAAGATGATGTCTTTAAAATATATATCGTGGATGAAAAAGGCGATGAATTATTGCAGCGCGTTGTGCCGGAAGCCTTATTGCAAGCATTAAAAGAAAAACCGCCGATGCCTTTGCGCGGCTTCTCTCGTTTCTCCCGTCCGGGAATGCCGCCGCTCATGGATAGAGCCGAGCTTGAACAGCCGTTATTTATTAAACCTGTTGTCTTAAACGGCGAGCTGTTTCATCTTTTAATTGATAATCGCCGATTGCGCGGTTTAGCGCGTTTATTTCACCCTTTCGGCATTGCCGGACGCATTGTCATCGCTTTTATTTTGAGTGGCGCGATTTGTTTTTTTCTGGCGAGTTACCTGATTATTCCGATCAAAAAACTGCAATCGGCGACTCACCGGATAGCGGGCGGACAGTTTAGCGATTCCATTCAGGCTGAGATTATTGCGCGTAAAGATGAAATCGGTGACCTGGGCCGAGATTTTGAATATATGGCAAAGCGTATAGAAAGCGCTTTATTGTCGCAACAACGCTTATTGAGGGATGTTTCCCATGAACTGCGCTCGCCGTTGGCGCGTTTGCAAATTGCATTGGGGTTAGCGCATCAGCGCTCCAATGGCTTGATTGAGCCGGAACTGGATAGAATTGAGCTTGAGGTTGAGCGGCTGAATGATTTGGTCGCCCAATCATTATCCCTTGCGCGTTTGAACAATCAGATTCAATTGGCGGAAAAAAAACCACTGAATTTGAATGAAATTCTAATACAGGCGGTGTTAGATGCGGATTACGAAGCTCAGGAAAAACAATGTCGAGTCGTGCTGGCGGAGTCGGCGCAATGCACCATCCTCGGCGATTCTACCTTAATGCTCAGTGCTTTGGAGAATTTGCTGCGCAACGCGGTGAACTACACCCCTGTCGATACCCAGGTTGAAGTGAGCATTGAATTGAGCGATGATGAAATTGTGGTAACGATTTCAGATCAGGGCGACGGCGTGCCGGAGGAAAGCCTCGATGATTTATTTAAACCTTTTTTTCGCGTTGATGAAGCCAGAACGCATCTTAACGGCGGCTATGGAATAGGCTTGGCGATAGCCGAGCGGGCGGTTCATTTGCATCAAGGACGCATACAGGCGAGCAATAGCGAAAACGGAGGGTTGATAATGCGGATTGTTTTGCCTTTGTTAATCGATTTTCCGCTTGGTCAAGCGGTCGAAAAATGACTTCAATTTGCTTATAATCAAGCTTTATCCTAATGGCTTTAACAGGTATCGACCTTGACCACACATCATCAAGCGGATTTGTCCATCTTTCTGGAACAATGGAATATCTACCAGACAATCATTGAACATAATTACATGTTTAATGCGGAAATTATTGACCGGGTTAAAAAGCGCTTAAAGACTTATCGTCAGCCGCATGTTTTGGACTTGGGTTGCGGCGATGCTTATATTATCAGTCAATGCATAGAACAAGAGCAGTCAATTCACTATACCGGGGTTGATTCATCGGATATGCCGTTGCAATATGCGGTGCAAAATTTTCAGCATAGCCAAGCCGAGGTGGAATTGATCAACAAGGATATTTTGTCGGCTTTAGATGAAGTAACTCAATCCTTTGATGTGGTTTTATCCGGCTACAGCATCCATCATTTAACTTCACAAGAAAAAAAGCGTTGTTTTAAGTCCATTGCCGGTTTGCTTAATCCGGACGGCGTTTTTATTTTTTATGATGTAGAGATGAATCAACAAGAGAGTCGGGATGAATATTTACAAAGAGCCTGCCAGGTGTTTAATCAGACCTGGCCAGTGTTTAACGGCGAACAACAAAAAAGTATTTCGGCCCATGTATTGGACAATGATATTCCGGAACATGAGCTGTTTTATCGGGAAAATTTCGCTGCGGCGGGGTTAAATGTCATTGAAAAATCGCCTTTGGGTCAAGATCGGCTTTTTAGCTATTATGTATTACAGAACTCTGCCGAGGTCGCTTGATTCTGGCGTTATGTTAAGCCGTCATACCGGCAGCGCTCCAGAGTGTAGGAATAAGTTACAGACTGTGTACAAACTCTTTAATGCCGTCTAGCAACATTTGCGTCGCCAATATCACCAATATCATACCCACTAAACGCTCCAAAGCCCTGGCGCCGTGTTCGCCGATGACATTCAATAAAAAAGGTGAAGTCAATAAAATCAGGGTGGTTCCCAACCAGGCCAAAAACAGCGCCAGGCACCATTCCAATATGCGCTCCGGCTGACCGGAGCTGAGCAGCAGCAATAATGCGATTGTCGAAGGGCCTGCGACTAAGGGCATCGCCAACGGCACAATAAACGGTTCATCGTCATCGCCGTCTAAATCAATTACGCTGGATGATGGAAAAATCATATGCAGCGAAATGATGAAGAGCAGAACGCCCCCGGCAATACTGAGCGATGATTGCGTTAAGCCCAGAAACGCCATAATGGCGTTTCCGGCCAACAAAAAAGTGAATAAAATCACCAGCGCAATCAGAAGCTCTCTGGCGACGACAATTAAACGTCGGGGCGGATCTAATTTAGATAATAATGCGTTAAACACCGGCACATTGCCCAGCGGGTCCATGATCAGCAGGATAGTGACGGAGATGGATGCTATGTCGGTCCAGTTCATTTATGGGTTTCTCATATATTGATGCTCCTTGCTAAAGTGCTATTCGCAATCAGATCGACTGACTTCAACTGATCTCCATTAGAAATCATAAGGTGTGGAGAGTCAATTTTTCGACATGGTTTTTTTAACGCATTGAATGTTAAGCAAAAATAATGTGGCCTGGAGTTTGCTTCACTGATGGCAATAGTGACAAAATTGGTTGAAGCAATGGATAGTACGCACGCTCAAAAATCAGAACGGTTGACCGACGCTTTTCAATTGTTCAATAAAGTCTCGCAAAATCTCAGCGATTCTTATCAGCAATTGGAAGCGCAGGTCGAGAAGTTGAATCAAGAACTGGCTTTCGCACGCAATGAACGCTTAAAAACGTTGGTTGAGAAAGAAAAAATGGCGACCCGTCTGCAACAAATCCTGGCGGCGATACCGGCGGCGGTGATTATCTTGAATGCCGAAGAAGTCATTATCGATTGTAATCATCATGCGCTGACGTTTTTGGGGGAACCGTTGCTGGGCGAGTGTTGGCAATCCGTCAGTCGGCGCCGATTATCGGTGATCAATGAAAGCCCCCACGAAAGGATGCTGGCCGACGGGCGAAGAGTCAGCATTGTGCGCAATGCTTTAAATAATGAATCAGGACATTTGCTGTTGCTTTCAGACATCAGCGAATTACGCGACTTACAAGATATGTTGGCGCAGCAGAAACATTTGACGGCAATGGGCGAAATGGTCGCCGGTATGGCGCATCAAGTCAGAACGCCTTTGTCTACCGCCATACTTTACGCTTCGCAACTACGTCACCCGAATATTGATGACGACAAGAGAATGCAATTCAGCGAACGTATTTTGGAGCGTCTACATCATTTGGAAAGGCAAGTGAATGATATGTTGATTTTCGCCAAGCAAGGACGGATGGCGATGGAAGTGTTTTCGCTGGCTGAGCTGTTAAGCGGCATACGTCGAAATATGACCGAATTTACTGTTGAATTTAGCTTGGAAAACCTGGCCCCGGCGGACTCCATGCTGGGCAATATGGATGCTTTACAGGGCGCTTTAATGAATTTGTTGAATAACGCCGTCGACGCGATGGCTGAATACGGAAAAATTGAGATGAGCGTGCTGCAAACGGAAGCTTACCAATTGCGGATAGTCATTAAGGATAACGGCGGCGGAATGAGCGCTCAGCAAAAACAACGTATTTTCGAACCCTTTTATTCCAATAAAGTGAAGGGCACCGGTTTGGGCTTGGCTGTCGTGGATACCGTGATCAAAGCGCACAGCGGTTGTTTACAATGTGAATCGACGCCGGGTAAAGGGACCACTTTTACGTTGACATTGCCTTGTGTTTATCAAGACGCGGTGAGTTTATCGCAAGCGCCTTTAAGCCATGAAATTCAGGAGCAAGCTTATGAAACAATATGACATACTGATTGTTGAAGATGATGAGGCGTTAAGTCTGGCTTTAAGCGAGACCTTGACCTTGGAGCATTACCAAGTGGCGTTGGCGGAAAACGGCGCTCAAGCACTGACTTTATTGCGCGATCATGCCTTTAAATTAATCATTACCGATGTGCAGATGCCGGTGATGGATGGTTTGCAATTGCTCAATAATTTACAGAAATATCATCAACAAATACCGGTTTTGCTGATGACTGCTTACGGTTCGATTCCCAAGGCGGTAGAAGCCATGCAGGCGGGCGCTGCGGATTATTTGATCAAACCCTTTGAAGCGTCGGTGTTGGCGGATAAAGTCGCCGCCTTCTTGGTCGGTGATGAACAGCAACCAGAAAGGGTGGTCAACGATCAAGCCATGAAAAGGCTTTACGGCTTATGCAGTAAAGTCGCGCGCACGGATGTGACGGTTTTATTGCAGGGCGACAGCGGAACCGGTAAAGAGGTATTGGCCAATTATATACATCAAAACTCCAATCAACATGGCGGGCCTTTTGTCGCGATTAATTGCGCGGCGATACCGGAAAATATGTTGGAAGCGATGTTGTTCGGTTATGAAAAAGGCGCTTTTACCGGCGCGGTGCAAGCTACCGCCGGTAAGTTTGAGCAAGCGCAGAACGGGACTTTATTACTGGATGAAATATCGGAAATGGCGTTAGCTTTACAGGCCAAATTGTTAAGGGTGCTGCAGGAAAAAGAAGTCGAACGCTTAGGCGGACATAAGAAAATTAAACTCAATGTCAGAATTTTGGCGACCACCAATCGACACTTGAAACAAGATGTCGATAATGGAAAATTTAGAGAAGATTTATATTATCGGCTGAATGTTTTTCCAATCAAAATACCCCCCTTAAAAGATCGGCCCGGCGATATTTTAGCCTTGGCTAATGCGCTGTTGGTCAAGCATTTACCGCGAGGCAAAACCTTGCCGAAGTTTGATACGATGGCCATCCATAAAATGCAGGCTTATGCCTGGCCGGGCAATGTTCGAGAGTTGGAAAATGTTGTGCAAAGAGCCTTGATTCTGGAGCAGAACGGCATTGTTAGTGCCGATGATTTGATTTTTGAAGAAGCGATGGAGATTAATTTCGAAGCGCCGGAGATTCAAGCGCAGTCGATTCCATTAAGCGATGAAGATGGTTTAAAAAGTCTCAGTTTGGGCGAGGGCGTTAAATCCGCTGAAGAAAAAATTATTTTACAAACATTGGATGAAGAGAAGGGCAGCCGTAAAAATACCGCTGAGAAGCTGGGCATCAGTCCGCGAACCTTGCGTTATAAAATTGCCCGGATGAAGGAATCGGGGATTGCCGTGCCTTGTTAATCATAATCAGTAGATTAACAGGATAATTTTGATGCAACTTTTAGCGCAGTTATTAATCGGTTTTTCCCTGTTTTCAGCTATTTTGTTGATATTTGCCCATGCTGTTCAACACCATGAACAGCAGCAGTTTTCTTCAAAACTGGCCGGTTTTTTTTTGATTGCGAGCCTTGGTCTTATTCAAGGGCTGAATTTACAGCTTCTGCTAGACCCCGGTTCTAGTTTCTTTTCGCCTCTCTATATCGCTTTATTATTTTGTATCGCGCCCAGTTTTTATTTTTACAGCCGTAGATTGTTAACCCTGGAAGTCGGCTTCAATACAGGACATTGCTTACATGCTTTGCCTATTGTCATTTCCTTACTTTTTCCGCTTAAATGGCTGATACCGCTCGCCTTTTTAATCGGTAGCGGCTATTTATTATGGTTAGCCAGGGCGGTTTATGGCTTACGTGGGCAAAGGCAGCGTTTTAAATTGGAGCTTTTCGCTTTGGCGGTATTATTTTTAATCGCTATCGGGGTGATTTTGCTGGGCTTTGTCTGGCCGTTGATTAATGACTTAAATTTTATTACGGCTTATAGCATTCTGATCGGCTTGGCGTTTTTTGTTGTTTTATTCATGTTTTTACATTTTCCCGGCTTTGCGGGGGAGGTGGCTGAAGCTGCTCAGGCAAGCTATGCGGCAAGCACATTAAATAAGGTGGATAGAAAACAAGTGTTGGAGCGACTGGAGCAGCTTATGGAGCAGGATCAACTTTATACCATGGAGAATTTGAGCTTAAACTTGTTAGCCGAACAATTGCAGTTAAATTCACACCAGTTATCCGAACTGATCAATAGCGAATTCAAATTAGGCTTTTCAAAATACATACGCCGACAGCGAATTGACGCGGCTAAAAAATTACTGATAGCGGAGCCGGAGGCATCTGTTTTATCCATTGCGCTATCGGTAGGATTCAGCACCCAGTCCAATTTCTATACAGCCTTCCGCGAAATGGTCGGGATGCCTCCCGGCCAATATCGAAAACAATTTCTTCAATAAGGACTGAGGATTTTATATTCCTGATTGATAAAACAGGAGGGTTAATTCTGTTTGCCTTGCTATTGTTGTCGCCACTGAAATAATTTGTGGAGAACAATATGTTAAGACGAATTACGGATCATGTTTTATTTAGGAAAATTAGCAGTTTACTGTCTAAATGTTTGCCTGTCAGGAGTGTCTTATGAATATCTTACTGACCGGCGCCGGCGGGTTTATCGGACGCCATATCTTGCAGTTTTTAGAGCAGCAGGGGCATCACCTGGCCGCCTGTTCCCGCAGTCCGGAAAAAATACAGGCCATTTCCAGTCAATGTAGCGTTTTGCATAGCGATTTTACGGATATGACAGAGGCGTCCGCGTGGCTGCCTCATCTAAAAAATATTGATGTTGTCATTAATTGTGTCGGCATTATCGCCGAATCAAAAGGGCAGAGCTTTCTTTCATTGCATGCCGAAGCGCCTATGGCGCTGTTTAAAGCGGCGGAGCAGGTTGGCGTTAAAAAGGTGATCCAAATTTCAGCGCTGGGTGCGGATGAGTCGGCGAAATCAGCTTATCATCTCAGTAAAAAAGCGGCGGATGATGTGTTGCGAACGCTGTCATTGGATTGGTATGTTATACAGCCCTCTGTGGTTTACGGTAGCGGCGCGCAAAGTATGGCTTTATTTCATGCGCTGGCCGCCTTGCCGGTGTTAACGCTAATCGACGGCGGAAATCAATTACTGCAACCCGTGCATGTCAGTGATTTAGTTGCGACTGTCACGCTGTGTTTAAAACAACAATCTCATGCGCGAGTGACTATACCCGTAGTCGGTCCCGATGTGATCAGTTTTAAAGCGTTGATGCGGCGGCTCAGGCAGCGTTTGGGAAAGAAACCGGCCATCGAGATTTCAGTTTCTAAAAAAACCGCTAAACGTTTTTCGTTGTTTGGCAAGTGGATGGCGGAACCGGTATTTACCCCGGAAAATATAGAGATGTTAGCGCGCGGCAATACCGCGCCGACTGATGAAATCAGTCGGTTTTTAGGTCGTCTACCCCAAAGCCCGGCCCAAGTATTATGGCGTCTTCCTGCAAACCAAGCTGAACGCTGGCATGCGGCGTTGTATTTTCTGCGACCGGTTTTGCGCCTTTCCATCGCCTTTTTATGGGTTTGGAGCGGTTGGGTTTCCATATTTCTGTTCCCGAATGAATTAAGTTATCAGTTCTTGGTTGCTTCAGGCATTGACGGCATTGCAGCGCCTATCATGCTGTACGGATTGGCGATAATGGATATAGCTCTCGGTCTGGCGACATTAACGGTTAGCAAAATTCGCGGCTTAATGTTTTTTCAAATCATCATTGTTTTGCTCTATACCGTGACGATTAGTTTTACCTTGCCGGAATTCTGGTTGCATCCATTCGGCCCGGTATTAAAAAACATTCCTTTATTAGTCACATTGATTGTTTATATGATTTTGGATGGGGAAAAACCATGATTTTTTTAACCCTAAAGTTAATCCATATTTTAAGCGCTATTATTTTATTCGGTTTGGGATGCGGAACTGTGTTTTTCAAAATGATGGCGGATCGCTCCGGTGATCATGCCGCCATTGCGGTCACCAGTAAACATGTGGTGTTGGCGGATTGGTGGTTTACCACGCCTACTGTCATTATCCAGCCGATAACCGGTTTGTTAATGGCTGAACAATTATCCATCTCTGTGACTGACGGCTGGATGATTCAAACCCTCGTATTATACGCGTTGACCGGGTTATGCTGGCTGCCGGTTATTTATTTACAAATTCGAATGCGGGATATTGCTGTTCAATCATTACAACAACAAAAACCTTTGCCGGGTTTATATCATCATTATGCAAAAATCTGGATGTGGCTGGGCGTTCCGGCTTTTTTTGCAATGATTGCTATAACCTCTTTAATGGTGTTTCACTCTGCATTAGCTTAAAGGTTTTAAGGAACGGGGATGTTATAAAATTCACGTTCCTGAATAGGTCATATGATTTGGAAAAACTGAGAATTGGACTAGACTAAACATTCAATGATGAATCAATTCATTCATTTCCAATTTAGTATGACGGAACAACAAAAAATTTTAATTGTCGATGACCTGCCCGCTAATTTGAAAGCATTGCAAATAACTTTGCGAAGCGTAAAGGCGGAAGTCATTTCGGCTAATTCAGGTAATGAGGCTTTGGCGTTAGCTCTACAGCATGATTTTGCAGTAATCTTATTGGATGTGCAAATGCCTGAAATGGACGGCTATGAAGTAGCGGATCATTTACAGCAGGAACAGGCGACAGCGCATGTGCCGATTATTTTCGTTACTGCAAACAGCCAAGAAAAATCAATGTATCAAGGTTATCAGGCAGGCGCTGTAGACTACATTATGAAGCCTTATGATGCCGATGTTTTGCTTGCCAAGGTGAGGATTTTTTTGAAACTATCGGGCCTGACTCAGGAATTAAAAAATTATAAACAACAGTTGGAGCAGAGGGTTGCCGACAGAACCGTAGAATTAGTTCAGGCCTTAGAGGATGCGCGACAAGCGAATAAAGCAAAATCGCTTTTTTTAGCGAATATGTCGCATGAATTAAGGACTCCGATGCACGCTATTTTTAATTTTAGTAAGCTGGGCTTGAAAAACATCGAACAACAGAATTATGCTAAATTGAAACGTTATTTTGAGAACATTCATGTCAG
>SPJK01007448.1_pt1 | contig 19531 bp, 18 predicted proteins | sample 3741771 | NCBI WGS metagenome assembly SPJK01 (sample SAMN10925997, study PRJNA522277) | cold seep metagenome | isolation source: Elba SIP-enriched marine methane seep metagenome, extraction at timepoint T2 | place: Italy: coast of Elba, Mediterranean Sea
AATAATAGGGGGTCATGTTATGGCAAGATTAGTACGAGTTGCTCCGGTAGGTGTGCCTCAACATATCATACAACGCGGAAATAACAGACAAGTCTGTTTTGCCAGTGAAGAGGATATGAAGGCCTATCTGAATTGGCTAAAAGACATGTCAAAAAAACATCAGGTTGATGTAAATGCATGGGTCCTCATGACCAATCATGTACATTTGCTATGTACTCCCCAGAAAGAAGGTGCAGTCAGCCGAATGATGCAATCACTGGGTCGATTGTATGTACGATATTACAATAATCTTTATCAACGAACGGGGACACTTTGGGAAGGCCGTTATAAATCGTGTCTGGTACAAAGTGAACGATACCTGCTTGAGATCTATCGCTATATTGAATTAAATCCAGTAAGAGCCGGTATGGTAAATGAACCCAGTGAGTATAACTGGTCGAGTTATGCAAATAATGCACTGGGTGTGGAGAGTAATATACAGATAGCCCATCCCGAATATCTTGCTTTAGGAAAAACAAAAGCGGAGAGATTGAACAACTATCGTGAACTATTTAGAGCGCAGGTTGACGCCGTATTGTTGGAGGAAATTAGGGCATCCGTCAATAAAGGGCTGGCTCTTGGAAATGAGCGTTTTACGACACAAACCGAGGCATTAACCAAAAAGCGTGTGACTGCCAGAAAATCAGGGCGGCCGAAAAAGAGTTCCAATGACTAAAATTTTACTCTGACCCCTATTATTTTACCCCTATTATTTGAAAGGTTGGATTATCTACAGAGAAGATGCGACTCAACTTCGTCCAGAGGCTTATGAAATTCATCGTCTAATTGAGCGGGCGAAAGATGAAGGGATAGAACTTGAGGTATTCAAGCCTGAACAATTTGATCTCATCGTTACGAGAGAAGACGATAGAAGTATCTTGGTCGATTCTGAAAAACGAGAATTGCCAGATTTTGTTATTCCGAGGATGGGGGCTGGTACCACGTATTTTACACTTGCCATTCTTAGGCATATGGAGAGGCTAGGAATTCATGTTGTTAATTCTTCTGAAAGTATAGAAATAGTTAAAGATAAACTTTACTCTCATCAAATACTGGCAGAAAACAACTTGCCGGTACCGAAAACTATGCTCGTAAAGTTTCCTGTAAATGTAGATCTTGTTGAGAAAAATATTGGGTTTCCAGTTGTCGTAAAAACCCTTTCTGGCTCACAGGGAAGCGGAGTTTTCCTTGCTGATAATAAAGGAACGTTTGATGACTTAATGCAATTAATCGAAGCAACGAATAAAACAGCTAATATAATTTTACAAGAGTTTATCACTGCTAGTAGAGGAACCGATCTCAGAGTGTTTACTTTGGGTGGTAGAGCGATTGCCTGCTTCAAAAGAACTAATAAGTCTGGTGGGTTCAAAGCTAATTTTTCATCTGGTGGAGATGTCGAGCAATTTGAAATAACTCCGGAAATTGAATGGCTCGCTACTCAAACGTCAAATATATTGAATCTCGATATGGCGGGTATTGATCTTCTTTTTGATAATGATCATTTTAAAATATGTGAGGCAAACTCGTCTCCAGGATTTGAAGGGTTAGAAGCTTCGTGCGGATTAAATATCCCAAAAGAGATATTTCATTATCTACGAATTAGATTGGGTAAATTTCCTGAGAAAACTGCTATCAAGGCCATTAAATTGACGGCTACTTCGTAAATAATAGGGACCATATATGACCCTTATTATTCGACAGACTCGTTATGTTCAAAAAAAAATTGTACGTAAATGTGGCAAAATTTGAAATATGCTAAAATCCTGGCAGAGGTAATATTATGACAAATTCAGCAAATATGATTTTAGACCAAGCCCTTGAGCTAAGCGCAACGGAGCGTGCAATTGTGGCTGAGAAGTTACTTTTTAGTCTTGATAGCCCAGGCTCAAAAATTGATGATCTTTGGGCGAAAGAAGCAGATTTTCGTGTTGAGGCATACAAAAAAGGTGAAATTAAAGCTATACCTGCCGAAGAAGTTTTTGCTAAGAACCGTATACGTGAAAGTAACTTTTCTTAAAGTAGCAGAGGCAGAACTTGATGATGCTTTTGAATACTATGAGTCAGTGCAGAGTGGTTTAGGATTTCGGTTTTTAGCTGAGGTTGAATTCGCTAAAACAAGAATTATTAGGTTTCCTTTTTCATACGAAGAGATAGGTAAATATTCTCGCAGATGTTTAGTTCAAAAATTCCCCTACGGCATAATTTAGAAATCTTAATTGTGGCAGTTTCTCATTTGCATCGAATACCAGACTATTGGGAAAATAGAGAATAAAAACATAACCAAAAGTTCCAGTTGGCCGCTGGCAGCGTGGTTTTTTTTCAAAGGTCATTTTTATATCAAAGTTCAGTGCATTGCCAGAGTTCATCGTATACCTGCCAGCGTCAACTGAACTTGGCATTTTCCATATATAGGTAAAAATAGTGATTACTGAAGAAAAAGCACAAGATTTTGCGAATGATTGGATTGCATCCTGGAATGCGCATAATTTAGATCGGGTAATGGCGCATTACGATAGCGATGTCGAATATTACAGCATGTTTCTATTAAAGCTTACTGATAATGATACAGGTATGTTACGAGGAAAAGATAAAGTCAAAGAGTATTTGTCCAAAGGCCTTGCTGCTTACCCGGATCTTCATTTTAAGCTTATCAATGTATTCCTAGGCGTAGCCAGTATCACTTTACATTACGAAAGCGTAAATAAATTGATTGCTGCTGAAGTATTTGAAATTAATGATACAGGGTTAGCGAGTCGAGTTCAGTGCCATTACTACCAAAGTTAATGGCTAATAACAGGGGGCAGAGTAACATAAATAAAAGTGGGTTGAGCATATATGACCTTCTGAGAGCCATAATGAACCGTCATGGTACGTGATCGGTATGCCTGGTGGTGTTAATAGTCATTTTAAATGACCATTAACAGCCATTACTTTTAATAATATTAGTGTTCCAAAACCTAAAGAAAATCAATGAGTCAGCCAGCTTGATTTAGACCCGTCCTGGGTAAATCATATATCTAATGTTAAGTGTATTATTAATTTTTAAATTATTGATTTCTTTTAAATAACGTATAGATTTTCAAGTTTTAACGCTATTTGCATAAAAAAATGCGTGCTCTGTCACAAAAACACAGATACTCATTCTATTGAGTCTTATTTGCGTTGATCAACATGTATTCGCTTCCCTTTTATTGGTTAAATGACAGTCCTCCCCTTATTTTAATGATTCTTTGCTTAACATTTTTATACATATAATTTAATTGTATAGTAATCATATGCAAATATGTTGTGTTAGAGGGGTAGTCAAGATCAGTATTATTATCTGTATAAAACTTGAAGAGTTTATAGCGATTTAAAACAGTAAAGTTAAATTGTAACAAATTCACTTTCTTGTTTTTAAGTTTTTCTGGGCTATAGTCAGAATAGTACTTCACAAACCGTTATGACGTGCAAAAGCAAATTTTTACCTGGAAAAATGTGTTTTGATGAAGGTATTATCCTAAAAAAGTTGGGTGAACTCTAGAGTTGAACCAAATTGTTGATTGTAAATTTTTTATACGGCATTGAAGTTTTAGGTGTCGAATAAGATGATTGTGATTCGTGGTTTTGTGGAAATCTATGTTCGATTGAGGTTGTTAGGAATCTAGAAAATCAATTTTTACGTAACCGGGTTTTTTATGACATTTAATAAAAATAATAATCTTTTTCTAGTCTTAGGTATGTTACTGCTGTGGACTGCGCAAAGTTTTGCAACGGTGGGTTTTTTTGCTATTGGCTATGGACCCAGGTCGAATGCCATGGCGGGTGCAACGGTTGCCGCGCCACAAGATGCGATGGTGGGGGCGGTCAATCCGGCTGGTCTGGCTTTACTCAATGACAGGTTGGATTTTTCAGTACGATCATTTAATCCAATCAGAGATGCATCGCTGGATACACGATCAGCTGGTGGAAATTTTCAAGTTTCGGATAAAAGTGCAAAAAACTGGTTTTTTATTCCAGGCTTCGGTATCAGCAAGAAAATGAATGATGACATCTGGCTAGGGCTGACAGTATATGGCAATGGCGGTATGAATACCTCTTATTCTCGGAATTTGTATGATGAAACAGCAGCTGTATTGGGCGCAGCTAGTGTTGGTGGCGCATCTGCAGCGGCAAGCGTGCCAGTTGGCGCTAAAACTGGGATAAAGGAGACGGGTAAATTAAGTGTGGATTTCAATCAGGCAATTGTTGCGCCTACGATCGCTATTCGTGTTTTACCAAAACACTGGTTGGGTTTGTCGGTATTATTTGGTGCTCAGAATTTTGAATCGGAAGGTTTGGGAAATTTTCAGTGTTTTACACCCACTGGTGCAGGCAACAATCCTCAAGCATGTTCACCTGGGAACGCAGGTCCTCTGACACCAGGCTTTGTTCATTCGAAAGAATTAACTGACAATGGCCATGAATGGACAGTCGGACTTGGCGTACGTGTTGGATGGATAGGTGAGATTTTACCCCAGTTAACCTTAGGGGGAGCCTATACCAGTAAGATATTTATGACCAAGTTTGATGACTATGGCGAGTTATTTGCCGAAAATGGAAGGTTAGATATTCCGGCACATTTTCAAGTTGGCCTTAGCTTTAAACCATTTGATGATTTGCAAATGACTTTTGATTTTCAAAGAATATTTTATGGTGATGTGAAATCACTTAATAATTCCGGCCCGGTCTTAAGTGCATTTGGCCCGACTTTACCCGCGGATGGGGGCTTGTTAGGTACGGATAACGGGCTGGGGTTCGGATGGCAGGATATCAACATCTATCGTTTTGGTGTTCTATATCGTTTGTGTGAAAAACTGAATATCAGAGCCGGATACAGTTGGAACGAGAGCCCGATTCCTGATGATCAATTATTATTTAATATTCTTTCACCTGCGACTAATACCAAACATGCATCAGTTGGAATTTCTTATGCGATCAACAAAAAAAGTCGACTAAACTTAACGTATGTGCATGCATTTCATGAAGGTCAAGATCAGTCACAGTCCGCATTCGGTGTGCCTGCATCAATTAGTATGCATCAGAATTCAATCGATGTGGGATTATCCTATCAATTTTAGTAGAGGTCTCTTATGGAAAATTTTACACCTTATTCAGCATTGGCCGGTGGACTGTTGATCGGTATAAGCGCAATGCTTATGTTATTGTTCAATGGACGAGTAACCGGCATTAGCGGTATGCTGTCAGGCGTGCTGATACCGGTGAAGTCCGAATGGCTATGGCGTTTTTTATTTCTTATTGGCATGGTGGCAGGGACAGTTGTGTTCCATTTTTATTTTCCTGACAAGTTTCAGGCGCGAACGGATTACCCATTATTTTTATTGATTCCAGCAGGGTTTTTAGTGGGTTTTGGTACGCGATTGGGAAATGGTTGTACCAGTGGCCATGCCGTGTGCGGTATCGCGCGCTTTTCAAAGCGGTCAATGGTTGCAACTGGGTTATTTATGTTTTCCGCTGGAGTGACGGTGTATATTCTTCGTCATATAATGGGAGTGAGCGCATGAAACAACTGATAGTTTGTTTACTGGCAGGTTTTATATTTGGTATGGGCTTAGCGCTTTCTAATATGATAGATCCAAATAAAGTCTTAAATTTTCTTGATATTATGGGGAATTGGGATCCAAGCCTGGCGTTTGTTATGATCGGTGCTCTCTGTGTTAGCACCTTGGCATATCAACGTATTCCAAAACGAGCTCAACCTGTTTTAGAAGATCATTTTCGTATTCCAAGTAATACAAAAATCGATAAGTCTTTAATTTTAGGTGCTGTTTTGTTTGGTATTGGCTGGGGAATGGCTGGTTTTTGTCCCGGTCCGGCTTTATCTTCAGTAGGGCTTGCTTTATTGGATCCCGTTATATTTGTATTCGCGATGTTATGCGGTTTTGCAACACATTATTTTATTTTCGATCGAAAATCGGAAGATAAATGAAATAGGTTAAATTTAGTGTTTAATTGCGTTAATTGATTCGGTGTTAAAACCTAAAGATTCAGACTCGATTGAATTCCCGATATTATTGGCCTTACACATTCGAAAAATGATAAAGCGCTGCCTTTCCAGCTGGGACCAATATGACTGGCTACGATGACTAAAGCTGCCATATACTCAGGGACAGAATAGAATTTCATGAAGCAGTAAGTTTATATGAATGGCTGGTTTTGGCTCAGTTTAAATGGTCATTAACATAATTTCTCAATGGTCATGTCTGTTATGGTTCTTTGGAGCTAAAGACGGGAACTTATGTGTTGCAAATTTCGTGTGGCAATTGATGCAGGACTCATTTAATTTCCATGTGTAAAAGCCTATCAATTCTATTTTTTCCATTTTTGCTACATGTTTAAGCATGCCGGCTAAATAGTGGAAGTGTTGATCTAACTCCAAAAATGAAGCTGGAAGTTTTGAATGTAGTTCATGTTTTTGTAATTTAGACAAATTTTGCTTGAATACGTAGCTGTTTTCCATTTTGTCAGCTATTTGTTCTATTTCAGCCCAATTTCCAGAGATATATAATGGGGTTATAGCAATCATTCCATTCTGTAATTCGAGCATTTCTCTTGATAATAATTCTCGTAATTCCGCTGAAAGGCCAGAAACTGGAGAAGAATTAACTTGAATTTGAGTGCTTTCATTTTCTTCAGCATAAGATGGTATTGGCGTTAGTGTTGTTATTAAGAGTAATTGAACCAAGTATTTCATCGAAAATTTCATTCTTGTTTTTAATGGTAAAAAATCTTTAAGTGGTGGTATAAACAGTGCGGTGCAGGGAAAGTGTAGAGCGTTCAATTTTAAAAGATTTTACAATCTTTTCCCTTGATCAATCGTTCAGGCTAACCCAAATTGCATTTTTAGGCAATGAAGTCACAAGAGCATAAGGTTGAGGATAATATCGTAGCAGATTTCAGTCTGTATCCAGGCTCTTTAAAGTTTAATCGTGTTCCAAGCCATCTTGATACATGTAATCTAGATTAATTTTGTTTTTGAAAAAAAAGTTATACAGTCCCTCATTCTCTTTATGATACTCCGGGTTAGCTGTGTCTGTTCCCAGGGATGTAAGACGATTCATATCTTATGATTGCCCTAAATAAGATGTATCTGAATGAAATTTCAATATCAGTCTTGAATAGAATAAATTATTACAATAGAAACTAACTAACAGGGCAATACGTATTTAACCTGGGTTTTTCATCAGTAGAGTCAATTTTTCAAAGAAAATATTGGCCATTGACCGTCCTACAAATCTGGCTGAAAACCCTGAATAATATAGCATAAGCTTTTTTACAATTTATCCAGATTAATCATTTTCCTGGCATATAACCCTAGCTCGACGACTTGCCTTAAAGTCAGTTAGCATTGTTGATTTGAGTTGTCTGGGTTTATCTGGATTCAGCTCGATCTTCAAATTTGGTTTCCAGTTTACAGATACCTGATTTGCAATCAAAACTTCGCGTTTCATTCCCATAATCCACTTCTATTTTTTCATAGTTTAATGTGAATTGTTCCGTTGGCACTGGAGCGTCAGCCGAACCATGTATGCTGTAACTTGTAACATATACATTTTTGAGAGAGACCATCATTTCAATATCCGGGGAAGAAGAAACAAGTACGATTTCATTCAGCTGCTTCTGATTTTTACTGTCTTCCATTCGACGCGCTGCTTCTCTTGCAGCCTGGACTGCAGGTAGCAGTAACGCTGCAGCTGGTTCTTCTCCATCCAGACCCATTTTAAAGCCCTGGACTTCTGCTTCATAAAGGCTACCCTCTGCATCCTGGAGAGCCATATAAAATTTAGTGGTTTCTGCCATTGAAGAAATAGGTAATAGTAAAACGGATAATACGATGGTCTGTAGAAAATTTTTGTTTAGCATGGTTCTCTCCTGTTTTCTAATTTCAATATGAACTGGGCCATTGAATTGTTGAATTAATAGCTTAGGGTTAATGCTACGGGTTAAAGTGATTTAAGACCGTGAACAAAATCTTCTTTTTTATGTGTGGTTTTACAGGTGAAAGTGTGATGAATGTCTAGATGCGGAGATAAATTGATCGGAAAATGGCAGGCACGTTAAGGCTTGCTGTCCGTTTTGTTCAGGATACCTTTCTGGCACACACTCTATTTTTTAAAATACATAAAAATATTGTGTAAGCTTTAGATTAGAATATGTTTAGTTGAAAACATTCATCGCTTCTATGAACTATCCAGATTTGTTGGTGTGAGATTGAAATACTGTCTTTATAACGCTGACCGCTTCATTCAGTTGTTTATGAGTTTATCGATAATCTGGATAAGTTCTTCACCTTTGAATGGTTTGGTAATATAAGCCTCGGCACCCAATTGATAAAACTCGTTTATATCTTTCTGATAGGATAGAGCCGAGATGATAATGACAGGAATATGGGCAAACTGTTCAGAGTTTTTTAGATGCTGTATCACTTCTTTGCCATTTACAATTGGCATCATTATGTCTAACAGAATCAAGTCGGGGTGTCTGGCTTGTATTGAGTTCAGCCCCTCTGCACCGTTATTCATGCAAATAATTTCATAGTCATCCTGAAGATAGTCCGTCACAATTTCCTGATTCATCGGGTCATCATCGATACACAGAATATACTTTAAGGGGTTCATAGTTGAGATTGTGTCTTTGGCAGAGTGAAATGAAAAACTGTTTTATACGGACTCTCTGGTTTTGGGCGATCAACCCATATTTTACCATGATGCAGTTCGATGATTTCTTTACAGATGGGTAAGCCCAGTCCGGTGCTTTCGCCATAGTTCATGGTCTTAGTCGTTTGTATGAACTTTTTGAAAATGCTGGTTTGATCCTGTTCTGAAATTCCCATCCCCTGGTCCATGACCATGACATGGTAACCTTGTTGATTGCTATTATATTGCTGTGTGATCAGTTGGTCGCGTATTTCAATCTTTATATGTGTGTTTTTTGGACTGAACTTAATCGCATTGGATAACAGATTAATGAATACTTGAGTTATTAATTCAGCGTCAAAACTGGCGATATGAGGGGTCATATTTGCAATTTGGATTTGAATTTTTTTTTCTAAATATAACGGTTGTATTGCATTCATGCTTTGCTGAATACAGGCAATTAAATCATTTTTTCGAAATTGTGGCTCTATTTTACCACTTTCCAGTTTGGCTAAATCCAGTAAGTTATTGACCAGTGCAAGCAATCGGGTAGCTGATTGGGTGATGCGTTGAAAATAATGAACGATTTTAGTGTAATCTTGTTTTTTTGCTTTGAGTTCACCTAAATCAGAAAAGCTCAAGATACCATGCATGGGGGTTCGCAACTCATGAGACATTTTGGTCAGAAAACGGCTTTTTTCCAGATTGGCTGTTTCAGCAAGTTCTTTAGCTTGTTGAAGCTGTTGTGTGCGTTGTTGAATTGTCTGTTCCAGAGAGATTTGATGCAGGGTTAGTGCCTGTTCCGCCTGCTTACGATCTGAAATATACTGGTTTGCAGTTCGACATAGTTGTCCAAACTCATCATCTTTGTGTTTATCAATTAATAGAGTTTGATCTGTCTGGCCATTATCTTCCAGATTTGAAAAGCTGTCAGATAAGTTGGTCAGTGGTTTGGTGATCACATAATAAAATACCAGCAATAGCAACAATGCCAGAATCATATTACGTGCTAGTCCGCCTATCAGAACATAAAAAGCACGATGATAAAATGATTGAAGCGCAATGTGTTGATCGACTGTCACTTCCAGTTTACCGGGCGTATCTCGATCAATACTGGGTGGATAAAGTTTTATTGCATAGGTTTTAAGAGGCTCAGTCAATAACGCAGTGAGACGGCGACTTGAATCAGTTTCTTTTGCTTTTTTATTCCGGTTGGCCAGCGCAATGTTCAGATCATCTGTCAGTCTGGCCCGAATGATAAATTCATATTCCAGCAAGCCGGAAACGACTTCATGGGCTAATTCTTCATTCAATATATGAACCGCTGTCGTCGCTGGCCTTTCTGCCACGGTCAGTATTTTTTTGACCATAGTGTCGATAGAGGTGCCTTGCTCACGGTAATCAAGATAAACCTGAGATAAACTTAACAGTAATCCGACGATAAAAGCAATGCTGACACACAGCTTCGTCAATTGCCTGGCTAATGGTTTTTTAATGAGGTCGGACTTCATGATGTCCAATCATAAGTTGAAATGGGATTATTCATTGTCAATCGTTTGCCGGGTGAAAAAATCACGCTGGATGTTCAGAAAGTACTCGATAAGCATCGAATCATTAATCCAGCGAGAATAACGTTGCCAGATTTTAGACTGGTTTTCTGGAGTAATCGTACGGTTTAAAGCATCAATCGTTTGTTTTCCCCAGTTTGTATTTACACAGCCAACATGGACAGACTGAAGTTCCTGGTGGTGTTTCAAGCGAATGGTTTTAAAGTGGGTGCTATAGTCTTGCTGTTTTGATAAGTTAAGCCATTGAATTTCAGTAATAAACCCAAGAATGTAGTCGACTCTTTTTCGGTTTAACATTTTCATCAGGCTTTCACCACTGGCATGGCTGGCGACTGTGATAACATGATCGTACTGGCTAGCGTGTTGAATGGCCTGATCAATTTTCCCGGTATAGATTCGTCCATCGAAATGACCGAATTTCAAAGATTGCCTGGTTAGCAGATTTTCAAATTCAATGCTGTCTGGCTTACCTAATTGTTCCCAGATTTCTTTGCGCGTAACCAGCAGGACTGGGGGTTCAACATAAATAGGGGCAGACCATAGCCAATTGGGTGTTGATTCAGGAAAAATAAAAGAACCTGTAATGCAGCGATGATCACGCGTTGATGAAAACTCTCTTAACATGCGTGTTGTATTGACTGGAATATCCTTATGATCATAATCAGGTAGTGTGTCTTTCCATAGACTAAGCATTAAGTCTAAAGGACCCTGACCGGCTAAATCACCTCTAAGTATATGATAGGGGGGCAGGTCGTACTGATACCATCGAAGCAAAGGTTTAACCTCTGCATGAACAGTATATTGATGGCTAAAAATACATAAAATGAAGATATACCGCTTGATCATGAGACTCAATTTTGGCAATTTGATTTAGCCTTCTTAGGCCTGCTTATCTTTAAGCATAGTCAATCTGGTTTAAAAAAACGCTTGAGCCGTGAATTTTATGATTTATTCAACAGATTTTATAATTTTTTTCAGTTAGTCGTGATGAATTACCTGGGTTAGTATCTAGTTTTCATGGATTTGTTTGAAATGATATTGAATGTAAAATGATGATGGTGATTATCAACAAAAAGTATAAATATTTCTTATAAAATACCAGATATAGTGTTAATATCTATTTATTGATACAGGATATTGATTTTAGTGTGAGTTAAAAATCCTGAACATCTTCCAGATTTAGTCGTAAGGAAATAACGATGACACATAGTATTGATAAAAAAATAGTGGGTTTTAAAGTGGTGACCCCGGATGAATCAGATTCAACTGCTGAATCTCAGCCACTTCAGCCATCTTTGGAAAGCATGCATGAAAATGTTGAAAGACCTGAGATGCTATTAGGTTCAACCTATAAAATTAAAACGCCTCAATCAGAACATGCTTTGTATATAACCATCAACGATATGATTTTGAATGCCGGTACCGAACATGAAGAGCGCAGACCTTATGAAATCTTCATTAATTCTAAGAATATGGAGCATTTTCAATGGGTGCTGGCATTGACTCGAGTTATTTCTGCTGTATTCCGTAAAGGTGGCGATGCTTGTTTTCTGGTTGAAGAACTCAAGGCCGTGTTTGATCCAAAAGGCGGCTATTTTAAAAAAGGCGGGGTATTCATGCCATCGTTAGTCGCAGAAATCGGCCATGCTATTGAATCCCATATGAAATATATCGGCATGATTACACCGGAAGAAATGAGTGATCATCAGAAAATATTTCTCGAAGAAAAACGGCGTGAATTTGAAGAAAAAAATGGCGCTTCTCCAGCGATTGAAGGTCAGAGTTTTCCAGAAAAATCAGTTTTGTGTACCAAATGCAGTACCAAAGCGATGGTTTTGCTGGATGGCTGTATGACCTGTTTGAATTGTGGTGATAGCAAATGTTCATGATATTACATTCTAATCTTCAATGATCGTCTTTAGTCGGATATATCTGCACGTGTTATGTTTCAAAACAAGCAGCAAAGTAAACGATCAGAGTAAGCGATGAACTATAAAATTCTCAACAATAACTCCAAACAAGAAGTAGTAGCGCTTTTTACGTCAACATTCTCCACTTCCGAGGGGGAGGAAGAAGGCAAGATAATTGGCAATCTTGCATCCGAACTATCCTCAAGCACTGACAATAAAGAAATAATATGTATTGGTGCATACAAAAATGAGTCAATTATTGGGGTAATTTTCTTTACTCGTCTACGTTTTACAGAATCCATCTCGATTTACATGCTCGCCCCTGTTGCTGTTAGCACTCAGCATCAGGGAAGAGGAGTTGGACAAGCATTAATAAACTATGGGCTTAAAGAACTAAAAAAACGTTCTGTGTCCATGGTCATCACATATGGAGACCCTGCCTTCTATTCTAAGGTTGGGTTTCAAAGTCTATCAGAACAAGTTATTCAGGCTCCGTTAAAACTTTCAATGCCAGAAGGTTGGTTAGGCCAGTCTTTAACAGATAAACCAATTCCAACAATAAATGAACGTCCTATCTGTGTTGATGCATTCAATGACCCTACCTTATGGTAATTATCAAAACAAAATAATTAGCCCCAGCGGACGCGCGCCAAAGGCGTTAGTTTTAAGTTTGTTCTTTATTTATCCATTCAGGTAGGGCGGGTGCTTCATAACGGGTAAATTCATTCAAAAGCGCTTCGGCAGATGTTGCAATGATGAGGAGTTTTCGTTGTCTCTCTTTAATAAATTGCTGTTCTTGCATATCGTTTAAAAACGCGATCAAATTATCATAATAGCCATCGATATTGAGTAAGCCGCAGGGTTTGCTATGAAAGCCTAATTGTGCCCAGGTCCAGATTTCAAATAATTCTTCCATCGTTCCAATACCGCCGGGCATGGCGATAAAACCGTCTGACAATTCAGCCATTTTCATTTTTCGCTCATGCATCGATTCAGTGATATGTAGATGGGTCAAAGAGGCGTGAGTAATTTCTTTTTTGGATAAGGCTTTTGGAATGACACCGGTTACTTTGCCTCCTGTCGATAACATTTGATCGGCTATTTCGCCCATTATTCCAATACTGGCTGCGCCGTATACCAACCCCAGTTGTCGTTGTTGCAGGCTGTGAGCCAGTTCTTGAGCAGCTTTTTTATAGCGTGGATTGCGACCGATACTGGAGCCACAATAGACACAAACATTTTTGAGTTGATACATGAGATAGATGTTTTTTAGCTAGGTTAATTCATCAGATTAAGGCTAAATGATGATGTTGTCTGGCAAAGAAGAAAAAGTTTAAATTATCCTGGAAAAATCAGTTGGATCAAAGTTTCTAGCACAGATGATTGATGCCACAGCACTTCTAAAAAATGTCCACCTGACCGAATGGGTGAGGTTAAGTTTTTAAGGCAGTGTGAAACAGCAATTGCTTGCGCTATTATTCCGCGCCCAGCTGATTTTTCCAGGATTATCTGGCATTTTATCCCGGATAATCAATTTGGGGAATGATATTTTTGTCAGATTATTTATTCTTTCCTGGCTCGTGTGTCTGGTCAGAATTGATGGTTGTGCAGGTGAACATCCCGTTGCGGGAAAGGGATTTCTATTTGATGTGCTTTAAAGGTTTTGAAAATACGGCGGTGCATGTCATCGATTGCGGGTAATCTGTTGTCAGGATCGCAAACATAAAAGCGAACACTAAAGTCTAAAGAACTATCACCAAATCCTATGAATAAAACCTGTGGTTTAGGTTCTTTGAGTACCCAGCTGGATTCCTGAAAAAGGGTTTCAATAAGCTGTATAACCTGATTTTCATCGGTTTGATAGGATACACCCACAGGAATAATCACACGTGTTACCGTGTCACTTAAAGACCAGTTGATCAATTTATCGGTAATGAATGATTTATTAGGTACGATCAGCTCTTTTTGATCCCAGTCTATAATGGTTGTGGCTCGCATTTCTATTTGACTGACTTTACCGTGTATATCGCCTATAGTCACAGTATCGCCGACCCGTATGGGTCTTTCAAACAGCAATATTATGCCAGAAATCAGATTAGCAAAAATTTCCTGTAGACCGAATCCTAGTCCGACACTTAAAGCGGCAACCAGCCATTGTACTTTTGACCAGCTGCCACCCAATTCATAGGCGATCAAAATCACACTCAATGCAATAATGCTATACCGGGTGAGTTGAACCAGCGCATAGCGGCTACCTTTAGTCATGCCGTAACGACCTACAAAAATCACATCAACCAGTCCTGGGAAGTTCTTAACCAGAGTCATGGAAATAAAAATATACAGCAAGCAAATCATTAGATTAACTAATGTAATCGGCGTTTGTAGAATTTGTCCGTCATTCATTTCTGTATGATGCCACAGGATGATTTCATCGAAAAAATTCAGTGCCGGTAAGATATCTCTGAACGTTAGCCAGATTCCGACCATTAAAATTGCCAAAATGGAAGCGGATAATAATTTGCGATTTTGTTGGTTGATTTTTGGAATATCTAATAACGCTTCTTCAATTTTTAAGACATTATCAGTATCGGCTTGTGCCTGTTCATGCTGTTTTCTTTTTTGGCGGGCATTTTGCAGTGCCATACGCCGATTAGATAAAGTTAACCAGCGAATAATAATGGCATGAAACAGTGAAGTGAAAAAAAACATTCTGATCAGAATGATTAATTTGCCTTGTAGTGCCAAGGCACTTTGATAGTAGCCAGCGACTGCAAAACCGATGATATTCAAGGGTGCTAAAAGTATCAACAGATACCAGACATAGCGCAGTATTGTCAGCCAGTTATTTGGGTTTTCCTGGTAAAACTGATGTGCCAGGCCTGAACCTGGGTGGGCGAAGCGATGAAACATGACAACCATTGCAAGGGTCGCAATGATTAATGCGGTTCTGCCCAGTGTGTAGCTGTGTTCGGAAAACATTTCTTCATTAAACATGCCTATGAAAAAAACACAAAATACGATAATCCAGCGTATCCAGCTTAATTGTGAGTTTAGTAATTTAACATTTTTGTCTGGCCAATTGAATAGAATGACGGCCAGTCCTTTAGGCTTTAACACGTAGTAAAAGAATTGTATTAAAAATAAAGGAATGCTGCTGGTTAAAAGCCCATCAGCTAACATATGGCTGAATGCATTACTTTGTTCTGATGCCTTGACCAGGACGGCGAACAAGAGGGGAAACAAGATCAGAGGCACGATTTGCAAAACGATGTAACACAGTCCTTGAAAGGTATAGATGAAACGGTCGGCGTAGAGCTTTTCACTTCTTTTTAACAACTGTTTCAAGCGTCGCTTGAATAACGGTTTCATGCGAAAACTGACTAAACATATTATTGTTAAACTGATTGTTAAGCCGGGATAGTTTTGTTGGTATGTATGAAATACCTGACGAATGTTGCGCCATTGCTCTTTGTTGAGAAACCACTGGATTGAGTTCCAGATAGAAAATAAATAATCCGGTTTAATCATGGGCGCACTGGGAACCCATAACAAACGTTGATTTAAAAACTGTTTATAGTTTTTTGATAAGGATAATAACTGTTTCAGCGAAAAATCGACATCAGCCAGCAGTCGTGTATATTCCGCATAGATGTTGACTAGCTGAGACACCAGCTCTCTTTGTTGTTGGCGTAATGTTTTTAATTCGTCGTAGTATTGATGAATCGATTGTTTGTCATCAGTTTTACTAAGTTCGGTTGAGATTAGGTTTTTTAAACGTTGATTTTGCAGCAGAAAACTTTCCTGTTTTTGTCTGAGTTCAAACAATTGCAGATTGGCATTGGCCATTTCCAGCTGGATTTGCTTATCCAGTTGTTTGTAATTCCCTCGTTGTGGCAGTACCCGGCTTTGTTCATGGAGCAGATTGCCCAGAGCAGGGCTGAGGCCGGCCAGAGAAATTTTTTGTTCAGCGCTTTGATAATCCTTTTCTAATATCAAAAACTCTGTATCAAGCTTTTTTTTCTGTTGCTCAAAGTGTTTGATCTTTTGGTTGATCTGTTGAATTTCTTTGTTAAATTGAATATTTTTATTGGCAGTTAATTGGGTGACTTTAGGCTTGTTTTTTGCTTGTTGTTGGGCTTTTAATAAATTTTTCTGGGCATTTTCCAGGGCTTGCTGTTTTTCTGTTTGCAAGATTAAGTTCAGTGCTTCTATGTCTTCTATCAGTTTTTCATGTTGTAGAGTCAACAAGGTCAGTTGCAGTTTTTTGGATTTTTCCAGAAATGGATGGATGGTATGTTCTATATTCAGCTGTGTGAGCAGGGTATTGAGTTTACGCAGTGAAATGTCTGTTTGTAACTGTTTTGCTTCCAGTTCCTGTTGATTTAATATGGCTGTTAATTGCGCTTGCTGTGTATTTTGTATCGTGGTCTGTAAGGTATAAATTTCTGCAGTTTGACTTCGGATCTTGTCAGGGCGTTTGAGTTGATCCATCAGTGTTCTTTCCAGATTTGCCAGGCGAGACTTGTGTTCTCCCAAGGTGGTCCGTTTTATGGCTAATTGTTGTTCCAGTTCTTCCAGAGTGTTGTATTCAATATCCGTTTTTGGCTTTAAGATGGCATTACTTTCTAATTCTACAATTTGCTGGCTATAGGCTTTAATCTGTTTGGGTATTTCGGTTATTTGTAGTTGTAATTGCTTGATTTTTTGCTCGATCAGGCGAGTTTCTTCCAAGTCATCTTCTGCCGAGAAATAACTGTTCAATATGCCTACTTTCAAGTCATTATTCAGGGTGGGGTTTGACTTGATACGCTCTATTTTTTCACTGATTATCGCCTGTTGAGTTTCGGTATTTGACACTGATTCTGCATAAACCCAGGGAATATTGAGTGGTATCAAAATGAATATCAGGTAATAGATGAGATGGGTTGGTGCCATTAGATGATTATCCTTTTTGTTTCAAATAGATCATTTTTAGCGCCCAGCCTTTAGATGGCTTTTTTTCAGATTATCCATTCTTTTTATGATACTCCGGGCTAGAGACTCATTTTTGATACTGTATGAATCAAGTTGTCTGGTGTTGCTTTACTCAATCTAAGATTTATTAGCTAATTAATACGGTCAGTTAGCTGGTTATGCATTAGTTTTATTCTAGCTTATCAGATAATTAGTAGATTGGATGCGCTGATTCAGTTTTGAACTGTTTTCTGTTGTTTCTTTCGAACCCATCATTATTTATATTAAGAGAATGCATACATGAAGTTATCAAAAGTAGTGCTGGTCGTTGTCATTATAATCATTGCCGTGTTGTTTTTTTATCTGGATTTGCAGCATTTTTTAAACCTTGACTATTTAAAACAACAGCAAGCTGAAATTGAATCGTACCGGTCTCAACAACCTGTTGTTGCTGTTTTAATTTATCTGGCAATTTATATTGCGGTTACCGCATTGTCTTTGCCGGGCGCAACAATTTTAACCTTGGCCGGGGGTGGGGTATTTGGCCTGTTTTGGGGAACAGTTATTGTTTCTTTTGCTTCAACCATTGGTGCGAGTCTGGCATTTTTGGCGGCCCGGTTTTTATTTAGAGATGCAGTGCAAAGCCGGTTTGCCCGTCGTATGAAGGCCATCAATGACGGTATAGAAAAAGACGGTGCATTTTATTTGTTTAGTCTGAGATTAATTCCGATATTTCCATTTTTTATGATTAACCTGACTATGGGGTTGACTTCACTTAAGTTGTGGACGTTTTATTGGGTCAGTCAGTTGGGTATGTTTGCAGGAACGATTGTTTATGTGAACGCAGGAACTCAATTATTCCGTATTGAATCCCTGTCCGGTATTTTTTCACCAGCTCTTATTTTTTCTTTTGCTTTGTTAGGCTTGTTTCCATTGTTAGCAAAACAGTTAATTGCCAGATTTAATGCCTATAAAGTCTATAACAAATGGAAAAAACCAAAGCAATTTGATAACAATCTGCTTGTGATTGGTGCAGGTTCTGGGGGGTTGGTAACTGCTTATATTGCAGCTGCAGTCAAAGCAAAAGTGACCTTGATAGAAAAGCATAAAATGGGGGGAGATTGTTTAAATACAGGGTGTGTTCCATCCAAAGCTCTGATTCGTTCTGCACGGTATATAGAAAGCAATCGTCGGAGTGAACGATATGGTGTCAAGCGCTCTCAACTGGATTTCGATTTTAGTGAAGTGATGTCACGGGTCCATAATGTCATCAGACAAGTTGAACCGCATGACTCGATCGAAAGATATACGGATTTGGGTGTCAATGTATTAACTGGCACAGCCAGGATAATTTCTCCCTGGGAAGTAGAGGTAGAAACAGACGCTGGTAAACAGGTGTTATCCGCTCGATCTATTGTCATTGCAGCGGGTGCCAGACCTTTCGTGCCTGAAATACCGGGTATAGACCAAGTGATCAGTTATACGTCTGACACGATATGGGGCTTAACGCTTCTTCCTCCTCGATTACTGGTCATCGGCGGTGGGCCTATCGGCTGTGAATTAAGCCAGTGTTTTGCCCGTTTGGGTAGTCAGGTTGTTCAAATCGAACGTTCTGACCGAATCCTGTCGCGTGAAGATTTAGACGTATCTGAATTTATGATGCAGCGTTTTAAAGAGGAGGGGATCGATATACGCTGTCAGCATAAACCGGTTGAATTTAAAGCCAGTGATACGGGATCTGTTTTGGTTGCTCAATACCAGGATAGTCTTGTTGAAATCGAGTTCGATGTGCTGCTTTTGGCAACAGGACGGCAGGCCAATGTGACGGGGTATGGTCTGGAAAAACTGGATATTGCATTATCAAATAAACAAAGCTTAGAAACGAACCCATTCCAACAGACGAATTATCCCAATATATTTGCCTGCGGTGATGTCTGTGGGCCATTTCAGTTTACGCATACGGCAGCTCATCAGGCCTGGTATGCAGCTGTCAATGCCTTATTTGGCGATTTCAAAAAATTTGCTACGGATTATTCAGTGATTCCCTGGTCGACGTTTACAGATCCTGAAGTGGCTCGGGTTGGATTGAATGAACAAGAAGCTAAAGAACAGAGTGTCGACTATGAAGTCGTTAAATACGGCATAGATGATCTTGACAGAGCGATAGCGGACAGTGAAGCACATGGTTTTGTGAAAGTACTGACTGAGCCAGGTAAGGATCGAATTTTGGGTGTCACCATAGTTGCTGATCATGGGGGTGATTTACTTGCTGAATTTGTATTGGCTATGAAGCATAACATTGGATTGAACAAAATTTTATCAACCATTCACATTTATCCCACGATGTCGGAAGCGAATAAATATGCGGCGGGTCTGTGGAAAAAAC
>SPJK01002706.1_pt1 | contig 19492 bp, 18 predicted proteins | sample 3741771 | NCBI WGS metagenome assembly SPJK01 (sample SAMN10925997, study PRJNA522277) | cold seep metagenome | isolation source: Elba SIP-enriched marine methane seep metagenome, extraction at timepoint T2 | place: Italy: coast of Elba, Mediterranean Sea
ACGGCCTGAGGACTATCACTGGCGGGGTTAATGCCAATCACCGCATCACCACTGCCATACAGCAAACCATCCAACACACTGGCTGCAATCCCGGTTGGATCATCGGTGGGATGATTAGGTTGTAAGCGTGTTGACATGGTGCCGGGTAAACCAACGGTAGAACGAAAAGCGGTCACGACCTGACATTTTTGTGCAACCAGAATTAAATCTTGCACACGCATGATTTTGGACACCGCTGCCACCATTTCAGGCGTTAGGCCGGGCGCTAATTTTGTTAAGGTTTCAGGGGTTGCGATTTCACTCAGCAACCAATCTCGAAACTCGCCAACAGTAAGCGATGAAACAATAGAAAATGCTTCTGCATCGTGACTGTCTATGATTAAACGACTGACTTCATCTTGCTCGTAAGGGATAACCAGTTCGTTAAGGAATTCTTTTAGTGGTACATCAGCCAAAGCAATTTGGGCTGCCACTCTTTCTTGTGCATTTTCAGCACCAATACAGGCTAATTGATCACCTGAGCGTAATGGCGTGGCTTTAGCCATTAATACTTTTAAGCTATCAAACGTCCACGTGCTGCTATTTATTGTTGAGCGGTATTGCGCCATAACGGTATTTTGTCTTGTTATATAAAAAAGGGCTACCTTACGGCAGCCCCTTTAAGTTGAAGATTAATCTTTATAATCCTCGTAGCTTTCATTTTCATGCTTAAAGGTTGCAACAATTGCTAAAACCGTTACGACCATTGATAACACTAAAATTAAGCCGATCATTGTAGGGCTATCCGCAAAGGTAAAAATTGCTTCTGCTCCATCCCACGTTGTAATTGGACTTGCCATATTATTGTCTCCTTAAACCGTTGCAGGTTTTTCAGGTTGAGTTGATGCTGCTGGAACACTTTCAGGATATGCTGTTAATGGTACTTCAACTAAATCCAAACCAGCAATCTCTGCTTTAGGTGGTACTCGTAAAACACCAAACTTAGCCATAACTAGTGATACAACATAACCAGGAATGAAACCTAGTGCTGCCATGACTAAACCACTCAGCAATTGACCCATGAATGAGATTGGTGGGTAGTCTTCAACATTTGGGTAACCAGCAAGGAAGATACCTGCACCGATAATACCAATTAAGCCACCAACACCATGAACTGCAAAGGCGCCAACCGCGTCATCAAGTTTGAACACTTTAGTGATAAATTTATCTGCTAAAGGAACAATTAAACCACCGATAATACCCATTAAGAATGCTAATGGTGGGTAGTACAAGTCAAGACCCGGCGCCGCAGAAAAAATACCTGCTAGTGCACCTGACATCATCCAGAATGGCTGACGAGTCATGATGTATGCACCAATAATACCGCCAGAGAATGCCATCAAAGTATTGAAGCTAATAGATGACAGGGTTGCTGGTGTACCAAAAATAGTTGTCCACTGCGCGGTACCAGAATAAATGATACAGCCGCCTAGGAAACCAAAGAAACCAACAATAATCATCATTAAGCCAATTACTGTCATTGGCATACTATGACCTTCAATGCTGACTGGCTTACCTGATTCATCAAAGCGACCAATACGTGGACCTAAGTTGATTATCACACCTAGCGCAAAGAAACCTGCGACCATATGTACACAACCTGCAGCACCGAAGTCATGGAAACCAAGATCAGTTGTTAACCAACCGGTTGGATGCCAACCCCATGCTGCACCTAGAATCCAGACGACTGAACCAAGTAATATCGCCAAGATGATAAATGCACTCATACGAATTCGCTCAATAACCGCACCAGAGAAAATCGATGCTGTTGTCGCTGCAAATAAGACGAATGCGCCCCAGAAAATACCGGATGCATTATCGGTTAAGTTCGGCCCCATATTTAAAGCCCAGGGAGCCCCAGCTGCTGCCGCTTCAAAATCAGGGGTGAAACCTTGGTACATCGCTAGGTATATCCACCAACCAAAAAAGAAAAATGTTGGCACGATGAACGCAAATGCCAAAATATTTTTCACACCTGATGCTAATGCGTTTTTAAGGCGAGATGCCCCCATTTCATACGCTAAGAAACCCGCATGAATAATTACCATTAGACCTGTACACCACCAATAAAAGACTTCCATATTGATGGTAGTAGCCATTTCTAGCATCGCTTGTAGCTCTGCTGTTGTTGCTACAGTTTCCATAGCTTACTCCTCAATTGATTAATAAAAGTAAAACATCAACATCGTTTAAATTGCTGCGCCGACAGTAAAGTAAACTTCGCTAGTGCTGCTGCCTTGGAACGCTTCACCATCACTGTCTGTGTCACTGTAACCAACTGTAAAGTCAAACTTACCAAAGGTTTTGCTCAGATCGACACCGTAGTAGTTATAAGAATCGGGATCGTAATATTCGTCATCGAGTTCTTGAACACCGTAATGAAAACTCAAACCATAGTCAGCTGGTAAGCTAAAGCCAAGACTAGATTCAATCGCGACTGCGTCTCCAGTTTCAGCATAGAAGTCAGGTGAATATAAAACCGATACGCCTACTGAAGGTGCATAATCACCATCAAAGCTATAAGCTAATGAGCCACCGAACTCAATGTAATCAAGATCAGCTTCAGCACCTGGATAGTCGTAATATAAAAAGTCTATCGAGTAACTAATTGCACCTGCTTCACCTACATAGCCTGCGTAGTAATCAAGTTCCATTGTTTCAGTATCGACTGGTTCAAGTGAACTTCCCCAGATACCTGCATAAAACCCGTTGTAACCCCAGTCTAAACTGCCACTTACTGCAGGGTGATCATCGGATAAGGTAATACCTCTAAATAAATAGTTTGATGTTAGAGCAATACTGGCACTGAAGTTATCCGTATCCATAGCGCCGGCATAGCTGGTCATCGAACCCATTGAAAGTGATGATAAAATAATCATCGATGAGAGTGTTTTTTTCATGTTTTACTCCAAAATTAACTCTGCCGTGCTTGATCTACCCCCGTTGGCATACACAACAATTACATGTCTTTTAAATAACAAAAGACGCTTTTACTTCAACTCCTGTAAAACTACTTCCATAAATCAAAACAAATTTAATATCTCTACTCAGGTTGCGTTCCAAAATCTAACTCAGCACCATCATCAAGCGGTGTAAAAGCATCGATAATCAACTGACGATAATTATCTAAGCCTTTGTATTCAGATAAATCTGCTGGTAGGTTTTTCAAAATTCTATTTAAGCGTTTAGTCCAACGTGGATACGTCATCAACTCATCTAAACTAATCAGATAAGTACGAATGCTAAATGCAATCGCATTACTGCGTGGCAAACGGAATAGGGCTTGTACTTCGACGCGTAAATGTATTTTTTCAGTGACGTTGTCAGCAGTGACTGAAACGTTATCTGGTCCCCATTCAGGGTATGTTTCTGGTGCGGTATCCAAACGAGGATTTACGGTCATAGTCCAATTTAAACGTCGCACTGGACTGCCATATTGCAGATTGAGTAAGAACTTTAATGCACGATCAAAAACACCTATTTCATGCGCTCTTGGCACTGGTGCATGCCATTCTTTAAATGACATACCGGCATCAAATGCCATAGACCAGTCCGCTTGTGTGGTAACAACACCCAAATCAGCAAACAAATCATCATCGCGATGATCCATAATCACCCAGTCACCTTGAACTTGGCGGATGATATATTCGAAAGGTGGCATCGCTAAGCTAGACTCATCGCCAAACACGAATTTGTCTTCAATCTGCATTGGCTTATTGATCCAATGCCAGTTATTACCATCTTTGCTGAGTTGAAATAAATCAGGGTAGTCGGCTGATAGTGACTCCATGACTAACTCCACCATGTCCCACTCAGCATCTTTCATATGGGGCAGTGCAACTAAGCGATCAGGATCGCCTTCTAGCACGATACGACGATCTTCCATTTCAGCTAAATAATGCTCGTCGATATCAATCGCATATTCGAATACAGAGCCTGCTTCGCCTTTGGTGTGTGGCTCGATATTGACACTGTAGTTGTATTCATCTTCATCAAATGGAAAAGGAAAACGTTTAATCGCTGCAGGTGAATTTCGGAATGTGAAATCATCGCGAAATGTTTCTTGGTTAAATTGCATATTCATTTTTTAAGCCCTTACAACTTAAGTACTAATTGATTACATTTGGCACGAGAAACACAGGTCATCACTTTGTTACCGGCCATTTTTTCAGCATCTGAAAGGTAATGATCGTAGTGTTGAAGCACGCCATCACAGGCTTCGACTTCTATTTCACAACGACCACATGCCCCACCACGGCATAAGAATGGCGCATCAACGCCCGCCGCTTCTAATGCTTCTAATAGGCTTAATTCACCGGGTACTTCTAAGGTGATTCCAGACTCTGATAATGAAACACTGAATGGGTCGCCCATAGGTGGTGCTGAGAATTGCTCGCTGTGTATATGGTTGCTTGGCCAGCCCAAACTATCTGCTGTTAAGTGCAACGCATTAACCATCGGTTCAGGGCCACAGATATAAACATGGGTTCCTAAGGGCTTTTGGCTCAACAACTCCGTCATATCAATTCGCGCGCCTTCGCTTTCGATATAAAACGTCGCCTTATCACCACATAAATCCTCGATATAGTCTTTAAACGCAGCATGCTCTTCAGATCGATAGGCATAATGCAGTTCATAGTCATAGCCCAGACGATTCAAGTCAGAAATCTGTGATAAAAATGGCGTAATACCAATACCACCAGCAACGAGTACATGCTTTCTAGCCATTTTGTTGATGGCGAATAAATTCACCGGATAGGTCACTTCTAGTACATCGCCGACCTTAACCTGTTCATGCATATAAACAGAACCACCACGCGATTGATCTTGTTTACGCACACCGATTTGATAACTCTCGGTGTTGCCAGTCGAACTCATCAATGAATAGGCATTTCGATGTGTTCGGCCATTGATATTCATTGCAACTACAATATGACTACCTCCAGAAAATGGCGGTAATGGCTCATCATTCGCTGCTACTAACGTAAATTGTTTAACCGTTTCAGTAACACTGGCAATATCACTGACTTTTACTTGTAATGTACTCATGGATACACCTCCTGAATCTCAGGCAATACCCCGGGTTCTTCGGCATCAACCATAAAGCCGTTATACGCACCTAAGTGTCTAGAGAAATGGTCACCGACTAATAATTTACGTTTACAACCAGTGCACTCATGAATATTTTGATGCACATCTTTGTTGATTGTTTTGCAATGAACGCAATAGACAGATCGCTCTAAGCTACCGCTATGTTCTTTCAGCACATTCTCATCTTGCACACCATAAGGTTTGAGAAGTTTAAGCATGTCCCACATGAATACTTCGGTACCTGCCACGTAAAACTGAGTGCCCATATAGCAACTGTCTAAGTCAGCATTAACCGCATCAATAAGCGCCTGCTCAGATTCATAGAGATATAAATCATCAGCGAGTATTTGTTTCAAAATAGCAATGTACTTGTTGCTGTCTGGCCGTGGTTCAACTAAAAACACCTTCAAGGGTTCTATCGGGTAACGCAACTGCAACACGCGCAGCACAGCTTGAGATGCCGTTCCACTGGCAATAACGCGATGTGTAATCGCTTTATCCTGCCACTGCAAGGTACCGTATTGAGGCTTACTTTTTATCCAATAATCTTTATCCATGCCGATTACTCTCTATGCTGCAGGATGAGTGCGTAAACGCATTGGATCGTAAAATGGCATTTTGACGATATGAGCTTTAACCTCAGTGCTACCAACAATGGTCACTTCTGTTCCAAGATGTGAATACTCAGGTTTAATATGTCCCATCGCCAGTGACTGCATTAAATAACGGCTAAAACTACCCACCGTTACCACGCCCACTTCCTTATCACCAACCATGATCTTGGCACCCTCTTCCACTGCTTTGTCGGTGCGACAAATCATGCCAATTTGTTTGATACGCTCACGGCCTTTGAGCTTTTTAAGCGCTGCTTTACCGATGTAATCCGCTTCTTTATCTTCATCAATACACCAATGCATATTGACTTCCCAAGGCGTGGTATCACCTTCTGGCATATCAAATGGGAAGAATAATAAAGCCGCTTCAACACGGGTTAAATCGAGTGAGTCCCATGAGGCAGGTATGACACCAAATGGCTGACCTTTTTCTAAAATCGTGTCCCAGATAAACACGGCATCTTCAGCACTACAGTAGACTTCATAGCCACGCTCACCAGAATAACCACCACGAGCTAAAAATACGTTTTTGCCGTATAGCGTAGTTTGGATATGTTTAAAGTAAGGTAAGGCAGCCAAATCAAACTCAACATCTGGTGCTAGCACATCAAGCGATTTCGGGCCTTGTAAAGACAGTACATGTGCATCTAAATCTTGTGCAAAACTAACGTCTTTACCTTCACATAAAATTGCTAAGGTTTGCTGTGTAGCACCACTACCATGAGATAATCGGTAGGTTTCAGGCGCATCGCAAATAACCATTATGTCATCGACTAAAGCGCCTTCTTCGTTGACTTCAGCGGCTAATCGTGATGTGCCCGGTTCGAGCTTAGCCATATCAATAGTGACTAGCGTATTTAACACTTCCAGCGCATCTGGACCTGTCACATTAACGATATTTAAACCTGATACATCATAAAGTCCTGCACAGGTGCGAACAGCAACGACTTCATCATCTGCATCGGTGTTATAAGACCAAGGGATCGGCATGCCATTCCAGGTTTCACCATCTAAGGCACAGCCTAATTCTTTGTGTCGAACATTCAATATTGAGTTTCTAGTTATTGGACTATCCGAATTTATGCTCATTATCTACTTCACTTTACTTTTATTAAAATTAAATTCCCATCAGGAAACAATATAGGCGTGCGTAAATAGCATTTATATAAACGCCCCTCAATGTTTAAGGCCCATTTTTGTTTAGTAATACGGGTTTTGTTTAAGAAAAACGATACCGCTTCAAACACTAAAAAAAAATACCGAAAAGAGGGTACCCTCTTTGGGGTAATCAAGACTATCAACTCGTTAATAAACGATGAATCAGCTCATTTATTAATTGCATCTCAGCTTCAAACCGACCCGGGCCAGCACTCACATGGCCCAACTCCGATTGATAGCCCTGATACTCACCCTGCTCTAGGTATCTAAGCTCAACTAAGTTATCTTCGTATCTAAAATATAAATCTTGTTCACAAGGTACTAACCATAGCTTCGCTTTTATCGCTGCTAGCGCCTGCTGCAAATCACCGTTATATAAAGGCTGCATACTAATATCAGCTGTCAGCCACGTATCCAACATCGCAACTAAGTCATTTGCATTCCACGTTAAATGATCTTGCTCCCAAAATAAGAGTAAATCTTCAGCTGTTTCAAAGCCGAGCTTTTTGTATCCCTTATTTCGGAAAAAGGCCTGTGAATATGCCCAACCGGCATAAACTCGTCCAAACGCTTTTAAACCGGCGATTGGTGTTTGCTGATAATTGCCCTCGTTAAAAACCTGATCAGCGTGCAAAGTCGCTTTCAGTCCTTTTAAAAAAACCTGATTATGTTCTGCCGTTTTGGCGGCGCCACAAATCACCATGGCTCTTTCAACCCTGTCAGGAAATTGAGCAGTCCACTGATAGGCTTGTATGCCTCCCATCGACCAACCGACAACCAGGGCTATATTTTTAACGCCTAGATGATCGAGCAATAAAGCCTGTGCTCGAACATTGTCATATACGCTTATTTTAGGAAATCGTGTTCCAGCATAATTTGCTGACATATTCGACGGTGAGGATGACACGCCATTACCGAATAAATTAGGTACGACAATAAAATACTCTTCTGGATTAAGGGCATGTTCAGCACCGATCATCGCCAAATTAGATAAATCATTACCCGTGTAATAGGTTGGAAATACAATCGTATTATCAACCGTATTGCTCAGCCTGCCATAGCAGCGATACGCTAAGCGTAAATCAAGCATCACACCACACTGCAATTCAAAACTGGGCAGTTCAAAATAATGCAGTTCAGTCGCTGTTGTCACATTGGCCTCTGTTGGCTTTCTATATAGCTTGCAGCTTGCAATATTACGACTAACGCTAAACCTCAAACATACTCCAAAATTAGTATGCCTTCTTAGGTAGTGACTAATCCACACACTGTGCCAAGATTAACGTCATTGTTTATTTAGGAGCGAGTAATGTGTGCCAATAAGGTTGTAGACGTCAGTGCAGAGCAAATAGCAGCACTCGAAAAGATAATTGCTGATAATCAACTCAAGTATCTCATTCCTAGTTATGTCGATATGCACGGTATTCCGAAAGCGAAAATGGTACCGGTCGAATTTTTAAGGCACATGTTAGGTGGCTCTGAACTATTTACCGGTGCAGCCTTAGATGGTGTGCCACAAAATATGTCTGATAATGAAGTCGCTTCCGTACCCGATCCCAGCTCATGTATGGTGGTGCCTTGGCGTGAAGACTCAGCCTGGTTTGCCAGTGACTTATGGCTGGGAGACAAACCTTTTGAAGCCTGTAATCGTGGTATTTTAAAACGCGTGCTCAAACAGGCAGAAGACAAAGGTCTTACCGTTAATTGCGGTATTGAAGCCGAGTTCTTTGTATTTAAAGATGATGGTGAATTACCCCCAAACCCACTCAGTCCATTAAAACATTTAGATAAACCTGCTTATGATGCAGTGCGACTGATGGATAACTTAGATATTTGGCTATCGGAAACCGTACAAGCTATGAACGGTTTAGGTTGGGCTGTCTATTCATTCGATCATGAAGATGGCATCGGCCAGTTTGAGCTTGATTTTGACTTCACCAACGCCTTGCAAATGGCCGATCGTTTTGTCTTTTTACGTGTCATGGTGAATGAAATGGCTAGAAAACACGGTGCGTTTTCTTCATTCATGCCCAAGCCGTTTGCAAACCGAGCTGGCAGTGGCGCGCATTATAATATTTCTATCGCTGATTCTCAGACGGGCAAAAACTTATTTGAAACAGATACAGCCGATGAATACGATTTAGGTCTATCTGAAATGGGTTATCACTTCGTTGCAGGCGTCGTGAAACATTTACCCGCCATCTTGGCCTTATCAGCCCCAACGGTGAACAGCTACAAACGGCTTATTATGAAAGGCAGTGATTCGGGCTTTACTTGGGCACCAACTTTCACATCATGGGGTGGCAACAACCGTTCTAATACCGTTCGAGTTCCAGGTGGTGGTGGTCGCATGGAACTTCGCGCAGCCGATAGTGCTTGCAACCCTTATCTCGGCTTGGCAATGACCATTGCAGCTGGGCTAGAAGGTATTGAACAACAACTCACACCACAACCCGCTAATAAGGTGAACTTATTTGAACAAGCCGAGAGTTACCGCCAAGATTTGGGTATTAAATGGTTACCGCGCAGCCTAGGCGAAGCAATTGATGCCTTAGACAGCGATCCACTCGCTGAACAAGTCATGGGCAGATTAATGAAAGAGGCATGGATTGAATATAAACGTGAAGAATGGATCAGTTATAACCATCATGTAAGTAACTGGGAAATGGAACGATACCTTCACCAATTTTAATGGTAAAACCAAATGTCTTTAACATATACAGCATGGATTTACTTGATCAGCGCAGGACTACTGGAAGTAGTCTGGGCTGTAGGTATGAAATACTCTGATGGCTTTTCACGCTTACAGCCGTCACTTATCGCAATTGCAGGTGTCATTGGAAGTTTATATCTACTTTCAATTGCCATAAAACACATTCCATTAGGCATCGCCTATGCAGTGTGGGTTGGCATTGGGGCGACGATGGTTTCTATCTACGGGATTTTTTTCTTGGATGAACCTGTCAGTGCACTACATATCGCTTGCTTAAGCTTAATTATCATCGGTGTTATCGGTTTAAACTTACTGTCCGCGTAGCAATTAAAACTGATTGTTCAGTACATCGTTTAATACATCCCACAAATATTGCGCTAGAGAACGATCACAAAGGATCGAAAACACCGCTTGTTGCCCATAGTGGTGATGTAAAATAATCGCATTTACGCCCGCGACAACCGTTTGAGCCACTGCCCCCTCAGCAAATTGAGCGGGACGTAAATCAACCGAACATAATTTGGCTAATACTGCAGCATTATCATGGGTATTTAATACAAACCAAGCATGGCTAGCTTGGCACAAAACGGGATAAGCGCTTGAGCCACTTTCTAAAGTGCTATTCGATTGCGAATCCGATTTAGACAATAACCAAAACTCATTATTTATGAGTCGAACTAAAATATGTTCATCAGTTTCTGTCAGGGAGTTAGCTGTTTCAGGCACTGAAAACGCTGTTTTTTCAACTTGGGCAACTGCATTGTTACCTCGAATACCAACTCGCGGATATAAACTCAAATCGCTAAGCGTGGTGTGGTTATCAGTTGTTGAAAACAACACCGGGCTTTTCGGTTCGATATGTCTTACTTGCTTATTCATTTATAGCTCCTGACGTTTATCATCAGCATCATAAAAAGGCTTAGCCACAACAGAGGCTTTGACGATAGTTCCACCGTCGACACGAATAGGAATACTCGAACCTATGTCGCTCTGCTCGACTGACGCATAGGCCAAACCAATAATTTTATTGAGTTCCGGTGAATATTCGCATGAAGTGACATTACCGCTTATATCATCGTCTTTTAGCACAAGGTGCCCCTCTTCTGGTTTGAGCGAGTCAAACGGTAATGAAAATGCCACCAACTTACGTTTTTGTTGCTGGTTGAGCACAATCTCAACAGAACGCTTACCACTGAAAACAGGTTTGCTATTATCTAAAGCCCATAACATATCGACTTCACCCGGATGCGTCATACCATCGGTATCTTGACCAACTAAGAAATGACCTTTTTCCAATCGTAATAAACGCTGTGCTGCAACACCAAATGGTTTTATATCAAACACATGACCTGCATTAATAAGAAGATCCCACACGGTTTCACCATATTGTGCAGGTACATGCACTTCATAGCTAAGTTCACCAACAAACCCTACACGCATGATGCGTGCTGGAATGCCAGCAATATGGCCCTCTCTAAAAGCGAGGTAAGGGAAAGACTCAGCATTTAAACTTATATCATCCATCACTTGCGATAATACTTTACGAGCTTCTGGCCCTGCGAGATTAAACTTGGCAAAGGAAGATGTTACATTTGCTATATCCACATCTAATTGCCACTGTACATTGCATTTAGTCATTTCTCTGAATACGCGCGAGGCATTACTGGTGCTTGCACTCATGTAAAAATAATCATCAGCTAGACGAGATGCAATGCCATCATCAGCAATAACACCTTGATCGTTTACCAACATGGTGTAACGCGTTTTACCTACTGCAAGGGCTTTAAAATCATTACTATAAAAGCGGTTTAAGAACTCAGCGGCATCAGGCCCACGCACATCTATTCCACCTAAGGTAGACACATCCATAATGCCTACTTTGTTTCGCACATGAGATGCTTCTGCATGCATAGCGCGTTGTTTATCAAGATCGCCGTAATAAGATGGACGTTGCCAACCACCGACATTAATCATCTTCGCGTTTAGTTCTATATGCCGTGAATGCACAGGCGTCAAACGTGAAGAGGCATAACCACGACCAGCGAGATGAGCTAATTTTTCAGGTGCGAAAGGTGGACGTGCTGTTGTTACCCCTGTTTCAGACACAGTTCTTTCTGTCGCTTTAGCAATAAGTCGCGCGGTCGGTAATGCTGAATGACGGCCTTGTGATGGCCCCATGCCAACGGTCGAAAAACGCTTCACTAACTGTACATCTCGATAACCCATTTTGGTGGCATTGATAATGTCCTTGATCTGCAGATCTTCATCAAAATCGACAAACTCTTTTGCTTTTGGGTGTTTGAAAATAGGCCAGTCAAAATTGGTTTTCTTAGCGCATGAAACACGTTTAGGTTTAGGCTCTGTGTTTGATAAACCTAAATTATTCAAGGCGACAATAGCTGCCCGTTCACCATCAGCAATTGTTGCTGTTAATTCATGAATACTGTTAACCGCACCGGCAATATGCAGGTTTTTAGGCAGTTGCTCGATCTTAAACTGTGCATGTTCATCATCATAAATGAGCTTACCGCCAGCCTGACACAGCAATTGATAGGTCGGCATATAGCCTGCTGACATACATAATAAATCGCAATCTATCTCAACACTCTTGTCACCAACGTGGCCTTGGCCAGTAATCTCGCGAACATCAACCGCTTTAAGGTGTTGAGTTTTGTTATCTTTTAATGCTTCATAGACTGTATAGCCAGTTTTGTAATCAATATTTAGTGTCTTTAATTGCTGAACTAATGAGGTATTCCATCCTTCTGCTCGCATATCGACTACCGCATTCACACGAATACCATAATTAGCCAGCGTAATAGCTGTACTAAGTGCATCATCGTTCCCAGCAAGTACAACGGCTCTTTGGCCTGGCTTGATCGCATAATGTTTAATCATGCGTTCAACCGCACTGCATAAAGCAATACCAGGCAAGTCATTATTACGAAAGACCACGTGTTGTTCTAAAGAACCGGAGGCAACGATACACTGCTTGGCTCTGGCTTTATAAAGGCGTTTATCTTGAATAATTTCTAGGTAATTATCTGCAAACCAACCATTACAGCTCGCATTGAGTAATACCTCAATCTGACTATGGTTCTCGACAGCAGTAACAGCATCTTGATACAGGCGGTTAGCATCTAGCGGCTCGTTTTCGATAAATTCATGATAGGAAAACGCCCCACCTAAATGCTGGTTTTCATCGACTAATAAGACGCTGGCACCAGCATCAGCAGCGGTTAAGGCGGCTTTTAACCCAGCAGGGCCAGCACCGATCACTACAATGTCGTGGAATAAAAACTGTTTGTCATAAAACTCAGACTTGGTATCGCGTTTTACATCAACAACACCCAGCCCTGCTTTCTTACGGATCCATTTTTCCCACGTATCCCAAATACCCAGCGGTTTATAAAAGGCGCGATAATAAAAACCAACCGGCAAGAACCGACCGAGCTTATCCATATAAGCATCGCGATCGTTATCAAGACTGCCTTCATAATTTTGACCCAGCACCTTTTCACCATCGGTGATGCGATGCATATCAGCTAATACATTTGGTTCTGCTGTTAACTGCACCAAGGTATTCGCATCCTGCCCCGCCATTGTCAGCGGGCCACGTGGGCGGTGATATTTAAACGAACGTGACATCAACCAACGCCCATTCGCTAACAAAGCACTAGCGATAGTGTCGCCTTCAAAGCCTTGATACTGCTGCCCTTCAAACTCAAACATCACCGGCTTAGCTCGGTTGATCAAAGCCCCATCATTTTCAAAACGTGTCGAATTACTCATCTCTTGTTCAACCTTAACTAATCGCTCAACTCAGCTGGATCGTAAGTGCGAATAACTTCATCACTCGCTGTGTGGCGCTCTGCTATAAACCAGTAGCTAGACGGGCTATGACACCACCACTCTTTGACGATTTTTACGGTGTTATCATGAAAAAACACATAATCAGCCCACTCCTGCTCAGAGCACGTTTGTGGATCAGGTGCGGTTTTCACCTCACCCCCATAAACAAACTCATCAATATTTCTTGGACCATTTATTGGACACGTTAAAATTTTCATTTCTTATTCCAAACACACTGTTTCACGTTGTTTTGTTGGGTTTCGCTTCGCTCTACCCAACCTACAATTTTTTAACCCAGTAACACAAGCGACATAAGCAAAAGCAACATTTCTTTTAGCAAAGTATTTTTTTCTTCTGCAAGGCAACAGAGTGTGAAGTGTATGATTAATACATGAACACTCAACAACGCCGCAGAAGGAAAAAAGACGAAGCTAATGGCTCGCGGCTGTGGCCCCCATTTCATTAACCTGCGTAAACTTCGTAAACCTTTCCATCGCAAACGGCTTAATCAAATCAGGTACCTTGCCACCACTAGCAACTAACTCTGCCATGGTCTTGCCGGCAATCGGTGTCGCTTTAAAGCCCCAAGTACCCCACCCTGCATCGAGGTAATAATTCTCAACCGGACTTAAGCCCATGATCGGACTGTAATCACTGGTCATATCTGCAATACCCGCCCACTGTCGTAACAGGCGTAAATTAGCCATAAATGGGAATAACTTAACGGCATGACCGAGCACTTCTTCTTTCATCGGTAACGTTGAGCGTGTGCTATAGAGCGGATAAGGATCGGAACCACCGCCTAAGACAATTTCACCGCGACCTGTTTGCTGCACATAACAATGCAAGGCGGGTGAACTGACTAAAGGATCTAAAAACGGTTTAACCGGCTGTGTCACCATCGCTTGTAAAGGATAAGAAACAATAGGCATTCTAAAACCTGCTTTTGATGCCAATAAAGAGCTTCTACCCGCCACAGCTTGAATCACAACACCTGCGTTTACCTGCCCTCTCGGTGTTTTGACGCCGATAGCTCGACCATTTTCGACAATTACATCGGTCACTTCGGTTTGTTGATGAATTTCAACTCCGCGCTGTGTTGCGCCTTTTGCATAGCCCCAAGCAATAGCATCATGTCTGGCTGTGGCACCGTCACGATGCCACAAGCCAGCTAATACAGGCATACCACCGGCATTCATATTGAGAGTAGGTACCAGTTTTTGTACTTCTTCTGGTGTGATCAGGTCGGTATCTCCATCAAAGTGTTTATTGACCTCAGAACGTTGACGAAACGCTCTTACCGCCGATTCACTTTGCGCTAAGGTCAACTGACCTCGACGTGAATACATGATGTTAAAGTCAAATTCGTTAGCTAAGTTTTTATACAACTTAACCGACTCTGAATAAAACTTAACACCTTCTGATGTGAGGTAATTTGAACGAATAACCGCCGTGTTTCGAGCCATATTACCGCCAGCTAAGTAGCCCATTTCCAACACAGCTACATTGGTAATGCCATGTTGTTTTGCTAAATAGTAAGCTGTAGCCAAACCATGACCACCGGCACCAATAATCACTACATCGTAATGTGATTTAAGTGATGTCGGTACGGGTAAATCAGGATCATTTTCAAACGGATATTCGTCCTTCAGACCATACTTGAGTAATGCAAATGGCATCAGTGCATCCCCTAACTAAAATCCACTCTGACCAGGAATCCAGCTTGTTCCAGCAAGCGGAACTCTTGCCATCGCTGAAGCTTCAATCGTTAAGGCAACCATATCTTCTGGTTCTAAATGGCGTAAATCACTCTTACCACATGCTCTCGCTAAGGTCTGCGCTTCCATTGTTAATACGCTTAAGAAATTAGCGAGACGACGACCACCTTCAACCGGATCTAAACGCTTCATCAACTCTGGCTCTTGGGTAGAAATACCCGCAGGATCTTTGCCATCTTGATAGTCATCATAGAAACCAGCAGCAGAACCGATCTTGTTGTATTCCTCATCCCACTTAGGATGATTACAACCAAGAGCAACTAGCGCTGCGGTACCAATTGCGACCGCATCTGCACCTAATGCCATACACTTGGCTACATCTGCACCGTTACGAATACCACCTGAAACAATTAACTGTACTTTACGATGCATGCCCATTTCTTTTAAGGCTTGCACGGCTTGTGGAATTGCAGCCAACGTTGGAATACCGACATGTTCAATGAACACCTCTTGCGTCGCTGCAGTACCACCTTGCATACCATCAACTACGATTACGTCTGCACCTGATTTTACGGCTAGTTTTACGTCGTAGTAGGTACGTGTTGCACCGACCTTGATGTAGATAGGCACCTTCCAACCAGTAATTTCACGCAATTCTAAAATTTTAATCGCTAAGTCATCCGGGCCAGTCCAATCTGGATGACGGCACGCTGAGCGTTGATCAACACCAACCGGTAAAGTACGCATACCCGCCACGCGCTCTGTGACCTTTTGGCCGAGTAACATACCGCCACCGCCAGGTTTAGCGCCTTGGCCTAATACAACTTCAATCGCATCGGCTTTGCGTAAATCATCTGGGTTCATACCATAACGAGAAGGTAAGTATTGATAGACGAGTTTCTTAGACTGACCGCGTTCTTCTGGTGTCATGCCACCATCACCAGTTGTGGTTGATGTACCGGCAATTGATGCACCACGACCTAAAGCTTCTTTCGCATTGGCAGATAAGGCACCAAAACTCATCCCAGCAATCGTAATTGGAATATCTAATTCAATCGGATTTTTGGCAAAACGCGTACCTAAGCTCACTTTGGTATTACATTTTTCACGATACCCTTCTAATGGATAACGCGACATACTCGCCCCTAGGAATAAGAGGTCGTCAAAATGCGGTACTTTGCGTTTGGCACCAAAACCACGGATATCATAAATACCGGTTTCAGCAGCACGCTGAATATCATCGATCGTTTTACGGTCAAACGTGGATGATTCACGCAAACCGTTCATGTATTGTTTTTCTTTACTCATCATGAATCCTTATATTTAGTAGGCTGACGCGTTATCAACTTTGAAGTTATAGAGCTCTCGTGCTGAACCATAGCGTGTGAATTCACTCGGTTCTACATCAACTCCCGCTTGTGCTAATAACTCACTGAGTTCGTCGATATGCTCTTGACGCATTTCTTTTTCAATACAGTCAGCACCAAGTGACTTCACTGAGCCTTTTACATAAATGTGTACTTCGTAGATTGAATCACCCAACGCTTCACCGGCATCACCACACACCACTAGACTGCCGGCTTGCCCCATAAAACAACTCATGTGGCCGACATCGCCTTTAACCACGATATTGATGCCTTTCATTGAAATACCACAGCGTGCACCCGCATCACCATCAATCACCAGTAAACCACCATGGGCAGTTGCACCAGCACATTGCGATGCATTTCCTTTAACACGAACCGTGCCAGACATCATGTTTTCTGCCACGCCTTGACCGGCATTGCCATTAATTGTGATGTCAGCGGTTTTGTTCATTCCGGCTGCGAAATAACCCGTTGGACCGTTAATTTCTACGTTTAATGCTTCATCTAAACCCACCGCAATATTGTGCGAGCCTTTTGGACTTAATACTGTCCAATCTGCGTCTGTAACATTGCCAGCTTGAGCATGTAATGCTTGATTTAAATCCGTTACTGAGCTTTCAGCTAAATCGATCGTTTTCATGTGTTACTTAACCTCTTTCCCATACATAGAGTTTGGCAGCTTCAGGCTCCCAAACTTTTGCGTCATCAATGCCCGGCAAGGTTGTTAATGCTTGATACTCAGAAGCCATCGCCACGTAATCATCGGTTTCAGCGATTACAGCTGGCTTACAGGCAATGGGATCACGCATTACGGCAAAGCCATCTTTGGTGCCAATAGTGAAGGTGTAAAAGCCATCTAGATCTTCGAGAGCACTATCTAAAGACTCGGCTAAACTTTTACCCTGCTGTAATTGATGCGCCAAATAACCTGCTGCTACTTCAGAATCATTTTCGGTTTCAAATTTAATGCCTGCGTCTTGTAAGTTTTCACGCAGACGATTGTGATTTGATAACGAGCCGTTATGCACTAAACACAAATCTTCACCCGTCGAGAATGGATGACTACCCGCCATTGTTACCGCTGACTCAGTCGCCATACGGGTGTGACCGATAATGTGGCTGCCTTTCATCGCAGGTAAATTAAAATTGTCGACAACGTTTTTTGGCAGGCCGACTTCTTTCAATATTTCAATCGATTGACCATTACTTAAAATGACCACATCACTGGCGTATTCATCCAAGTAATCCAACACGGCTTGCTCATCAGCTTCAATTTTAAATACCGCTACGCGATCATTTTTAAACCAATCAACATCGCTAGATAAACTATGTTTAATGCCTTCAGCTAAGGCGTTCCAATCATAACCCAGGTCAGCATGACGCAAAGTCAATTTAATCCAATCATCACTTACTTCATCACCATAGATAGCAAAACCGGCACTATCAGGACCACGATCGGTCATTGCGATTAACATCGGGGCAAATAGAGCACCCAATTGTTGTTCGTATTTATCGTTTTTTAGGTAGAGACCTACAATTCCACACATAATAAAATCCCCATTAATTCTTAGAAAAATTCCATGTATTTTTTGACTTCCCAGTCCGAGACATGGCGACTGTATTCAATCCATTCGTCACGTTTTAATTTGATAAACTCAGCCATCACTTCACTACCGATAGCGTCGGTTAAAACGGTATCTGCTTCTAGCGCATCCAAAGCTTCGTTTAAGTTTTGTGGCAATAAGCCCACATTGTTTGCTGCTAACTCTTCTGGCGTCATCGCATATAAGTTCTCATTGACTGGCTTACCGGCTGACATTTTTTTCTCAATGCCATCAAGCCCTGCTGCGATTAATGCCGCATGTACTAAATAAGGATTACAGCCCGCATCCGCTAGACGATATTCCAAGCGACCATATGGCACACGCACCATTGCTGAACGGTTATTGTCACCGTAGCAGATATAAGCTGGCGCCCAAGTCGCGCCTGATGCCGAACCACCGACTACAAGGCGTTTGTATGAATTAACGGTCGGTGCAGATAACGCACAAAGCGCTTTTGAGTGATGCAGTAAACCCGCCATAAAGTGATAAGCAACTTCAGATAAACCTAAGCCATTTTCATCGCTATCATCATGGAAAATATTCGGATTTTCACCGTCGGTAATAGAAAGGTGGTAATGCATACCATTACCCGCTCTACCTGATGAAGGTTTAGGCATAAATGAACACACTAAGCCTAAGTCATTGGCGATTTCGCCTGCCGCCATACGAACAAAAGTGAAGCGATCAGCCGAGGTTAACGCATCGCTGTAGGTGTAGTTGATTTCGAATTGGCCGTTAGCATCTTCGTGATCGATTTGATATACATCCATGCCGACTTCTTGTAACGAACCGACGAACTTTTCTAAAAAAGTTCGTGAACGCGATAGACCTTTATAGTCGTAACACGGTTTGTCTAAAGTATCGGTTTCATCTGATGGCACTAAGCTGCCATCTTCTGCGCGAGCAAATAAACTGAATTCTGGCTCAAGACCGGTATTTAAGGTCCAACCTTTTTCTTCTAAACGTGCTAATTGTTTTTTCAGTACAACACGGCTGTCATAGGGATACGGTGCGTCGTTGACATAGCCATCACAGGCGATACGCGCATAACCAGGTTGCCAAGGCACCACACTTAAGCTGTTTAAATCACCACGAGCCATAAAGTCTGGGCTGTGCGGCTCCATACCAAACCCCCATACAGCAAAGCCGGCAAAACCAGCGCCATCTTCAACAACATCCATTAAATGACTGGCAGGAACAGACTTGGTTTTTGCCACCCCATGAATATCAACAAACTGCGCTAATACAAATTTTATATCATTGTCTTCAATAAACTTTTCTGTATCCATAATTCAGTCCTTAGGCTGTTTAAACTAATTAATAACGATTTACTGAG
>SPJK01005446.1_pt1 | contig 19489 bp, 19 predicted proteins | sample 3741771 | NCBI WGS metagenome assembly SPJK01 (sample SAMN10925997, study PRJNA522277) | cold seep metagenome | isolation source: Elba SIP-enriched marine methane seep metagenome, extraction at timepoint T2 | place: Italy: coast of Elba, Mediterranean Sea
AAATACCCTGAAGTAGGTGTGTCTTTTAAAGCTGTGACTGATCGAATGGTCGAAAGGTTATATCGGGAAACCCATGGTATTCCGGGAGAAATTATTAAAATTTTACCCGAATTGTCACATTATCATGGCAACAAAAACATTACTTGGATTAGTCTCGTTTTGGTGTTGTTGGTTTTGGTCGTTGTAGGGGGTTATAACTTTCTGAAGGAGCGAAAAACAGTTAAATCTGAAAAGCAGGTTTTACTCATTAAGACACCAGAAACAATTAAAATTTCTAAGCCAGTCGTTCAATATGATGTGAAAACTACAACGATTGAAGAATTGGATGCTGTGGATCAGGAAGAATTAAGCTTGGTTGAAACTGATTTAGACAGTGCAGCAACTGCAAAATTGGATTTGCCCGAAGAATCCAATAATCAGCCAGACATTGAAAAAGTAGAGAATGTAAAATACCATTCTGACCATTCGATATCAGATAAAAGTCAAGTTGCCAAAAAAAAGGCAGTGATTAATTTTAAGCAAAAAGAATTGACTGATAAAGCATCTTCAAACTTAGAAAAAGCAGCTGTATCAAATGTTACGGAAAAGATAGTCGCTGAAAAGCCGCAACAAAAAGTTGAAAAACAAAATGGAACCCAGTGGCTTATGGCGCATTCCAAAGATAAGTTGACTATTCAGATTATTGTTCTTTCAGAATTATTATCAGTAGAAAAATTTTTGGAAAAAAACCGAGCCTATTTAAAACAATTACATTATTTTTCAGTGCGAATCAAAGGAAAACAACAATATGTAGTAGTATATGGGGCCTTTGATGATATTCAATCAGCTAAGTCTGCATTGAAGAATTTTCCAGTTAAATATAGAAAGTCCTGGATTAGAAAATTTTCATCTTTACAAGCAATGCTGAATAGTAGTGATATGCCCAGGTAATCTGACAAGTAAAAAAAATTGGATATTCGGTATTGAAAACAGAATTTTATCGACCTAAAAGGAAGTTAAACTTAGAAAAATGAATGATTTGAAAAATGACGTTTTTATTCGTGCATTGTTAAAACAGAAAGTAGATCGTACCCCCATTTGGATGATGAGGCAAGCTGGCAGATATTTGCCAGAATATCGTGAAATTAGATCACAGGCTGGCAGTTTTATGGACTTGTGTACTAATCCGGAGTTGGCTTGTGAAGTGACTTTGCAGCCGTTACGACGGTTTGATATGGATGCAGCTATTCTGTTTTCAGATATTTTGACTATTCCTGATGCCATGGGGCTTGGTTTGTATTTTGAGGAAGGAGAGGGCCCCAAATTTAAAAAACCGATTATTCGCACCAGTGATGTTGATAAGTTAGTAGTTCCAGACCCGAATCAGGAGCTGAAGTATGTGATGGATGCTGTTGCCTTGATAAGAAAAAACCTTGAAGGAAGCGTGCCGTTAATAGGGTTTTCAGGGAGTCCCTGGACATTGGCGACTTATATGATCGAGGGGGGAAGTAGTAAAAGTTTTAATAAAGTTAAAAAGTTTATGTATGATCATCCTAAAAGCATGCATGAACTATTAAATAAACTATCCGATGCAGTTTCATTATATCTGAACGCACAAATTGAAGCAGGTGCTCAGGCCGTAATGGTTTTTGACACCTGGGGTGGCATGTTGACAACGGAAGATTATCAGGAATTTTCTTTAGAATATGCAAAAAAGGTCAGGGCAGATTTAAATACGCGTGAAAATGAGATCCCCAGCATATTTTTTACAAAAGGGGGTGGACAATGGTTGGAATCTATGTCTGAATGTGGCTATACAGCACTGGGATTAGACTGGCAGACCAATATTAAATTAGCCAGACAACGTGTTGGGAATCAGGTTTCTTTGCAAGGTAATATGGACCCAATAACGCTTTATGCAAATGAGGACGTTATTAAAGAAAAGGTGCGATCTATTCTGGCTGATTATGGTTCAGGCAGTGGCCATGTATTTAATTTAGGTCATGGTATTCTACCTGATGTGAATCCAGATCATGTCAAGGTGATGGTCGATGCTGTTCATGAGCTGAGTCGTGTTTATCATCAATAATAAAGAATTTTAATAAGTACTTAAATATTAAACGTCTTTTAAATTGATATGATGTTGTGTAGAATGAATTTTTTCTAACTTCTTGACTATATTGGGAAACGGGCTAATCTATATTTTAAGAGGTATAGATAAATGATCAATGACAAAAGGTAATTGCCAAATGTTTAAAAAAGTATCATATCTGGTTATAAGCTTTCTTTTCGGGTATTCATCCTTGGCCAACTCGGTAACACTGCAGCCTGCGCCTGATGCAAACAGTGATATTGGTACTGTAATTGTGAGTTTGGCGCCAACATTTGAAGGCAATGTGTTAGGCAATGACTTTAATGGGAATATTGCACGTCTCAACCAGTCCTTTGTAGGGCGTTATGGAACAATTGAATCGTTCAGCACAGCAGGCGAATTTACTTATACCCTGTTTGACTTACCTGAATTATTGGCATTAGGGGCCGGTGAAACGGTACAGGATGTCTATAGCTATACTTTATTTGACTCGATTGGCAGGTCATCAAATGCGACCTTGACTATTTTGATCAGTGGCAATCCTCAGAGGCCATTAGCAGTAGATGATAATTTTACACTGGTAGCAAACAGTATTACTTCAGTCAGTGGCAATATTAGGACGAATGATACCAACGGGATCAGTGCTCAGATAGTAGATTCTCCTGTTAGTGAGTTTGGTTTTTTTGTTTTACAGGCTGACGGAACATTTACCTACACATTATTTGATGATTCGCCGAATGTGGTCGGTTTATCCAATGGTGAGATTGCCTTGGATAGTTTTGATTATGCATTACTGGCAGCGGATGGGTCTTCTTCAATTGGTACGGTAAATTTTCAAATCATAGGCCAGCCGGTTGATTCTTCGGGTAATATTATTTTGAATCCACCCGATGATGATTTACTGGATAATGTGGATGTGGAATTCAATAATTTTTCTACACAAGCAACCCCGTTAAATTCAGCAAGGAATATCAAAGGCCACTTATATGACAGTTCAGACCGTGACTGGTATTCATTGAATAGCAGTGGCGACGAAATAATTACATTAGAGGTTTGCCCGGTAGGGAGCTCTTGTTTTGGTAAAAAAAGCTGGGTTTTGTATGTATTTGATAGTGATCTGTTAACACCGGCGATTGAAAATACAGTATTTAATTTCAGTCGCAGACTAGATATTACTGGTACAGTGACAGATGAAAGTGGAACAGATATTATAGCGCCTGTCTTTGGTCAGTCTGACCATTTGTATTTAAGATATAGAACCGGTTTTTTTGAGGGGGCTTTAATAGGTATCGTTGATCCCTGTTTTGATACAACCAACGCCGTAGATATTGGTGTTGGTCCAGGGGCAAGAAATTATCTGATAGCCATTTCAAGCCCGTTGAGAGGGGATGGTGATACTTCTACTGATGCAGATGATCCAGATTGTGGTCAGGGGTCAGTGATATTGGAAGAGCCTGGTTTTTCTGCCCAAGGCAATGATGCTGAAGGCAATTCTAAAGTTTATGCAACCACTCAGGAGACTATTATTGCGTTCCCTTTCAGTGATGATCAATATGCAATAAAAGTTACTGGAACGGGGGTAAATCCTCTGTTATCTGCTGAAGCTGCTGCTAAATCGTCTCACTTCGATATTTCTACAGGTGATTTGTTTATTCCACGTGTCAGGGTACTCAACGAAGTATTACAAGCAAATCTCAGCTTGAATTTAAAACAAAAAAAATCATCTTCAGTATCATCTCTGGAATTTTTGGTTGATGAAATTTCTTCTTTGGATGTTACTAATCTAGTGGATACTTTTCAGGCAACTTATAACCCTGATAATAACCAGGTATTAATTCCCAGAGTGACTGATGTAAAAACTGGATTAGCCTATTCAGTGGTAATGAAATATTATCCAGAGACCAGCCAAAGTGAACAATGGCTGGAAGTAATCGAATTAAAACACATTCAATAGCCGCTAGCCTGAAGTCAAATCTCTTAAATTCAATTATTTCAGGGAAAAATGGAGTACCATTTTCCCTGAAAGTCCAGTAGTTTTTATCTAGCCTATCAAAGTAATTCTAAAATAATAAATTGCCTTAAAACTATCCTGTATTTTTCTACAGACAGAAAAGTTTGGTATAAGCTTTTGAATAGTCCATAGCAAGTACAAATTATAAACCACCTTGATGAAATACTCAGGTTGGGCTGTTCTCTCACTGCTGTATAAATATATGATCAAGATTCATTCAGAATTTAAACATCTGGACATAAAGAGAATTGGATTATGCCTTGGCTTAATCTTGTTTTTCGTAATTTTGTTGTTTTTTAATATAGGTAGTAATGCCAGTACGAATAGAATGGTTGCGCTGACCATTATGATGGCAATATTCTGGATGACTGAATCAATACCGTTGGCGGCAACTGCATTATTGCCGGTTGCTTTGCTCCCGATCCTGGGGATATCTGATAGTAAGACTGTAGCAACTCAGTATATAAATTCCACAGTGTTTTTATTAATGGGTGGGTTTTTGATTGCCTTGGCAATGCAACAGTGTCAATTGCATAGGCGTATTGCTCTCAACATATTAAGCCAGTTTGGCAGTAGTCCGACCTTGGTTGTGATTGGGTTTATGTTAGCTACTGCATTTTTGTCAATGTGGATATCTAATACTGCAACAACCTTGATGATGTTGCCCATCGCTTTAGCAATTCTAAATAAATATGAAGATTTTTTAGAAAAAGAGCATTTGCATGATTATTCAATCTGTTTGCTTCTGTCAATTGCCTATTCGGCATCAGTAGGTGGGATGATGACATTGGTAGGCACAGCTCCGAATTTAGTGTTTTCAAAGTATTATCAAAGTGTTTTTAACGATTCACTCAGTTTTTTTCAATGGATGAAAATAGCCGTGCCTATTGGGCTTTTGATGTTATTGATAATTTGGATAATTTTGAGTATTAAATATCTAAAAAAAATACCTGTTACGAAGGAAATGAAGCCATATTTTTTGACTGAAAAAGAAAAGTTAGGTAGTTTATCTGATGCAGAACAAAAAGTTATGATAGTTTTTTCAATAACATGTCTATTATGGATTACACGAAAAGGTATAAAGTTTGGCGGTTATATGATTAATGGCTGGAGTCATTTTTTGAAAAACGGTTCAATGATTGATGACGGTTCGGTGGCGATATTTATGGCTTTACTCTTGTTTGTGTTAAAAGCAGATATCAATGCCAATAAAAAAGTTCCATTATTAGATGGCCGTGTATTTTATAAATTACCGTGGTCGATCATATTATTGTTTGGCGGCGGTTTTGCTTTGGCCCATGGATTTACAGAAAGTGGTCTTTCTGTCTATTTGACAGGGAAGTTGAGTGTTTTGAATGATGTAGATTTGGTGATCATTATGGCATCTGTGGCAGCTGGAATGAGTTTGTTAACTGAGTTAACATCAAATACTGCAACTACACAATTAGTGTTACCTATTTTGATTTCTGTCGCAGACGTTTTGAAGGTGTCTTCTGTATTACTTATGTTTCCAGCGGTGATAGCTGCATCATGTGCATTTATGTTTCCAGTAGCTACGCCACCAAACGCCATAATTTTTGGGAGTGGCAAATTAAAAATCATGGAAATGGTTAAAACAGGTTTTCTTATAAATTTAGTGGCTGTTGTATTGATAACAGCAATATCTTATTTTATGCTTCCATTCGTTTTTATTATTTAGAATATGTGGTTGAGAAAAGAAATTAAAATTGCATCAAAAAAAAGAGGCATTCATTTAATAACAGATGAAATTAATGCTGAATTGCCAGAATTAAGACAAATTGAAATTGGCCAATTGAATTTATTTGTTAAGCATACGTCTGCGGCAATAACGATCAATGAAAATGCAGATCCGGATGTAAGAATAGATCTCAACTCTTTTATTGATAGAGTAATACCAGAAAATGAGCCTTATTATAGACATGTTTTAGAAGGTACAGATGACATGCCCGCGCATATAAAATCAGTGCTGTTTGGTGTGGATCTTAACATTCCAATCTATCAAGGTAAATTGGATCTTGGAATATGGCAAGGTATTTATTTATGTGAATTTAGAAATTCTGCCGGTTGTCGTACAATTGTGTCTACCATTAATGGTGAATTAAGAGAGGAATAGATGAAAAAACGGGTTATTTTCAGTTTGTTAGTATTGATGTGTTTGAATGTAAATGCTGAGGAACAGATAGAAATACAGGCAGAAAAGGTAATTGACGTCTATAGAAGTCCTACCTGTGGTTGTTGTAGTAAATGGCTGAATCATTTAAAAACAAATGGTTTTCAGGTTAGAGACCATGTGACGAATGAAATGTCTTTAATCAAGGAAAGGTATGGGGTATCAAAACAATTGGCATCTTGTCACACAGGCATCATTGATGGGTATGTAGTAGAAGGCCATGTTCCAGCGAGTGACATTCTAAGTTTATTAAAAAAGAAGCCACAGGCTAAAGGAATTTCGGTACCAGGAATGCCATTAGGTACACCAGGGATGGAAGTGGGCGATAAAAAAGATCCATTTAAGGTAATACTGTTTGGAAATGAGGGTAAAAACAGTGTATTCAATCAATATGAGGGAAAATAATGATACTTGCTGGTGATATAGGTGGTACAAAAACGATTTTAGCTTTATATGATTCTCAAGATGTTTCATTGTGCCTGAAAAAAAAAGTTTATCCTAGTTCAGAATATGAACAATTTGAATTTATATTGAATGATTTTTTAGAAAATGAAAAAAAAGAAATTGATGTGGTCAGTATTGGTGTGGCGGGGCCAGTAAAAAATGGCAAATGTATAACAACAAATTTACCTTGGAGTCTGGATACCCAAGAGATCAAACTCAAACTTTCCGTGAATACGGTTTATCTGTTAAACGATTTAGAGTCAACTGCATGGGGATTATTAAATCTGTCAGAGGAAAAAATGATTGAGTTAAATCAAAATAGGGGAAATGATACGGGTAACATAGCTGTTATCGCAGCAGGTACGGGTTTGGGTGAAGCATTAATTATTTATAATGAACAACAATCAGAATACCAGGTTGTAGCAACTGAAGGAGGGCATGTGGATTTTGCACCAAGAAATGAGCTTGAAATCAGGCTACTTCAGTTTTTACTGGAATATTACCCGGACCATGTCAGTTATGAGAGGGTGGTTTGTGGGCAGGGATTGGTCAATATATATAATTTTTTAAAGAGAGAAAATCCGGGGTTAGAGTCCAAAATAATTGCTGATCAAATGAATCATACAGATCCGGCAGCAGTTATCGGGCAAAACGGGGTTAAAAAAGCTGATGCGCTATGCGAAGATGCCCTGAATATGTTTGTTGATATTTACGCGGCAGCAGCAGGAAATTTGGCATTAAAGTGTCTAGCGAAAGGAGGGGTAATATTGGCAGGTGGTATTGCAGCAAAAATATTACCTGCTTTACAGACGGATAAATTTTTTAGCAGTTTTATCAGTAAAGGCCGTTATAAGACATTGCTGGAAAATATCTCTATAAAAGTATGTATTGAACCAGAAGCTTCCTTGCTTGGTGCATACTATTTCGCATTAAAATATGGATATAAAAATTAATCCAAGCCTGAAATACCTTCAATGTGCCAGTTATTGGAATCCAAAATATCATCGCTGCTGCTGTTAAATTTAATTCGGCACGCATAACGTTTAACAGTAGTTGTCCCCTCAGTAGAACTTAACTCAACGTCAGAATTGATGACATATTGATAATTTCCTAAACTGAATGCATTTAACGGCTCATTAGGAAAATTTAATTGCCCTTCCGTCAGGATTTCGTCACTTATATGTAAATTGCATTGTTTGTATGCGTTACTCGTCATTTCATTTAAAGATGATCTGAGGTTTTTTTCTTCACCTAGATCTTCCATAAATAGATCCGAAACTGCGACATCAGTAATCCATGGCATTACAATTTTTATTTGAAAAGTTAATAGTACAATTAAGGCGATAATGAGAAGAAAAAATCTAGAATTCATGATGTCAGATGGACTGTTTGGAAAGGATATATATTCTAATCAGAAAAAAAATGGTTGTACAGTTTATAAAGTATTTGTACAAACAAAAAATTTAAATGCCTATTGTCTTGACATATGTGTTTGAGCTAAGTAAACTTTCTGGTACCGAAAAGGACTGGTATGTGTATTTGTAATTATTTACACATCAAATTTTATGGATATCTCAGAACTCTTGGTTTTTTACCGAGATTTTTTATAAACATTTAGGAGGTAGAAATGGCTGCTACAACTGAATCAGTAAAAGCTGATGCTGCAGAAGCACCACTATTGAACAAAACTAACCTTGTGTTAGGGATTTTGTTATATTTTGTGTTTTATTCCTGGGTACGTTGGTATGAAGGTGTTTACGGATGGTCAGCAGGTCTGGATTCATTCGCACCAGAATTCGAAACATACTGGATGAACTTCCTGTACATTGAGTTCGTATTAGAAGTATTCACTGCGTCAGCATTATGGGGATACATCTGGAAAACTCGTGATCGTAAAGTTATGTCTATCACTCCTCGTGAAGAGTTAAGAAGACACTTTACACACTGGACTTGGTTAGTTATGTACGGTTGGGCTATCTACTGGGGAGCTTCATACTTCACAGAGCAAGACGGTACTTGGCACCAAACAATTATTCGTGACACAGACTTTACTCCAAGTCACGTAATTGAGTTCTATTTGTCATACCCAATTTATATCATCACAGGTGTTGCTGCATTCTTATATGCTAAAACAAGATTGCCTACTTACCAAGAAGGTTTACATCTGCAATACATGGTTGCTGTAATTGGTCCATTCATGATTCTGCCAAACGTTGGTCTGAATGAGTGGGGTCACACTTTCTGGTTTATGGAAGAGCTTTTTGTTGCGCCATTGCATTACGGTTTCGTATTCTTTGGTTGGGCTGCATTAGGTGCTTTGGGTGTATTAAACACAGAAGTTATGGCTATCGGCAAATTGCTGAAAAAAGACCTGGCTTAATAACAAAAAAAGCAAGTAATAACTATCTCCTGGCTAGGTTCTGAATAATCAGAGCCCAGCTTGAGAAGAGATAGATAAAAAAATATAATTTTAATTTTTAGGAGGTAAGCTAATGAGCGCATCTCAATCAGCTGTACGTTCTCGCGCTGAAGCCGTAGCAGTTTCTCGCGCATTCGACTGGATGATTCTTTTTGTATTGTTCACGGCAGTATTAGGTGGATATCACATTCACTTTATGTTAACAGGTGGTGACTGGGATTTCTGGTCAGATTGGAAAGATAGACGTTTATGGGTAACTGTTGTGCCTATCGTTGCAATCACATTCCCTGCCGCTGTTCAAGCATGTTTATGGTGGAGATATCGTCTGCCTATCGGTGCAACATTGTCAGTATTGGCTCTGTTAATCGGTGAGTGGGTAAATAGATATTTCAACTTCTGGGGTTGGACTTATTTTCCAATCAACATTTGTTTCCCATCACAATTAGTACCAGGTGCTATCCTTCTTGACGTTGTATTAATGTTAGGCGGTTCTATGACATTAACAGCAATCGTTGGTGGTTTAGGTTGGGGATTAATTTTCTATCCAGGTAACTGGCCAGTAATTGCTCCTTTACATATTCCTGTAGAATACAATGGTATGATGTTAACTCTGGCTGACTTGTCAGGTTACCAATATGTACGTACAGGTACTCCTGAGTACATCAGAATGGTTGAAAAAGGTACATTGAGAACATTCGGTAAAGACGTTGCTCCAGTATCTGCATTCTTCTCTGGATTCGTATCAGTAATTATTTATTTCTTGTGGCATTTCTTTGGTAAATGGTTCTCTGGAACTGGATTTATCTCAGACGACGCTTCTTAATAGAAAAAAAATAAGTAATCTACAACTGGTATATTAATTAATTACCAGATAATCTTAATAATGATTCTCTAGTAATAGAGGAGGATATATGAAAATAATAAAAGACAAGGTTGCTAAATTGTCATTTGTCGCTCTGTTAATGACAGTATCGGCAGCGATGTTTTACACTCCAACAGCTTCTGCTCACGGTGAAAAGTCACAGGCTGCGTTCATGCGTATGCGTACGATTCACTGGTTCGACTTAACTTGGACCAAAGATGAAGTAGCAGTTAACGATACAGTAGTCATTGAAGGTAAATTCCACGTTTTCGGTGGTTGGCCTGATTCTGTTGATGAGCCAGATGTTTCTTTCTTGAACATCGGTATCCCAGGTCCTGTATTTATCCGTGCTGGTTCATGGATTGGTGGTCAATTAGTGCCACGTTCAGTTGAACTGTCTCTGGGTGAAACTTATGACTTTAAAGTATTGTTAAAAGCACGTCGTCCAGGTGACTGGCATGTTCATACTATGATGAACGTTGAAGGCGGTGGTCCAATTATCGGACCAGGTAAATGGGTTACAATTACAGGTTCTATGAGCCAGTTCGTAAACCCAATCGTTACTTTGACTGGTCAAACTGTTGATCTGGAAACATTCAACATTGATAACATCTACTTCTGGCATGCTTTCTGGTATGCAGTTGGTGTGGCTTGGATGTGGTACTGGGCTAAAGGTCCAATCTTCATTCCTCGTCAATTGGCAGTTGCAAGTGGTAAAGCTGACACATTGATCTCTCCAACTGATAAAAAAGTTGGTATTGCATTCTTGGTTGGTACAATTGGTTTGACTGCTGTATTAATGTCAACAACTAATGAAAAATACCCTGTAACAACTCCACTGCAAGCGGGTACTATGAGAGGTATTGAGCCAATCGTAATGCCTGAAGCTACAGTAAGTGTTGCTGTTGAAGATGCTACTTATCGTGTACCAGGTCGTGCTATGCAAATGACACTGACTATTACAAACAATGGTGATTCCGCTGTTCGTTTAGGTGAGTTCATGACTGCTTCAGTTCGTTTCCTAGATCCAGACGTACTGGAAGACGAAACTGGTTATCCAGATGACCTGTTAGCTGAAGAAGGTTTATCAGTGAGTGATAACAGCCCATTAGCTCCAGGTGAAAGCAGAACTGTGAACGTAACTGCTTCTGACGCTGCATGGGAAGTTTATCGTTTAGCTGACTTGATCTATGATCCAGACAGTCGTTTCGCTGGTCTGTTATTCTTCTTCGATGATGAAGGTAACCGTCAGTTAGTTATGGTTGACTCTGCATTAATCCCATCATTTATCTAAATGATATGATCTAGAACATACGTTTTAGATTTAAGGATTGAGGACCCTCACTACCATTAGGTAGTGAGGGTTTTTTTAGTTTTAAGAACACACAATTTTGCAAAAATTTATTAAAATTTAATATGCAAATTAAATACAATACTGATGATTTAAGAATTTGCGAAACTAAAGAAGTTTTAGTGCCAAGTTATGTTCATGAAAAATTTCCAATGAATGAACAAGTTGCTAATACAGTTATCACAGCAAGAAACGAAATTCATGAAATTCTAAGTGATCAAAACGATAGATTAATAGTTATTGTGGGGCCATGTTCAATTCATGATGTTGATGCAGCAAAAGACTATGCGCTTAAACTTAAGCAAATAAAAATAAATCTATCCAAAGATTTAGTAATCGTGATGCGAGTTTATTTTGAAAAGCCACGTACAACTGTAGGTTGGAAAGGTTTAATAAACGATCCGGATCTAAATTATTCGTTTAATATTAATAAAGGTTTAAAAAAAGCCAGAAAGTTATTATTAGATCTTAATGAAATTGGAATTCCAGCCGCTACTGAATATTTAGATTTGATTACACCACAATATATTTCAGATTTGATATCTTGGGGTGCAATAGGCGCGCGAACAACAGAAAGTCAAGTTCACAGAGAATTGGCTTCTGGTATGTCCTGTCCTGTAGGATTCAAGAATGCAACAGACGGTGGAATCAAGATCGCAATCGATGCAATTAAATCTGCTATGAGTCCACATCATTTTTTATCTGTTACAAAAGAAGGTCGATCAGCTATTTTTTCCACAACTGGCAATATAGATTCACATATTATTCTTCGAGGTGGAAAAGATGAACCCAATTATGATGCAGTAAACGTAGAAAAAGTTTCAACGGGTTTGAAAAATGCTGGTCTGCAAGAAAACATTATGATTGACTTTAGTCACGCAAATAGTCTGAAACAATGTCAAAGACAATTAATTGTTGGTGATGATGTTGCAACGCAGATAGCGAATGGTGATAGAAGAATAGTGGGTGCAATGATAGAAAGCCATCTTAAAGCTGGCAGGCAGGATATCGAAGAAGGCAAGGAGCTGATTTATGGACAAAGCATTACCGACGCATGTCTAAATTGGGATGACACAGTTGATCTTTTAGAAACATTAGCTAAATCAGTAAGAGAGAGAAGGGCATTGCAACAAAATAGGTTCTCAACATGAAAGTAATATTAAATGGGGAAAATAAGGAAATTTTAGAAAATAGCTCTATAGCTGATCTGATTGAAGACCTTAATTTGAATAACAAAAGAATTGCTATTGAATATAACAATTCTATTTTACAACATGATCAATTCAAGAAAACAATCATAAAAGACAATGATAAGCTAGAAATTGTTCATGCAATTGGCGGTGGTCAAGATACAGATCATTTTATACTGGCTGGAACAAAGTATAATGCAAGGTTGTTGGTAGGCACTGGAAAATATAAAGATTTACAGGAAACAAAATTAGCAATAGAAAATAGTGGCGCTGAAATCGTTACCGTAGCAATCAGGAGAACGAATATTGGCCAAAATAAGAATGAAGAAAATTTGCTGGATGTAATTTCACCTGATAAATATACAATTCTTCCAAATACAGCAGGTTGCTATACTAGGGACGATGCAATTAGAACATGTCAATTAGCAAGAGAATTATTAGATGGACATAAATTAGTTAAACTTGAAGTTTTGGCGGATCAGAAAACATTATTTCCTAATATAGTAGAAACTATCTCAGCTGCAAAGGAGCTGGTTAAGGATGACTTTGATGTTATGGTCTATACGAATGATGACCCAGTAACCGCAAAAGTATTTGAAGATATAGGGTGTATTGCTGTGATGCCATTAGCTGCGCCCATAGGCTCAGGACTAGGAATAAGAAATCCATATAATATATTAACAATTGTAGAAAACAGTAATGTACCCATATTAGTCGATGCAGGTGTTGGTACTGCTTCAGATGCTGCAATTGCAATGGAATTAGGATGTGATGGTGTTTTAATGAATACGGCTATAGCTGAGGCAACAGATCCAGTATTAATGGCTTCTGCGATGAAAAAAGGAATTCAGGCAGGTAGAGAAGCCTATTTAGCTGGAAGAATGCCTAAAAAACGATTTGCATCAGCTTCCTCTCCCTTAGATGGATTATTTTTTTAAAAATGTCAGAGGATTTAAATCAATTTAAATCAGATAGAATAAAGAGTTATATAAGGCGACAAGGTAGAATAACGCCTGGACAACGTAATGCTTTAACTGCTTTTTCAGATGAATACTGCTTACATGCTGAGTTAGATCACTTTAATGTAGAACAAATATACGGCCAAAAAAATCCATTGATCATTGAAATTGGCTTTGGAAATGGTGATTGTTTAGCAGAATATGCTTCATTAAATTCAGATAAAAATTTTTTAGGCATTGAAGTACATACGCCTGGTGTCGGTCATTTATTAATTAATATTGAACAAAATAATTTAAAAAATATAAGAATTTTCCAGGCTGATGCCGTATCAATAATTGAAAATAAAATCGATGATCGGAGTATTCAGGGTGTACACATTTTTTTTCCTGATCCATGGCCTAAAAGAAAACATCATAAAAGAAGAATAATTAATGCTGAATTTATTCAATTACTATTGAAAAAACTGCTTCCCGAAGGATATATACATATTGCTACCGATTGGGAGCATTATGCCAAGGATATAATTAAGCTGTTTTCTAATATTGATGATTTCACTGATGAATTTAAAGGTAACTACATCAATAACAGGCCTATGACCAGGCCGGCAACAAAATTTGAAATTCGAGGTATAAATAAAGGCCACAATGTCTGGGATATGATTTATAAAAAGAAATTATAATTATGACAGTTGTTGATGGCTTTAATGCAATCGAAAAAGAAACTGATACGACACTTATTCTTGGAACAGCGCCTAGTGTGGCTTCTCTAAATCAATTTCAATACTATGCATACACATATAATCAATTCTGGCAGATTATATTAAAGTTATTTAATGTTGAAATGCCACACAATAAATACCCATATGAAAATAAAATTCAATTATTACATGAATTAAATATTTCACTATGGGATGTATTGAAGCAATGTTCTCGGGATGGCAGCCTTGACTCCTCAATAAAAAATGAAAGTATCATAACAAATGATTTTAATAATTTTTATAAATTACATCCTAAAATAAAAAAAGTATTTTTCAATGGCAATAAGGCTGCGCAATTATATAAAAGACATGTCTTGCCTGATTTGGTTCATACATACCATGAACTACCATTTCAAATTTTACCTTCAACAAGTCCTGCAAATGCAAGACTTACACCTCAGATGAAATTTGAATTATGGAAAAAGCATTTAAGAAACTCATAATTATTTAAAATATTATGCAAACAACACTCTGGGAAAATTTATTGATTGGTTTGATGGTTATTGGATTAATCTTCTGGTTCAAACCGGGTATTAAAACTGCCATGCAGCACAGTCAAAACGTTGAAAATGATTGGAAAAGTGTGCTTTATCCGTTAACGGTTGTTGTATTATTTGTTATGTTGTTAATTGCCTTGGCGTAATTTCAAATGGAATTAGATCAAGAACCTGAATATGATGAATTTGGTGATTTGATTGAATACTATGCAATTCGTCCAAATAAAACCTTAATAAAACGTGAAATTACAGAATATTTAAAAATTGCAGAAAAATTAATCGAATTACAGGAGAGTCAATTAAAGTCCATAAAGTTAGATGACAAAATTATCCTGGCAATCAGGGAAATTAGACATATCTCAAATAAAACTGCAGCACGAAAAAGACAATTGAAATATATAACGGGCCTGCTGAGAGAGCAAGACCGTAAAGAATTAGAAGAAAAATTAAAAAAAACTCAGAATGTCAGCGCTCACTCTACAAGAGAAAGGAAAATAGTTGAAAACTGGCGACTTAAGCTTTTAGAATCAGCCGATCACGCTGCGTTAACTGAATTCCTGGATAAATATCCAAATGCGAATGTGCAGAAATTAAGACAGCTATTACGTAAAACAAAAAAAGAACAAGTCAGTGGAAATACGAATAAATCCTTTCAGTTACTTTATCAGGAGTTAAATTCCATCATAGTTAGTCATCCAGACGATTAATATAGCAATTTATTAAACATTGGAACTAATCGTTTACATTTGTATTTGCCTTTTTCTATGAACCCTTTAGGAATATGCCCCATAAATATAGATTCTTCGTCTATATCTTCCTGAAATTCTGTCGGAATTGTAAAATTATTATCTAATAGGCTTTGATAACAGTTCCTGGTTAGTTTTCCATATGAAGAACTTTCACCAAAAGTAGAAAAATTATGATCAGTTACTAAAATTCTGTGGTCATATGGTTTTTGGATAGTTTCTTTATATAAATCCATAGAACGCGCTAAAGGAATTTGGTCTGGGAAGGCATTAAACAAATGTCGAATTACCTTAACCTTAAGAAACTGATGTATCCAGATTTGTTCGTAGGTATTTCTTTCATGATATTGATTACCATCGGCATCTGTTATCAAATCATTTGTTAAGTAGTTTTTATTCCACATACTTCGGCAACGACAAAAAAGAAGACCACTCCAGGATTGACCTGTATTAGTTGCAACCCATTCAAACATCGCTGAAATTTTATCCGTTTCTAATTCGATTGGATATTTATCATCAATACACCAATATATCCATGCTTCATCATCCAGGTCTTCTAATAATCGTAATACAGAAGGTTTAATCGATTTATCAGTTTGAATATATTGAATCTGATCGCTTTCATGAATGCAGGTGTTAGCATCTTGATAAGGTATTCTGAAAATAAAAGGATGATCGGGCCAGATCTGATTGTACTTATAGATCATATGTTCTGTCATGATACGATTTTTATCATAGGTCATGACTATTGCGAATATTTTGGGCATCTGAGAAAATTTATTTAGATGTTAATGATAAATGAGTGCTTGCTTGATTACTGTCTGATGTTTCATTTAGTAATGAATCCAAAACATAGATACGTTCAAGTCCAATTTTTTTAGCTAAAAGGTAGTTAGAAATGTTATGGGCTCTTTTATTTGCTAATTCAATAAGCAGGGTTTGATCAACTTCGATCGATGAAACTAGCTTTTGCTTAGCTAAACCATAAAATTCGATATCAGGTTGATTGATGAACTCAACTTTTCCAAAAACTGACTCACTCGCTTGTCCGGGAAATCTTTCAAAAAATAAAGCTTTGATTATCTCTTTTTTTACGCGATCTGAAATCTCCGTTGAGTCGTCTATTTTTTTTGCACGATCTGCAAGTAGTTGTTCAAATGATTGCGTTTGTAATAAAGGCCAATCCAGTGATGTATATGCAGCACCTTTTATTTCTAGATTTAACGCTGGTCGCTTAGTTAAAGCGTTAACCAGACTATCTAATTTGGCAGTTTGAGTAGATTCGAGGTTAGCGGAACCGGGAGAAAAATAAATAAGACTTAAATCATCGTTGCCTTCAACTAATGAGGAAATGGCGTAAAAAGGTGAGGTAATGATTTTGTTTAAAACATTAACGAAGGCGTCAAATATTAAAGAAGTAATACTGAATTTTGGATCATCAATTTGACCTTGAACAGGAATATTTAAATCAATTTTTCCATCAGCATCTTCAAGTAATGCGATAGCAAATTCAATTGGTAAATCGACTGCATCGGGGTTTTCAACAGAATCACCTAATTCTAATTTGTTAATATACAATTTGCTTCTTGAGTCAAGTTTATAGTCAGAAATTTTAAGTTGAAGCTCTAAACTCAAATTGCCTTTTTCAATTTTTCGGCTGGATAACTGAGCCATGTAAGCTGATGCAGAAGGTAAAGCCATATTTTCAATGTGAAGTGAAAAGTCAGAATCGATGGAGGCAGGGTTAAATTGGCCTTGAATTGAAATAGGGGCAGAACTTGGAAATTTGCCTTTTAAATCAATTTTAATATCTGGATTATTAGTCAAGTCGAGTGGGCCTATACGGGTGTACAAGTTAGAAATCGTGGTGGAAAACGGTAAAACCAAAGTATTATCCGTAAATTTACTGGTACCTTGTTCGATTGTAAAATTAGAAACCTTTATGGAAGAACGTATTTTTGACTTTTTCTGATTTAACTCTGGTTGGGGCTTGGATTTGTTTAATTGATTTAAATTTAGTTGTTTATTCTTTTTCAACGCAATATGCGCATAAGGTTTTATTAATGCAACTTGGTTAATATGATAAGTACTGTTTGAAGTGTTAATGTCCAGTCCTTGGATGCTCAGTTGCTTAAAATTAAATAAATCATCATTACCAGGGATTTGTTTTGAGATAAAATCCTTAATTACTGTGTTACCAGAGGCTGACACAGCAAACTCTTTTTGATCAGTTTCGGTAATATTAATTTCCAGTTCTGAATCCAGGGTGCCGGATTTAATTTCAATATTGAGTAATGGCTTAAGGTAAGTTTGAATCTGATTGAGAACTATGGCTTCAGTTTTAAGCTTAAAATTACTTATAAAGGGTTTTATGGTAGCTTGGCCTTTACTGTGTATGGAACCACCATCTTTAATATCAAAACTAAGTTGAAAAGGGATGCTGTGTTCAGGAATATTTTGAATATCAGAAGCATTCAGGTTCAAATTCTCGATAAGCAGGTTGTAGTCAGGTTGGGGCTCTTGATCAAGATAGTGGCTGCTAAAGCGATTAAGAGAAAAGTTATTGACTACTACAGACCAGTCTGAATCATTCTCTTTGGGCTTTACTTCAGAAACTGTTTCATTTTTTTCATGACTCTTCTCGACTGGGGTAAAAGCATTGGTCAAATTGATTTGGCCTGCTTCATCTTTTGAAAGAAACAGATTACCTTTATCGACAGTCATGTCGGCAATTTCAATCTTTTTTTCCAGTAAATTAAAGTTCAAGCCTGAAATGCTTAGTTCTGGAATAGAGATCAATGTATTGGGCGACGATTGCGTTTTGTCTGTCAGCTGAAAGTCTAGGAGTGACAATGATGCATCTGCTAGTTTTAGCTGCCAGTTGTCATCAGTTTTTGTCATTATGTAATTGGCAGAAAATGTTTCAGTGCCTTGTTTAATGGCAAAGTTATGTGAATGTTGCAGAAAAAGCTGCCAGACCTTGTTGAGTCGGATATGGCTAATTCCTATGTTACCCGTTGATTGCAAAGGATTTAGATTGACCTTGCCTTGCCACTCAAAACTGCCTCCAGATGCCAGTTTCAAATCAGCTTCAAGTTCAAAATGATCAGTAGAAAACGTTGACAGGTTGCGAATACTCAAGTCGATAGGATAAATACTTTCCGTTAAAATTTGCTTGTGCAGTTGGTCATTCCAATGCAGGCTGGTTGCAAGCAAATCAAACTGTTTTATTAAAATTGGGGGTAATGAAGTTGTTTCATCAGAGGATGAGTCGGAATCTTTGGCAGCTAAGTTAAGTAAATCAGAAAAATTAAAATCGGCCTGCTTATCTCTGCTAATATTAATATCCGCCTGATTTAATGATATTTTCTCAAAAACAAGGCCCTGTGAGGTCAGGCTGTTCCATAATTGAAAATTGAGATAAAGTTGTTTGAAAGCGATAAAACGTGATTCATTGATATTTTTTAATTCAAAACCGGTTAAATTCAGTTCAAAGCTATAAGGGTTGAACTCTATTTTAGAAATACTGGTTTTTCTGTTAAGTTGACTTTCAATGGTTGGGGGTAATTGATTAGACAGAATATAGGGAATCAGAATAAAACCTAGCAAAGTATAAAGTAAGGCAGTAGAAAAAATACTGAATAAAATCCACTTTTGAAGCTTGCTGATGATCATGGTTTTTTAAAATGATAAAAGTTAATAGTTGCCACTATAGCCATTGATTGGAGAACTAATCAATACATATTATTAATTGTATTAGTTCCGACTTAATCTGACACTTCAGCTTGACCTGGAGAGAGTTACCCGTTTTGATAAAGGTGTCAAATCTTAAATCAAAACAAAATAGGTAACTCTCAATGATACATACTAACAATCCAATTATAAAACACAAAGCGGGTCTTTTAAATTTAGCTGAAGAGCTAGGTAATGTTTCCAGAGCCTGTAAGGTCATGGGCGTTTCTCGTGATACATTTTATCGTTATCAAGAGC
>SPJK01107033.1_pt1 | contig 19465 bp, 12 predicted proteins | sample 3741771 | NCBI WGS metagenome assembly SPJK01 (sample SAMN10925997, study PRJNA522277) | cold seep metagenome | isolation source: Elba SIP-enriched marine methane seep metagenome, extraction at timepoint T2 | place: Italy: coast of Elba, Mediterranean Sea
ATCAGAAGCCCAAACTATCCCCATTGCTGTTGGACTAAGTACCGCGGCGGTCATTTGGATCTTACGCAAGATTAACCGACGCATCCCTGGGCCGATCATCGCTATTTCTGGGGTGAGTTTAGTAGCTTTTTTCTTGGGACTTCACCAAGAAGGACTCAAACAAGTCTCTGACATCAGTCCAGTACCTGCGGGTCTACCTCCGCTGACTTGGCCAGACCTCAGCTTAGTGCCTAGCTTAGTTCCCATCGCCTTCGCGGTGGCAATTCTCTCCTTGATGGAGTCCAGCGCCCTTTCTCGCGCCATCGCTGCCAAAAGCAGCCAACCTATCAATTCCTCAGTAGAGTTTTTTGGCCAAGGCATCTCTAACTTAGCCGCTGCCTTCACCGGAGGCTACCCAGTCAGTGGAAGTCTCTCCCGCTCCATGCTCAATTATCAGTCTGGTGGCAAAACCCGTCTCACTGGAGTCATCGGCGGGCTGCTAATGCTTATAGTTTTGCTTGTAGCTGGGCCCATCGTCGACCGCATTCCCATTGCAGCCTTGGCTGGCCTGCTGTTAGTTGTCTCAATAGATCTGGTAGACGTCCCCCGTATCAAGATACTTATGCAAAGCATCTGGGCTGACCGTCTCACCTTCCTAATTACCGTGATTGGTACCTGGACTCTACGACTCGACCAGGCCATCTATCTCGGAGTGGGGTTCAGTGTAATCTTATTACTTCGGCAGGCCCGCCTACTACAATTTTGGGAAATATCGGTCGACGAAGATCATCAACTGCATGAACTTCCCATTAGCCCCAACGAGGAAGATAGTTTAGACGGCAGTGGAATTCGCATTCTACAGATAGAAGGCCGGCTTTTCTTCGGAGTTGAAGGCGAACTTCGCCAGGCGCTAGAAATCATGACGCGGAAAAACGGACTTAAGTGTCTAATCGTCCGCTTGAAGCGCACTCAAGGAATGGACATTACTGTTTCCAGAGTTTTCGAGGAGGTCGCTCAGCAACTTAAAGAGCGAGACCAACATCTGATACTTTGTGGTCTTCCTTCCCAAACTTGGCAGCTGATGATTAATACCCAAACTATTGAGCGCCTGGGTAGCGATCGCACTCTGCAAACTGAAGGTAAATGGTTTCGCTCCTTGGAGCGGGCCTTAAGAAAAGCCGCCGAACTTACTGAAAGTGAGCAAAACTTGCCTGCTCAGGCTCAGCTCAAGGCTGCGCGCCCTCAACTCTCTTCAGATTGAGCTGAAGCCATATTCTTCAGGCCCAAGATAGTTTTCTGTAGCTTATCCTGGATAGTTGAATCTTGATTGACGCCCAGAGCCTGATGGAAATGTAACGCCTTTTCAAAGCGAGCCACCAAGGCCTCGCATAGCTGCCTAATTAGTTGGTGGTCGGCTGCAGTGTGAAACAAGCTCTCCAGCTCCAGCGAGCGCGCGCCAAAGCCCCGAGGCAGGCGGTATTTTCGAGAAAGCTGAGAGATATCGCTGCGAGCGAGCAATAAGCCACACTTATAAGGAACCAAGAGATACTTAGAAATCTCCCGCAGATCGGTCTTTTCTTCTTCGAGCAGCTTGGTCAAACTATCAGAGGTCTGCGCTTCTCGATAAGTTCGCTGATAGCCCGCTTCCTGCAAAGCTTGGCGATGGTAAGAAACGAGTTCCAGCATCATTTGGGTCGCTGTGCCAAAGAAGCCTTCGTCTAGATTGAGTATCGCCTCGGCGAAACTACCCACCCAAGGCAAAACCACTTGGTCGAGATAGTTTGCCTGCAATTCCCGCAACTGGCCCACAACCTCAAGCTTCTCATCCCGAAGGGCATCTATCTCGGCACCGGAAAGAAAAGCGAGGGCTGAAAGTATCCAGCCGATGTGGTCGGCAGACTCTGCAGTAAGATCGTGAGAATAGCCGATTCTTTGAAAGCGATCTAGTACCTCTGAAGTCAGCGGACCGCCCGGACGAGGGTCAAAAGAAAGAAAAACCGAAGCAAAAGGAAATACATCCCGCTCAAAGAGCTGATAGTACTTCTCTTTACCTGCTTCGATGCGTTCCTCAGCCGACTCGCCCAGACCTTCGATAGAAGCCCTAAGCTCAGGCCATTGAGACAAAGTATTATATACCCGCTCGTCCAGCCCTTTTCTAAACAGATAGCCAAAAAGGCTATAGGCTCGACCTTGAGCAAGAACTATCTCGGTATTCATAAACTATCCCCGTCCAAAGGGGTGTACTGGGTTCTTGTAAGTGGCCTTGGTGGGTTTCAGAGGTCTCTTCAGCCAATAAGGACGCCGATCTCCATCGGGGCTATGATCTATACTCGACCGCGATTTACGCACCCACTCCTGATAGACTTCCATCGACCGCTTAGTATCCACCCAAACCTCGCCATACTTCTCGTTGGCGTTAGCCGCCCGCACATTAACCGCCTTTTGCAGCCAACAATGAGCGCCACTAATGGGGTCCGGATGCACAGCGTGAGTAAGATTCTGGTGCACGCCCACGTCCTCCCACCAAACCCGCTCAGTATCAGGGTCGAAGGTCTTCCACGCCTTGGCACCATGCAGCATATCCAGCTTATGACCGCCCTGACCGTCCTCGCTCAGGTCCACCAGGGCCGACATGCCTGAGCCAATTCCTGAGCTCTCCTGAAGCCTCCAGCGGCCGAGGTGATGACTCATGGCTACGATTCCCGGCTTGATGCCCTCAGTGACCCAAATGCGGTCGACAAAATAGCCGATTTCGGTCTCTACCTTTACCAAACCACCGGTTTGCAGCCCCAAGCGCTCGGCGTCTTCGGGGTGCATCCAAATGGGGTTCTTATGAGAGATCTCATAAAGCCATTTAGCATTGGCGCTACGAGTATGAATCAGGGTTGGCAGCCTGAAGTTGGGCAGCAGTAACATCTCGCCCTTCGATCTATCGATAAAGTCTGGATGCACGTGGCTCTTGAGGTTCCAAGGCAGAATGTATTCCTGCTCCGGCCAGCCCCAACTATCCAAAGTGGTCGAATAGAATTCTAACTTACGGCTCGGTGTCTCAAAACCCTTCTTGGCCTCGCCCTGAACCATAATTCCTACTGGTTTATTCTGCTTATCAAGAATGCGGCCCAGCGGGTCGGTGGTTCCCGGAGATACATCCTTCTCGAAAGGCTGATAGTTATCGACCGTCACCTCGAAGCAACCATATTTACGCATATATTGCATCGGGCTCAGATCTTTCTCTCGAGCCTTTTCAGGGAGACCGGGAACACTGTTTTCAAAGATCCATCGATAGTATTCGTCGACGGTAACTATCTCACCATTGCGGTAGGGGCTCTCAAACCATTTGCGCACCCCTAATGAACCATCGGGATCCATCTTTACCGATAGATCGATCCAGAACTCGTTCTCTTCCCAAACTTCGCCTGGGTTGGCCTGATAAGTTCTTTCGATAGTTTTGCCGGCCCTTTCCATAGCCACCCGGCGAACCGGTTGCCGAAATGCAATCCACTGGCCGCTATGGGTTTCTTGAGACATCAAGTCGTGCCGCTCAGGCCCATGTCCCATGGGCAGAACATAGTCTGCAAACCAGGCCGACTCATTCCAAGTAGGAGTCATAGCCACGTGGAACTTAAGCTTTTCGGTATCCCGTAAAGCTTTGAGCCACATAAAACCATCGGGATTGATCCACATGGGATTATATACCCGGGTAAAGTAGACATCGACCTCGCCGCGACCTTCTTCCAAAAAGTGCGGCAACAAGAAACTCATCTCATAAAAAGCAAAAGGCCACTCATGGGGAAGATGCAGCTCATTCCAAGTCTCTAAAGTATCCGGGGTAGCAAAAGGCTTGGCTACAAACTTATTCCAGGAGTTTCCGGAAGTTCCGCCTTTATTGCCCACGGCACCAGTAAGCACATTGAGGAAGAAGAGGCAGCGAGCTACCTGCCAACCACCAAGATTGCCGATAGATGCTGAGCGCCAAGTATGGGTAGATAACTTACCGTCACACTGAGCAACATACTCCGCTGCTTGCTGAATACGTTCGATAGGAACCTGAGATTCTTCAGCAGCACGTTCGAAGGTAAACTCGGCATAGATCAACTTGAGCAGCTTATCAAAATCGGCAAAAGAGACTTCTTTTTGCCCTTCTAGCTGCTCAAACAGTTTCTGCGCCTCGGGATTTTCTACAGCTTTAGGCGCAGCCTCGATAAACTGCTGCCAATTCACCCAACGCTCCATGAACTCCTTACTATAGAGATCATTTTGAATCAGATAGTTAGCAATAGCCAAAAGCACCGTGCTTTCACTACCAGGCCAAGTAGGTAGCCAAGCATCACTTTTACTCGCGGTATTAGAAAGCCGCGGGTCAAAAGTAATTAGTTTGGCTCCATTTTCTTTGGCTTCGATAATCCGCTGAGCGTGGGGATTAAAATAGTGCCCCGTCTCCAGGTGGCTAGAGATCAGAAGAATACACTTAGAGTGCGCATAATCGGGGCTGGGGCGGTCAAAGCCGGACCAAAATGAGTAGCCGGCGCGAGCGCCCGCGGAACAAATATTGGTGTGGCTATTGTGGCCATCAACGCCCCAGGCAGAGATGCAACGGTTGGTATAGCCGTCTTCTCCGGGCCTTCCCACGTGGTACATGATTCCATCGCGGCGCTTTTCTCGGCTGGCGCGCATCTTCTCGGCAATGTCACTGAGTGCTTCGTCCCAGCTAACCCGCTTCCACTTGCCTTCACCTCGCTCCCCTACCCGCTTGAGGGGATAGAGAATACGCTCAGGATCATAGATTTGGTTGTGGGTCGCCGGTCCTTTGGCACAGTTGCGACCGCGACTTCCTGGATGTACCGGATTACCTTCGAACTTTTTGATCTCGTAGGTAGACTTATCTACATAGGCCAAGAGTCCACAGGCGCTTTCACAGTTGAAGCAAACCGTAGGTACCAAAGTATAGCGTCGCGCTAACTTACGCGGCCAAGCCTTGGCGTCCCATTCTACCCAATCGTCCCAAGTATCTTCGGGAGGATAGCTGCTCATTCTTCCGTCAGGATGTTTGACGACGGTGAGCTTTACCGGCTTTCTATCAGCCTCAGAATAGTTAGGAAGCTCCTGGCCACCGGCATTGGTCTCCTTATTCTCAGGAGGGCTAAAGCGAGGCCTTTTCATGCGCATCAAGCGCTCAAAGAAACTAGGCGTCTTTAAAGATGACATTGCAAAACTCTCTTTTAACTATTCTGTATTTCCTGAGGCGCCATCACGAAGGCATTCTCGAAGAAGTACAGTCCGGCCAAACTAAGCAAGGCAGCAGGGGCAGCTAGAGGGGTAAAGATGGTCAGTACAAAAGGTAAGACATGGCCGGCGACAATGGCGCCCCACCAAAACTGATTCTTATACTTTCCGTGGGTAATCTCGTGCGCCGCCCGGGCGGCGACCTCACTGCTGTGAGACATGCCAAACTCACCAAGCAAAGTGACCAGCAAGTCCACCGCCAAAGCCACCAAGAAGGCCATTATTGCCCATTTGGATAGTTCTGAGGAGTTGTCTAGAGGCAAGAGCAGTACCACCAAGGCCGCGGAGCCAGCCATCCAAGCCTGAATCACCAGATGTATTGGCAAAAGGGCACTTTGCCAAAGGTCCCGCCCTTCCGCTTGGCCAAAAAGGAAGGCAGTGTAGATGGTTGCTCCCAAAGCAAGGGGAGAGCCTCCAAGCAATAGATAGCCGCGGGCGCCTGTTGCGGTCGCTTCTGGGAGCAATCCCATCAAAGCCCCGGCCTCTAGGCTTAGCCAGATAGTTGCCACGATAGAATAGGCCACCAACAAGAAGGCGCCGCGGGTCAGCCAACTGCGCCATTGAGGTCTAAGCAGTATACGTAAGAAGCGCTCAGGACGTTCGAGGTCGTAAACTAATAAGGCAGTAGTTACCGCCAACATGAGGACAACTATCCCCGAGACAGCAGTAGATAGTTTGTTGCTGAGTTCGACGACTCCGGTAGCCTGGAAGAAGGCCCAAAGCATGAAAAGCCCGCCGGCAATAGCCTTGGTGACTAAGTAGGCGGGTACTGGCCAGTGCCAAGGGACTTGGTGCTGAGCGTTATAACCCACCTGAACCATATGCTCCGCCATCCGGCCCTCACCCATTTGTATGGGGCCATTTTGCGGAACCGCTTGGGGCTGCCCAGCCCTCAGTTGCTGACCTGATTCCGACTTCTTGGTGCCTTCGGAACGCTTCTGAGGAGCCCTATCACCCTTTTCACCGGTCATGGGCAGAACATCCGCCCACATGAAGCTCTCCGGTGAACGCTCGGTTGCGGTAGGAGTAAGAGCGATATCGTTGCCTTCGATGTAAAATAGTTTGGGTGCGGTTCCCTGCTCCGGTTTACGCACACTCACCTGCTCTTTAGCCAAGACTCGGCTGATCTCCGATTCGGGATCATCCATGTCTCCGGCAACTATCGCATGCTCGGGGCAGACAACCACGCAAGCGGGCTCCAAACCTATATCTGTTCGGTGGGAACAATAGTGGCATTTGGCGGCGGTGCCTGAATCGGGATCTATATAGATGGCATCATAAGGACAGGCTTGCATGCACGCCTTACAACCTATGCAGACATCTCCATCGAATTCGACGATACCATCGTCCCGCTGATACATCGCCGTCACTGGACAGATGCGAGTACAAGGTGGGTTTTCGCAATGGTTGCAGCGGGTAACTTGGAAGTTTCGCCGAACGTCGGGATAGGTTCCGGCTTCGGTATACTTAACCCAGGTTCTATACACCCCTAGGGGCACCTCGTTTTCGCTCTTACATGCCGTGGAGCAGGCATGGCAGCCAATACAGGTGCGGTTGTTGATAACGAAGCCGAAGTTGGTCATGGGCAGAAGGCGGAAGCGACAAATGCAAGTCCTGCGCCATGGATACAAGCTAAAGAGCTTGCCCAAGTCTCAGGAACGCGTTTCACGACCTGGTACTTTTTGTCGCACCGATTTATCAAACATGAAACGCTTTCGCGGCAATTATTGAACTTTTGGACCAAAAACCCCGGCACGTACCTTGCGGTAATGCCTAGTATGTTATTCCGACAGCTCTTCGACCCCACCTCCTCGACTTACACCTACCTACTGGCAGATCCCAAAACTAAGCAGGCGGTGCTCATCGACCCGGTTAAAGAGCAATGGTCTCGGGACTTACAGATAGTTAAAGAGCTGGGCCTCAGCCTCATCGCTACCCTCGATACCCACGTGCACGCCGACCATATTACCGCCAGCGCATTACTCAAAACCCATGCAGGCTCCAAGATCATGGTCTCCAAAGAAGGTGAAGTCTCTGGTGTAGACCGCGAACTTAGTCACGGAGACATCATCGAAATGGGTGAGATCAAAATAGAAGTCCGCTCCACGCCCGGCCATACTAATTGTTCACTTTCCTACTATGTCGAGTCCGCCAACATGGTCTTCACCGGTGATGCCTTACTTATTCGCGGCTGCGGACGCACCGATTTTCAGCAAGGCGACCCCCGCAAACTCTATCAATCTATCCATCAGCAGATCTTCAGCCTGCCCGATGATACTTTGATCTATCCCGGGCACGACTACAAAGGACGTACGGTGACCTCGGTTGCGGAAGAAAAGAAGTACAACGCCCGACTCAGCCTAGATAAGTCCGAAGAAGAGTTTGTCACCATCATGGAGAATCTAGACCTTCCTCGGCCCAAGCTTATTGATATCGCCGTTCCTGGTAACAAAGTATCTGGGTACCACGAAAACGGGGGTTCCGAAGCCTTCAAAGAGATAGTTCGCGGTCCCTCTGGCATTCCAGAAATATCCGTGGAGTGGGTTCAAGCCCAAGGCAACAACTATCGCATCATTGACGTACGGGAGCCCGAGGAGTTCACTGGTGAACTCTCCCATATCCAAGGCTCCGAACTCAGCCCCCTCGGCGGTATCGAAGAGGCTGCCTCCGATTGGACCCGAGAAAGCCCCTTGGTAATCGTCTGCCGTTCCGGCGGCCGCTCTGGCAAAGCAGCCCTAAAACTGGAGCAAATGGGCTTTTCTCAGGTGGTCTCCATCGCAGGCGGCATGCTTCGCTGGAACGCTTTAGGCGCGGCTGTAGCTTGACACTGGTGGCCAGGACCGCTGAGTAGAGCCCATGTTGAGCGTACAAGAGGCTCTGGCGCTAGTTGTTGAGCATGCTGGCCAGCAACCGGCGGTAGAGACGCCCCTAGAGAAGAGCTTCGGCTTGCTTTTGGCCGAAGACGTAACGAGCGACGTCGATTCTCCCCCCTTCACCAAGTCGATGATGGATGGCTATGCGGTCCTCGCCGCAGATATCAAAGACGGGCAAGGTGAAGTGGTCAAAGTGGGCGAAATTGCCGCGGGGCAGGTACCTAGCCAAAAGCTAGAGGCCGGCCAAACTATTCAAATCATGACCGGAGCCCCAGTTCCCGAAGGAGCCGAGGCGGTCATCATGGTGGAAAATAGTCAGGTGGTGGCAGAGACTTCCTCGCTAGAAGAAGTCATCGAACTCAAGGATTCCAACTTCAAGCCTGGCCAAAATATTATGCCTAAGGGCCGGGAACTATCCAAAGGAGAGATAGTTCTCAAAACCGGTCACCGGATAGGTGCTCCTGAAGTAGGGCTCTTGGCCACAGTCGGTTGTGTTTCTCCCAAAGTATTCCAGCGCCCTACTCTAGCAGTCCTCTCCACCGGAGACGAGATAGTTCCCCCTAGCCAAAAGCCAGGTCCAGGACAGATTCGCAACTCCAATGAAAGCACCGTGGTGGCCCTCGCCCAAGCAGCAGGTATCAACTATAAGCGCTTAGGCGTCGCCAAAGACGATGAAGCCGATCTCGCCGAAAAGATTAAAGTGGGCCTCAACTCCGACGTCTTGATCCTCTCCGGCGGAGTTTCCGCTGGTAAAAGAGACTTGGTTCCCAAGGTTTTAGAACAGCTAGGTGTCAAGCAGGTCTTCCACAAGGCTCGCTTTAAGCCTGGAAAGCCTATCTGGTTTGGAACCCACGAAAACGGTCTGGTTTTTGGCCTTCCCGGCAACCCCGTCAGCGTGCTCGCTTGCTTTGAGGTCTTTGTAAAAACCGCCCTCAAAAAGCGCATGGGCTTTGAGAATCCACTGCCGCAACTAGAAGAAGCAAGCCTGCGTGAGGACTTCAAATACAGTACTCGGCGCCCCACCTATCATCCTGCCAAATTGCGCACCGAGGGTGGCAAACTTACCATTCAACCGGTTTCTTGGTATGGCTCCCCTGACCTGAGAGCCCTCAATGCCGCTAATAGTTTGGTAGTACTACCTTCTGGCGATGGCCCTTACAATGCCGGGGATAGTTTACAAGTATTAAGCTTTCGCCAAGGGCTTCTATAAACCGGTGCCCAACCAATAGGCCACTCCCACCAAAACTATCCCTAGAAACGTAGAAACTATTATTGGTAGCTTTTTACCGATGGGCCACAACACCTGAGCAAAGAAGTTCTCTGGACATTCCTCAACGCCCGGATAGCCAATATTCTTGGGCGGTTGATCGGGCAAATAGGCCGTTTTGAAGACCCAGTCCCAAACACTGAAAATCACTCCAAAGTTGCAAACCTGCTTAGCATCCGCGTGATAGTTGTGATGCCAGATGTGCATCTTAGGACTATTCAACAGATACTTCAGCAGCCCATAGTCCCAGCGCAGATTAGCGTGGTTGAGATGTCCAATGAGGGTGCCAAAGATAGCGTGCACCATGATGGCTTCTACGGCAAAGCCCATATACATCAGCGGAAAGTATTGAAGGACCTTGTAGAGAACCACTTCGCTCCATTGGAAACGAAAGGAAACTATCCAATCCATCTCTCCATCCTTCACGCTGTGGTGCACTTGGTGCATCGGCCAAAAGAAAGGCACGCGATGTAGAAGGTTGTGTACACACCAGTGAATGAGGTCGATGAAGAAGAGCGCAAAGAGAATCTGTAACGCCAAAGGCCATTGAGCGGCTTGACCAAAATAGAGATGCTCTAGCCAGCCCTGCTGCCCCAACCAACTATCTAAATATGGAAGTAGATACTTACTCGAAAGCCCATAGAAGATGACGCCCAAGAAGTGTCCGTTGAAGATAAGATGAATCAGGTCAGACCCAAGCGCTTTTCGAAAAACTGTTTGCTTCTCTCGAGCAGGAAATAGCCGCTCTAAGCCCAGAACTAGCAAGGAGATGATTGCTAAGGATGCGGGGTAGAGGTAGGCCGGCATGATTCTCATGCAAAGTCGCACCGAAAAGGGGGATTTTCAAGCTTTTGTATACCTTCATAGGCAGTTTGACCCTACGCCGATACCCTGAAATGTTCTATATCGTGCCTAGGAGATTCCGTGGATCTATCTTTTAAGATCGATACTCAAGATCAAGAAGCCTTTGCGGTTTTGATTCTAGTTAATATCGCCTATTTGGCTTTTCATTATGGCGTTCCCGCAAGCCGGTGGCAAAACATCCTTGAAGGCGCTGAGGAGAAGGTTCAAGCCCGGTCCTTCTATCTCCAACGTCTCTTTGGAGGACTCCTCTTAGGACTTCTGCCTCTGGCCACTATCTCTGTCTTCTTTCCCCATAGTTTAGCCGATAATGGTCTGGGCTCAGGAAATATCCAGGATAGCGCAAAATGGTTAATTGGAACCTTAGCGGTGGTTCTACCGGTAGTTATCCTCAACACAAAAAAGGAAGATCAATGGCAAAACTATCCGCAAGTACGCCATCAACTATGGAATCAACAACGGTTCTTAACGAATGGCGCCACCTGGATAGTTTACCTTATTGGCTACGAAGTCTTTTTCAGAGGTTTGTTGCTCTTTAGTTTAGTTCGCTGGTGCGGTCCTTGGCCTGCCATGGCGATCAACACCCTCTTTTACGTCGGAGTTCACCTTCCCAAAGATGCCAATGAATGTATCGGAACCCTGCCCATGGGCTTCCTCTTTTGTTTTATGACCCTGCAGACCCAATCTATCTTGGCGCCGCTGCTGATTCACATCGTCATTGCCCTCAGCAGCGACTATTTCGCGGTCCGCAATAATCCCGCTTTTGAGCGGTCTTAGGCTTCTGCTGTTCGGCTGTTGCGAAACTGCTTGCTGCGCCATTGAGCCAGGAAAAGCGAAAGCCTCGGCGAAAATCGGTAGAGGAAATGGTCCAATTTAAGCGCTTTACTAATCACCATCGTGGGTTGGTTTCTGGCAGCCCCGTTGAGGATAGTTTTGGCACAATCTTCAGCACTGATAGGTTTGAGAGGAATCTTTTCGATCAACTTCTGACTATCTATACCAATATACTCACTCGACTTCATAATATTGGTTTTAATGTATCCCGGACAAGCCACATTGACCTTAACTCCCCAGGCGGAGGCTTCGGGACGCATAGAATGTGACAGCGCCAAAATCGCCGCTTTAGTCGCGGCATAAGGCGCCATACCCGGTCTAGGTGCTAATGCGGCGCCTGAGGCGATATTGATAATTTGACCTTCGCCTTGCTGAATCATCTGGGGATACACCGCATCTATTCCATGAACCACGCCCCATATATTGACCTGCACCGGTAGCTGCCAATTCTTAGCCCGAACGTCCCGCATTTCGCCGGTCAAACCCACTCCAGCGTTATTGATCAATAGATCGATGCGTCCCCACTTGTCTAAGATAGTTTGCACAGCTTCGGTGAAGGCTTCTGCGGAAGTTACATCGAGGGCTTCAAGAAGTATCTTTTCATGAGCTTGCGGGAAGGCATTTTGCAAACTAGATAGATCTCGATCGGTAGCAACCACCTTGGCACCCCGAGACAAAAGCTCATCGGCTAGAGCTTTTCCAATGCCTGAAGCCGCTCCAGTTACTAGGGCAATCTTGTCTTCAAAGTATCTAGTCACACCAGATACTTATATCTTTGAACTATCTCTCGAAAGGGAATTCGGCAATTTCTAGAATTGGAAATCACATAAAAGGCGCTGATTCGCTAGGTTGCGGGCAAACTAGCTTGATGGGAGGTCCAGCGGCGAATCATATCTTCTAAATCCTGCAGTCGAATCGGCTTGGGTAACAGATCTACCATCCCGGCCTGCACGCAGCGAGCGCGGTCCTCGGGCAACACATTGGCGGTCATAGCAATGACCGGTGGTGGATAGAGATGCTCCTGCAGAATCAACTCGGTGGCCTCCAGGCCGTCCATGCGAGGCATCTGCATGTCCATCAAGATCAAATCATGACGGTCTTGACGCATCTCCTCCACGGCCTCCAGCCCATCTCCCACGATCTTTACCTGATAGCCGAGCTTCTTCAGCATAAGGGTGACCAACTTCTGGTTGATCTCATTATCTTCGGCCACCAACACCGATATTTTCTGAGCTTGATTCATGGTTGAAGAACTCGGCGCCAAGGCATTACGGATCTTACCATCCTCCACCCGGCGCAATCCACTAGCGGTACACTGCTTAAACTTAACCGTAAAGGAGAAGGTGGTTCCTTTTCCTTCGGTGCTCATCACCCAAATACGGCCACCCATGATTTCTACTAACTGCTTGGAGATAGAAAGTCCCCAACCGGTACCTCCATACTTTCGGGTAGTAGAGGGATCCGCTTGGGTAAAGGAGTCAAATATTGAGGCTAATCTATCTTCTGGGATACCTACGCCGGTATCTCGAACGGACACTTTCACCACCGTTTCGCGGGCATCAGCATACATACAATCGACTTCGACGCGAATATTACCTTCGTTGGTAAACTTAATGGCATTGCTGAGCAGGTTGAGGATAACCTGCTTGAAACGAGTAACATCTCCCTGCACCTCATGAGGTACATCCCGGGCAATTTGATAACTTACAGCATTGCCTTGCTTGCGAGCGGCAGCTTGGCAGGTCTGAATCGCGTTCCAGATAGGTTCCTCAATCTCAAAAGGAGTTGATTCTAGCTCAACCCGGCCACGCTCCAACTTAGCCAAGTCGAGTACATCGTTGATCACCCCCAGCAGACTTCCTGCACTACTATAGATAACCTCGACATAGTCCCTTTGCACGGGATTGAGCTCGGTCTCGCCTAATAGTTGTGCCATGCCCAAGATACCATTCATGGGAGTTCGGATCTCGTGACTCATATTGGCCAAAAAGGTTGATCTAAACTCAGCTACTCTCTCGGCAGACTGCTTGGCATCTATTAAGTCAGACTCCATACCTTTGCGCACGCTGATATCTTGCACTACCAAAAGCCAGGCCGCGGGCCTATTTTCCCGCATAAAGATACTTGCGTGCACCATGCCCCAGATAATGTCGCCCTCCCGATCTACGAACCTCTTCTCGTATTCTGAAGCGCCTCTTTTATTGGCCTGTAGCAGAGCTTTGAGTAATTCGGCTTCCTTAGGGACATCATCGGCGTGGGTAAAAGCCTGTAGCTTTCGGCCCGCTAGCTTTCCGCTCCCTTGTCCTAGCATTTCACAGAAAGCGGAGTTCGCATCAATAATTTCGCCGTTGAAGCTGACCAGAGCAATGCCTACCCCTGAGTGAGTGAAGACCGCCTGATAGCGGTGCTGCTTTTCGCGAATCTCATCTACAGAGTATTCTGCGGTGAGCAAGAACTGCCGGACCGAATGGACGATAATAAGTACTGGAGGAATAAGATCATAGGGAGTTGAGGCAAAAACAGAACTTCCATTAACTATCTCCCAAGGAAATAGACTTGAAGAAAAGACACCGATAGATACAAAACCTACGACCGTCATTAAGAGACCCGCACGAGTGCCTACTGCGACATGACTATAGATAGCCAAAGCAGCAGCCCAAGTAGCTTCCAGAGGCCCCACCGTTCCTCCCCCCATAGTTATGCAGGTGGTCATCGAAAAGTAGAGCTGGGCTACAGTGATAATTCCTGCGGAGCGGTGCCAGCCCTTGAATACCAAGAGGGAAAGCGAGGCCAAGGTGGCTAAAAGGCTGGAGACGGAGATAGTTTGTTCCACCCGTCCCCCTTTGAGAAAAGTCAGGGGAACGAAGGCCACCGCCAAAAGGATAAGCAGAATATTTACATCAAAAATGAGCTGAAGTCGGGTCCTTAAAAAGGGGTCTGAACTATCAGAGTAGAATCTTCCCAGGATACGAGTTCGAAGCCGGGAGAAAGCCATTGAAGATCTTATACGCGCTTCATACCCTCTTGGATAAGCTTTTCGAGGTCTGGATCAACCCGATGACCGAGCTTACGCGCTTTTTGCAGATGGTCGAATGCCTGCTGATATTCGCCTTTTCGGGCCCTTAGTTCCGCAAGCTTTGCGTGGGCTCCTGGATGCTGGGCTTCTATCTCTAATACTTTCTGCAAAGTATTCAGGGCCTCATCCAATACTTCGCCGTGACCTCTTTGCAGAAGTAATGCCCCTAAACGATAGGTTGCCGTTGCGCTGCGGGGGGTTCTAACAACTCTTGCTCGGGCCAAGGCGATATCTCTATCCAAGGCAGGGTTGGTGCCGGCGGTAGAGAGAAAGCGGTGCCCAGAGGCTTGTACGTCCTCAGATCTGCGCATTGCCGCCCGTCGGGTAGCCGCACTTACGGGACTGGCACCTTTACCGGCCTGACTCGCTCCGCGAGGCGCGGAAACCGGCTGTACAGATACTTTTACCGATGGTTCGCCCTCGAAATAGTTGCTCATGGGCGTCACGGGAATTCCGGGCCTCGCCGGTGGAGGCTCAGCCTTCTTGAGCCCTTGATTTCGGCTCAACGGCTCGGGCTCACCGGTCACGATCTTCATATCCGGCTCGGCCGGCCCCACCTGCACAGATAGTTCCCGGTTACTCCGCGGCATAGTTTGCGCCGGTGGTGGAGTCAGAGGCGCATTGCGCAACTTCGAGGCTGGCAAAGGCGGCGGTGCAGAAGTTCCGTTAAGATTTGAAAGGGGACGAGCCTGACTTGAGCGCGGCACCGGAGGAGGCTCTGCTTTATTTGGCGCTGGAGCCATCACGAAGCCCTCGGGTAAATCTGGATGAGACTGCTCGGCAGGATCGGACTCGAATACAGGTTCTGCCAAGGGAATCGGCTCGGGCTCAGGCGCGGGGTCGAGCAAATCGGAGCTTGAAGCTTTGGCCTCAGCGAAGAAGGAAGCAAAAACCGGCATCCCTGAGGCGGAGGAAGAAGGCGCCGGAAGGGTAGATTCCAAGTCGGGTTCAAGCACCTCAAGCTCAGGACGGGGCGTCTCAGCCTCTGAGTCCAGCTCATCCAGCTCGTCAGGAAGCTCTATGCCCAAGAAGGATCGAGGTACTGGTGTAAAGGGCGGCGAAGGAGGAGTGTGTGCTTTCTCAGGCCGCTCAAGATGAGAAAGCCCCGGCAAAACCGAGGGTGAGGGTCGGTCGAGATTATCGGAGCCAATGAGGCTGTCTGCGGTGACCGTTGGGTCCTCAACCGGTGACTCGAGGTCGATGGGTTCATCGAGATCATCAAGGTCGAGAACCACCGACTCAAGGCGCTGATCGCTGGAAGAAAGCCCCCGTGAAGGCGCGGCAGGCGCTGAATCCGGCTTGAACTTGGAAGGCAACTCAATATCCATTGACAGGGGCACTTCCTCTTCGATCATGCCCTGCCCGGTAGATACATAACTGCGGAAGTCGGCTTTGAGTTGAGGCGTCAGTCCGTCCAGACCGATCTGCAAAACCGGCCGGCCCGACCGACCCGTGGTGCATTCATCGACTCGGCCCTGGAGAATCCACTCGGATTCGGTGGTGGGATGGACCACAAGTAACTCTGCCAAAGAGCCCTGAGCCTTGGGCACCGGAGACTCGATACGCACTCGCCCTCTCGCTAGCTCTCCACGATAAAAGGCCCACAGACGGCCCAAATCTCGGGGTTTGATCAAAAAAGTAGGAATCTCAGCCGCGGGTACAGAAGGTGGCCGACGAGGAGGCGTACGAGCAGGAGCCTCGGCGCTCTCTGGCTCCGAGGGTAAGCCAGCAGAGTCTCGCAACAAACGCAGGTAAAACTGCCAGTCATCTTTGGCTTTGGCGTCAAAGAGAAAGAAATCGAGTCCCAGACCTTGCTGCGCCCCTTCACTTACCTCATCCGCATGCCGTGCCACCATGGCGGTGACCAAGACGGACCGGTTGATGGGCTCCGGCAGGGAGATCTCCAACTCTACATATTGCCGCAGAGGCCGATCTCGGGTGGAGAAAACAGCGATACCGTGGGACGACACGTTGACGGTGCGTGTATGCTCGCCGCCTTGCGCGTCCTTCAACCACACGGAGAGCGATGCTGGAAATCGCTCCGACCTGCGCCGGTTGATCATAGGCTCACCTAGGGACATCTCATGAGTTTGCGATACGTTCAAAGCTTCAGCCGACCGATGCGAGTTTTTCAGCCCCGACCCTACGCCCACCAAGTCGCCCATAAGGCGGGTTTATACTGCCTGACCGGCTGGCTCTGTACCCTCCTTCCGTCCACCCTCTTTCCGTCCGAAGCGGCCGGTCAAAGCCACACGATTCAGCAAATACTTAGCCAGCCCTTTCCCGAGGCCGAAAAGGCCGGCGAAATCCGCCGAGCAGTGCAAAGCGAACAGCCCCAAAAAGCTCTGGAATTATTGGCAAAAATCTCCTCATCTCGGCCCGAGGCAGCCCGCTATTTGAGCTATCTCAAAGCACAGGCCCTCGCTCAAAGCGGCGCCCTTTCCTTGGCACTCACCGAGCTAGATAGTTTGCCCAAGCCCAAAGAGTCCTGTGTAGCTGCCAACCAAGACGTACTTAGCTATGAGCCTTTACTGCTCAAAGCCGCGCTCCTAGAGAAAAAGAGCCCTCTAGAAGCCGCACAAATCTATTCTTCAGATAGTTTGCCGCATCAAGCCTGGCTCAAGGCTATCGAAATCTATCAGCGGGCTAAGAAAACCAAGCAGGTTCATGCACTAGAAAAGAAACTATTGGTCAGCGCTCCTGCTCTGCCAGAAACTAAGGCGTTGGCTAAGAAACTTGGTCCTAAAGGCGTCAAACAGCGGCTGGAAACTATCGAGCTTCGCCTGAAGAGACTAGGTGCTCTACTTTCCCGACACCAAAACAAAGAAGCCCATCAAGAAGCCGAAGCGCTGCTTAAAGAACTAGGCGAAAAGCACGAGCATAGTTGCCAGCTCGCCTATATCAGCGGAAAATCACTGAGAAAACAGCGTAACTATGGCGGAGCCATTAAGCGACTCAGCCAAGGCAAAAGATGGTGTCATGCTCAAAAGAAAGAGGGCTTGGCGGTAAGCTGCGCTTTGATCGAAGCCCGGGTACGCTCGATCAGACGACAGGTCAAAGGCACCCAAGTAGTGGCGGAATGGTTTAAGAAGAACTATCCCAAGCATAGTTATGCAGACGATGCCATTCGCTACCATGCCAAAGTACTGGAAAGCAAAAGACGCCATAAAGAAGCAGCGAAAATATATCAATACCTCAGAGATAACTATGCTCAAGGAGACCAAGTCTCTCCTGGTACTTGGCGTCTAGCTTTTGCCTATATCCAGAAGGGCCAATTAAAGCAGGCCAAACCACTTCTACTTGATATTCTTGCCAATGCTGAAGCTCGTCCCGAAGCCCATCATCGAGCTAACTATTGGTTGGCTCGAGCTGAGGAGAAAAGCGCTCCTCAAGCGGCTCTCAAAAGGTATCGAAAGTTAGTCTTCGGACATAGTTTCTATAGTTGGTTGGCGCTAGACCACCTCACTCGCATTCAGCCTAAATGGGCAAAGGAACTCAAAGCTGAGCTGATTAGACTGATTGATGCACACCAAGAATCCCCCGCAGCCGCAGCGATTATCCAAGCACCTTTCTTTTCGATGGCGAAATACTATGCCGCTGCTGGAGCGCCTGAACTTGCCCAGGGAGAACTAAACAAGCTCGCTTGTGAGGGGCCATTTCCCATAGCTGAGCTGGTGAGCCTCGCCGAAGCCTATGCTTTCATCGGTGCCCACACCGATGCGCAGCACCTGCTCCGCTGGGACCAGAGAAAATTAGTTCGCGAGCCCTTTGCCAAGGAAAATATCGGCCTCTTTCGCATGGCTTACTCACGTCCTTACTCCGATCTCATCAGAAAGGCCGCCCAGGCAGAAAAAATAGAACCGCTGCTGCTCACCGCTCTAGCTCGGGAAGAAAGTACCTTCGACCCAGACATTGTAAGTTGGGCGGGGGCCACCGGTCTGGCTCAACTCATGCCCTCAACTGCAGTGGGCGCTTATGCCGATGTATTTGGCGGACGGCTAAACATGAGCAAACTCACCGACCCAGAGCTAAACCTTCGCCTTGGGGCCCACGTCTTGAAAGAAGGCTTGCGAGGCTTCAAAAATACCGTTCCTTTGGCCCTCTCTGCCTATAACGGAGGCCACGGACTCACTCGGCGCTTTCTCAAAACCAAACCCCAAGTATTCGAACTATGGGTAGAGACCGTTTCCGTGAAAGAAAACCGCAGATATATTAAACGTATCGTGGAAACTTGGGGCATCTATCGGTTGCTTTGGGGAGAAAAAGAACGCTTCGCCAAACTGCCCCTCCAAGTATCTCGCTAGGTTTTTAGCAGGGCCTCGCAGATAGTTTTTTTGATAGTTTCTTCGGCCTGCTCTTGACCCCATCTGCGGTTTTTCACCAGCAGGTCCCACACCGACACCGAACAACTAACCCAGAGAAAATCGGTGGCCCCGCGCACCGTCCAATGCTCCTTGAGCACCTGCTCTTCCTTCAAACTCGCCACGAGCTTTTCAAAGAACTCTAGCAGCTCGTCCATGCGGCCATTCCAAGCGGCGGCGGCATCCCCATCACTGGCACTCAGGCGAATGAGGTCCCGGGCCACCGGATGAATCTTGGGCACGAAATCCAGCCAAGCCTGTAGGCATTCCTGAAGGCGAATTCTCGGATCTTCGCTAGCAAAAGCATCGGTAAAAGCCTGCCAGATCTTGAAGCGCACATCCGCGCGGACCACCAAAGCCAGGAGCAAGCCGCCCCGCGAACCAAAGTGTAAATATACCGATTGCCTGGTGATTCCAGCCGCGGTGGCGATCTGAGACATGGAAACCGAGGCCCCACGCTCGGCGATTAAATCCCAAGCTGAATCGAGGATCTCCTCTCGGGTTCGCTGGGACCTCTTGTTTCTTGACATGTGTAAACAAACACTAAACTTTACGCGTGTAAAGTTTCAATCCGTTCTCAGAAAGGACCTCACAAATGAGCAAAAACCCAAATCAACTTCAACGAATCAACCAGCTACTCAGCAGCTATGGCGAAGGCCCCGGGAGCCCTTCAGCCGCCCAATGGCAGGCATTGCTAGACCGCCCGGCAGGCGGCCCTATTACCTTGCTGAACTTCTTTAAATTGCGTGAACAAGCGGAGTACCCCCAAAGCGCCGAAGAGGCGGGACTTGCTTTGACCGGGCAGGAAGCATTTTCAAAATATTCAGAAGTATCCATTCCCACCATGCAGGGGGTGGGAGGTCAGTTTTTGTTAGTTGCCCCCTTTGAGGGAATGTATGTGGGGAAGAACGAGGATTGGGACCTCATCGCG
>SPJK01076535.1_pt1 | contig 19406 bp, 19 predicted proteins | sample 3741771 | NCBI WGS metagenome assembly SPJK01 (sample SAMN10925997, study PRJNA522277) | cold seep metagenome | isolation source: Elba SIP-enriched marine methane seep metagenome, extraction at timepoint T2 | place: Italy: coast of Elba, Mediterranean Sea
ACTTGCGAGCAAGGCCAAACTATCTGCGGAAGCGATTGCGTAAATACCCAAACAAGCAATAGTCATTGCGGTCGCTGCGGAAATAGTTGTGGCCAAGGACAAACCTGTCAAAACGGTCAATGTGAAGGGGGCATGACGGGTCAAGACTGCCGTCAAACCCCTTGTACCGGACTCACCTATTGCGATCTTAATACAGGCAACTGCCTTCCCGGATGTATCGAAGACCGCCAATGTCCCATGGGGCAGCGCTGCGATGTGCAAAGTCACCAATGTGTTGTGAACTCTTTTTGTCCAACCTTCTGTAACTATTTCGCCGCTTGTTATCCAGAGTTTCCCACAGAAGGTTGTGAGATAGGTTGTGAGGAAAATATGGTTCCCAACTGCTCCGCTGCAGAGGTCGCTCAGGGCCTTCAATGCATCGACAACATGCCTACCCAGGAAAACTGTAGTACCGCCCTAAGCTGCCTGCGGGCGATTCCTTGTGTTAACTTTGGTATGTAGTCACGTCGCAACCCTCTTCGGTTATCAAAAGAGTATGCTCAAACTGGGCAGATAGTTGCCCATCCCTAGTCACCACCGTCCATTCATCTTCCAGCAGAATAACCTCCTCTGTGCCTAGGTTCACCATGGGTTCGATAGTTATCGCCATGCCCGGCTTAAGCCTCAACCCTCTGCCTGCTTTGCCATGATGGTTCACGTGGGGAGGAAGATGCATCTGTCGACCGATTCCATGGCCTCCATAGTCTCGAACCACCGAACAACCTTCGCTTTTGACATAGTTTTCGATAGTTGCCCCGATATCTCCTAGCCTAACTCCCGGGCGAACTATCTCAATAGCCTTCTCCAAAGCTGTTTTGGCCACCTTGCGCACATGTATTGCCTCGCCAGAGCATTCGCCGATCAAGAAGGTTTGCGAAGTATCTCCGTGATAGCCATCTAAGCAGGAAGTCACGTCGACATTGATAATATCGCCTTCCTTGAGAAGCTCTTTGCGGCTGGGAATTCCGTGACAAACCACCTGATTGCGGCTGGTGCAGACCGCGGCTGGAAAGCCATTGTACCCCAGCTGACTTGGCGAAGCGCCACGACGCTCGGTATCCTCCCGGACCAAGGCATCGATATCTTTGGTGCTCATCCCCGGCTTCAACTGCGCGCCTACCCAAGCCAAAGTGGCCGCTGCAGCTTGCCCAGCACGGAGCATCTTTGGGTATTCGAAGGGGCGAAGCAGTTCGATATTCATGCAAACCAGTGAAACGAATTGGTTTGAATGGGTCCAATACCCTTTTAGTATGGCTGCTTGCGGCAGCTAGCGTGTTAAGCTGGGCCTATGAGTTTGGCCCAGCTAGAGTACTTTGTTGCCATTGCTGAGGAGGGCAGCCTGGCCAAGGCCTGCCGGCGCCTGCATATCTCGCAGCCGCCCCTCACCCGGCAAATCAAGAGTTTGGAAGAAGAGCTAGGTACCAAGCTGTTTGAGCGCAGCCACCGAGGGATGAATCTATTGCCTTCCGGGGCACTCTTTTTGAACCACGCTAAGAAGATACTTGAGCAGATAGATGCTGCGGTTTTGGAAGTCAGAGATAGTTTATCGACGTCTACGCCAGCCCCAAAGTCCAATCAGGGCCAAAACGAGATAGTTTAGACTAGAAAACTCTCGTTGCTCAACGCCGGTACAACCGCAGCCCTCTTCTTTGGGCTCAGCGGTTCCGCTATCTACACCCACTCCAGCATCTGCAGCCACCATTCCTGAATCGACCGCCACCGTTGCATCTGGGTTGCTCATTCCACTATCCGCTTGACTGCCTGCATCAGCCGCCGGGGCTGCATCGGGAGCCACTGAGCTATCTTCAGAGCCCGCATCAGGGTTCACCGAACTATCTACAGAGCCAGCGTCGGGAGTGCTCATGCCAGCGTCGGGAGTCATAGATACATTGAGATGTGGCTGGGTGGTATCACAACCAGGATTGCCTGCTTCCATGGCACCAGGGTCAGCCATGGCATCGCTGCGGGGCTGCTGGCAAAAATCGTCGGTCACGTTGGATAGTTTGGGCGCCATATCCGCAAAACCAGTCGCCGAGCGGATGCGGAAATCTCCCGCGGCGGGATCCATGAACCAATTATTGAAGGCGGTCACTCCCACCGACTGCATATTAAAGGTACTACGCAGAGTGGAGTTGTTGCGGCGGCGAATCTGTCCACTAGAAAGTAAGTTATTACGCACGTCGCAAACACTGGCTTCAAAGCGAATATCTATCCCGGTGGTAAGGTGTAAAGTATTGTGGTCGATGAAACAATCTTTACACTCGTTGACATAGATTCCTACGTCTTGAGGGCAATTTACAATGATATTATTGCGCATGATTCCGCCTTCATGCTCCGGCGTACAAGTCCCCTCTTCGCAAATACGATCGGGTCCCGTTCCACCACCGCCAAAAGAGAGTCCCAAGCGAATACCTCCGCTGTGTAGTTGCTCGCAAATAACTAAGTTACCTTCGATAATCCCGTCTTTGGAGTTACCTTTGAGGAAGGCGGCATAACTAATACGGTTTCCCTGAGCCTTTTGGTGGTCGTGGATATAGTTCTTGCGCAAGATCCAGCGACGTCCTCCCACCACATCTATCGGAGTTACCGGATTAGATGTATTTCGCGGAGAACTATTAAAGAACTCATTTTGCTCCACCAAAACGTCGTCCGGAAAGACGATGGGGTCGCCCTCGCCATTGCCTTTAATCTGGGCATTAAAGTCTTGCAGGATATTATTACGCACCACCGTATGGTCCGCATTGCGCACGATATGAAGCGCATGTTCACAGCGGCTGTGGTTGGCGCATACGCCCTTAAAGACCAAGTTTTCGAAAATCCACCAAGGCCCCGAGACTTTGAAGCCTTCCAAAGCATCAAACTCGATAGTTGCTGTACCCCGAACCTCGGCCCGGACCTCGATAGGTTGGGCTTGGGTTCCCGAGGCGGTGGCTCTAAGGTTTTGAGACACCCGATAGGTCCCTGGAGCTAGGATAATTCGATCCCCCGCAGAGGCTTGATTGACTGCTTGAATAAGTTCAGCGGTCGAAGTGACTGGAACATCGGCGGCCTGGGCGGAAGCAGGCCCTAGCAGGGCCAAGCCAAGGATGGGAAGGGCTTTACGCATCGGCCATCGATAGCCATATCGTTCACCCAAGGCAAATGCTGCCGTTCATCCACCAACTATCTGGGGGTTAGCAACGGCCGGTATAAGTGATGGTAATTCTTGAGCCGAAAGGAGGCACAAACCCGGACTGGAAACGAATAGAGTTGGGCGTTGATTGGTAGATGTATCGGGTATTGGGGACTCGAGAGCCATCCACTCGGACTTCGATAGTTGCCGGATCGGGCTGCACACTGAGCTGGAAAGTATCGCTAGGGGTGACCGCAGGAAAAGTAGTCAGCGCGCTATTCCAACTGGTGCCACAAATATGGCTCACAGTACCTCCGACGGACCCTGAGGCACCTAAGTATCTACCTGCGTAGCGAGCGGTAGTTCCATCGCCCCGGGTACAGAAGGTTGCTGTAGAGGCAATGATGTTGAGAGCCGTAGGTGGAGAGTTCGCACCGGGCTTCACGCTACGAATAAAGGAAGTATAGTCGGCGACGCTCATGGGCGAATGATCATCCTCGTTGGACATAATCAGAATCAGCAAGGCTGCCTGCGAGCGCAGAAAGCCCGCATTGGCCCCAGTAGTCACCAACGGAGGCGAAAGCGCTAAACGCGCAGCTTCCAAGCCCTGCTCATTTTCCGAACCATTAACCCCCACATATACCCGCTGTTCCATAGTTGTCTGCGGGTTCGCCAGCTGAGGCGTAACTATTCGCGGACTACCCACAAAAGCACCTTGGGCACCTGTGGCGGTCAAATCGGTGGTTGTCACTCCAATCTGATAATCCCAACCCTCAAAAGTAAGCGCCTGCATCATGAAGCTCATCTCGTTGGAGAGCGCAGTTTGCAGTCCCATAGTTCCGGTGGAATTATCCAAGACCAGCAATACATCGATCGCGCCCGCACGCTGGACAAAGTTATCGGTTTGCGAGGGCGCCCGCTCGGCCCGACCAGTGACTTGGATAGTTAGCGGAGTAGTCACTCCGTAAAAGACCTCCAAAGTCGCGTTGTAGGTACCTACGGCGGTGGGTTGGAACTGAATGAGGATATTTCGCTGTCCTGCGGCGTTAAGCGTAAAGGGAACATTGATGGGAACTATACTAAAGGGCGTGGTTGCAGTCCCTGTGGCCACCAAACGAATGCGCTGTACAGTGATGGGTTGTACACCCAGATTCTGCACCGTTGCCGATAGTTGTGGCGGGGTGCAGTTCACTGGACGAACCCCGAAATCCATCACCATGGGAGTGAGTTGAGCGCTAAAGCCAGCGTCGGGCCGCACGCCCATGTCCGGTTCGCCCATATCGGGCGTTCCGAGGTCGACGGGGCCCATATCTACTACGCCGGTATCTATTGGCCCCATGTCGATAGGTGTTGCATCCGGGAAGCCTTGGTCGGGACTGCCCAGGTCTGCAAAACCCATATCTTTGACTTCGCCGTCGGCCTGGGAACTATCTAGAATGCCGGTATCGGCCACGCCCTGGTCGGTCCCCTGGGGCGTCTGACAAGTATTCTGCACGCAGATCTGGCCCGCCACGCAGTCCGTACTCAAATAACATTCATCGCTGGGAAAGGACGGAAAACATCCCGCCAAAGAGAGGCTGGTGAGCCCTAAGATAACGGTGGTGATTACTTGCGGATAACTATTTGCGGACACCTTAGAACCTCACTCTTACCGCGGCCCCATTAGGACCAATCACGGGCTGGATACTTGCCTCGGCGCTGGGTTCATCAGGCCCATCGTCCAAAGCCCACAGAATAATACTGGTCGCCACGCCAGCTAGGCCCACTCCATAGGCAATATGGGCGAAAAGAGCCCTTTGGCTGGCATCGTCTTGGAGAGCGACAACCTGGTCTCGGGGAACAGTGCCGGAGGTACGTGCCTGCTCCTCCTCGTCGAGAAGGTTCAAAGTATCGATAGTGAAATATGTGCCTAAGCCCAGACCTAATCCGCCAATACCTAAACTCACCCAAGGAACCACGCTTCCGTTAGAAGGAGGCTCTGCTGGCTGCTGAATTTGGCCATCGGTGATGTCTTGTGGCTCGCTGGGAGGCTGGGGGTCGGCTTTGACAGCCAAGTTGGGCGCTGGGTCGGCCTTGGCGTTCAGAGAAACTAACTGCAAGCCAACTTGCTTGGACTCACCATTTCTCACCGAAAACTGGGTGGTCTTACTCTGGTAGCCCTTGAGTTGCGCCCTGACCTCATAGTCGCCCGGCAGTAGGCGAAGATTGGTGGGCGCGGTGCCGACGCGGCGGCCATCCACCTCCAAAGAAGCGCCCCGAGGGTCGCTAGCGAAAGTCACTAGGGATTCGCATTTGGTCACCACCTCGCTGCGGCGCCTTCGTGCTGCCTTTTTGAGACGGCAGCGCTGACATTTAGCGAAAAAGTCCTCTAGGGTTTTCAGCGCCTCCTGGCAATGATTCCCCCATTGATCATAGGCCACCGCCATATTGAGCAAAAAACCGGGGTGCTTGCTGAGCTTGTAGGCTTGCTGCATCTCGTCGATGCCAGCCTGGTAATCCCCAGTCTTAATATGGCGAAAGGCGGCTTTCTTATGGATAGCTATCCGCCGCTTTTTGCTACGTTTTTTGGTCTTTTTGGCCCATGCCGGCCCGCTTACGCAGACCATGGCCAAAAGCAGGATGAAGGTGGTTAGACGTAGGCCCATACCGATGTCGCTTATACGCTTGTCAGGCCCGAAGTTCACTCAGCCAACCAAGAGAAATCTTTCGGGTGTAGAAAGAACCAGCACAAGCGTATTAGGAAAAGGGAGACAGCAAGTCCCTGAGCCGAGCAAGGCGACTCTCGGTCAAGGTGCCGGCTCACTTGGCGAATGGAACCAAACGAAGATTGCTCCGTTAGAAGCAGTCATAGGGGTTATGAAAAACCTTGGGGGAGAAGAGATCGGGCGCCTAGACGGCGGATCTCATTGGTAGGGAATCGTGGCTGAGCCTCAAAAAATGCACTGCCCGGTCTGCGCGAGGACCTATCCCTTGTCCGACACCGTTTGCGCCATCGATGGCGCAAAGCTTGAGCCCTATATCCCTGCACCGCCCATCAAAAGGCCCTCGGCCACTCCGCCTCCAGAACTCGAGCAAGATGCCCTCATCGGCACCACCGTCGATGGTCGCTTCCGAGTCGAGGCCCAAGTGGGCAGCGGCGGCATGGGTTCGGTCTATCGCGCCTTCCAGCTCGACATCGAACGCGACGTGGCCATCAAAGTGGTCAACACCGCCGCCTTGCAGCATCCAGATACTTTGATGCGCTTTGAAAACGAAGCCCGCATCATCTCCAAGCTGCATCATCCCTCCACACTCAAACTATTCGACTTTGGCAAGTTGTCCGACGGCCGCCCCTATTTGGTCACCGAATTCCTACGCGGCACCACCTTGGGCGGCATCCTCACAGACGGACCCATCTCCGCCCAGCGAACTCTCTACATACTTCGCCAAGTTTGTGACTCTCTTGCCGAAGCCCACGCCAAAGGCATCATTCACCGCGATCTTAAGCCGGATAATATCTTTGTAGAGCAGGTGAATAACGAAGACCTCGCCAAAGTATTAGACTTTGGTATCGCCAAGTTAGGCGGAGGCTCACAAACGGCCACCGGATTAGTTTTTGGAACGCCCGCCTATATGTCTCCTGAGCAGGCCAGCGGTAAGCCGGCAACTATCCGCTCGGACCTCTACAGCGTCGGAGTCATCGCCTATCGCTGCTTGGTCGGCCGGCCGCCTTTCGAGTCAGAGCAGCCCATGGCCCTGCTGCTCAAACACATCCAAGAAAAGCCAGAGGCCCTACGTAAAGCCTCTGGACGAGCCCAAGCGATACCTTTGGAGGTGGAACTATTGGTGATGGCGCTGCTGGAAAAAGATCCCGGCCGCCGGCCCGCCTCAGCCGCGGACTTGCGCAATCATCTAGATAGTTTGCTCAACCAGCTGCCTCTTTCTGCTGAAGAAATTCCCGTTCCCGTAGCTGCCCCTGGAAAATCTGTCAGCAGCAGCGGAACCCCCACATTCGCCACCCCATCGCCAGCCCATTTCGCACCGCCTGAAGGCGCCTCCGGCCCTCTGCAACTATCAAAAAAGAACAAATCATCCGCCAAAATATGGATAGCAGCTTTGATAGTTGGTCTTGGAGGAGCTTTTTGGGCTCTCAAGAGCAATCCACCTCCCGAAGTGGTCGAGGTGAACATGCAAAAGCCTAAGGTAGAGCTGCCACCAGAGCCACCGCCCCCCTTAGAGCTGGTTAAGGAAGAGCCTGGAGCAGAAAAGAAGAAATCAGAGGGTGACGAAGAAGCGGCTTCTACTGCGAAGGTCGAAGACAAGGCCAAGAAGAAGAAAAAGAAGAAGAAGAAAAAGAAGAAGAAGAAAAAGAAGCCCACTGAGACCAAAACTCAGGACCAAGATCCTCCCGAGGAGGATCCGCCGCAGGGCTTTGTCGACTTCGACATAGAATAAACTATCTCAGCAGATAGTTTTGATATTTTGAAAACCAATAGGGATAGATCTGAACTATCTCAGTCCCGGGCACTGTTTCAACCAACTTTCTTCGTAGTTGCTGACTATCTAAGAGCCGCTCCTGTACCTGCTTTTGACCAACAATCTTTAATCGCTGGTGGGTGAGTTCACAACCATAGGCTTGGTCTTTCGCCCCATACCAAGTATTACCAAAACTACGTCCGTTCAACTCCCTAGCGGCATAGATCCCACAGCGCCCCTCAGAGAGTAAAAGCGGACAGCGAAACTTCACCCGCTCGGCCACCTCGTCTCGCTCAGGCCCCGCGGGAAAATAGCTTAGCTGTTCGATTTCATCTTCAAACTGCTTAGCTAATGCGCTCATCTGGGTACAAATCTCTTGGCGCTGAACCAACGAGACCTCACTAAGAAGATAGTTGGCCACGTATAGAAACTCAGGGGTGGAAACAAAGACCGACTCATGGCAGCAAGCATCGCAACCCGCCTTACAAGGGAGCATAAGACCTTGGGTACTTTGCAAAAGCTGCTGGTCGACCTCCAGATAGAAGTCTTGCAGCATAGCAATGAGCTGCTGGGGCTGATTGCCCAAACCAAGCGCCTGCGAGAGTTCTACAAGCTGCTCCCGAACCATCTCAGACTCGCCTACTTTTTGACTTTCAACTCGATATTCACCGAGTCACCATCGTGACGAATCTCCGCTTTGCGCGGTTTGTATCCTGTCTCGGGAGTCTCTTGAGAAGTATCAAAGAACTCAGAATTAAGAATGAGCCCCTTCACCCCAGGTTTAAGCAGGCGAACTGTGGCGCGGTAGCGGCCGTCGAGCACTATTTGCACATCCCGCATGATTCCACCGCTTTCATTGCGAATCACCACCAGGTCATTGGGAAAGCCCGGTTTAAACCATAGGTCCGCCTCGACATCGCGACGACCAATGCTGAAAAAGAGAACGAAGCTGACCAATATATTGACCAGCACCACTCCTAAGATCATTAAGCGAAAGCGGGCATAACGATCTTTGGGAGCCTTTACTGCCTCGATAATGCTAGAGATAGTTGCTGCGGCCGATTCTGCCACTAGAAGCTTCCTCCCATGGAGAAGAGCGGAGATACTTGTGGAGTCAAATTATAGTTTCTAGGATCCCGCGATAGATCAGAGCGATGAAAGCGCGGAACTAACAAACCGATCGCCGTACCTAAAGCAGCCCCAGCCAAGACGTCACTGAGAAAATGTTTGCCCGCTATCACTCGTAAAGCCGCTACCGTCGTCGCTGCGGCAAAGCCAAGCCCAGAACCTAAGTAGGTGCCTAAACTATCACCATGGCGGTATTCGAGCATCACCGCTAAGGTTGCCGCGGCAGCGAAAGACATGGAACTATGTCCAGAAGGAAAAGAGAGTCGAGCATCTCCGGCAAAGCGAGCTTCTTTGTCGAACTCATTGTTAAAGGTCAGCGGTCTGCGACGATGAATGGCGATCTTAAGTAGGTTGGTAGCGAGATAGGTCGCGGCATAGGTCTCGAAGATCATTAAACTATCTTGGCCCCAACGCGTACCCGGCTCGTTAAGATCGGAGGTAAAAGCATCCACGCCTGCCATCGCCAAAGGCGCCAGCATAACTCCCGCTAAGAGAAAGTCACTGGCTCTCGCCACCGGAGGCGAATAGTTGTCGGTCACCCAACGGTCGAAAGCGTTGACCTCTTGACGATCACAGGCCCCACGATGATCACCCAACTGACGATAGTAGCTAAGTTCAGAAGCTTGGGGAGGGTGTACTTCACCAGAACAGGGTTCTAAACCATCCCAGAGATACTTCTGTCGCTCTAGCATCTGGCCCGCACCGAACATCACCAAGGTTAAAACCAAGTCCGGAATCAAGCGAACTCCGAAGGCTCGGGCATCACCTGCTGGAGAGACTTCGGTGGTACTTATTCGCTGGGCAGCAGCCACCTGAGGGATGGCTAGAGCCATTAGCAAAGTAGAAAGCAGGATTCTCCGCTTGAGCATTAGCTTCGCACCATTGCTTCGAGAATTCGGAACAAGGGATGCTCGGTGTCTCTGACTTCTGCGAGCAAAGAGCGAGCCCCTTTGAAATCGCCGGTTTGTGCCAAAACCCGGGCATAGACCAAGCGGACTCGTTCGTCGTGGGGCGCAAGCTGCAGCGCATTAAGTAATTCGACGCGAGCCGCCTTGGGGTCTACTCGGTTTTCCCGGCGAAAGACGATGTACTCACCCGCGAGAACTAAGGCACGCCAGACTTTGTTTCTGGGTTCACATCGTGCTGCCCAGGCGAGAACATAAGCAGCTTCGCATTCTTTGTTTTCGCCAAGCAAGCGAACCGCTCGGTCTATTTTACCATCGACTTCCATACTGCGTCGATGCTCGACCGCCGAAGGATCTCGCTCTTCCTTTTCAACCAGCTTGGCGTAAGTATCTGCTCGCGCCACATCTCTGAGGAAGGAAAAAGCCTCTCTAAAGTATCCATGGTATACTTTAGACTGCATCGGAGGATGATCTTCTTGTACCCGGCGGACGAGAAAACGAAAAGCTCGATCAAGCTGAGCCGCCTCAGTGTGGGGAGTAATTCTTAAGGCTTGGTAATAGTTTACCGTCTCGAAAGGTTTGAGAACCTTGGCCACTAAAGCAAGCTCCGCATCAGGACCACTGGGCGCCTTCTTTTCCGGGGTGGTAGTGGCAGTAGCCGCGGGAGTATCGGAGAGCACTGCTGATTCAGGCAGTTTGATGGGAGTGAGTTGCGAAGGTGAGCGTGGGGCCTTCTGGGCAGCTCGGCGATGAATAACCAAACCACCGCCTTCGGCTGGCGCTCCGCCGTCCCCTCCGGCAGGAGTAACTATTTGTTTGACGGCTTTGGGTGCCACTCTTCGTGGAGGAGAGGAGGGAACTATATTCTCCATTTTCGCAATGGGTGGACGAGGCACCTCTTTGGCGACCACTTCGGGTGGTTCGGAAGGAGAAATACGCACCTGATGGGCTGCGGGAATCTTCTTGGTGGCTACCTTGCGAACTTCTTCTTCCATAGCCGCGATACGCGCTGCTTCCTGACTTGAACTATCTTCCACTGACGCGGGGAGCGATGGAGATAGTTCTGCCAATAGATCACTTGGTGCCTCCAAAGTATCGAGCATCTCCGCCAAACTAAGAGCCGCCAAAGCCGCCTCTAGCTGGTTATTCGCCGTAGGCGTTTGCATGAGCTCCGAGAGTGTTTTCACGCCCGGAGGGCCGGTGAAAATCTCTTCCAAAACCGGGCCCCATTCAAAGGGATCTACGCCGTGGGGATAGGTTGCGCCCAGACGGAAAGGCCGACGCTTGAGCGGCTCAAGGTACCTATGGCACCAGATTCGGTCTTGCTTGCGAGCCAACCCCTCGAAGACGATGGGAAGAGTCTGTAGAATACACAGCCCCTCGGGAAATTCACCCCCGTCCCCTTCGATGAAGCGGAAGTCTGCGGCCCCAACCTCGAACAAGCGGACCAACTGGGCTCGAGCTTGTTGAGTAAGTCCACTGTTGAGTAAAGGGGGTGGCACCAGTTGTTGGGCCTCGATGATCGCCTGCTCCGACTTGCCCGTGGCCTCCGCCACTCGAAGCAACTCCAGGCCTTGCTCCTGTTTGAGGACCCCTTGTTCCACCAAGGTAGACACCAAGGATACGCCCAAGTCTTGCAGCTGAACTGCGACCGGCACACCATGGCGAAAATGGATAATATTCCGGGGTTCGGGGTGCAGCATCACCTCTAAGCGTCCGCTCAAATTGCCCTTCAAGATGCCCATCAAGAGCTCAGCAAGGGGGTATTCGGCGAGATTGCTGTCTATGGTCCCGCCGGGACGAATGGTCTCGATTTTGGCCACGCGCAGTTCCAACAATAGCCCGGATTGAGACGAACTCAAGCTGGCTTTTGCCGGATTTTACGGCGCCTGGGAGGGAAGATAAACCAGGTCAAAACCTAGGGTCGGCCGCAGTTCACAATGGAAGCTCAAAAGGACCTGCTCAGCCCAGTTGGAGCGCCAGGATCGAGTCTTTTTTGCTCCATATAGAATACAACTAGCGAGCGGCCGCTTGTCGGGCCATCTCTTGCTCGATGTGTTTGCGCGCGGGGCGAAAAAGCCGATGTCTGAGTGCCTCTTCGGGAGTTACGAACTCTGCTTTGACCACTTCACGATTATCGATACGAACCCGAGGAAATTCGCTGCATTCATAGCGATAGACTTCGACATGGTCCTGCTTACCATCCCATTGATGGTGCATAATGACATCTAAGTCTAAACTCCCTTTAGATACTTCCAGAGCCACTTCCTCGCGCAACTCGCGCACTGCAGCCTCCAAAAAAGGTTCATTTCGGTCTACTCCGCCGCCGGGAAAGGAATAGTAATGCACATAGGAGTTTTTGATCAGCAATACCTTGCCTTGCCACCAAACTCCTACAAAAGCCCCTTTGGTCTTGGGGTTAAAGAGATACCAATAGGGACGTAAACTATAATAAGCAGTCCGATAGATCCGCTGATAGATGTAATCTATCAGTGTTGCACGAATAGGAATTACTCAGTCTCCTCTGCTTCGACCTCAGCAGGCTGGGGAAGCTCGGTTTCTGCCTCGGCCGCCTTCTTGGTGACTGCCTTCTTTTTACCCGTTTTGCGCTTGCCAGCCTTTTTCTTAGTGCTGGTCTTTTTCTTAGTGCTGGTGCGCTTTTTCTTCCCGGCCTTCTTAGCAGGCTTCTTAGCCTCCTCGGCTTCTTTGGCAAGTTCTTCGGGATCTGCACCGGGATTGGTGGGCTCTTCAGAAACCATCCCGGAGTGGGTTTCAGGCTCGGCTTCTGTCACCTTCGTAGGTAGTTGGGTCTGGGCCATAGAAGTAATGCCAGATACTTTATTAATAGTTTCTGGCTCTTCTGGCTGCTCTAAGGGCACGTCGAGTACCGTACGAAGGCCTGGAGGCATGGTGACCACCACCGATACCGCCGAGAGCACGGTAGCCACGGTGCATTCATCTCCGGGTAGTTCTCCGCGAAACTCGATCGGCGGCTCACCAACGATATGGATAGTATCTCGGGGATCTTCCTCATCGAGGGCCATGGTCAGCTCTAAAGTAATCACTTCGCGCTGAGCACGATAGCCTCGGGCGATTTGATAGATGCCGCGCACTTGGCCGGCTTCCACCTTGCCCAACACCGAGGCGGTTTCTTCTCCCGCCACCACCGGGGTGAAAACCTCTGAGGTCTTGTCCAGCGGAATGCCGAGTCCCTTGGCGATGAGACGCAGCGAAGCGGACAGCCCTGCATGGCCCACTTCGCCATCACGGATGGCGGACCCGAAGTCCGCCGGGGACATGCCTACGCCAATCTTGGCCTGGAGCTGGGCCCGACGAGTGGAGGCGTTCACCACTCGGGTGACTCGTATTCTGCGGATGTTCCGAGTGGCCTGAGCCAACATCACTGGCAGTCGGTCCATGGCGAAGCCGGGATTAACGCCGGTGGCCAGCACCACGAGGCCACTTTCTTTCGCTCGGTCGACGAAGCCTTCCTCTAGTTGGGCCAGAGCCATCTCGCCATCGGCGAGGTTTTCGCAGGTGGTGACCACGTGGGCACCGTGGGCAATGCAGGTCTCTAAAGTGGGACCCAGTTCCTCGACATCCGAGGAGGTACAGACCACAGCTACCTCGGGCCGGGCCCGGTTGAGCATGCTTTCTACGTCGGAATCGATGGGCAATCCCAAGCGGCCTTCACCGATGATTTCGCCCAGATCTCGCTGTGCTTTCATGGGATCCACGTCGGCCACGCCTACTAAAGTGACGCGGGTATCTTCGAATGCTGCCCGGGCCACCTCTTGCCCGACCCATCCCAAACCAACGATTCCGATACGGATTTGCTCCTTAAGCCTGCTCACTAGGGCGCAGGCTAGGCCTGTCCTTTACAAAGCGCAAGGTCAGAGACTTGACCAAGACTCCGGTTCGCCTGAGCGTAGGCTTATGCCGTCCCACGCCTTTGGCACAGAGCGGCGGGAAGTCGCCTACTCGCCACGTCCCGCCTCCCACCTATGGATCGCCATCTGTCTAGGGTTGGGAGGGGCCGCTTTGGCTATCGGTGTCTTCTTGGGCCTCAGTGAGGTCCTCTACAGCTTCAAACAACCTATTCTAGAGGCGATCCTCTCTACCACCGAGTGAGTTCTGCAATCGAAATACTGTTTGCCGCCCCCCGGGTCCCTGTTTTGTTGGGACTAGGCTTTGTCGCTAGTGGCGCGGTTTTGGCGGCCAAGTACCGTCGCTCCCAAGGTTTGTCCCTTATCGCCGACGAACTTCTGGATCTGGCCAAGGAGGGCCGAGCAGATCAGGCGCGCATCAAAGCTCGAGGCGCACCGCGGGCCCTTGGCCCCATCCTCAACGCCCTCAGTGGTAGCCTAGAAGCCCATCGCCGACGGCCCTTTCACTACGATCTGCCTTGGCTACTCGTTTTGGCCCTCCCCCCCATCTTATTGGTGCTCAACGGCCTCGCTAGCGCGCGCTACGGTAGTGCTCTGGAGCGCAGCGCCGCTGTGGGTGGCTTGGCTATCGCCCTCTCGCTGCTCTTTCCCTTCACCCTGGCCGCAGCCGCCGGCGTTTTAGCCAACTCCCGGCAAGTCAGCCGCAAGGTTCGAGCGGTTTGTGTGCATCTACTGCAAAGAAATGTTCGGGCTCAGATAGATAAAGAGCGTTCGGAAGCCTTGCGCAGGGGCCATAACAACCCAGGAGAAAACGCATGACCACTTTGGCTATGGGCGTCTTGGGCATTTTGTTGCTCACCCTCCTGGCGGCCTTCTTGCTCACCTTCAAGGAGCAAGCGGCCTATCGGAATTTGGTAGAAGCTGCGGAAAACGAGGATAGTTTTGCCGAGCAGCTACTCACTTTCCCTGAACCCACTCAAGCTATCTTGCAGAACCTGCAAGATGAGTTGAAAAAGAATCGCAGTCTAGACGATGCCTTAGTGGACGCCTTGGTAGAAACCTCGGCAACTCCTTTTGGACCTCGCCCCGCCCTGAGAACTATCATGGCCGCGGTTTTGGCCCTCTTGGTTGCGCTTCCCCTAGCGCAATCGGCCATTGCTGGAGCGGTAGATCTTCACACGGTGGTGGTCAAACTCTCCGCTAACTCTCGTGGCCAACTATTACTGAACGCCTCAGAAGCCCTTGAAGGGCCCTTTTCAGCCCTCAGAGATGGTTTTGCACAGACTGCCTGGCTCTCGGCGGTCCTTTGCGCGGTTTGGGCCTTCTTTTGGCTCTTGCGCCGTCCCGAAGCTGCTGAAGCGCGCTTTGTTCGGGCCCTTTTAGAAGCAGCAACTCAGCTCAAACCCGCTTCTCCTGCCCCCATTGCTGGTCGGATGGCAGAAACGATTGCCCCTGACCGGGGTTTGACTCGGCCTCTGGTGGCTAGCGGTGCTTGGCTGATTGCGACCACCGCCGGCTGGTTGGTGCTCTACCAAACCGCCGATGTACGAGCGAGCAACTATCGCCCCCAGAGCTATCAAGTTTGGCCTGAAGCGAAGAAACAAGCCATTGATATTAGTCGCGCCATTAGCTTGCCAGTGATTCATGCTGGTCGGCCGGTAGAAGGCAACTATCCCACTTTGAGCTTCACTTTGCGCGAAGTCAGTTTCCAGCAAACCTCTTTGGCGCCGCTTCAAGAGGGTATCCTCAACTCTGATTGGCAAGCTCAGGCCCCCTCCCTTGATGACAAATTGGCCGCAAAAGCCCCGGGAAAGCTGATGCTTCTGGCTCACCAGGATATCGACCTGGATACTATCTATCAGGTCCTCAGCTATTTACGGAGAAGGTATCAAATCAACGCCTTCCAGATACTTACCGAGCGCAATATGGGCCCCAGCAAAGGCAAAGCCCAAGCAACCTTGGAACTCTCTTTGGAAGGTGACGGCGGAGTCTCTTTGGTGGCCACCCGAGAGGATATTCGCTTGGCTGGACAGGAGCCGCAACCCTGGCATTCAGGCCAATGGGCCCAGGTTTTAAAGAAGCAAGCTCGCAGCCAAAAAGCGGTGCTTTCAGGCACCAAGGGCGTGCTCATCGAGACCGGATTAGGCGTCAAACTGCGTCAGCTCGCTCAAGTGATGGCCGCTGCAGATACTGCTTGCCAAAGCGGCCAAGACTGCGGCCTCCCCGGCATCGGACTACGCTTCATTTGGCGGCATGTTCCTTAGTTGATAGCTTCGAAAGATAGTTCTCAACTATCTTAATACTCTCCTCTGGCCGGTCGTTGAACATATAGTGTCCCGCAGACTCTATTTGAACTATCTCACTTTCCCTGAAGTGCTGCGTCAGTTTTTGCTGGTGAGGAAGACCAATCAAAGTACTGCAGCTACCGGTCAGAAATAATACTTTGCCCTGGATGCGCTTCGCATGACTGCGAAAATCGAGGGTCTTTCGATAGGTTTCATCCTCCATAGACCTGCCCACCGTTTGAGCAAAGACCTCGGCGCTTCCTCGCCAGATCTTGATCGACTCCGCCGGTCCTTGTGCACAAAAATAACTCCCGGGCATGGCGGTTTTGAGGGCCTGAGTGAAAAACCAATCCTCCCGAGCCCAGTCATCGGGACCAACAATATTCCACTTAGAAAGCCAAGCTCCCGAAAGGCTAAGTATGGCCCCCAGGCTAGGCCCTTCTTGCATCAAGACCTCTGCTTCCTCAGGCTTCAAAAAGCCCGGCTCTCCCAAAATGAGCCCCTTAACCTTCTCTGGATGCTTTCCTGCATAGAGCGTGGCGATCATAGCACCCCAAGAATGCCCCAGGATATGCACCTTGTTCCCTTGGCCGAATCTATCCACCAAACTATCTAGATCGGCTACAAAAGTATCTAGGCTTTGATCTTTGGCGGTCACTGCCCGAGCAGAAAGCCCTGTGCCGCGTTGGTCATACCAAACCACCCGATAGTTCTTCGCCAAGGGCTCCAGAACCTGCAAGTATCTATGGTCGGCGCCAGGCCCCCCATGCAGCACAATGATCACCTCGGCCTCTTCAGGGCCCTGAACCACAACATGAAGCTCAGTGTCTGCGAGCTTTAGCCGAGGGAGTTGGGGGTTGTCGGCCACCGTCTGAGGCACTGCCGAGTGGGAACAGGCCGCCAAAGAAAGGGCCAAAAGTCCGGTGAGTAGCTGAGTGATGGTCATGGACTCAGTATCGTTTCTTATGGGAGCCGCTTATTGTACCCAGGCGCCGTTTTTTGGTCCCTGGGCGCCACGGTCAGCTACGCAGCCCCTCTAGGAGGACCAAACTATCTTATTCAGACCACTACACAGCCTATTCTTCCTCCCAATGCCCCTTTTGCCTGCCAACCGGCCATGTTAGGTCCGAGGAATGTTTGGCTCGAAAGCTTCTCAAACGGCTCTCGTTTCTGGTTTCTTTTTGCTCGGCAGCTTAGCTTGCGGGGGGACGGTCGAGCGCAGGCCCAACCAGAACTCCAATAATAATAGCAATAACAACAATAACAATTCGACGAACGGCACCTCGAAACTATCTATTTCTTTAGAAAAGGTATTTTGGAGGACTTCCGGCTCCACCAGCGGGCGCCAAGAACTCTCGGTGCAGGTTCAAATACAAAACGGCACTGACCAAGAGTCTTTGGCCCTGACTCCCGCTCAATTCGTGGTGGAAACTCAAGAAGGTTCCGGCATTATCGGAAGTTTGGCAGATCTCGGCAAACCAGATAGTTGTCCTGCCGATGTATTGCTTCTTGCGGGCGCCAAACGCAGCTGCAACTATGTTTTCCAGATAGTTTCTGGAGAAAATCCGGTAAAGCTCAAATATACCGCTACCGACGGGCGCAACGCCGAGGCTAGTATCAACGCCTGCAGCATGCAGCATAATAGCGGCCTCTGTAGTTATGCTTTGAGTTGTTTTCAAGGAAGCTGCCAACAAATATGCAGTGAAGACTATCCTGAGGGTATTTGTACCGAAGCCAACCAACAATGTCGGCAGGGTAAATGTATCGCTCCTTGCTCAATGCAAGCCCCCGATGGCTTTTGCCCCGATGGACAAGGTGTCTGTCATCTGGGCCAGTGTAGTTTATCCTGCCAAGGCCCCACCCAAGCCACCAGTAGAGACTGTCTGAGCTGTGTCCAGCAACTATGTCCCGAAGGTAATTGCTACAGTGAGAGTTGCAATAGCTGCGTAGGTTGTGGACTCACCAAAGGGAACTACTGTAGCTGCGAGGAAAGCTGCGGTATTCGTTGCTACACCGAGCTACAGAGCCTAGTGGCTAACATGAAGCGAGACTGCCCTGTCTGCTTTCAATAGTTTAACTATCCCCCCCCACCTGGTCTCTGCTATAGCAAAGATGTGGAAGAGACCCCACTTTCTGCATATCGGACATGGTTTGAGGGCCTACCTCCAGAAATGGCCAAGGAGCTGGCGCTAAGCTTAATGCAGCTTTATCCCGCCGGTGCCCTACAACCCAGTCTGATCACTAGCGACCCCACTGCAGGCTTTCTGCAGCGCATTCAGCGCCTAGCCCAAACCCCAAAACAGGTCGCCGGCATGGCTTTGCTGCTGAGTGAGTTCACCGAGTTCATCGTGCTCGATCGCACCGACCCCAAAAGCTGGGAGCAAAGCGAGGAGCTGATGGGCTTTTTGGAGGAAAACCAAGGCGAAAGCGGGCTGGGGCTTTCGGGAGAGGTTGCCGAGCAATTGGAGGAGTTTCTCGATAGCAGTCGCCTGCGCAGCCCCTTGCGCGCCAGACAATGGCAGAAACTCGCCGAAAGCTGGCAAAGCCTGCTCGAAGGGCCGCTCGGGCGGGAGCAAATCCGCGATTGGCTAAAAAACACCACCTTCCGCGGCGCCTAAGCGGTACGCACTAGGGTGCGAGTCAGCCCGTCTACTGCTAGCATCCCCTTGATGCGCCTTTCTCGGATCTTCATGACCGCAAGTTGGCTGCTTAGCAGTGGGTGTATCGGCCGTACTCCCACCCAAAGCCCAGACACCAGTCCTCAAGGAAATGGAGACCTTGGCTTTGAGGACTCCAGTGCAAGAGATAGTGGCAGCAATGGGCCCGATGCCAAGATAGATGCTGGCTCTATCCTAGATAGTTCCCTAGCAGACGCCGAAGCTCCGGAGATGGGCTTGCCGGACTCAGGAGTCCCTGTGGACCCCCTGTTGAATATGGGACAGGTCCTATTTGTTCATGGAGACCACATCTTTTTGGAAGGCCCCAGATGGGATAAAGATAGTTCCAAGTTAGTTTTCTCAGACATTCCTGACAATACTATCTTTATTCTGACGCCACCGCATCAAGTCGATATTTTACGTAAACCCAGTAACAACGCCAACGGACTGGCTTATGACAAAGATGGCAATCTCCTGGCAGCAGAGCATGGTCGACGGCGAATCTCCAGTCGCAATCGTCAAGGGCATCTTTCCACAGTGGTTGAGCGTTACCAGAGTATGCGCCTCAATTCACCCAACGACTTGGTGGTCCATTCTAACGGGACCATCTATTTCACTGACCCGCCTTGGGGCATCTTCGACCGTCCTAGCGCCCGAGAACTCAACTTTAACGGCGTTTTCCGCTTAGAGCCTTCCGGTGACTTACATCTGGTCTGGTCGGCGCCTTTTCAAGGTTTGCACAACACCCCGCGGCCCAACGGCATCGGCCTTTCACCCGCCGAAGATAAACTCTACTTCACCGATGATCTCAATGACGAGATCTGGATAGTTGACCTAGATAGTTCCGGGACAACTTCCAACCCGCGAAAGTTCTTCGATACTTGCCCCACGCCCGATGGCATGGCCATCGACCAAGCGGGAAATATCTTTGTGGGTAC
>SPJK01014709.1_pt1 | contig 19376 bp, 21 predicted proteins | sample 3741771 | NCBI WGS metagenome assembly SPJK01 (sample SAMN10925997, study PRJNA522277) | cold seep metagenome | isolation source: Elba SIP-enriched marine methane seep metagenome, extraction at timepoint T2 | place: Italy: coast of Elba, Mediterranean Sea
ACCAGTTCAAAGTCCACCGGCGCACTTTTCTGCAGGCTCAGCAATACGCTTAACATGGTATAGCTGTCAGCACCGCCGGACAGACAAACCATAATCTTGTCGCCCTGCTCGATCATTTTATAATCTTCAATCGCCTGCCCGGTTTGTCTGCGCAAACGTTTTTGAAGTTTATTGAAATTGTATTTGTCTGAACCGCTTAATGCCTTCATGCGCGTACTTCTTCGAAAAACGCTCGATTATGCCATTTTCCTTTTAATAATTAAAGACTTATTAAACATTCTAAAAATTTTTACGCTACAATTTTCGTAATCTTTCACGGTTGATATACAACCACTGCAAAGCCATAATCGGAATTGCAGAATCAATCTGCCCCTGCTGCAACATCTCCCAGGCTTGCTCAAAACTTACGGTAAACACCCTGATATCCTCACCTTCTTCATCCAGGCCATGCACACCGCCAACATGAGTTGCATCCACTCGCCCATAATAAAGAGATAACCATTCAGATGCCCCGCCAGGCGTGGTAAAAAACTTGTTGATCAGTTGCAGTTCCAGTATTTTGCAATCAGCTTCTTCCGAAGCTTCCCTGATGGCTACATCATCTGCCTGCTCTCCTTCTTCGACGGCTCCCGCCACAATCTCGATCAACCAGGGCACTCTGTCCTGCAAGATGGCCCCCACCCGAAACTGTTCGATAAATACAACTTCATCGCGCACCGGGTCATACAGTAAAACGGCGACACAATCGCCGCGACGGAACAGTTCGCGCTTGATCTCATCAATCCAGCCACCTTTAAACAAGGTATGCTTTAAATGATATTTCTCCAGACGAAAAAAACCGTTGTAGACGGTCTCTTTGTTGAGAATTTCGAATTTTTTCTCTGCCATTATTTCGTTGCGTTATAACTGACCCGATAAATAACCCCCAGGCTGTCATCGGTAATCAACAAGCTCCCATCCGGCATTTGCAGAATATCGGTTGGTCGGCCCAGTACTTTTTCATCAGGCCTTAGCCAGCCACTGATAAAACTTTGTTCCTTGATCACTTTGCCTGCTTTCAAAGTTAATGAGGCAATCCGATAACCATGCGGTTTACTGCGATTCCATGAGCCGTGCTGGGCCACAAACAGGCGCTGCTGATAGCGGCTGGGGAACATTTCCCCGCTATAGAAACGGAGGCCCAAGGGCGCCATGTGGGCTTTGAACGTCCATGCTGGTTCTTTAAAGTCCGTGCAGTCTTTTGTGCCAAATTCCGGATCTTTAATATTGCCCGCATGGCCATAGGGATAGCCGAAATGTTCACCTGTTTGCTGCCAGATATTGAGTTCATCCGGCGGCAGATCATCGCCCATGTAATCACGGCCATTATCGGTAAAGTACAGATCGCCGGTGTGTGGGTACCAGTCAAAACCGACGGTATTGCGTATGCCGCGGGCAATCATTTCAAAACCACTGCCATCACGATTTAAGCGGAACATGGCAGTGTAAATTTCCTTGGCAGGATCACAGATATTACAGGGTGCACCCACCGCGCTGTATAACTTGTCATCCGGGCCTATGCGCAGATATTTCCAGCCGTGATGTTTGTCATCAGGCAACTTGTCATAAACCACCTGAGGCTTGGGCGGGTTGTCCAGTGTGCTGCTTATATTGACAAATTTAACAATCCGGTTTACTTCAGCCACATACAAGGTATTGTCTTTATACGCCACCCCGTTCGGCATGTATAATCCAGACGCCAGTACATATTTTTTCTCGGCTTCACCATTGCCATCCGCATCAACCAGGGCATAAACCTTGCCCTCGCGCCGCGTGCCCACATACACCACGCCGTTATCACCCAGCGCCAGTGTTCTGGCATTGGGCACATTGTCTGCAAACAGTGAAATCTGGAATCCCGGCGGTGTAATCAGTTGCTTGATAACCGTCTGCGCGTCCGGTGTCGCGCAAGCCGGAACAGCCAAGACCAGTAACATCGAAATGCGAAAAAAAGCCATTTTCTTCCTCCCCATTAAACTTTTTCTTATGTTATCACTCTATGGATTGAATTTGATATTCACTGTCCCCATAATTTTTACAACATAAACAATAAATAGGCTTTACACCATGATGAGGATTTTTCTGTTTCTGGCAACCAACGCCGCAATTCTTGTTGTCATCAGTCTTGTGTTCAACATTCTGGGACTTGAAAGTACACTGGATGCGCAAGGCGTAGACCTGAACTTACAAGCACTGCTGGTGATGTCTGCGGTGATTGGTGTCACTGGCTCGGTGATTTCATTGGCGATATCAAAATGGTCTGCCAAGCGTGGTATGGGCGTACACGTCATTGAGCGTCCTCAAAACCGTACCGAGCAATGGTTGATGGACATGGTCGCAAGACAAGCCCAACAGGCGGGTATCGGCATGCCTGAAGTTGGCATTTTCCAGACCCCTGATTTGAACGCTTTCGCCACAGGCATGAATAAAAATAATGCTCTGGTTGCGGTCAGTACCGGCCTGTTGCAAAACATGAATCAAGATGAAATCGAAGCTGTGGTCGGCCACGAAATCAGTCATGTCGCCAATGGTGATATGGTTACGATGGCGCTAATGCAAGGGGTGGTGAATACCTTCGTTTATTTCTTTGCGACTGTGATCGGGCATGTTGTTGATCGCGTGGTATTCAAAACCGAACGCGGTTATGGCCCGGCCTATTACATCACGCAGATAGTCATGCAAATTGTCTTGTCGATTCTGGCCTCTATGCTGGTCATGTGGTTCTCCCGCTTGCGTGAATATCGTGCAGATGCCGGCGGTGCACAACTGGCCGGACGCGAAAAAATGATTGCAGCGCTACGTGCCCTGCAACGTGCACATGAACCGCAGGAACTGCCTGGCCAACTCGCCGCTTTCGGCATAAACGGTGGCGGTATGCAAAAACTGTTTATGAGTCACCCGCCGCTGGAAGAACGCATCGCGGCATTGCAAAACATGAAGTAATTGTTGTTTCCAGTCTCTAGGAGACTGTCGGGTTATGGGGTTCGTCGCGAAGCTCGATGTCCCATCGCCGCAGTAGAATCATCCATAATCCGACAGTCTTCTAATAGTACGGTCGGTTCAATTGAATTTATTTCGATTGATTCCGACCTTTTGTTCTCCCATCTCGCGCCGGTATTCCCGGCGTTTTTTTTATGACACGCATTCGTTTTCATCTTGCCATCAGTTACGATCAATATCGGCTAGCCTATGAAGGCAGCCGCAAAACCATCCGGGTACGTGCAGATGACGGCAGAACCATCGACTTCCCTGCCGGTAACGTGCAGAAATTCCTCACCCGCGAAGGCATTCATGGCTATTTTGAAATGCAGTTGTCTGCAGAGAACAGGTTTGTGGGGATAAATAGGATTGATGCTTAAGGAACCTCTGATTAAGTTGGTTAGCATTTAGCGCAGAAAAAACTGTCGCTATTTTTCGCGAAGTGAGCAGTAATAGTCATTCTATTGCGCCGATCTTCGTGGAAAATAGCGGCAGTTTTAGCAAGCTAAAACTAATTGGACTTGATCAGAGGTTCCTTAAATAGCGTAATCATTCTAATTGAAGGGTGCCCCCATAGCCAAGACAACCCGCTTTAACCCTAGGAGGCTGTCGGATCGTTCAATACACGTCAAACATCATGTTGTATTTTACAGACTCAAAAATTAGCATATGGATATCGTAAGAATTTTAGATTAAGAAATACTACCTGAAATTCACCTGTGAATTCAACGTCCACGCAGCGCGCGGAGACAAAGACTACGCACATCTTTAATGACGATGGTCTGCACTTTTCAGTAACACATGTACCCACCTACTCCCTCACCTGCGACCGCCAATTATTGACAATCCCATCGACATCCAGCTCATCCGGCCCTTCGCGCCAGGCGGTGTAATAATCCACATCATTACTTTTCGGTGCGGGTTCAGGGCGGTATATTTGAACACGGGTGGGCAATGGAGCGGCTTCACCCAGCACTAACGCTTCACCACGTCCCAATGACGTTAGAATATCTGTTAAATCGCCTTCGGCTTCAGGCACCAATCCACGCACATAAGCCTGATCATCCGGGTTGGTGGTACGTAAGCAAATGAACGAACTACACTGTGACAACATGGTTTCTGACAATTCTGTTGGACGCTGACTCACCACACCTATCGACACCCCATATTTGCGTCCTTCTTTTGCGATCCGCTCCATCATTTTTTTGGTGCCTTCAAACTGTCCACCTTTTTCTCTTGGGATGTAGGCGTGCGCTTCTTCACAGATCAGAGTGATCGGAAACTCGCGGCGTCGTGGGTTCCAATAATTGAATTCATAGGCAATCCGCCCGACCTGTGCGGAAACAGCCGGGCGTACATCGGTAGGTACTGAACTTAAATCAACGACGGTAATATTCGCCTTGTTTTCGCCCAAACCAACAAACTGACGCAGTAATTCAGCCATGCTATCTGATGAATTACGTTTTTTCGGCTTTAACAAAAAGTCATAACGCACATCATTAAAACGACTTTGCATACGCACCAGAAATTCATCAAACTGGCCAAATAATGCGCCCTGGGTTTTACCGAAATCCTTGCGCTCTTCATTGGCATTTTTAAACTGCATATACATTTCCGCCAGCGAGAAATGAATGGGTGTATCAATCGATACCGAATTCAGCCCAAGTTTTTTGGCTTCCTTGCGTTTTAATTGTTGCAGTACCTCGCGCATGAAAGCCATTTGCATGGATGCACCGCTATCGCTGCGATCGATAAACAAATCAACCAGTTCGGCATAAGTCATCATCCAGTAGGGCATTTCCAGATCCAGTGCATCGACATAATTGACCTTATCGTCCGGAAATGCCGATTCAATACCGCCCTGCTCGTTTTTCCAGCAATATTCACCATGCAGATCCAGCATGATCATATGGGTGCGCGGCATGGCTTTGATGGTATGTTGAATCAGGCTGGTAACGGTCCACGATTTCCCTGATCCGGACTGACCGATAATGGCAAAGTGACGGCCGAACAAGGCGCGCGGATCAAGGCTTAAATGATAATCCTTATGCGTGGCCAGCTGGCCGATAAAAAACTCGTATTCCCGGAATTTGGAAAAAATCGCGTTGATTTCCTGCAAGCCAACCGCATAAACCTTTGCGCCGGGCGTCGGATAATGGCGAACCCCCCTGACAAACGAATTATCCTGTTGCAGTTCTCCCACCGGAATCAATGAAATAAAACGGTCTGACACGCGATTGCCATCACTATCAAAGCGATCCTGTTCCCACATTTTGAACACCAGCGCCAACACGCCGATGTCCGACTGCCTGATCACCACATACGAGCCAAGATGTCCTGCCAAAATCTGCTCGTTTCCAATATCGATGACAGGTAATTCATTGACATGTTCTTCGGCAATACGGGCGTCCATTCCATCTCCTCTCACTTCCGTCAGGGAGCCAATCAAAATACCGGTGGTTGGTGTACTCATGCGTCAACCTTAATTACAAAAAAGTAATTAAAGTTTAGCAGGGAGATGAAAAACTATAAGAATTGGCAGGGAGGAAAACAAAGAATGTGTTCAAACTGCTACATATCTGCGAATGTCATTAACTGAGTCAGTTCTCTTTCTGTCAATTCATAAAATGAATGCGGTTTAATACGCTCCGGCAACATGGCGGGACCATAGCGCACTCTTTTTAGTTTGCTGACAGTCACGCCCTGAGATTCCCATAAACGTCTAACCATGCGATTACGCCCTTCTTTTACTACGACGTAATACCATTTGTTGGCACCTTCACCAGCAGAAAACTGAACATCACAGAACGTGGCCTTACCATCATCCAGTTCAACGCCTGTTTTCAGACGCTCGATCATATCTTTATCTACTTCACCCAGAATTCTGACTGCATATTCACGCTCAACCTGGGTTGAAGGATGCATAAGTTTATGCGCAAGTTCACCATTATTGGTCACCAATAACAGGCCGGAGGTATTGATATCCAGACGGCCTACAGCAATCCAGCGTCCGACGCTCAAACGTGGGAGCTGGGTAAAGATGACTGGTCGCCCTTCTGGATCACGGCGAGACACCACTTCGCCTATCGGTTTGTGATAAACCAGTACACGGGTGGTCTGTTCTTCGTACTTTTCCCATTTGACTGTTCGCCCATTAAATTGCAGATGATCACCCGGTTTAAGCATGTAGCCCAGCGTCACTTCAACGCCATTGACGATAAAGCGTTTTTCCTCAATCCAGCTTTCAATCTGGCGACGTGAACCCATGCCACCACGCGACAACACTTTTTGGATACGCTCTCCATCCGCATCCTTGCCAGCTTTAGTGGATGGTTTTGTTTGCTTCTGACGCGGCGGCGGTGATTTCTTCTTCGGCGAAGCTTGAGAGCTCGATTTCCGGTTCGGTCGGGGATGTGGTGGTTTGTTCTTCACTTGTTTGTTGTGATATTTCAGGCTCAGGTTCAGTATTGTTCAGATTTTCAATTTCTTCCAGTGATGGTAATTCATCCAGCGATGACAAATTGAAATAATCGAGTAAGTGTTTAGTTGTACCATACAATGCAGGGCGTCCGGGGACTTCTTTATGGGCAATAATCCTCACCCATTCGCGCTCCAGCAGAGTACGCATGATGTTGCTGCTGACACTGACACCACGAATATCTTCTATTTCGCCGCGTGTGACAGGTTGCCGGTAGGCAATCACTGCCAGGGTTTCCAGTAACGCTCTGGAGTATTTAGGCGGCTTTTCCTCATACAGACGACTGATCCAGCTTGACAAGCCTTCTTTTACTTGAAAACGATAGCCACTGGCCAGTAATTTTAATCCGACGGGGCGATGCTGATAATCCTGCATAATCGCGTCAATGGCGTCCTGTATCGCCAGGCTATCCGGCCTCTCCAGCTCGGGAAAAACCTGTTGTATCTGCCTGACGGTCATGGTTTTATGGGCCGCAAACAAAATAGCCTCGACAATCTGCTTGGTATTATTCCTTTGCGGTAACTGGAACGAATCATCATGAGTACTCGCCGCGATTTTAGGTCCATCATCGGCTAAATTGTGGGTTTCCTGTTCCTGTATTTCGGGTTGTTTCTTTTCGTCGCTCACTACTTTCCTGCGGGGTCGCGGCCTGCGTTTAACCTGGAGCTCAACGGCTACGTCTTCTGATACTGATGTCAGCGAGAGGTTCGGATTGAAGGATGTCGATGAGTCCTTCTTTACTGAGTTCGAGGATGGCAAGAAACGAGACAACCACCCCGCCTTTGCCTTCGAGTCGGTTAAATAGCGCTGGGAAATGGACGCTATCTGACCGGTCAAGTTTTTCCAAAATGGTTGCCATTCGTTCACGGACAGATAAGGGCTCCTTGGTAATTTGATGATGACTGAGCTGTTCGGCTCGTTTTAAAACATCTTTAAACGCCAGTAATAGTTCTTTTAATTCGACATCAGGCATCACCTGGTGGACAGTGATGGTACTGACATCCACACTGATTTCAAAAACATCGCGCTCATTACGCGGCAACTGGTCAATCTGTTCTGCCGCTCTTTTTATGGCCTCGTACTCCTGCAATTTGCGAATCAGAAATGCACGCGGATCATCTTCCTCATCCTCCGCGGTTTGCCGCGGCAACAACATCCGGGATTTGATTTCGGCCAGTAATGCGGCCATCACCAGATATTCTGCTGCCAGCTCCAGGTGCAAAAAATCCATCATTTCGATGTAATCGATATATTGCCGGGTAATTTCGGCAATCTGTACATCCAGAATATCCATATTCTGTTTGCGAATCAAATATAACAACAAGTCCAATGGCCCTTCAAATGCCTCCAGAAACACTTCCAGTGCATCGGGTGGAATATACAGGTCTTCCGGCAATTGCTGATAGGCAATGCCCTGTACCTTGGCCAATGCCTGGGGCTCTGGCATGTCTTGCAACTCTTCAGTCAGCCGCTCTTCAGTCAAATTCAAATCCCGGCGAGACTAAAAAACATTTGCTGTGCATAAAACATTGGGTACCCTAATAACATGGTCAACACACCTGACCATAATAAACCCAGTAATATAAAAAAACCGATGCGTTCGAGTTTATTATATTGCCAGGCTAATCTAGCAGGTAAAAAACCACTGAGCACCCGGCTGCCATCCAGTGGCGGGATCGGCAACATATTAATCAGCATCAACACAATATTGATTGAAATACCGGCAATACCTGTGTATATCAACGGCATGGTGAAGTATTCAATATTGATCATGACACCCAATCGGGCAAGCAAGGCCCAACCGATTGCCATCACTAAATTTGATAAAGGCCCGGCAATGGCTACCACACTCATCGCTCTTCTCGGGTTCTTGAAATTTCTCGGGTCTACTGGCACCGGCTTGGCCCAGCCAAAGATAAATCCGGTAAATGTAATCAATAACAAACAAGGAATAATGATGGTGCCAAACCAATCGATATGTTTAATTGGATTGAGTGTTAACCTGCCCTGAGCATAAGCGGTATTGTCGCCGTATTTTTTTGCCACCCAGCCATGCGCCACCTCATGAACGGTTATGGCCAAAACAACAGGTAGCAACCACACAATAATACGTTGCACCAGTGATAATTCATTCATCATACGCGTGTCCTTGTTAATCCAGCATGGGCGCATTGCCCATCCCCTGTCTTAAGATTTCAATATTACCGTCATGACAGGTTATGATGGTCGTCGGCTGGTATTCAATGTACCCTGCATCAATAATCAAGTCCAGTTCATGTTCCAACGTATCCCGGATTTCATACGGGTCACTCATTGCTTCTTCATCGCCGGGCAAAATCATTGTGGCTGTGCACAATGGCTCCTGCAGATTCTCCAGTAACAACTGTGCCGTCCTGTTAACCGGCACACGCACGCCGATGGTCTTTTTCTTTGGATGTTGCAGACGGCGGGGGACGTCTTTAGTTGCATCCAGAATAAAGGTGAACGGCCCTGGTGTCAGTTTTTTAATCAGCCGAAAGGCATCATTGCCAATTTTGGTGAAGTTAGAGACCTGAACCAGATCCTGACACGCCAGCGTGAAATCATGCTTGTCATCCAGACGACGGATCCTTTTGATTTTATCCAATGCCGATTTGTCGCCGATATGGCAGGCAATGGCATAGGATGACTCGGTCGGATAAACGACCACCCCACCTTGCTGGATGATTTCGACGGCCTGGTGAATTAATCTGAGCTGGGGATTTTCGGGATGTACGGAGAAAAACTGGGCCATTAATGAGATACAGAGATGCACATTGGCATCGTAAAATACAAACGAACTATTTTACCTTAAACAAGGTATCTGATGACTTATAAATTTCAACGCTCACTTTCTTTTTTGGCCACCTTGTTGCGCAGATAAACCGGTAGTGCCTGCTCCACTGGCACTGCTTTTTCCTGCCGAAACCCTTCGACACCCAGTTGTGCAACGGCGCAGGCATGGGGTAAACAACTTGCATCTATATCATTGATTCTTGCACCTAATACAGACTGCAGTTCTTGCTGATAGCTTTCCCAACCCGTACCCAGTCCATCGCCAATGACATCGGGAAATACAATATCTGTGGCTGGCGTCACGGCCTCTTTACCCTGCAATTCTGCGAAATCCTGTTGATTTCGTTGATACACACCCCAGAAGATTTCCCCCATTCGAGCATCCATGGCCACAAAGGCGTGCTTGCAGTCAGCCTGATTGAAATGAAACTGTGCGATGGACGCGAGCGTTGATACAGGAACGACGGGTAAATCACAGGCAAAGGCAATTCCTTGAATAACACCTGTAGCAATGCGTACACCGGTAAACGAACCGGGACCACAACCAAACGCTACCGCATCCAGTTGTTGCGGTTTCAACTGCGCTTCTGCCATCATTTCATCAATCATCGGCAGAATAAGCTGGGTGTGTTTTTTGGGCGCCAGTTGATAGTTTTCTGTAATTTCACCATCAATCGATAATGCAGCCGAACATGCCGGCGTTGAGGTATCGACGGCTAATAACTTCATGCCTGTTCCTTCTTAAAAAACGCTTCCACGTCTGCAATGTCCCGCGTACGCCGCATATCGGGCAGACTGTCTAGAAATATCTGTCCGTAGGCTCTTTTCAGCAGCCGGGGATCACAGACCATCAACACGCCTCTATCCTGCACATCTCGAATTAGTCGTCCGACACCCTGTCTTAGTGCAATCACCGCGGTTGGCAACTGATATTGAAAAAATGGATTACCGCCTTTTTGTTCAATCGCATTCAATCGTGCCTTTAACACCGGGTCGCCAGGAGAAGAAAACGGCAGCTTATCAATAATGACGCAAGACAAAGCATCACCACGCACATCAACCCCTTCCCAGAAACTGGCCGTGGCCAATAATACGGCATCGCCTTTTTGCTTAAAATCATCCAGCAGGACAGCCTTGGATTTTGAACCCTGTACCAGCAATGGGTAATCGACCCGGTCCTGTAAAATATCTGCGGCCCGCTGCAGAGCGCGATGACTGGTAAATAGAAAAAATGCCCGACCCTGGCTGGCTTGCAGAACCGGGATAACAAATTCGATAATTTTATCGGTAAAGTCAGCTTCTGCAGGTTTAGGCAGGCCTTTAGGATGATAAAACAATGACTGGTCTGGATAATCAAAAGGACTCAGCCAGCTTTGCTTTTGCGCATCCTGCAAGCCCAGCATATCCGCAAAATGCTTAAAATCACTGGCTACGCTTAATGTCGCCGAGGTAAAAATCCAGCTTGCCAAATGCTGCTGCATAAAGGATTTGAATTCTTTGGCAATATCCAGCGGTGTACGGCTAAGCGTAAAGGATTTACTGTGTATTTCGTACCATTTAATCCATTCACCCTGGCGATCATTGAGTAAACTGTCCAGTTGTGCCTCGTAGGTTTCACAACGTTCAAAGCAAGCCTCCAGCCCTTTGGAGCGGACTGAAGCCATTTCAAGCTGGTCGGTGAGGCGTTGTAATTGCTCATGCAACGTTTTGATGGCAGAGATCAGTTTTGGGTTTTGTTCAATATCCTGCCATTCTCCACGCTTTAGTTCCATGCCAAACGCCATGCGTACGTTTTTGACTTCATATTGCACATCTTCAGCAGCCTGGCGCAAATCGGGCATGTCCTTTGCCTCATCAAGAAACTCGGTAATGCTGTCGGTGGCAAGGTCATTTAACTGTTTGGCACCGAGATTAATTCCCAAAAACCCGGAGGCCGTTTCAGCCAATTGATGCGCTTCATCCAGCACAATCACTTCAACACTGGGCAACAATTCACCAAATCCGGTTTCACGGATGGACCAATCAGCACACAGTAAATGGTGATTGACCACAACAAGGTCAGCATCCTGCGCTTTTTTTCTGGCCTTCAATAAAAAACAATCAGAAAAGTCTGGGCATTCCTGCCCCAGACAATTATCCACTGTGGAGGTAGCAAACGACCAGATAGCTTCGTTTTCACGAATGTCACTGACTTCGGTAATATCTCCAACCCGCGTTTGTTTGGACCAGGTTTTAATTTGTGCCAATGCCTGGGCATCTTCCTTGCTGTACCCAAAAGAATTTTTTAACGACGCATCCAGGCGATATGTACACAGATAATTAGATCGACCTTTTAATAACGCTGCTTTAAACGGTAGCTTGGCCAATGCCTGTTTGATAATCGGCAAATCTTTGGCAAACAATTGATCCTGAAGGTTTTTTGTTCCGGTAGAAACAATGGTTTTTTTTCCGGAAAGAATGGCTGGAACCAGATATGCGAAAGTTTTCCCCGTGCCGGTACCGGCTTCTGCAATCAAATTCGATTTGCTTTGGATAGCAGAGAAAATGGATTGCGCCATTTCAAGCTGGGCTTCACGAGGCAAATACCCATCAATGACATCTGCTAGCAGTCCGTCTTTCGCAAAAACCTCTTGTAATTCTGTCACGCGCGTTAGGTCAAAAAGCGCTCAGCCTAACATGAATAAAACTGCGGTCAAGGGTTCAGATAATTCTTTGCCTTGTTAGCTGCTTCGATAGCACCCAGACGATTTCCCTGCTTGCTTCTGGCTTGGCTGATCAATGTCCAGCTCAAGTATTTGAGTTTATATTCCTTGCCGGCAAGTAAGGCCGCTTTTCTGGCCAGATCTTCTGCCAGACGGGGTTTTTCCTGCTGTAAACGTACTTCAGCCAGCTTGTAGGTCAACATCGGGTTTCTTGGGTCTATACGCAACGCTCTTTCCAACGTGACTACGGCAGAATCGAGCTGACCGGATTTGCTGCTTTTTTCAGATTGCGACAATAATGCCACAACTGCCGGAGACATAGTGCCGGTATTCAGTTGATCGCGCGAAGGTTGTTTTGGAATTTCAACCGGCTGAAATTGCTTAACATCAGGTGCCGACTGAATTGGATGGGTAATGGTTTTATCAGGAACGGGCTGAGTGTGCCGCGATGCGGGATAAGGCCTTGCGTAGGGGTCAGTGACCGGTTTGCCATAAACCGGCGCAGGTGCCTGATACCCATGAAAACTGCTACAGGCATTTAACAAAAGAATCGATCCAAAAAATAATCCGCCTTTTTTAAAACAATTCAATATCTTCCTCTTCATCATCTTTAGAATTATTCACCAGTGCAACCACCTCTTGCAGGGATTTGCCCTGTAAAATGGCATCAAACATTTGTTTTTCAGATTCCATAGTATACCGACTGCGGATTTGATCCTGAAATTTTTTCCACTCCATCGGGTTGTATAATCTCTGAGGATCTTCAACCAGTTCTGACAGCCCGGTCAAACCGTTTGAAACATGATCCAGACATTGTTGCAGTCGATCGTAAAACTGAAACGCCATAATCGAAGACTGAATCAAATCACTGGTTGCCTGACAGTATTCCATCGCATCCTGCATATCCTTTTCTGCGTCCATATTTTTCAGGATGTGTTCGATGGCATTCATGTGATGAACCATAGACGTAAAGGAACTAGTCAACGTATTGACTGAATCATCCCCCTGTTGCATGCTGTTTTGAACCTGAGCAACTGAGACAGTCAGTAGCTTAACTGTTTCCCTTACCTGACTCCAATCCAGATCTGGCTGTTGTGACCCTGAATTTGACATTAACCCATTCCCCAAAACCTTAAATATTTTTAAGAATAGAGCATATTTTTCAATTTTGGATAAAAACTACACATTTGACACTGTTTATAATGTCCCGCCCAATCGCGCAGCATGCCTTTCGCGGTTTTCAGAACGTTTTTGTTCACTTTTCCTGAATAAAACATACGCCGCAGCACCACCACCATGATGTTTTTGTGCTGTGTGAAACGCCTGCACTTTTTTTAATTCAGGTAACCACTGGTTCAAATAACTTTTTAGCAGGCAACTTTGTTCTCCCCGGCCAAAAAAAATCAGGACACTGCGAATATTCATTTCTTCGCAGTCATTAACAAATTCGATTAATTCATCACGCGCTTGAGCGGGGGATTTTTTATGCAGGTTTAAATTTGCTTCATGTATGTATTTGCCTACCCTCAAGTTTTTGAACACGGCAGTCTGAATACCATCACGTTTAAAACTCAGCCAGTCGTCGGGTGACAATTTATGTCTTAACACCATAGATAAAGGATCTTGTGCATTTCCCCCGGCTTCACATGCCTTTTCCTTTCTATACTGCTGACCTGGCTGAATATCGTCTGTGCATTTCAGTAAAATACGATCATTTTTTATATTACGCGTAACCCCTGCCATTTCTTTGGCAAACAAATCCAGCCCGTGCTCTTCTGATCCAGTATCCATTTGTGTACCTGTTTATATTTTTAAAATTCAAAGCTAAATTTAATTCACATTTTCATGTAATTTAGCGCCCCCTGTACCAAAGTACAATGGTTTATTTTTGCTTCCGGATGTAAATTTATCTCGATGTTTTTATATGAGTTCCGTTTAGTCTTTTTTTACTGGAGAGTAACCATGAGTTATGAGTTTGAGGATGATATCAATTATGAAAGTCTGGATGACTTGCCTTTATCTGATCACGTTGAATGGCGTGAAGTTCCGCTTGACGATGACATGCCTGGCATTGACATAGATGATCTGGATATTGACAATTTATTAACTGCGTAAAACAATTAATGCTGTATTTGTTATAAACCTGTTGCTGAAGCAAGCTTGCTTCCAACAGGTTTTTTAATCAAACCGCTTCACATCTGCCGGTAATTTTTCAAATAGCGGATGTTTTGTTACTCCATATTCCTCCGGATACAACACCCCACCCAAATAAAGTCCCGCCGCACTGGCTGTTGCTCCCCCCTGAGTTCTGTCTTTTACATCAAGCAAGGCTTGAGTCCAATCAATAGACTGCTTACCCACACCGATTTCCACTAATGTCCCCGCAATATTTCTCACCATGTGATGAACAAATGCATTGGCCGCTATATCCATAATCACCTTTTCCTGCTGTCGATAAACATTTATAAAATAGACCCGGCGGCACGGGCTGGCCGATTGACACCCGTGAGCACGAAAGGAAGAAAAATCATGCTCTCCCACCAAAGTTTGTGCCGCCAGATGCATGGCCTTTTCATCTAACGGCAGAGAACACCAGGTGGTCTGGGTGCTCTGCAATGCAGATTTAACCGGTCTATTTAGGATCACATAGCGATAAAAACGCGCCAACGCACTGTAACGCGCATGAAAATCACCAATGGCAGGCTGTGCCCATAATATACGTACATCATCCGGCAAGTGGGTATTGCCACCCATGACCCAGGCACGGGAATCACGCTGCGCTGGAGTATCAAAATGCACCACCTGTTCCAATGCATGCACACCGGCATCGGTACGACCGGCACACAGCACAGAAACCGGTTGATCAGCAATATGACTCAGCGCCTGTTGCAACACATCCTGCACTGATAGGCTGTTTTTCTGCCACTGCCAGCCATGATACCGCGTGCCATCGTACTCAATGCCAAGCACGACTCTAGGAGACTGTCGGGTTATGGGGTTCGGCGCGAGGCGAGTGGGACATTGAGCGGATTTTTTTGATCTATTGAGGCGCATAGTGGGACTACGTAACGAAAAAGACCGGAAAAATCAGCCGATGCCCTATCGCCGCAGTGGAATTATCCATAATCTAACCGTCTCCTAGGCATGTATATTTACCTTGCAGCCTGGCTCAATTATATCGAATAATTGAATAACATCGGCGTTCAACATTCGAATGCAGCCGTGCGATTCCGGTACGCCGCGCATCAGCTCATCCGGACAACCGTGAATGTATATATAACGCCAGCCACTATCTACCAGGCCATAACGATTCTTACCCGGTTCCAGTCCGTTCAACCACAGGATGCGTGATAAAATCCAGTCGCGATCAGGCTGATTATTTGCCAATTGACTTGAATAGACTTCACCCGTTGGTCTACGGCCGATAAATACGGCATTTTTAGGCTGCCCTGCACCGATTTTTGCGCGAATCCGGTGCCAACCCCGTGGTGTACATTCACTGCCCATTTGTTCGCCCAGGCCGTTTCGTGCAGTGGACACCTGGAAGTGCTGAATAAGTTTATCGTCTTGATGTACAAATAATTTTTGTTTAGTTGCATCCACTTCAAGAAACATTGACATGATTATTTTTCAAATAATGCAATCGACTCAACATGCGCCGTTTGGGGAAACATATCCATGACCCCCGCTTTAATCAACTTGTAGCCATGCTCATTAACCAGTATCCCGGCATCACGCGCAAGTGTCGACGGGTTACAAGACACATAAACAATACGTTGCGGATTCCAGTGCTTGAAATTATGCAAAATTTCAGCGGCCCCGGCACGTGAAGGATCCAGCAGAATCTTGTTAAATTTATTTTTACTCCACGGCATTTCACTGACATCTTTGCTTAAATCCGCCACATGAAATTCTACATTACTGATGGTGTTAATCTCGGCATTATGCCGGGCGTGTTTAACCAACGGCAGATCACCTTCTACCCCGGTGACATACCCTGCCTTCGTCGCCATCGGCAAGGTAAAATTGCCCAAACCACAAAACAAATCCAGCACGTTGTCTTCTTCGTTTAGCGCCAATGCATCAATTGCGCGTTTAATCATTTTGCGATTAATCTCATAATTGACCTGGGTGAACATCGCCGGTCGAAACTCGAAGGTAATGCCATATTCCGACAAGCTGTAGGTTGGAATCACTTCTTCATCACCCGGTATCGGCGCAATCGTATCCGGCCCTTTCGGTTGCAGACAAATGCTCATACCCATTTGCTTGCCAAAGGCACTCATGATCTGTTTGTCTCCATCGGTGGGGGGGACCAAAACACGGAATGCCAACACACACTGATCATCCCCAATGGCGACTTCAATTTGCGGAATTTTGTCGCGCACAGTTAATTTGCCTATCATGTCGGACAAATTCAACAGATTATCACCCACCAGAGGATGCATCACCTTACAGCTGTCAATTTCTGCCAGAAACGGATTGCGCCGTTCGCGGAATCCCACCAGGACGCGTCCTTTCTTGGCTACGTATTTCACGCCCATGCGTGCTTTACTGCGATAGCCCCAATGCGGCCCCGTCAAAGGCTCCCATATGTGTTCCAGCGCAACTTTTCCAATGTGTGAAAACTGCTCCTTCAGCAAATCTTCCTTATAATGAATTTGCTGTTCATCATCGACATGCTGAAAACTGCACCCGCCACACACGCCAAAATGCGGGCATGGTGGGCTGACACGATGTTCAGATGCGGTGATAACCTCACTGACCTTGCCTTCGGCAAAATCCTTGCGGATATCGGTATAGATAAATTCAACTGTTTCACCAGGCAATGCTTCATCAATGAAAACCACCTTGTTTTCAACATGAGCCACACCGCGCCCGTCATGAGTTAGCGATTCGATGTCTGTATTTACAGCCTGTTCGGGTAATTTCTTCTTGCGTGTACGTCTTCCAGCCATTTACTTTTGCTTCCAGCTCCCATCACCCAATTGATACCACCAGCCGGAATGCGCGTTACTGATCCAGCGTTTGGCAAAGGTTGCCTTGATTTTACCGGTCCATTCAGGATGTCCATTGGCATTGGCAATGGCTTGATATAAGCGATTACGATCAGCATTTTCCGCCTGTACCAGCTTGTTCACCCGGTTGCGTTCATTTAGTGGCACGCCACTGGGAACCGTTAACATACCGTCGTTCTTAATCGCCAGCATTTCGCGATTATAGTAACCATTAAGCTGTGCATAGCGGCTTTTCATACTGGCTCTGATGCGCCTGATTTCCGGTGTATCTGCATTGAGATTGGGTTCAGCATGGGCCGGTTTGACCAACACATCAAGTACACTTTGCAATGCCAATGCAAGCGTTGATACTGCTGGTCTGCTGGATTGGGGAGGTAACGCAGAGTCACTTTCCGGCGGCTGATTCTGCTGAATTTCCCTGATGATTTCATCGGCCACTTTTTCAGCCGCTGCCGCCGGAAAATATATATTTATTGTCACGCAGGCCGTTAAAAAAAACACGGCCAACACAGGTAGCTTGTTCATGATTACTCCAAATTATTGAACGACAATTTGCGAACGATTTAACACACGCTGTAACCGCTGCATCAGTACATTCCAGTCAATGCGGGGATTATAGCCGATCACATCAATTCTGGGCAGTCCGCCTCCTTTGACCAGGTAATAACCATTTTCAGCGGCTTGTACACCCATCACCTGACAGACGCCGTTTTTGAGATAGCATCCCATACCGAGTTCGTCATAGCTGAATTCCTCGAAAAAACGCATAAAACTGCGTGATAGGGCATCCACAGCACCGCCCCCACCAATGCTGGCGATATTGTTTACCGCTCGCTGGCTGATGCGATGCTCACTGTCATCACCTTCTGGTGTCCCCAGCCAGGCATAAAAGCTGACCGGCTGCCAGTTTTCCAAATATACATTTTTGGCAAACCCGGACAGCCTCCCGGAAATCCCACCGATATCAAACTTATGCGTCAGCGCATGCAAATCAAGATTATTAAATTCAAGTTCGGTATAAAACCGTGCAAAATCGGTAAACATGCCAGATGAAGCGAGTTTGGAAATGCGTACTTCACCATCAAATGCATTGACGACCAACTCACCATCCAGATCCAGTTTTTTATCACGGTAACGCACCGAAGGAATCACTCCGTTCAATACACCGGTTAAGGGTTTCCAGTTCATCGCCTCGGCAAGTTGCGCCAAAGATAAGTCAGTCACTTTGCCTTTAAAATGCACGTCCGCATCACCCACTTTGAGAAACTCGAACCCAAAATGTTCAATGGTAAATTCTCCTCCCAGCATGGGCAAGTGTGCTTTACGGATTAAATCGAACTGCTTGCCATACACTGCAAAATCAAGACGCCCGGCATCAACAGGAACGGCCTTGACTTTCAGGTTTTGCCATTTTATGTACGACGCCTGTCGACGTTCTCTTGTTTGATGCCAGTAAATCATGCCCTCTGCCTGTTGCAAGGCAATCCGCTGTTTTGGATCAGTAATGCCCAGTTGTTCAACGTGCAACTCAGCCGCCACTAATTGATTGTTATTGATATCAATCTGTGTCTGCACCCCCCCCGATAAACCCAATTGCTCAATGATACCGGTTTCCCAAAATGGCCATAAATATACCGGTACCGTATTCACCAGCACGGGAATGGAAGCATTCACCCGCGCAGATGAAAGTATCGGCGTAGATTTGAGTGCCAGTTTTGCCTGGCCATGAATATCAAATAATGTTCCCTGATCCATTTGAAACTTGCTCAGATTGATTTGCCTGGTCGATAAATCCACTGTTCCCTGCAGATGTGCATTCAAATTGTCGAGTTGATTGAAATCAATGAACAAGGGGTCAAAAAACAACCCGCCTTTGCTGATGTTTAAATGGCTTTGCCAATGCCATTTTTTTTTATGTGATGCGTTTAACGTAAGTTGCATCGCCAATGCATCGGTAAGCAATTTGTCATCCAAGGACGATAAAGACACCTTATCCGTGTTGATGTTAACGGAGGCAGCGTTAATCCGGCTGTTACGCCCCTTCAAATTGGCTTGTATTACCACGCTGCCGTTTATCTCCTGAATATTTTTTATGGCAAAAAACTGTTTGATTTTTTACAGCGAAAGCTTTTTAGCATTGAGTTTTACTTGCCAGCGCCCGTCCCGTTCCTGGGCTTGCAAATTGATTCGGCCTGATAACAGGGGCAGACGCGAAATGTTCAATCTAGCCTTGTTGTCTTTCACTAACAGCGAAAAATCAAACTCAGGTTTGCCCAGTTTTTTATGACTGATTTTGCCGCGGCCCTGGTGACAATGGATTTGCCCTTCAGACCATTGAAACTGGCC
>SPJK01076106.1_pt1 | contig 19356 bp, 17 predicted proteins | sample 3741771 | NCBI WGS metagenome assembly SPJK01 (sample SAMN10925997, study PRJNA522277) | cold seep metagenome | isolation source: Elba SIP-enriched marine methane seep metagenome, extraction at timepoint T2 | place: Italy: coast of Elba, Mediterranean Sea
CTCGCGACCGTTGGTGGAAGCCACTGGCCGGCGCGATCGCGGCAATCGTTGCTGGCATATTCGCGTATCAAATCGGTGTCGTGCAACCGGCCAACGCCAAGGACGCCCGGATTGAACGGGCTCTGACACAGACGCTGCCCATGCAACTCGAAACGGCGCATCGTCAGACGCTGGCAGCATCGGAATCAGAATTGGCAAACCAACGCGCTGCGGCCTATTTGATCGACGGGCAGACCGCGATTCAAGCCGGCAACGTGACCGCTGCTGAAACCGCGATCGCTCATCTGGACCAACTCAAAGCCGATCTTGCCATCAGTTTCGACGTCCGCGTCGTCTACGGGCCCGGTGAGCCGCGCTCCGGCATCTTCCGGATACCCGACGATGCGCCCAATGCGCGCAATTATTACCTGATCGTGGAAGCCGTCGATCCGGCGGGCCGGCTTGTCGAAATCGAGATCGAGTCCGAAGAAGACCGCAAGATCGAACGGACCACACGCTGGGGACAACGCGTGAGTGAGGAGGCGTTCAACATGATCGCCTCGGACAAGCGCGATGATCAGATCATCCAGAACGCGGTGATCGGAGCCAAACCCGCGGGACGCCTGTTGCCGACCTATTCTATCGCCACGCCCGGTGGCGCGATCCTGGAGTGGTGAGCATGGCCAAGTGGATCTCAGGACGCGATGCGCTCGAACATCTTGACCGACGTGTCAGCCGGTTGAGGGGTCGCCTCAATGACGCCATCCAGGCGGCGGACGGCATCGATGGGCGATTGGCTGAAATTCAAAGCCATCGTGTCGGCGCGCTGCAACAACTCGCCGACATGCGGATCGACATTATTCAGCAAGCTGACGTCGCTGATCTGGATCGGCTCCACCGCCAGGCCCTGGCTTTGTTGCAGTCCCATACGGATTACATCGAGACTGAGCGTCAGGGCATTGAAGCCGCGTCGGAAAAGATCTCAGACCTTGAATTCGATCGCGCCGATCTGGCCGATCAAAGGCAAGTCCTGGCGACCGAAATCGACACCAAGCTTGCAGATGTCGAAGCACGATTGAAGGATGATACAGCTTATCGCGGGCTCGTCGGGGCGTTTGAGGATGCCGACGCGATCGCTGACCGGGCGGATCAAAAGCTCGCTGTCGCGATTGATGAACGCGTCGAGAAAAGCGCGGCCTACCTGGATGATCCTCTTTTTTCTTATTTGTGGCGGCGTGGCTTTGGCACGACCGCATATGAAGGCGGAGGACTGATCAAGCTTCTGGATGCTTGGGTCGCAAAGCTCTGCAAATATGATGGAGCGCGGCCAAACTACGCCCGCCTCAATGATATTACTGACTGGCTCAGCGATCATGCTTCGGCGACGCGGGAGGCGGCAGAGCTGGCAAAATCGACCCTGGAGCAGGCGGAGCGCGCCGCGATCGAGTCCGCCGATATTCCTGCCCATGAGACAAAGGTTGATGCCCTGCGCGACAAGATCGCAGATATTGATGCGCGAATTCTGGCAGCGGAAGCGGATCATGCGGCCCTGACTGAGCAGCACGCCAAGACGCTGATAGGTGAAGAGGGCCCGGCGAAGCAGGCCCGAAACCTGCTCGAACGCAGCCTGCGTGATATGAGCATTCCGGACCTGCGAAAACTCGCGGCGGAAACGGTGACACTGGATGATGATGAGATCGTCGATGATCTGGTCGAATTGCGAACCGAAGAAATATCTCTCGAGCTGGAAACTGAACGGGTCTCAGCGGCCCCATCCCGACTCGGCGAGGAATTGAGCGCGTTCGAGACGCTGCGGCGTCAGTTCAAGCAATCGCGCTTTGATAGCGACGCTGCCTTGATCAAGCTGGCGCTATTCGATGACGCGATAGAGAGCCTGGCTTCCGGGCGCAGTTCGGTCGGCCGTGCCTTGAAGCAGATTCATCAATCGGTTCGACGGCGCGAGCGCCGAACACGCCACGGCTTTGGAGGTCGTCGATCGAATGCCGAATTCGAGATCTACGATATCCTCGGCGACATTGCCGAGGAAGCGATGCGCGGTGGGTTCCCAAGCCGCGGCCGGCGAACGTCTCGCCGCTCGACATCAAAACCTCGCCGCGGGGGCGGGTTCAAGACCGGCGGTGGGTTCTGATGGATTGCTTGCACCGAAACCGGGCCGCGCGCCTGCGCTAGGGTGTCGTGAGGTCGACCTGTTTGCTGTCGACGATGACCATATCGTTCCAGAACGCGAAGCTCTCCGGTGTGTCAGCGCGCAGAGATAGGAAGACCTCATCTCCGATATTGGTCCCGTCCCAACGCGCGTTCCAGTTGGTGCTGACGCACAGCGTCTCGGTTTCTCCGGCGCGGATGTTTTCCTCGTGCAGGTCTGGCTCCCGATCAATCAACTGACCTGCCCCTGTGTGCAGTTCGAGGTCGTATTCCTGCATCAGTGGCGTCGGATTGAGAATGTCGGCACAGATTTCAATCTCGTCGCCACCAATGACATCGGAGATGCCGCGCATCTGGATAGCGGCAATTTCGCCGCCGGGGGCGCCGCCATAAGCAACGCCGCCAAATGTCGAATTGATCAACCGGTAATACATGCCGCCGTGAAACCTGCACAAAGAAGGGCCAACGCCCGGAACGCGGTAGACAACCCCTGCTTGACCCGTGTCACAGATCGCAAACATCTCGTCGCGCATACGGTCATCACACCAGGCCTGACTCTTCTCGCCGAGACGGTAACAGGCATCATGGCGGGCACAGACGGGGCGGAAAGGACCATCTGCAAGCGGCTCAATCATCGATTTCAGGGTGCCGGGCAGTTTTTCCTGCACAAATTCAGGCCCGCAACTGTCAGTGCTTTCCATGAATTCAGATTCGCGTGCGAGGTAATCCTCGCCAACATCGGCCGGCGCATCGATCGGATTCGCAATCAGCGCGCATGCGGCGACGATGATTGCAGCCGCGAACAGTGAAGCTGAGGTGCGCAATTTCATCGGCATTGACGATCTCTGAGGATGCGGCGCGCCACAAATTCGAATGCGTCAAACGGATCAGTCATCAGGCGGCCTATGGGCAGGTGAGCGGTGGTCGTCAACCATCAGGCTAACGCGATCACCTGATCAAATAAAGCAGACGGTTCTAGTCCGGAAATTCGGGATTAAAAAGTGTCGAAATAACAGCGTATTGCTGCAATAAAGTGGCGGTGAGACAGGGATTCGAACCCTGGAGACTATTGCTAGCCTACACACTTTCCAGGCGTGCGCCTTCGACCACTCGGCCACCTCACCGTAAGCGGCGGTGTATACTTCAGGTGAGCAATATCGCAAGCCATGTCATTGCAGTCCGCTGCACTTCGCCCATATTGTGCGCAGACGAGCCACTCACAGGATGCCTAAATGTTGTTCTCCCGCAAACCAATCGCCCTGCCGGATCGCGCGACTGCGCTGCCTGGTCGCGACGACGCTATTCCGACCGCGACAACACATTTTGTCACCGGACGGGACCTGTCGACGCCAGCTGAGAACGGATTGCGCGAGGTTGTGTTCGCGCTTGGCTGCTTCTGGGGCGCCGAGCGCGTGTTCTGGGAAACCGAGGGCGTTTTCGTCACGCAGGTCGGATACGCGGGGGGCTATACGCCGAACCCGACCTATGACGAAGCCTGTTCAGGCCACACCGGGCACACCGAAGTCGTGCGGGTGGTCTATGACCCGGCTGAGATTTCACTGGACGCATTGTTGAAACTGTTCTGGGAAAGCCATGATCCGACCCAGGGCATGCGCCAGGGCAATGATATTGGCACACAATACCGTTCTGCGATTTATGTCTCGGATGCGGCGGACCTGGAGGCTGTTCAGGCGAGCAAGGCGGCTTACCAGATCGCGCTTGCTGCGGCTGGGCGCGGCGAGATCACGACCGAGATCAAGCCGCTCGATGCGTTCTATGCAGCTGAAGATTATCATCAGCAGTATCTGGCGAAAAATCCGGGTGGCTATTGCGGTATTGGCGGCACCGGCGTGAGTTGCCCGATGCCAGGCGCCCACGCGCTCGACTAGATTGTCGAGCCGCCGGTGACCGAGAAGCGTTTGCGATTGGCCAGCATGGCCTGGCCTTGCTGTACGGCCTGATTGGTCATCTGCGCCATTTGCAGGATTGGATCGGCTTTCAGCATTTCGACCGCCACTTTCAGATGGTCCATGGCTTCGCGAACGCGGACCGGATCGAAATTGATTTCAGACAGCCCAAGCAGGGCACGGCCGAGATCGACGCGCGCATGGACTTCGAACGATGCGGGCAAGCTTTCGCCGGAACTCAATCGTTTGCGGCGCAGCTCAGCGACGCGCTTGAGATGCGTTTCGCCGCCAATATGCAGCGCCATGGACGAGTAATCATGCTCGAGCGTGCGACGCGTGCGGTCCTGAACGGCGTCCGGGTCGTCGATGCAGCTAACGAGAATATCCGCCACCGGCGCCAGTTTTTCCGCTTTGAAAGCGCTGCCATCCGCCAGGCCTGGCTGCAGGGCGCGGGCGACCAGATAGGCGACGATACGTGATGTCGTTTCCTGATTCTGCGCATTCAGGAACGGGAAGAAGCCTTCGAAATGGAGCGCGTCGGCGGGCGCCAGCGAACCCGCGCAGGACAGGATCTCCAGTTCAGAGGCTTTCTGTTTGCCGCTATCGCGCGTGCCCCACAGGACAAGATCCGTGGAGGATTTTTCGAGATAACGGATGGCGGACGACCGCAAGCCCTTTGCGCCCCGGGTGCGAATCCTCGGGGCTTTGACGATTTCGAACGGAGAGCCGAAGGTGAACAGGCCCAAATGGGCGTCCAGGGCTGCAATAACCGCCTTGGTTTGACGGCCGCCACCCGGCCCGACAATCGGCGCTACCGCGATTCCAAAACCCTGCGTGGATCGTCTCTTCCGGCTCGCCAGAGAGTCCAGGAGGCCGCGAATGCCGCGTGCAAGCAGCTTCAATGCGGCTCCAATCACGATCAGGCCGATAATCGCGGCGGTGGCCAGCCCGATACCACTCCAGATCGGCGAGCCGACAATGGTCGCCTCGAACCATTCGATGAAAGGGGTAAACTGGGTCGGCATACTTTACTTCCAGCCAAGTGGACAATCAGCTCTCCGATACCGCAGAGACAGGCATTCTCGCAACGGCAAATGACTGCTAGGGCAGGATTCATCGCCACGCTGCGTCAAGGAGATCACAGTTGAGCGCGTTTCGAACCCGGTTTGCGCCGTCTCCGACATATTATCTGCACCTTGGCCATGCCGCCTCGGCGCTGCAGGTCTGGCGCCGTGCGGAGGAGCAAGGCGGTGAGGTCCTACTTCGCATTGAAGATATCGACACGACGCGGTGCCGGCCGGAATACACGGCCGCGATCTACGAGGATCTGGAATGGCTCGGTTTGAACTGGCCAGAGCCGGTGCGGGTGCAATCGGAACATTTTGCCGACTATGCAACCGTCGTGGAGACGCTGACCGCGCGCGGGCTGACCTATCGGTGCTTTCGGTCGCGCGCAGAGCTGGCAAAGCTCCCGGACGCGCTGCGACCTGGGGCGCACAGTGCGCACGAGGAGGCCGCGTATCTGGAGGCGCGGGCGCCGTTTGCCTGGCGTCTCTCGCTGCATGCCTGCCGCGCGGCGCTCGGGGCGCGGTGGGATGCACTGACCTTTGTCGAACGAACCGCGCGCGGTCTGCAAACCCGCGCCGCTGAGCCAATGAAGGAAGGGGATATCGTACTGGCGCGCAAGGACAGCCCCAGCGCCTATCATGTCGCCGCCACCCACGATGACGCGGTTCAAGGCGTGACGGACATTATTCGCGGCGAAGACCTGATCGACGCGCCGCATGTTCAAACGCTGTTACAGGTTTTGATGGACTGGCCAGGTCCAGTCTACGAGCACCATCCGCTGCTGCTCGACGATGACGGCCAGAAACTCTCTAAACGGCAGAAAAGCATTTCACTTGCGAGCCTTCGCGCGGACGGTATGACGGCGGATCAGGTTCGCGCGCGGCTGGGGTACAAATAAAATGTCAGATACGCAGCCTCAGGCGACTCTCCCGATTTGGTTCGGTCCTCTCCTGGTGTTTGCAGGCGGCGTGTGCATTGGCTTTGCGCCGATCGGGTTGCGCCTTGGACTCGATGATCTGGGGCCACAGGCGATTGCTTTCTGGCGCTACACGTTCGCATTGCCCGTACTCTTTCTGCTCGTGGTTCTGGTCGACCGTCGGTTGCCAGCCAGACCCAACAAGTTTGTGATTATTGCCGCAGTTTGTTTCGCGGTCGATATTGGTCTGTGGCACTGGGCCCTCACCTTCACGACCGTGGCCAATTCCACCTTTATCGTGAATCTCGGCAATATTGGTGTCGGACTGACGGCCTGGATATTTCTGAAAGAGCGCCCGACCCCAATCTGGTTTGTCGCCGTGCTTATCGCCATGGCCGGCGCTGCAGCGCTGACGCTCGGCGGCGGAGCAGACGGCAAGACCGATCTTCGCGGTGACGCTCTCGCGCTCGGCGCTGCCATCCTGGTGTCCTGCTATATCGTGGCCTCGAAAGTTGCGCGACGGACTCTTGGCGGCCTCGAAACCATCTTCTGGCTTACGGCTTTTGAGATCATCGTCGCCGCGGGCCTTGTCATGATTTTCCGAGAGAGTTTTTTTCCGGCCAGTCTCGATGGGTTTATCGTACCGCTCTTCCTCGCGCTGGCGGTTCAGGTCGCGGGCCAGGGCCTGATCATTACTGGGCTTGGGCACACGCCAGCGGCGGTGGCCGGGGTTCTCGTACTCGTCCAACCCGTGGTTGCGGCGGCAATATCGTGGCAGCTGTTTGATGAACCCCTGGCGCCGATCCAGGCGGGCGGCGGTGTTCTGATCCTGATTGGCATCTTGATCGCACAACGCGGTGCTGGACCGGGCGCGTCAAAACGGTCACAAGAACCGGCAAATGTTTTCGTCGACTAACCCTGATTGCCAGAAGAGGTTTCCATGCGTTTAGCTCTTTCCATCTCCGCCTTTGCTTTCATCACGGCCTGCGCTGCGGTCTCGGCCACAACGGTGTTGCAGGCGCCGGAGCCAGAAGCGTCATTGCAGGACCGGGGCGCGGTTCCGGTCCAGTCGGGCGACCCGTATTACCAACGCGCGGCCTCTGCCGTGGAAGGACGCATGGGTCCCGACTTCGCCGCTGGCGCCAAGAATGTGATCATTTTTGTCGGCGACGGCATGGGTATTTCGACCATCACAGCGGGCCGGATCTATGCCGGTCAGATGCGCGGTCTCGATGGCGAGAGCTACAGGCTGGCCATGGACACGCTGCCTTATACCGCGCTGTCGCGAACCTATTCGCATGACTATCAGGTCGCTGATAGCGCCGCGACCGCGACGGCCATGGTGGCCGGCGTGAAAACGCGATCTGGCATCCTCGGCCTGACTTCAGACGTTGCGCTCGGAAACTGCGCCAGCGCCGCAGGCCTCGGCACGGATACCTTGTTCGAGCTCGCCGAGCGCAAGGGACTGGCGACCGGCGTCCTGTCGACGGCGCGCCTGACCCACGCCACGCCGGCTTCGACCTATGCGGAGTCTGCCAGCCGCGGCTGGGAGGATGATACCAGCTTCGGCAGCGCTGATTCTGACGGCTGCAAGGACATCGCGGCGCAACTGGTCGATTGGTCCGCCGGCGATGGATTCGAGGTCGCTATGGGCGGCGGCCGTCGCCACTTCATGACCGACGAAACATTCGATCCGGAATACCCCGATGCGACGGGTCGCAGACAGGACGAGCGCGATCTCGTCACCGCCTGGTCAGCCAAGTCTCCGGATCACGAAGTGATCTATACAGGCGCAGAATTCGCCGCGACCAATTTCGACAGCGAGGCGCGCGTGCTCGGTCTGTTTGAACCGTCTCACATGCAATTTGAACTGGACCGCGCCGACGATGCCGGAACAGAACCTTCACTCGCAGACCTCACACGCGCCGCAATCACGCGTCTGTTGCGCGACGAGGACGGCTATGTGCTGATGGTCGAAGGCGGGCGCATTGATCATGCCCACCACGGCGTGAATGCTGCGCGCGCGCTCGGCGACACCGACGCGTTCGATCAGGCCGTCGCTGCGGCGCTGGAGATGACAAGCGCTGAGGACACGCTGATCATCGTCACTGCGGACCACTCTCACACAATGACCATGGCGGGCTATCCGCGCCGTAACAATCCCATTCTCGGCAAGGTCACAGCGGCCACAGGCGCGGTTGTGCGCGGCAATGATGGCAAGCCTTATACGACGCTCGGTTATGCCAATGGCTCATCCGCTTGCGTCCGCAACGAGGATGGCAGCCAGGATTGCACCCGTTCGGATCTCAGCGAAGTCGACACAACCGCCAAGGATTTCCGTCAGCAAGCCTTGGTGTCACTCGGTTCGGAAACGCATGGCGGTGAAGACGTTGCCATTTTCGCCAGCGGCCCCGGCGCGGAATTGGTGCGCGGCGTTATGGATCAGAACGAGATCTTCCACGTGATGGGATATTCAAGTGGTCTGGTCGTACGCGCCGCGCCTACAGAATAAACTTGGACAAGTCGGCATTGCCGACCAGATCTGACAGCTGCGCCGTGACATAGTCTTCGCTGATCTTCACGGTTTCGCCCGCGCGATCTGACGCGGTGAAACTGATCTCGTCGAGCAGGCGTTCCATGACGGTGTGCAAGCGGCGGGCGCCAATATTCTCGACGGTGTCATTCACTTTGACCGCCAGATCCGCAAGCGCGTCGATGGCGTCTTCCTCAAACTCGAGCGTGACGCTCTCAGCATCCATCAGGGCCTGATGCTGGCGAATGAGCGATGCTTCCGGTTCAACCAGAATGCGGCGCATGTCATCACGGGTCAGCGCGGTCAGCTCAACCCGGATGGGAAGGCGGCCCTGAAGCTCGGGCAGCAGATCCGATGGCTTGGCGACATGGAATGCGCCGGAGGCAATGAACAGGATATGATCTGTTTTCACCGGCCCACGCTTGGTTGAAACGGTTGTGCCTTCGATCAAAGGCAGCAGATCGCGCTGCACGCCTTCGCGGCTGACATCCGCGCCCGATCGGCCTGACGAGCCAGCGACTTTGTCGATTTCGTCGAGGAAGACGATGCCGTCTTCTTCGACCGCACGCACAGCTTCGCGAGCAATCGTATCTTCGTCGATCAGCTTGTCGGCTTCCTCGTCGATTAACGGCTGGTAGGCTTCGGAAACTGTGGTTCGAACCCGTTTGGTGCGCTGCCCCATCGCCTTGCCCAGCATGTCACCGAGATTGATCATGCCCATCGAGCCGCCACCACCAGGAAAGTCCATGGTCTGCATCGGATTGCTGCTCTCAGCGAGATCGATATCGACGGCTTTGTCATCCAACTCGCCATCGCGTAGCTTGCGGCGGAATACTTCCCGCGTCGACGATTGCGCATCCGACCCGACCAACGCGTCGAGCAGGCGCTCTTCAGCCGTGTCACGGGCCTGGTCTTCAACCGTCTTGCGTTTTTGCTCGCGCAGCATGCCGATTGCCGATTCAACCAGATCGCGGACGATTTGTTCGACGTCGCGACCGACATAGCCGACTTCGGTAAACTTGGTTGCTTCGACTTTCAGGAAAGGTGCATTTGCGAGTTTTGCCAGGCGGCGCGACACTTCGGTCTTGCCGACGCCCGTTGGCCCGATCATCAGGATGTTCTTCGGCGTGATCTCTTCGCGCAAGCCCTCCGGAGCTTGTTTGCGGCGCCAGCGATTGCGCAGGGCCAGCGCCACAGCGCGTTTGGCATCCGTTTGTCCGACAATGTGGCGATCGAGCTCCGAGACGATCTCGGCGGGCGTCAAAGTAGTCATAGAGTGTCTCTTAGGCCGGTTCAGGTGGGAATACCCGACCCCATGTGCCGCCTTTCGGGAAAATTACAAGCGCTGCCCTGCGCGCCGTCTTCCAGCCTGCACCGAGCAAAACCACGCCTGTGCCGATCAGGATCGTCACCATGATGAAGATGTTCGAGGCATCGAGACCCGCGCGGCTGAGCACGAAGCTCAGCGTGATGATGAACGTGACCAGGCTGGCCGCAATCAAGGCGCGGCGATTGAGCGCCAGTGAAATCAGACCGATGGCGAGCAAAACACCGAGCAGAGTCAGTCCTTGAGTGGCATTGTCCGTTCCGCTGGTCGATCCGGCAAAAATGTTCGATCCGGTGACCATTGTGCTGACCCCGATAATCACCTGCGGCGCGGCAGCGAGGTGCAGCCAGAACGCGTTGTCGGACGCTTTGCGAATACGCTCTGGGTCCTTCACGTCATACCAGACAGCGACGGAAAGCGTGATCAGTCCCATCAGGAAGAAGCCGGCGCCGCCAATCAGCCAGGCGCTATTGCCGAAGAAGCCGAGGAAAACGTAGATTGCGCCTGCGACTCCCAGCGCGATCACGGCCAGCGAGAAGGGCAAGCGGAACCGCATATAGATCGCCGAAGACGCGGCAGCGGCGGCCAGGAATGCAGTGACACCGAGCCGTCCTGTCGTGCTGAAGATATCAAGCACATCAAACTCAATCCCGATGCCCATTGAGTTGGCAACAAAGGCGGTCACGCCAAGCGAAATAAACCCAGTAAAGATGAGAGTTAGGGCCATGCTGGGCAGCAGCAATCGGCGGCGACCGCAGAAATACTCAAGCAGCACCCAGGCAAGTCCACCGACAACCAGGGCGGACAGGACGCCCGCCAGGATATTCCCGCTGACCAGTGCCGGCGTCGCGATCATGCCGACCATGGTCGAGACACCGATAAACAGGATGACCAGGCCGAGCGTAATGAAGACATCATTGAAATTGGCCAGGAACCGTAAATTCTCCTGCCCGATAACCTCTTGACCCACGCCGTCATCCTTGCGTGAGAGCAGAAATGCCTCAAGCCGCGACGCCTGATCGGCGCTCAACACGTTCGCGCCAACGGCGGCGCGCAGGTCCGAACGATCAAACATCGAGGACCTCCACCGTAAAATGCGCATTGGTGTAGACGCAGATGTCTGCGGCGATTTCCATCGCCTTTCGGCCCAGCGTCTCAGCGTCTTTCTCGTAATCGACCAGAGCGCGCGCGGCCGACAATGCGTAATTGCCGCCGGAGCCGACCGCGACAACCGGGTATTCGGGTTCCAGAACATCGCCTGAGCCGGTAATGACCAGCGTGGTTTCCTTGTCGGCGACAATCAGAAGCGCTTCCAGCTTTTGCAGGTATTTCTCTGTCCGCCACTCTTTTGCCAACTCAACCGCGGCGCGCTGCAATTGGTTTGGGAAGCGTTCGAGTTTCTGTTCGAGACGCTCAAACAGCGTGAACGCGTCGGCGGTTGCACCGGCGAACCCGGCGAGAATATCGCCGCCGCCAATCCGTCGAACTTTGCGTGCATTGCCCTTCATGACGGTCTGGCCCATGGACACTTGCCCATCACTCAACATGGCGACTTGCTTGTCAGTTCTGACCGCGAGAATGGTCGTACCATGCCATTCCGGGCCGATCGAAGATTTATCGTTTATCATAAAACTCTAAATGGCCGGGAAATCTGAAAAATGCAAGCCCCGCACCGCGATGAAGTGCTTTAGGCGCTCAGTCGCTTGGCCATAAAGGGTTGAGATTTCAGCATTTCTGCAAAGGCCTGCGCCGTGACCGGTGGGCTGTACAGGAAGCCTTGACCAATATCGCACTGGCGCTCAGTGAGAAACTCGGCCTGAGCCTCGGTCTCGATGCCTTCGCCGACAATTTTCATTTCCAGTGAGCTCGCCATGGACAGGATCATGTCGACAATGGCGTTCGCCTGTGGGTCATGCGGCGTGCCGGTGAGGAACTGGCGATCGATCTTGAACACGTCGAAGTCGAGTTGGGTGAGCACGGCGAGGTTCGAGTGGCCGGTACCGAAATCGTCCATGGCCAGCTTGATGCCAAGGCGTTGCAGCGGCTCGAGCACCGCGCGCACGCGCTCAGGCTGCTGGATCGCGAGGCTTTCGGTAATCTCGATCTCAAACTGGCGAGGGGGCAGGCCGGATTTCGCCAGGGCGTCAAGAATGGTTTCCGCCAGATTGTCATTCTCGAATTGACGGGGTGAGACGTTGACGGCGAGGTTGACGCGGTACCCTTCCTGCGCCCACTTGGCGGTTTCGATACAGGCCTTGCGCATGATCTGTTCGCCTATCTGGCTGATCAAGCCGGTCTCTTCGGCCAGCTCAATGAACACGGATGGCGAGACCAGTCGGCCATTCTCAAGCTGCCAGCGCGCCAGCGCCTCGGTGCCGGAAATGCGGCCGGTCGCGAGATCGATCTTCGGCTGGAACAATGGAATAAAGCGATCTTCGGCAACGGCCTGGCGAAGCTCTGATTCCAGCTTCAGTTTCGCGTCGCGTTGGCGTTCCAGCTTTGGAGAATAGAAGGCAAAGCCGGTACGGGATTTCAGCTTCAGGTCCTCAATCGTCGCCTGGGCGCGATCCATGACGCGGTTCAGACTATCGCCATCCTGCGGCATCAGCACGATCGAACCACGCAGCGCCACCGGCACGGTTTGTTGCTGATAGCGCAGAGGAATGCGGAACTCGCCGAGCAGCTCGCGGATAATCGCCGCGGTTTCATCCCGCGTCACATTCTCCTTGATCAGGATTGCGTATTTTTCAGCAAACAGGCTGCCGAGCAGCCAATTGTCAGGGAAATGGCCGTGTTTGGCAGCAGACTGGCTGGCGAAGATCCGCAACCGATCAGCGACTTCTGTGTGTGCGTCGGTCGACAGGCTGAGATTGCTGCTATCCGCGCCCGGGGTTTGCGGTTCGAATTCGACTGTCACCAGGACGGCATGGCCAGCAGGTGCGAGGCCTTGAATGGTGTCACGAACTTCGTCGTGGAATGCGCGTTCGGTGAGCAGGCCCGTGCGTTCGTCGATACGGGCGGAGGCGCGGAGGTTCTCCAGCTCTTTCGCAACCCGGCGGGTTGCCCGCGTGGTTTCGAGGGCAAGCTGACGGAACTCGGAGAAGGTGAAATCGGTAACGCGGCGACGGCCGGTGCCGGCGAGGCTGTAATCGCTGATCAGCTTGGTTGCCTGGTTGACCGATTGTCCAACGGTGCGGGCGAAAGCGCGCATGATCAGGGCCGAGATCGCGGAAATGGCCAGGCAAAGCAGTGCCGCGAGCCAATATGGTAGGGGCGGAATGTAGGTCGTGTTGGTCGCATAGGTCAGCGTGCCGAGCGCTTCGCCATTGTGTGACACCGGAAATGTCGATGCTCTGTGCGCGAATGTCGGCGTCATTTTGCCGTACAGCACATTGCCTTCAGGGTCGCGCAGAACGGCGCGGTCGCCGAGTGGGCCTTCCATGGCCATTTCAATCGCAGGCATCTTGCCGTTGGCATAGGCCGTGCCGAGCATTTGGGAGACCTGAACACCGCTATCATGGCGGGCGTTCTGGTAGGCGTTCCAGGACTGGGAGAAGTAGAAAATCGTGAACACACCAGACAGCAAAAGCCCGAGCAGCATCGCCGCCAATGTCAGTACATTGGAGAAGCTCGCCCTCGCCACGGACCTGGTTAATGCTTTAAGCGGTGTCACACATTAGCCTTCTAACCCGACTCAACCCTCAACCTGTTGTTGCAACAATTGTTTAGGGAGTCGTGAACAGATCTGTGCTAGTCGACAGCGTGATTAAGCCCTAAGTGAACGCGCATGACCGACAGAACCGCTACAATTTCCCGCAAGACCAAGGAAACCGATATCACGGTGACCGTGAATCTGGACGGCACCGGCAAGACGGATATCGCGACCGGTATTGGGTTTTTCGACCATATGCTGGATGCGCTTGGCCGCCATTCCTTCATCGATCTGACGGTCAAGGCGAAGGGTGACCTGCACATTGATGGTCACCACACGGTCGAGGATACAGGCATTGTGATTGGTCAGGCGATCAAGTCGGCCCTCGGCGATTTTGCCGGAATCACACGCTATGGCCATGCCTATCTCCCGATGGACGAAACGCTGAGCCGCGCCGCGGTGGATCTGTGCAAGCGTCCCTACTTCGTCTGGAACACGAGTTTCGACCGCGACAAGATCGGCGACATGGACACCGAGCTGTTCAAGGAATTCTTCCAGGCCCTGGCCGGCAATGGCGGCATGTGCCTGCACATTGAAAACCTGTATGGCGAGAACAATCACCACATCGCCGAAAGCTGTTTCAAAGCTGTCGCGCGGGCGCTGCGCATGGCGGTTGCCCCGGACGCAAAACTCGCCGGGGCCCCTGCCAGCACCAAGGGCAGCCTTTAATTCGGCTTTTGTGGACAGATCAGGTATTTCTGACCCGTCGTCTTGGCGTTGTATTTCGCGACATTTTCCGCTTGCAGCGCCTCTGACAGAGACAGTTCGCCGGTATAGTTGCTGGCAAATGTCGTCGTCAGCTCGTCAGCCACCCGCTGACGCAAGCGCATCGCCACGTCCTGTCCAGCCTTGGCGAGGAAGTTTGGCAACAGCCAGCCACCCACGCCCCAGGCCATGCCATAGCCGCGGCTGAGCACTGTCGGCGAAGTGTCGAGCCCGCCATAGAGATAGACCTGTTTGTGCGCGACAGAGCCGTAAATGCTGTACGCGCCGGGCGTGCGCGCAGCGGCGCCTTCCATCGCGGTGAGGATATCCGAGGCGAGCTTGCCACCGCCGGTCGCATCAAAGCCGAGCGTGGCGCCGGTCTCGTGAATGGCGTCGATCAGGTCGGCCATGAAGCTGTCACTGCTCGAATTGACGATATATTTCGCGCCAAGACCGCGCAGGATCTCTTCCTGCTCCGGCTTGCGAACGATATTGACGAGGTTGACCCCGTCAGCCTGGCAGATCCGGTTGAGCATCTGGCCGAGATTCGATGCAGCAGCCGTGTGGACGATGGCGCTATGGCCTTCCATCCGCATTGTTTCCAGGAAAGACAGGGCGGTCAGCGGATTCACGAAGCACGAAGCGCCTTCCTTGGCGGTATTGCCCTCATGCAGCGGCAGCGCCATCATCGCGTCGACGGCGCGATACTCGCCATACATGCCGCCGCCCATGACTGCGACCGTGCGGCCCATCAGGCTTGGTGCATACTCGCCTTCGCCCGCAGCGACGACCGTGCCGGCGCCTTCATTACCGACCGGCAAGGCCTGTCCGATCCGCGCTTTCATCATGCGCATGCCTTGTTCCGGTACGGGTGCGCTGAGCACGATGTCACGGCCAGAACCGTCAGAGCTCGCCGCCGCCATATTGGCCCAGCCAAACATCACGCCATGGTCAGACGGGTTAATCGGGGTGGCCTCGACACGGACGATGATCTGACCGGGTTTCGGGTCAGGCATGTCCTTTTCGACCAGTTCCATGCGAAGCGTACCGTCTTCGGTCAGCGTTGACAGCATTTGCAGATATTTATCGGGCAGGGACATAAGCGGGATCTCCAGATCTTGATTTGTGCAGTTGGCCTCAGTGATGCCGCGTCCGCTGCGTAAACACCAGACTCTCGTCGCGCGAGGCGGTTGCCAGTCGATTCTGTCTCTTCCCCTGTCTCAAACTCTCCGCTAAGGGCGCAGCCATGAAGATGATTGCCCTCATCGATTACGGGTCTGGCAACCTGCACAGCGCGGCGCGTGCCCTGCGTGTGGCCGCGAACAATGCCAAGAAGACCCGCGAGATTCGCATCACATCGGACCCTGCGGCGATCGCCAACGCTGATCGGATCGTGTTGCCAGGTGTCGGTCACTTTGCCGATTGTGCGCAAAACTTGCGTGCGCGTGACGGACTGGTCGAGGCGCTTGGGGAAGCGGTCATGCGCCGCGGCGTGCCCTTCTTCGGCATTTGCGTGGGTCAACAATTGCTCGCCACGCGAGGCCTTGAAGATGGCGAAACGCCCGGGCTCGATTGGGTGCCGGGCGATATTGACCGAATCCAGCCCGGTGACGGCTTCGCGGTGCCGCACATGGGCTGGAACGCGCTTGATTTGAAGCAGGATCATCCTGTGCTCAAGGATCTGGGCGACGATCCGCACGTCTACTTCACCCATTCCTACGCTTATCGAAATCCTGCAGAGCGCGATGTGGCGGCGACCACAGACTATGGCGAGACAATCATCGCCGCCATTGCGCGCGACAATATTTTCGCGACCCAGTTCCACCCTGAAAAAAGCCAGCGCGTCGGCTTGCAAATCCTCTCCAATTTCGTGCTTTGGACCCCGTCATGAGCTTTCAACTCTACCCCGCTATCGATTTGAAAGATGGCCAGTGCGTCCGCCTGCTGCGCGGCGAAATGGACCAGGCGACCGCGTACAACCCTGATCCCGGTGATCAGGCGGCGCAATTCAAAGCAGCCGGATTTCAAAACCTGCACGTCGTCGATTTGAATGGCGCTTTTGAAGGCGCGAGCGCCAATAGCGAGGCCGTCAGAGCGATTCTCGCTGCGACAGACGTTCCGGTTCAGCTCGGCGGCGGGATCCGCACACGGGCTCATATTGATGCCTGGCTCGAGGCCGGGATTTCACGCGTCATTCTGGGCACTGCAGCGCTGCGCGATCCGCAACTTGTCAAAGATGCAGCGCACGCTTTGCCGGGCCGGATCGTCGTCGGCATTGATGCCAAGGATGGCATGGTCGCGGTCGAAGGCTGGGCTGAGACATCGGACATGTCCGCTGTCGATCTCGCCAAGGCGTTTGAGGGCTGCGGCGTGGCCGCGCTGATCGTTACTGATATTGCCCGTGACGGTATGAAAACCGGGGTCAATGTCGCGTTTACTGGAACGCTTGCCGACGCCGTCTCCATACCGGTTATTGCGAGTGGTGGTGTCGCCAGCGTTCAGGACATCCATGACCTGCGGGCGCATCAGGGCGAACGCCCAATCTCCGGGTCTATTCTCGGGCGCGCCTTGTATGATGGTGACCTGCGCGCGGATGAGGCGCTAACTGCGGCCAGTTAGGCTCGTTTAGTCGACCATGTTCCCTGTTTCCGGCCACATTCTCACAGAAGCAAAGAACTGTGTCGCCGCATCTGCATCGCCGGCAGACCATCCGTGCTCCTCGAGCTGCGGCGTGCCTTCCTCGGACATGACAAAGCCCCGGAACAGCGCCGAAGGATGCGCCATGTGGCCAGGTTCGGTGAACGTGTAGACCTCGCGGCCATTCTCGAGATGGCACATGGTCGCCGGGCTCGCCATGGCGTGGCAATCATAGTCCCCACGTGACTGGATATTGTCCATCAGAGTGGTGATCCGGTCTGCCTCGGCTGCGAAGTCGTGTTCGCGAACATCCGGCACCGGACCTTCGTCGCCCATATTGATGCGTTCCGGCAGCCCCGTTTTGTGAACCCGAAAAACAATGGCGCGTGCGCCATCAGGCCCGCCGCGCGGCGCATGTTCGGCTTCTGGCGGAATCACATAGGCGTCGCCGGCACGCAGGATCTGGTCGGCTTTGCCAGACTCGACATGAACCGCAGAGCCTTCGATGACATAGACGAATTCCTCGCCCGGATGAAAATGGCGCGGCACGGTAGCACCGGCAGGAATGACAACATCCGAGATGATCACTTCAAGCCCGTCAGAAATCGTGATCGGACCTCTCAGCATAAGATTTGATCCCGGTGGCGGCCGTGTCTGATCGTCCTCGTGATGGTGATGGGCTTCGACGCTGACGCATCCCGTCAATGTCAGAAGGCCGAGGGCCGGGAGGGCATGTTTGATCATTCTATTTCCTTCCAGAATCCGCTCAGTTCCAATGCGAAATCTCGTGCGATGTCTTCCGCCCCGATCGCGATCAGCGTTTCCAGCAAGGTCGCGACATCGGGTCCGGCGAGGGCGTTTGCATCGCCTTGCGTGATCGCCATGACCATGAGGGCAGATTCGCCGACCGCGCCCGCGTGTGCGGCGGCTTTCAGGCTGGTGACCTGGCCTTGGGCAAGGCGGTCGCCGCGATCTGTTGTTTGTGAAACATAGTCCCGCGCGATAGGCGACAATGGAATGACCAGGCCTGCCCACAGCGTAAAAATATTGACGGCCTGGATTTCGCGCGCGTTCGAGTCGGCGGTCGAAATCAGGCGTTTCTCAATTGCGCGCCGCTTGCGCGGTGAGTCCTCTTCCCCGGCGATCACGTCGACCGCGTTCAGGACTGCGACGGCAAACGAATTGGCGGGCGTGACGCCTTCTGCGCGCATAGTCGCCAGCCATGATTGCGCCAGATCGCGCTGACCCGCCATGGTGGCGGCGCGCGCATAATCGAGGGCGTGGACCGCCGTTTCGGCGTTTTGCGGCAAGGCTTGCAGATCTGTGACAAACAGGTCTGCTGTGCTGCGATAGTGCGCCAATTCTCCGCTGGACGCGATCGACAGGACGGATGCCAGGCTTTCTGCGCGAACGTCATCTGCTAGCAGCGGATCGTGCAGGTCTCGCAATGTCTGCTCGATATCTGAACTCGGCTCATATTCAGGGTCATCGAGGCGCGCCAGCAAGATGTCCCGCCGGTCGGTCGCATCGATCAGATCAATTTCGCTCGCGGCTTCCGCAAAGCGCGCGCGCAGGTCAGCTGGCACGCCAGGCCGTTGCGCCGCTGCGGCGGCCAGGTCCGGGCGACCTTCCTCGGGCTCGACATTGGAGACGTCCAGACCCGCCTTGGCCGACAGCGCGATGTTCAAGCCTGAATCATAACGCGCTTCCGGCGGATTGGGCGCGTCCTCAGCCGCCGCAAAAATAGCAGCAATGGTCCACTCATCCATGACGCCTTGCGCTTCGGCGACCTCGATCGCGATTTGCGCGCCCGCCACATTTTCCTGCAAGACCGCACAGACGGCACGCAGCTTCAACCAGTAACCACCATCGCGAACCGGGCCATCAAGTTTGGAGCACGCCGTCAGTTCCTGACCGCTGGCCATATCGAGATCGACGGCCAGGGTCTCGGCATCAAGGCCAAGCGATTCTTCCTCAAGCTGGGGTACCAAGGCTGCGGCCGCACGGGCTTCGCCCAGTTCCAGCATCAGCCGGGCGCGTTCGGCTAGCAGCGATTCAGCCTTGGAGCCGACCGGGCGCGTTGCTGGCGATAAGATCGTTCGGCGCAGCAATCTTCGCTCAGCCGGGCTGAGATCAGCGGTGCGTACAGACTGCATCAAAGCCAGCAACGTGTCGTCATCTGACCGCTGCCACAGGTTGGATGGAAATTCCGGCTCACCCTCCGCAAGATAACGCTGACCCCAGGCGCTAATATCGTCCAGGCTTTCCGATTCCACTTGCGCGACAGCGCTTCCGAGAAATGCCAACCCAGTCCCCATTACTGCGCTCAGCGCAGCTTTAGAGAACATGTTCAATCTCCATCCGCACCTCACCGGCTTCCGGCTTCTGGTCAGACATGGAGTTTCC